>Ga0102924_1004473_pt1 | contig 14087 bp, 12 predicted proteins | sample PaiPotPPM11metaG_FD_80116 | JGI IMG/M metagenome (GOLD analysis project Ga0102924, IMG submission 80116) | Iron sulfur acid spring bacterial and archeal communities from Banff, Canada, to study Microbial Dark Matter (Phase II) - Paint Pots PPM... ... | reverse complement strand
GGGCAGGTTGGGGGGCGTCGGCAGCCACTCGATCTGCTCGGTGACGAAGGCGTCGGGGTCCTCGCCGCGGCGGGCGACGCGCTCTCGCGTCGACTCGGGATGGGTGAGCACGAGGAACCGCTCCTGCTCGATGGCGTCGCACACCAGTCGACCGGGGACGTCCGGCGTCACCGGCTCACTGAGCGGCATCCCCTGCAGCCACACCGACGGATCGTCCACGCCGCCGATGCGAGCGGTGTCGGCCATGTTCGAGGAGACGAGCCCGGGGCACAGCAGGGAGACGCCGACACCGAGCGGTCGCAGGTACAGGGCGAGCGCCTCGGTGAGCCCCGCGACGCCGAACTTGGCCGTGATGTACGGGATCGTGTCCCACGCGTACGCGTAGAGGCCGGCGACCGACGCGGTGTTGACGACCCAGCCTCGCCCCTGGTGGCGCAGGTGCGGCACGAAGGCGCGCACGCCGCGGATCACACCGTAGAGGTTGATCTGGAGGATCCAGTTCCACTCCTCCATCGACAGCGTGTCGGGTGGGCCGAGCAGCGCCACACCCGCGTTGTTCATGACCACGTCGACCTGCCCGAAGGCGCCGAGCACCTCATCGCGGAGTCGCTCCACGTCGGCGTCGCTCGCCACGTCACAGTGGACCGGGAGCGCGGCGGCGCCGAGCGCCTCCAGGGCGGCGGCGGTCTCCGCCAGCCGCTCGTCGTGGAGGTCCGCCAGCGCGACGGCGCGGGCGCCGCGCCGGGCCAGCTCCAGGGCGGTCCCCCGTCCGATGCCGCTGGCGCCGCCGGTGACGACGGCGACCGACCCGCCGAGCTCCATCAGTCGTCCTCCATCACGAGGCGGCGCGCCGCGTCGTCGGTCAGCCCCGGCTCGGCGAAGGCGCCGAAGTCGGCGCCCTTGCGCAGCGACTGGCCGCCGTCGACGCTGATGCACTGACCCGTGATCCAGCTCGACTCAGGACCGATCAGGAACCGCACCAGCGCGCCGACGTCCTCGACCGTCCCGACCCGATGCAACGGGATGTTCTCGAGGTAGCTGTCGAGCACCGGCCCGCCGGCGGTGATCGGCGCCATGAGCTCGTTGTCGATGATCCCGGGCCGGACCGAGTTCACCCGCACCCGGGCCGGCCCGAGCTCGTCGGCGGCGACGCGAATCACCATGTCGAGGCCGGCCTTGGCGGCGCCGTACGCGCCGAGGAAGCGGAACGTGTCCAGGCCCGCGTGCGAGGAGACGCCGACGAAGGAGCCGTGGCCGCTGGCCGCCAGCCGCGGTGCGGCGTGCTTGAGGGTCAGGAACGTGCCGATGACGTTGAGGTCGACGGTGGCGCGCACCGCGCTGACATCGGCGAGCACGAGCGGCCCCATGTGCAGCGAACCCCCGGCGTTGGCGACGACGCCGTGCAGGTGGCCCGTCGGCTCGGCGGCCTTCGCCACCGCGGCTTCGATCTGCTCCTCGTCGGTGACGTCGGCCGGGATGGTCGCGACGACGGCGTCCGGTGCGGCGACGGCGCGCAGGCGCTCCGCGGCGGCGTCGAGCTTCTCCGGGGTTCGACCGCAGATGGTGACCGACGCCCCGTCGCGGGCCAGCACCGCCGCGCAGCCCTCGCCGATCCCGCTGCCGCCGCCGGTCACGAGCGTCCCGTAGCCGTCGAGCGCGGCCATCGCCATCTCCTCTCCGCGGCCGTCCGGGCCGAGCGCATAGGTTCTCATCCGTGCCCGACGTGACGCAGCCCGGTCCGACCCCGACCGGCGGTCGACGATGAAGCTCGGCCTCCAGCTCGGCTACTGGAGCGCGCAGCCACCGGCCGGCGCCCAGGACCTCGTCCTCGAAGCCGAGCAGCTCGGCTACGACTCGGTGTGGACGGCGGAATCGTGGGGCTCGGACGCGCTGACACCCCTGGCCTGGTGGGGGTCGCGCACGAGCCGGCTGCGGCTCGGCACCGACCTCATCCAGCTGTCGGCGCGCCAGCCGACCGCGACCGCGATGGCCGCCCTCACCATGGACCACCTTTCAGGGGGTCGGTTCGTCCTCGGGCTCGGTGTCTCCGGTCCGCAGGTGGTCGAGGGCTGGTACGGGATGCCGTTCCCGAAGCCACTGGCGCGAACCCGCGAGTACGTGTCGATCATCCGGTCGGTGCTCGCCCGCGAGGAGCGCGTCACGAGCCCCGGCCCCCACTACCCGCTCCCCTACCCGGGCGGGCTCGGGCTCGGCAAGCCGCTCCGGTCGATCGTGCACCCGCTGCGGGCCGACCTGCCGATCGTCCTCGGCGCCGAGGGCCCCAAGAACGTGGCGCTGGCAGCCGAGATCGCCGACGGCTGGTTCCCGATCTTCTACTCCGCGAAGCACGAGGACATGTACGAGGACGCGCTGAAGGAGGGCTGGTCACGCCCCGGCGCGCGCCGAGGCCCGGACGACTTCGAGATCCTGCCCACGGTGACCGTCATCGTCGACGACGACGTCGAGCGGGCCGCCGACGCGATGAAGCCATCGCTGGCGCTCTACGTGGGGGGCATGGGCGCCCGGGAGATGAACTTCCACTTCGACGTGTTCTGCCGGCTCGGGTACGAGGCCGAGGCGACGAAGATCCAGGACCTCTACCTCGACGGCCGGAAGGACGAGGCGACCGCCGCCGTGCCGAGCCGCATGGTGGAGGAGATCGCGCTCATCGGCCCCAAGGAGAAGATCCGCGACGACCTCGAGGCTTGGAAGGCGTCCCGGGTCACGACGATGCTGCTCGGCGCCCACAACCCGGACGTGATGCGGCTCATGGCCGAGCTCGTGCTCTGATCCTGCCGGCGCCGACGGCGCCGCGCAGGTGGTAGGAACCGGCGGTGCTCGTCGCGTTGTTCGTGACCTGCCTGGTCGACCAGCTGGCCCCCGCCACCGGTCGGTCGGCGGTGCGCCTGCTCGAGGCCGCCGGCTGCGAGGTCGCCTTCCCCGAGGCCCAGACCTGCTGCGGGCAGCCGGCCTTCAACAGTGGGTACCGGCGCGACGCCCTGCGCCTGGCCCGCCACTTCGCCTCGGTGTTCGGGGACTACGAGGCGATCGTCGCCCCGTCGGGCTCGTGCGTCGCCATGGTACGCCGCTACTTCCCGACTCTGGCCGACGGCGACGAGCGGGCGCGCCTCGAGGCCATCGGCCAGAAGACGTACGAGCTCACCGAGTTCCTCGTCGACGTGCTCGGCCGCCCGGACCTCGGGGCCCGCGCCAACGAGCCCGTGACCCACCACCCGTCCTGCCACCTCCTCCGCGAGCTCGGGGTGCGCGACGCGCCGCGTCGCCTCCTCGACGCCGCGGGCGTCCCCGTCGTCGAGCTCGCCGACGCCGAGCGCTGCTGCGGCTTCGGCGGGACCTTCTCCGTGGTGCACCCCGAGATCGCGGTTCCGATGGCCGACGCCAAGCTCGACCAGGCGATGGCGACCGGGACCCGGACCCTCACCGCCTGCGACACCGGCTGCCTGCTGCACCTGGCGGCGCGAGCGCAGCGGCGAGGTCTCGACCTCGAGCTGCGGCACGTCGCGGATGTCCTTGCCGGCGGGCTGGCGTGACGACCGCCGACGAGCTGGCCCGGCACCGCCCGCGGGGCGCCCCGCTGCCGCCGCTACGCGACCGTGTCCAGGCCACGCTCGACAGCGTGGAGCTGCGGGGCGCGCTCGGCGCGGTGGCCCACCGGTTCAACGAGGCCCGCCGGGTCGCCCTGGCCGAGCCCGGCATGGCGGAAGTCAAGGCTCGCGGCACGCGCATCCGAGCCGACGGCGTGGCGGCGCTCCGCGAGAACCTCGACGCGGCGACGGCATCGCTGCGGCAGCTCGGGGTCCACGTCCATCACGCGGCGACGGGACCGGAGGCGGCTCGTGTCATCGCCGACCTGGCGCGTGAGGCCGGCGCCCGCCGGGCCGTGAAGTCCAAGTCGATGGCCACCGAGGAGATCCACCTCAACGAGGAGCTGGAGCGCCGCGGCGTCGAGGTGTTCGAGACCGACCTCGGCGAGTGGATCATCCAGCAGGCCCACGAGCGGCCGAGCCACATCATCGTCCCCGCCATCCACAAGACACGCCCCCAGATCACGCGGCTGTTCTCGGATGTGGCCGGGCACGAGCTCCCGGACGAGCGGGAGGAGCTGTGCGCGTTCGCCCAGCAGCGGCTCCGGGAGGTGTTCCTGACCGCCGACCTCGGGATCAGCGGCGCGAACTTCGTGTGCGCGGACACGGGCACAATCGTTCTCGTCACGAACGAGGGCAACGGTCGCCTCACCACGTCGCTGCCCCGGGTGCACATCGCACTGGTGCCGGTCGACAAGGTGCTCGCTCGCTTCGCGGACCTCGGGACGATGCTGCCGCTGCTGATCCGGCACGCCACCGGCCAGAAGCTGACCTCGTACGTGAGCATGATCCACGGACCGCGACGGGCCGGGGAGCTGGACGGCCCCGAGGAGCTGCACGTCGTGTTCCTCGACGGCGGGCGGAAGGCGCTGCTCGGCTCGCCGTTCGAGGACATGCTGCGCTGCATCCGGTGCGGCGCGTGCCTGAACGTCTGCCCCGTCTACGGCACGATCGGCGGTCACGCCTACGGGGGCGTCTACCCGGGCCCGATGGGCGCCGTCCTGACCCCCCTGCTGGGCGAGCTGGAAGAGGGAACCGAGCTCCCCGGCGCCAGCAGCCTCTGCGGCGCCTGCGCCGAGGTCTGCCCGGTCGGGATCCCGCTGCACGACCTGCTCCTCGAGCTGCGCGCCGCGCTGGCCGGCCGACGAACCTCCGGCTCGCGGCGCCGGAAGGCGTTCTTCGGCCTCTGGAGTCGCGCCTGGGCCCGGCCGAGCCTCTATGGCGCGTCGGCGCGCGTGGCCGCGTTCGCGGCCCGGCACCCCTGCCTGGCCCGGCGGCTGCCAGTGGCGCGGGCCTGGTGCGAGGGACGGGCGCTGCCGCCGGCTCCTCCCGAGCCGTTCCGAACCTGGTGGCGACGGGAGCGGGCGGGTGGCTGACGACCTCGCCCGTCGCTTCGCCGCCGAGCTGTCGGCGGTCGACGGCACGCCGCACCCGGGCGCCGACGCGAGCGCAGTCGCGCTCGAGCTCGTCGGACCCGAGCCAGCGCTCGTCGCGATCGAGGACGACCCGACCGTCGAGCCGGTCGCGCTCGCGCTGACCAACGCCGGGCACGAGGTGGTCCGCCCGAGCGAGACCGGGTACCGGGAGCGGCTGGCCAGCGCCGCGCTGGGCGTCACCGGCTGCACGGCCGCGATCGCCGACACCGGCACCCTCATGCTCACCGCCGACCGCGCCCACCCGCGGGCGACGAGCCTGCTCCCCCGCTCACACCTCGCGGTCGTCCGGCCCGCCAACCTGGTCTCGTCCCTCGACGAGGCGCTGCGCCGGATCCCCGACCCCGCGCCGAGCGCGGTGACGCTCGTGACCGGCCCCAGCCGGTCGGCCGACATCGAGCAGATCCTGACCCTCGGGGTCCACGGGCCGGCCCACGTGCACGTCGTCCTTCCCTGACCCGAGACGAGGAGAGCCATGGATCTCGGCCCGGTTGGCGTCTGGAGCGCGGCGCTCCGATACGGCGACCGCGGGCAGGCCCGGGACGCGGCGGCCGAGCTCGAGACACTCGGGTTCGGAGCGCTGTGGCTCCCGGGCGGGGCCGGCGGCGACATCTTCGAGGCGGCGGCGGCGCTGCTCGACGCGACGAGCCAGGTCGTACTGGCGACCGGGATCGTGAACCTCTGGATGCACGAGCCGGCCAACGTCGCTGAGGCGCACGCCCGGATCACGAGCGCGCACGCCGACCGGTTCCTGCTCGGCATCGGCGTGAGCCACGCGCCGCTGGTCGACGCCGATCACCCGGGCCGCTACGAGCGGCCACTCGAGGCGACGCGCCGCTACCTCGATGCGCTCGACGCCGCGACCCCGCCCGTGCCGGTAAACGAACGGGCCCTGGCCGCGCTCGGGCCCCGGATGCTGGAGCTCGCTCGCGACCGCAGCCGGGGCGCCCACCCGTACCTCGTCACGCCGGAGCACACCCACCGCGCGCGAGCGGTGCTCGGCGCCGGCCCGCTGCTGGCGCCGGAGCAGTCAGCCGTGCTCGAGGCGGATCCCGGACGCGCCCGCGAGCTGGCGCGTCAGCACCTGGCCATCTACCTGCAGCTCCCGAACTACGTGAACAACCTGCGCCGGCTCGGGTTCAGCGTCGAAGACGTCGCGGCGCCGGGCAGCGACCGCCTCGTCGACAGCATCGTGGCTTGGGGCGACGTCGGCGCGATCGCCCGGCGGATCCGTGAGCACCACGACGCGCGCGCCGACCACGTCTGCGTCCAGGTGATCGCGGCCGACCGGCGCGTCCCGCCCCTCGACGCGTGGCGGGCGCTCGGGCCGGCGCTGACCGGGTGAGCTACGACCAGACGAGCGGCAGCCGCTCGACCTGCCGGATGCCCGGCGAGCAGTGGATCTCGACGCCGTCCGCGATCCGATAGTCCGGGATGCGGCGGTGCCACTCCTCGAGTGCGACCCGCTGCTCGAGCCGGGCCAGATGGGAGCCGAGACACCGGTGCGGTCCGGCGCCGAAGGCCAGGTGCCGGTTCGCCTCCCGCTCGAACTCGACCCGGTCGGCGTCGGTGAACTCGTCGTCGAGGTTGGCGGCGCCGATCATGATCACGGCGTGGTCACCGGCCTGCATCGACACGCCCGCCAGCTCGTGGTCCTGCTTGATGACGCGCACGACCATCTGCACCGGGCTCTCCCAGCGGAGCAGCTCCTCGACCGCGCCGGCGGTGATCGACGGGTCGGCGGCCAGGCGGCGGCGGTCCTCGGGGTGGCGGGCCAGGTAGGTCATCTCACAGTCGAGGGTGGCGGTGACCGTGTCGAGGCCCGCGATGAGCATGAGGTGACAGACGCCCAGCTGCTCCTCCCGCGACACCGGTTCGCCCTCGACCTCGGCGGCTGCGATGCGGGCGAGCAGCCCGTCGCCGGGGTTGCGCTGCTGCTCGTCGAGCGCCCGCGCGAAGTACTCGGTGATGGCGTGGCCGGCGGCGTCGCGGATCGCGGCCGCACCATCGAGGTCGTTGGGGTCCACGTCCGGCCGGATGGTGTCGTCCCGCCACTGCAGGAAGGTCGACAGGTCGGACTGCGGGAGCCCCATCAGGGCGAGGAAGATCCCCGACGGCAGCGGCGTCGCGAGCTCCTCGTGGTAGTCGCACTCGCCGCGTTCGATGAAGCCATCGATCAGCGAGTTGACGAGGGCGCGGGAGCTGGCGTCGAGCTCACCGATGCGCTTCGGCGAGAACTCGGGGTCGAGCCAGCGCCGGTACTTGGCGTGGTTCGGCGGGTCGACCTGCAGCGGGATGAGCGGGAACTCCTGGCCGATCGAGATCGACTCCGGCGCCGAGGAGAACACCTCCGGGTGGCGGAGCGCCCACATGGCCTCTTCGTAACGCGACACGTAGACGGTGGGGATGCCGTCGTAGCCGATGGCACGGGCGACCGGCGCGTGCTTCCGGATCTCGTGATACGTCGGCTGCGGCGCGTCGGCGTTGCGGGGGTCCCACAGCGCGGCGTTCAGGTCGAAGGCTGCGTCCTGGGTGGTCATCGGTCCTCCGGTCGGCTCACGAGCTGGAAACGGCCTCGCCGCGCACCCCGGCCCACGAGCACTGCCAGAGGAACGCGGCTTCCTCCAGCGGTTCGGCTCGACCCAGCACCACCTCGAACAGCCCGTCCAGGACGAGCGCGAAGACGGTGCGGGCCATGCGGTCGGGATCGGGCGCGGCGGCCGCGCCGGCGGCCGCGGCCCCCTCGATCGCGGCGGTGAACACGTCGATGATCGGCGCGATGGCGGCCGTGAGCGTGTCGGGCCGGCTCTCGGCCAGCCGCCGCTGCTCGCGGATCAGCACGCCCGCGTAGCCGAGCGCGCCCTGCAGGGTGATGAGCTCGAACACGCCGGTCACCGCCGCCCGCAGCCGCGCCACCGGGTCGTCGTGGGCGGCCACCGAGTCGGCGAGCAGCTGGGCGCCGATGCGACTGTCCTCCTCCAGCAGCGCCACCAGCAGGTCGTCCTTGCTGGCGAAGTACCGGTAGAAGACCTTGAGCGACACCCCGGCCCGCGCCGCGACCTGAGCGACCGTGAAGGCGGCGCTGCCGGTCTCGTTGGCGAGGTCGCGGGCGGCGACGACCAGGCGCTCGAGCCGGTCCGCCGACCGCTGGCGAGCCGACCCCAGCGAGCGGGCGAGGGCCCGGTCCCGCCAGGGACCGAGAGTTGCCGTTTCGGGGAACGCCATTCCCCTTCAGTATGGCACCGGGCCGACCAGGCGCGGCGCGGGCCCCGTCAGCCCTTGCCGGACTAGAGCGGGACGGGCGAACATCGGCGACTGGACGCCGATCCCCGCCCCTTGCGGCCCCGCCGATGCTGAGCCGGCTCATGGCCCGGGCCTTCCGTCTCCCCCCGCCCCGGTCCCGGGCGGTCGGGGTGGAACGGGACATGGCGGTGCCGATGGACGACGGGGTCGAGCTGCTCGCCGACCTCTACACGCCGGCCGGCCGGGGACCCCACCCGACCGTGCTGGTGCGGAGCCCCTACGGGCGGGCGGGGGTGCTGGGCGTCCTCTTCGGCCGGCTGTTCGCCGAGCGCGGGTACCGAGCGATGGTGCAGAGCACGCGCGGCACGTTCGGCTCGGGCGGAGACTTCCGGCCCGACTTCCCGGAGCGGGCGGACGGGCTGGCGACGATCCGCTGGATCGAGCGACAGCCCTGGTTCGACGGGCGACTGGCGATGAACGGCCCGAGCTACCTGGGCGCGGTCCAGTGGGCGGTGGCGGACGAGGCGGGCCCGTCGCTGCGGGCGCTGTGCTCGCACGTCACGTACTCGGCCATCAACCAGTACCGCTACTACGGCGGCTCGTTCGCGCTCGGTGACCTCCTCGACTGGGCGACGATGATCGCCCAGCAGGAGACGACCCGCTTCCGCTGGGCCCAGACCGTGCTCGCGACGCGGCAGCGGAAGCTGAACCGGGTCATCAACCGGCTGCCGGTGGTCGAGCTCGACGAGCAGGTGACGGGACGGCCGGTCGACTTCTGGCGCGAGATGGTCGAGCACGCGTCCTGCGACGACCCGATCTGGGCCCCGATCGACTACTCGGCGCGCGTGCCCGCGGTCAGCGCCCAAGTGCTGCAGGTCACCGGCTGGTACGACATCTTCCTCCCGATCCAGCTCGGCGATCACCGGGCGCTCGTCGCGGCCGGTCACGAACCGCGGCTCGTGATCGGGCCGTGGACGCACGCGGCTTCGCCCAACGCCGGTGCGCAGACCTTGGAGTCGCTGCGCTGGCTCGACCGTCACCTGGGACCGGACGGGCCGTCGACCGACCCCGACCTACGGCCGGTGCGCATCTTCGTGACCGGCGCCGAGGAGTGGCGCGACGTCGAGTGCTGGCCGCCGCCCGGCCACGCGCCGCAGCGCTGGCACCTGCAGGCCGGTGGCCGGCTCGACCCGACGGCGACGCCGGCCAGCGACCCTGACACCTATACCTACGACCCGGCCGACCCGACGCCGAGCATCGGCGGGAACGTGATGGGACGATCGGGCGGCCGCCGCGACCAAGCCCGCACCGAGCGACGCGGCGACGTGCTCGTGTACACGAGTGACGCGCTGACGAACGCGGTCGAGGTGGCAGGCGACGTCGCAGCCGAGGTCCACGTGGGCTCGGACTGCGAGCACTTCGACGTCTTCGTCCGGCTGTGCGACGTCGACCCGAAAGGCCGGTCGGTCAACGTCTGCGACGGCCTCCAGCGGGTCGCGCCGCCGCAGTCCCCGCCCGCCGGCGGCACCAGCGCGGTCTCGGTGGCGCTGTGGCCGACCGCGCACCGCTTCGAGGCCGGGCACCGGATCCGGGTCCAGGTCGCCAGCGCCGCGCACCCCCGCTTCGCGCGGAACCTCGGCACCGGCGAGCCCTTGGCCAGCGGGACGACGACGCGGCCGGCCCGAATCACCGTGCACCACGACCCCGACCATCCGTCGGCGGTCACCCTCCCCGTCCGCGCCGAGGACGGCGCGAGCGGCTAGCGCGGCGCCCGCGGCATCCCGAGGCCGGCCATCTGGATGATCTCGCGCTGCACCTCGTTCACGCCGCCGCCGAAGGTCCCGACGGGCGCCTGCCGGTAGGCCTGCTCGAGCTGACCCCGGACCGCGTCGCCCGGCGTCCCGCCGACCAGGTAGCTGGCGGAGCCGACCACGTCCATGAGCTGACGCAGACATCGCGTCTGCTCCTCCGTGCCGAGCACCTTCATCGAGGAGGCGTCGGCCGGGTTCAGCGACCCGGCGTCGAGGTCGGCCGCGACGCGCCAGTTGGCGAGCTTCAGCGCCTCGACCACGGCGTAGACGCGGGCGAGCGTGATCTGCACCCACTCCTGGTCGATGACCCGGCGCCCGTCGGCGAGCTGCGTCGCCTGGGCCCAGGCCCGCACGGAGTCGAGGTGCCGCTCGAGTCGTCCCGCCGGACCGAGCGCGACCCGCTCGTGGTTCAGCTGGCGGGTGATGAGCTTCCAGCCCTCGTGCTCACCGCCGACCCGGTTGGACACCGGGACGCGCACGTCCTCGTAGTAGGTGGCGTTGGTGTGCCCGCCGCCGAGGACCCAGATCGGTGTGTGCTTGAACCCCGGGACGTCGGTGGGCACGAGGATGATCGAGATCCCCTTGTGCCGGGGCGCGTCGGGGTCGGTGCGACAGGCCAACCAGATCCAGTCGGCGTCGTGCCCGCCGGTCGTGAACGTCTTCTGCCCGTTGATGACGTACTGGTCGCCGTCGCGGACGGCGCGGGTGCGGAGGCTGGCCAGGTCGGTGCCCGCGCCGGGCTCGCTGTAGCCGATGGCGAAGTGCAGCTCGCCGGCCAGGATCGGCGGGAGGAACCGCTGCTTCTGCTCCTCGGAGCCGAACCGCATGAGGGTGGGCCCGACCGTGTTGAGGGTCACGAGGGGCAGCGGCACCCCGGCCCGGTTGGCCTCGTCATAGAAGAGGTACTGCTCGAGCGGGGTCCGCCCCTGGCCGCCCCACTCGGCCGGCCACCCGATGCCGAGCCAGCCGTCCCGGCCCAGCTGGCGGACGAGCTCCCGGTACGCCCGGCCGCCCGCCTCCCCGCCGGTCAGCTCGGCCCGGCGGGCCGGCGTCATGAGCTGCTCGAAGTATCGCCGCAGGTCCCGCTGCAGCGACCGCTGCTCGGCGGTGAGGTCGATGTGCACGCATCCTCTTTCTTTAGCGGCCGCGGCACGGTACTTTCGGCCCCCCGGGACTGCAACACGTTGCAGTTTTTCGAGGCGGAAGGGGGACCGGTGAGCGACGCCGTCATCGTCGAGGCCGCCATCAACGGGACGACGACGAAGGACCGGAACCCGCACGTCCCGCGGCGGCCGGACGAGATCGCCCGCGAGGCCCTGGACTGCCTGCAGGCCGGCGCCGCGGTCGTGCACAACCACTGCGACGTGGTCATGGTCCCCGGCACGGAGGCGGCGGCGCGCTACCTCGAGGGCTGGGGGCCGGTGCTGACCGCCCGGCCCGACGCGCTGCTGTACCCGACCACGAACTTCGGGCCCGGGGTCGAGGGCGCTTACTCGCACATGGAGCCGCTGGCCGAGACCGGGAAGCTGCGCATCGGGATCATCGACCCCGGGTCGGTGAACCTGGGCGGCGTCGCTGACGACGACCTGCCGGCCGGGCCGGGCTTCGTGTACGCCAACTCGTTCGGCGACATTCGCTACCAGGCCGACGTCTGCGAGCGCCTCCGGCTCGGCCCGAGCATGGCGATCTTCGAGCCGGGCTGGCTCCGCACCGCGCTCACCTGGTGGCGCGCCGGCCGGCTCCCCCGCGGGGCCATGGTGAAGCTGTACTTCGGCGGCGACAGCGGGTACCCGACCACCGGCTCCGAGCGGGGCGGCGCCCCGTTCGGCCTGCCGCCGACGCTGCGCGCCCTCGACGCCTACGGCGAGCTCCTCGACGGCTGCGACCTCCCGTGGTCGGTGGCCGTGATCGGCGGTGACCTGCTGGCCTCGCCGGTGGCGCGCGCCGCCGTCGAGCGCGGCGCGCACCTGCACGTCGGCCTCGAGGACTTCGCGGGGAAGCGAACCCCGACCAACGTCGAGCTCGTCACCGAGGCGGTGGCGCTCTGCAAGGAGGTCGGGCGCCCGGTCGCCAGCTGCGAGGAGGCGGCCGCCATCCTCGACCTGCCCCGCTCCCGCCCCGACGACGTCCCCCACGCCGCCTGATGCGCTTCCACCAGGCCGTCGCGTTCCTCGAGACCGACCAGCTGCTCCAGCTGTGCCAGGCCACCGACCAGATGGGCTACGCCGGCATCTACGTGTCGGACCACCTCTTCTACCCGAAGGAGCTGCGCAGCCGGTACACCTACTCGCCGTACGAGGACGGGTCGCCGATCTGGGCGCCGGAGGCCGACTGGCCCGACACCTGGTGCCTCGTCTCGGCCATGGCGGCCGTGACCGAGCACCTCACCTTCACCAGCGGCGTGTACATCGCGCCGGCCCGCGACCTCATCACGGTCGCGAAGCTGGTCGGGACCGCGGCCGTGATCTCCCACGACCGGGTCCGCTTCGGCGTCGGCGTCGGGTGGTGCAAGGAGGAGTTCGACGCCACCGGGCAGGACTTCCACACCCGGGGCCGGCGGCTCGACGACATGATCCCGGCCCTGCGGGCGCTCTGGCAGCCGGGCTGGGTCGAGTACCACGGGCCGCACTACGACGTGCCGCCGATGCAGATGAACCCGGCCCCCCAGCAGCCGATCCCGATCTACGTCGGCGGCCACAGCCCGCCCGCGATCCGGCGGACCGCCGCCCTCGGCGACGGGTGGCTGGCCGCCGGCGCGTACCAGCCCGACGACGCCTGGCACTACCTCGGGCTCATCCAGGACGCGCTCAAGGAGGCCGGCCGGGCCGATGAGCCGTTCGACGTCTACTTGGCGCTCGGGACGCTGCCCGACATCGACCTGTACCGCCGGTTCGAGGACGCCGGCGTGACCGACATGATCTGCGCGCCGTGGATGCTCGCCGACATGAAGGAAGGCAAGGACTACCGCTCCGAGCTGGACGCCAAGCTCGCCGCGACCGAGGCCTTCGCGACCGACGTCATCGGCCGCATGGGCTGACGCCGCGCCTCAACGCGGGAACCCGTCGGGCCAGTTGAGCTCGGTCCACCCGCGCCCGACCCGGCCGTCCCCGGTCTCGAAGCGGCTGAGGGCGCGGGGGAAGCGGGACTGGCGTCCGTCCGGCGACACGAGCAGCACCGGGGCCGGCAGCTCGGGCGTGACCGAGAGGGCAAGGTCGTCGAGCTCGAGGTCGCCGTGGCGCAGCAGCTTCTCGTCGGTGAGCGCGGGCGTGAAGGTGACCCGGTTCACCGGCCGCAGGGCCATGTTCGGTTCGACGATGAACCCGGTCTGGAAGAACGCGTCGGCCTCCCCCAGCAGCGACCGGACGCCGTGGAACCAGGTGCCGTCGTCGAGGCGGCCGGACGTCCACAGCCACGGGAACTGCCACCAGTCCCGGACGCCCCACGAGTGGTCGCGTTCGCCGGGACAGCGCACCTCGACCCGCTCGTCGCCGATCACCATCTCCCCCTCCACCCAGGCCGCTTGCTCGTAGCGGGTGGTCTGCGAGTAGGGGAAGACCGACGCCGCGCCGCGCCACCGCAGGTTGACGCGCACGGGGATGTCGGGACCGTCCTCACCGTGGAAGGCGTCGAGCGGGTCGCCGAGCATCGTCGCCGTCCCCTCGGTCGTGATGCGCCACTCGAGCAGCGGGTCGGTGGCGCGCCACGAGGCGCGGAACCGCTTGCCCTCCACGTCGAGATCGTCACCGGTCGGGAGCGGCGCCGCGTGGTCCCGGATCAGCACCAGCGGCTTCCCGCGTCGGACGAGGTGAAGCCAGTACCACACCACGCCGAGGTTCGGGTAGATCCCGAGGCGGGCGTACCCGCCGTAGGAGCCGTCGGCGGCCGCGAAGTCGTGGTACCAGGACTCGCCCCACAGCTCGTCGGTGCCGGCGAGGTGACGGCCCTCGTCGTGCTCGGTGACCTCGAAGGCAGGGCTCACGATCCTCCTCAGATGC
>Ga0102924_1004472_pt1 | contig 14091 bp, 11 predicted proteins | sample PaiPotPPM11metaG_FD_80116 | JGI IMG/M metagenome (GOLD analysis project Ga0102924, IMG submission 80116) | Iron sulfur acid spring bacterial and archeal communities from Banff, Canada, to study Microbial Dark Matter (Phase II) - Paint Pots PPM... ... | reverse complement strand
GCTCGTCCTCCATCCGCATCAGCTTGGCGGTCTCTGCCTCGGTCAGCTTGAACACCGGGATCCCCGTCCACATCGAGACGATGTCGGCGATCTCCTCCTCGCCGATCGCGGGACGCTCGGTGGTCTCGCCTTGCTCCCATGCCTCGGTGAGCTCGCGCTTCTTCTGCGACAGGCGTCGCTCCTTGTCGCGCAGGTTGGCGGCCTTCTCGAACTCCTGGTTCTCGATTGCCTCCTCCTTGGCGCGCCGCGTCTCCTCGATCTCGTCCTCGAGCTCGCGATACACGGGCGGGGACGTCATCGACTTGATCCGCATCCGCGATGCCGCCTCGTCGATCAGGTCGATCGCCTTGTCGGGCAGGAAGCGGTCGGAGATGTAGCGGTCGGCGAGCTCGGCCGCGGCCTCGAGCGCCTCGTCGGTGATCTGCACCTTGTGGTGCTGCTCGTAGCGGTCGCGCAGGCCCTTGAGGATCTGCACCGACTCCTCGGTCGAGGGCTGGTCGACGGTGATCTTCTGGAAGCGCCGCTCGAGCGCCGAGTCGCGCTCGAGGTACTTGCGGTACTCCTCGAGCGTCGTCGCGCCGATCGTCTGCAGCTCACCACGGGCGAGCGCCGGCTTGAGGATCGAGGCGGCGTCGATCGCACCCTCCGCGGCGCCGGCTCCGACGAGGTTGTGCAGCTCGTCGATGAACAGGATGATGTCGCCGCGCTGGGTGATCTCCTTCATCACCTTCTTCAGGCGCTCCTCGAATTCCCCTCGATACTTGGATCCGGCGACCAGCGCCGCGAGGTCGAGCGTGTATATCTGCTTGCCCTTCAGCAGCTCGGGCACGTCCCCCTGGGTGATCCGCTGCGCGAGGCCCTCGACGACGGCCGTCTTGCCGACGCCGGGCTCGCCGACCAGCACGGGGTTGTTCTTCGTGCGCCGCGAGAGGATCTGCATGATCCGTTCGATCTCGGTCTCACGTCCGACCACGGGGTCGAGCTTGCCCTCGGCGGCGAGCTTGGTCAGGTTTCGCCCGAACTGGTCGAGCAGCTTGGATGACTTCTTGCCCTCCTGCGTCGCAGCGCCGGCTCCGGCGCCCGAGCCACCGGAGCGCTGACGGCCTCCTGGGCCGGAGAGCATCCGGATCACCTCGTTGCGGATCTTCTCGGAGTCCGCGTCGAAGTCCAGCAGGATGCGGGCGGCGACGCCTTCGTTCTCGCGCACGAGGCCGAGCAGGATGTGCTCGGTGCCGATGTAGTTGTGGCCGAGGCTCAGGGCCTCGCGCAGCGCAAGCTCGAGCACCTTCTTGGCGCGCGGGGTGAAGGGGATCTGGCCGGAGGTGACCTCCTCGCCGGAGCCGACGATCCGCACGACCTGGGCGCGGACCCGTTCGACCGTGATGTCGAGGGACTCCAGCACGCGGGCTGCGAGGCCCTCCTCTTCACGCAGGAGGCCGAGCAGGATGTGCTCGGTGCCGATGTAGTTGTGCTTGAGCGTGCGGGCCTCTTCTTGGGCCAACACGACGACTTGGCGGGCTCGTTCTGTAAATCGCTCGAACATGGCTCTTCTCTCAGGACGGGGCGGGTACTTCCGGTAGTCGTATGACTATAGGAAGGTCGCTTGCGGTGTTTTCCTGGTCTGATCTCCTGCCGGAGCCGAACTACTGCCGACCCAGTATCGGGGACGCTGAAGCTCCCGCTCTGCTCTCAGTAGTCGGCAACTGCGCCGATGTCCATGAGCGAAACGGTCTCCTTCTCGGGCATAAGTCAGTCTACCAGCAGGCCTGGAGCGCTTTCGGGCTCCCAATTCCCCAAACTGCGGGTGATCACATCCTGGTAACGGCTCGGCCGGCTGGCCGGCGTTCGCTCCGGCAGGTCCTAGTCCCGCATCGCCGGGAACAGCACGACCTCGCGGATCGAGCGCCTGCCGGTCATCACCATCACCAGCCGGTCGATCCCGATTCCGATCCCCCCGGTCGGCGGCATCCCGTACTCAAGCGCCTCGAGGAACGCCTCGTCGTAGGGCTGGGCCTCGTCGTCGCCGGCCCCCGCCAGCGCCCGCTGCTGCTCGAAGCGGCGGCGCTGCTCGTCTGGGTCGTTGAGCTCGGTGAACGCGTTCGCGATCTCCATCCCGTCGATGTATGCCTCGAAGCGCTCGACCAGTCCCTCGTCGGTGCGGTGGCGCTTGGCGAACGGCGAGAGCTCGACTGGATAGTCCATCAGGAAGGTCGGCGCGATCAGGGTCGGCTCGACGTGCTTTGAGAGCAGCTCGTCGACGAGCTGAGGCCAGCTGTCCTGCTCGGGCACGGTCAGGCCGCGAGCCTGCATCTCGGCGGCGAGCGCGTCGCGCTCGCGGAAGCTCAGGATCTCGATTCCGGTCCGCGCAAGAATCGCGCCGGCCAGCGTCTCCCGCCGCCACGGCGGCGAGAAGTCGATCGGCCCCTGATAGGCGATCTCCTTGGCGACATCCGCGACGAGCCGCTCGCAGCGCTCCGAGATGTCGCGGTAGTCCGCATACGCCTCGTAGAACTCGAGCATCGTGAACTCGGGGTTGTGCGTCGTGTCGATGCCCTCGTTGCGGAAGTCCTTGCCGACCTCGTACACCCGCTCCAGGCCGCCCACGATCAAGCGCTTGAGGTACAGCTCGGTCGCGATTCGCAGATACAGGTCGCGATCGAGCGTGTTGTGGTGGGTGACGAACGGTCGCGCCGCGGCGCCGCCGTAGAGCGGCTGCAGCACCGGTGTCTCGACTTCGACGAAGCCCTCGCCGTCGAGGAACCGGCGGACCCCCGAGATCACGCGCGCGCGGGTGATGAAGAGCCCCCGGACCTCCTCGTTGGCGATCAGGTCGAGCTCGCGGTGGCGAAAGCGCGTCTCCACGTCCTTGAGCCCGTGGTGCTTCTCGGGCGGGGGTCGCAGCGACTTGGCGAGCACCTCGTAGCGGTCAACTCGCAGCGTCAGCTCGCCGCGGCGGGTCGAGAACGCGACGCCGTCGACCCCGATCAGGTCTCCGAGGTCGAGCTCCAGCAGCCGCTCCATCCGCTCCGGGCCGAGCTCGTCGACCCGCGTCTGGAGCTGGATCCGGCCGGAGCGGTCGACCACGTCCAGGAACGCCATCTTGCCCTGGCCCCGGCGCGCAGCAATCCGCCCTGCGACGCGGTGACTGGTGCTCGTCTCCTGCCCGGACTCGAGCGACGGGTGCGCCGCCCGCACCGACGCGATCGGCTCAACCCCCTCGAACTGATGCGGGAACGGCTCGATCCCCTCCGCCCGCAGTGACTCCAGCTTGCGCCGCCGGACGGCGAAGACGTCAGACGGCTCTTCGCCCATCGGCGAGAAGGCTAGCTCCGCGGGGCTTCCGGCCCCGCGCTCTGAGAATCTCGCTTCGCGTCCGGCTCGCTTGACCGTTCGCGCTGCGCGCTCACTTCGCGACGTCGATCTTGGTGATCTTGAGGTTGCGCTTGCCCTTCGGCGTGGCGACCGTGACCTGCTCGCCGCGCTTGTGGCCGAGCAGCGCCTTGCCGATCGGCGAGTCGTTGGAGAGCTTCATCTCGCCGGGACTGGCCTCGGCGGAGCCGACGATCGTGTACTTGGTCGACTTACCGGCATCGTCCTTGACGTGGACGACCGAGCCGACGCTGACGACGTCGGTGCCGATCTCGGAGGCGTCGATCACCGTGGCGGAGCGCAACTTGTCCTCCAGCGAGGCGATCCGTCCCTCGAGCATCGCCTGCTCGTTCTTGGCGTCGTCGTACTCGGCGTTCTCGGAGATGTCGCCGAACTCGCGGGCGGTTTTGATCCGTCCCGCAACTTCGCGCCGGCGCGTGGTGGTGAGCTCATCGAGCTCGGCCTTGAGGTTGGCCAGCCCTTCAGATGTGAGGATTACGTCCTTGGCCATTGCGTGTAGTTCCTGGTTCTGGACGCGAAAAAACCCGCTGCATAAGCGGGAATCTGCACGCGTCCGGCTTGCGTGGGCCGATCAGTATAGAGGCCGCTCATCAACCCCTGAGGAAATGTTCGCACGGGGTCTCACGCTAGCCCGGGCGGTACCCCAGGAGCTCGTCTGCCTGCTGGAACGTCGGCCGGTTGATCCACGGGATCAGCGGCTGCGTGATCGCCCCGATCGCGCGGAACTGGATCGAATCGGAGCACATCTGATCGCCGGCGGCGCAGGCCTTGTCGGCCGGGTAGACCTGCGCCGGCGACTCGGCGATCGCCGCGCGCAGCGAGGTCTCCAGCGCCGCGCGGCAGCGCTTCAGCGAGCCGTCCCCGCAGTAGACCCTGTTCAGCGGACCGAGAACGCGCTGGCCGAGTGCTCCGCGCAGGTCCTTCTGGACGATTCCGTAGAAGCCGACATCCCAGCTGGATCCCAGATGGGCCCCGGAGGTCCCGTGGCCCGGCTGGTCGTTGATCGGAAAAGCGTTCTCCATCTCGCCCAGCAATTTCGCCCCGAGCACCGGCTGGAAGTCCGCACTGATCAGCAGCGGCCACCACGCGTCCATGATCCTGACCGCGTCGGTCTGCTCGTAGTTGCCCGAGGTGCCAGGGTTCTGACGGTTGATGCGGTGCGCTCCGCTCGCCACCCAGGCGCGCAGCTGCGTGACGGCCTGGGCTAGCGTCGGATCGTGCGGCTGGCCAATCACCTTCAGCGCATAGGGCAGCACCCCGACGCCGCGCAGATCCTGGGTGCCGGCATTGCCCATTGCGTTGATCACGTCCGCCAGCGTGAGCTTGCCGTGGCCGACCGCCAGATAATGGTTGAGGTTGTTGTCGAGCAGCTGCGAGCGCAGGACCGAGGAGAACTCCTGACCGGTGTTGCCGTCGCCATAGCCGGGGGCCTGTTTGTTGTTCCACGAGGTCAGGTACGACTGGTCGATCACGTGCGGATGCGCGCTCTGGGGCGTCTGCTGCTCGAGCAGCGTGCCCGGGGTCATCAGCGCTGCGCCGTTATAGCCCCGCCACCCGTCGGCGGCCCAGGTCGGGAACAGCGGATTCGTGTGCGGCGCGCGCACCGGGTTGAGCCCCGAGTCGAAGTACGCGATGTGCTTGGGATCGGCGTACAGCCAGTTGAAGGTGTACCCGATCTTGTAGGCGGCGTTGAAGAAGTCCTGCGGGCCGTGGATCTTGCTGGGGTCGTTGAGCAGGTAGAAGCCGACCGCCGAGTCGAACTCGTGCATGTAGGTGGAGCGCAGGTTGCAGTAGACGACGGGCCTGCCGTTGATCCGGGCGCGCGCGGCCACGATTCCATACGCCGTGCGCTGCGACTGAAGCGTCGCCGACCCCGCCGCGGTCGAGTCGGCGACGCTCGGCCGCCAGCTCTCGCTCCGGGTCAGCGTCTCCATCGCCACGCAGTGGCCGTGCAGTAGGTAGTAGGTGGAATCGATCGAGGCGCCGCCGCCGGCCGGATTGCACAGCGGCACGGCGAAGGTGTCGATGATGCTCTGCCCCGAGGAGGTCGCCGACCACGCGTAGTTGCTGCCGTGCCCGAGCTCGACGTAGAGATTCACACCCGGGAAGGCCGCGCCCTCGGCGTCGACCCCGGGACCATGGATGTCCTCCTCCATCAGGATTTCGGGCGAGAAGTAGGCCACCTGCGGGCCGGCGACCATCAGCGGGTGGCCGTTGGCGCTGTGCCGGGCGCTGACGAGGAGCGCGTTTGACATCGATCGCGGGAACGCCAGCAGACCCGCGCCGCTGGCGCGGGCCCTGTCGGCCGCGCCGCCGGCCACCGCCTGCGTTGCGTCCTGGACCGACCCACGGTCAGGGAGCGCGATCGTCCGCAGCGCCGAGGCGCTCGGCGCCGGCAACGTCTGGTAGGGGAACGATTTGCCGCGGACAGTCGTCGGCGCCTCCGGATCGTTGTTGGCGGCGATACTGGCGAACGTCGCGAACCCCGAGGTGTCGCGGGCGCTATGGCGCGTGGCGCGCCGCGGGCGTTGCGGGGATCCGGCGACGGCGTAGCGCTCGGGGCCGAACTTCCGTGCCAGATCCTCGTACAGGACCGCGTTGCCGAGCTGGTGGCCCCCGCCCTTGCCGAAGATCCCGCCGACGAGCGTCGCGATCCGAACCATGTCGGTCAGCCCGAACTGCTGGGGACCGCCGGGCTGCCCGATCGCCGCGTACTCCCCCGGGAGCATCGTCAGCGCGTTCAGCGGATTCTCGGCCTTGGTGATGTAGGCGTTGATCCCTGCGACGTAGTTCTGGGCGTCGCTGTAGACCGCCGGGGCAATGTGCTGGAGCCAGTCGACCTGGTTCTGGAGATCCTGATCGGTATACGGCTCGCTCGCCCACACGCTTTGGTCCATCGAGGCGTTCGCCCCGCCGGCGAAACTCGCCAGCGTCGCACCCCCGGCATGGCGCAGGACGTCGATGAAGAACAGCCGGTCCTCGGCGGTCGCGTAGCCGATCCCGAACATCAGCGCGGGGCGCGTGTCGCCATAGATGTGCGGCACCCCGAAGCCCTTGTCGCGCACGATCGTCACACCCGCCTCGGGACTCTCCGTGCTCTCGACGTTGGCGCTGGGCACTCCGAACGTTGCGTCCTTGTAGAACTGACCGATCTGCGATGCCTGGATGTTGGGCGCCGCGGTCGTCAGGCTCGAGTACATCTGGAGCTGGTCGTTGTTGTGCGGGGGGTAGGTCTTGCCGGCCTCGAACTGGCCGAGCGCCACCGCGTTGTCGAACCCGTTCTCGCCGGGCGGCAGGATGCTGTTGAAGTTGCCGTAGTCGTTTGACCCGTACGGCTGGACCTGGGCGCTCGCGAGCGCCGGTCCGCCGAGCGCGCCCAGCCCAATCAGGACGCACGAAACCACCCCTGTCGCAACGCACCGAAACACGGCGCGTCACCCTACTAGCGCCGCGCTCAGCCCGCTGCAGTTGCCAGCGGCGCGCGTCCCAGCAGCCGCCGCGCCTGCTCGATGCTCGGAGCGCTCTGCAGCGAGGACTGCAGCGGGCGGATTCCGCCCAGCCGCTCCAGGTAGCCGGCTCCGAGGCGCTCGAGGTACCAGGGGTAGAACTTGCGCAGGTAGCGGGTGGCGCGCTCCGGCCCCAGATGCTCGACCGCGCAGTCGATCACCCAGTCGAGCTCGGTCAGGATCTCCTCGGGCTCGGGCTCGCCGGAGCGCACGCCCAGCAGCTGCTCGAACAGCCACGGATTACCGAGCGAGCCGCGCGCCAGCAGCACCGCGGCGGCGCCGGTCTGCTCGAAGGCGGCGTGGGCTTGCTGGGCGGTGTGCAGACCTCCGGACACCATCACCGGGACCGGCAGCTCCTCGACCAGGGCGCGGGCAAGCTCGAAGTCGGGTTTGCCCGTGTGCCGCTGCGAGGCGTGGCGTGGATGGATCGAGATTCCCGCTACCGCCCCTTCGAACGCGAGTACACGGGCGACCTCGAGGCCCCGCAGGTCCCCGGGGCCCTGTCCCGAGCGCAGCTTGACCGTCACCGGCAGCCCGCTCCCGCGCGCCGCGGCCCTGGCGAGCGCGAGCGCGCGGCTGGGATCATCTAGCAGTGCGGCGCCGGCTCCGGTCTTGCAGACCTTGGGGACCGGGCAGCCCATGTTGATGTCGATCAGGTCGGCCCCAGCGGCGGCGACCCGCTCGGCGGCCGACGCCATCACCTCCGGGTCGTGCCCGAACAGCTGCACGGATACCGGGTGCTCGTCGGGGTGGATCCGCAGCAGCTCCTGCAACGTGCGCTCGTTGCGGTAGTGGATCGCGAAGCTCGACACCATCTCCGAGACCGCCAGTCCGGCGCCATAGCGCTTTGCCTGAAGGCGCACGAACCAGTTGCCGATTCCCGCCAGCGGCGCCAGCACGACGCGATTGGGGATCGTCACTCCGCCCAGCATCCAGCTGTCGCTCAGCGACCGCGTCTCGGGCTCCAGGAGCGCTCGACTCATAGCTTCATGGTACGAATCAGGTGATGAACCTCGCCGAGATGATCTTGCCCTGGACCGAGGTGATGCTCGACCAGGTCCCGGGGATCGAGGTTTTCGACGCCCACACGCACCTGGGCCAGAACGACCCCGATGGGATGCATCAGACCGCCGAGGAGCTGCTCGCCGGTCTCGCGCTCGCGCGGGCGCGGGGAGCGTTCGTGTTCCCGATGCACGAACTCGATGGCTATCCACCGGCCAACGACATGGTGCTCGACGCCGCAAGCGACGCGGACGGGCTGCTCGTCCCGTTCTGCCGCGTCAATCCCCACGAGAACCCGGTCGCCGAAGCCGAGCGGAGCCTCGCGCGCGGAGCGCGCGGGATCAAGCTCCATCCCCGGGCCGAGCAGTTCACACTCGATCATCCGAAGGTCCGCGACCTGGTTGCGATCGCCAACGAGCGCACGCTGCCGGTGCTGATCCACGCCGGCCGTGGGATCCCGGCGCTCGGCCTCCACGCCGTCGATCTGGCGGGCGAGTTCCCCAACGCCCGTTTGATCCTCGCGCACGCCGGGATCTGCGACCTGTCATGGATCTGGCGCGTGGCTCCGGATCACCCGAACCTGCTGTTCGACACCGCCTGGTGGATGCCCGCCGACCTCCAGACGCTGTTCGCGCTGGTCCCGCCCGGACAGATCCTGTTCGCCAGCGACGCGCCCTACGGGGCGACCGCGCTGGCATCCGCGTTCCAGCTGCGCACGGCGCTGCAGGTGGGGCTGACGGCCGAGCAGATCCGCTGCATAACCTCCGAGCAGGCCCTGCGGATCGCCGCCGGCGAGCCGCTGCAGGCGGTCGGCCCAGCCGTCGGGGAGCGCGAGCGGGCGCCGCACCTGCTGCTCGACCGTGTCGCGGAATTCCTGCTGCTGACCGCGATCTCCGCGATGCGTGACGGCGACCCGGCGGAGATGCTGGCGCTCGCGCGGCTCGCCTGCGACGTGCCAGATGAGATCGACGACGCACCGATCTTCGACGCGATCCGCGGCCTGCTCGACTTCTTCGAGGAGTACGCCGCCGAGCACCCGGGCGACCGCCGCCGGCTGACCTTCCTGATCCTCGCTGCGACCGTCGCGCGGACGCCCGAGGTCCCGATCCCTACGGCTGATTCCGCTCCCAGATCAGCCGCAGGCCGATCAGCGTAAGCAGATCGTCGACCTCGTCGATCGTCTCACGCACGAACGGCACGAGCAGGCCAGCGAGACCACCGGTCGCGATCACCCTCGTATCGGGCCCGAGTTCTTCACGCAGCCGCCGGACGATTCCGTCGACCTGACCGGCGAACCCGTAGACGATCCCGCTGCGGATCGCGTCGACGGTCGACTTACCGATCAGCGACCGTGGCGCGGCCAGCTCGACCTTCGGCAGCTTCGCGGCGCGCTCGTACAGCGCGTCGATCGAGATCTCCGCCCCGGGGGTGATGATCCCGCCGAGGTACTCGCCTGCGGCGGACACCGCGTCGTACGTGATCGCGGTGCCGAAGTCGACCACCACGCACGCGTCCTTGACGCGCTCGTAGGCGGCGACCGCGTTGACGAGGCGGTCCGCGCCGACCTCGCGCGGGTTGTCCATCCGGATCGGCATCCCCGTGCGGATCTCCGGGCCGACGACCAGCATCCGCTGATCGAGATAGCGCTCGGACATCAGCGTCCACTGCTCCGAGAGCTGGGGCACCGTCGAGGAGACGATCGAGCCCCGGACGTCGGTGAACGCGAGCCCTCGGAGCGCCAGCAGGTTGGATAGCGCCGCGCCGAGCTCGTCGCCGGTCGACTCGCGGACGGTCGCAAACCGCCAATGCTCTGAGAGCTCCTCGCCGGCGTCGACGAATACCCCGAAGTGGGTCTGGGTGTTGCCGACGTCGACGACCAGCAGCATCCTCGGAACCCTAGTGGTCCGAGGCCACTCAGATCAGCGGCGGGCCGGCGCGCTGTACCGCTTGCCCGCTCCCAAGCGCCACGAGCGCGTCGGCGAGCCGGGTCCCGTCGGGCAGCGTCAGTTCGGGATCGAGCTCGAGCAGCGGCACCAGCACGAACCTCCTCGACCGGACCTCCGGGTGTGGGAGCTCGAGACGCTCGGAGGAGTACTCGAGCGAGTCCAGCAGCAGCACGTCCACATCGATCGGCCGCGGCCCGTGACGCTCGCCCCCCGGCTCGCGCCCGAGCTCCCGCTCCACGGCTTTGCAGGCATCGAGCAGCTGCTCTGGATGGTGGGCGGTCTCGATCAGTACGCAGGCGTTGAAGAAGTCCCGCTGGTCGGAGACCAGGCCGACCGGCTCGGTCTCATACAGCGACGAGCTGGCCACGACCTGCACGCCGTGCGACGGCAGCGCCGCGACCGCCCGCTCCAGCTGCGCGCGGCGGTCTCCGATGTTCGACCCCAGCCCCAGGTAGCCGGGGAGGGGCTGCTCCGCGGGGCCTCCTGCCCCGCGCTCCGCCCGCGCGCTCACTCGCCCTCGCGCCACACCTCGACCGACACCTCTGACACCGGCAGCGCCAGCGGCGGCTCCGGTTTTGCCGCCTTGATCCAGACAGCGTGCGCGTCGTACTGGTCGAGCAGCCTGTCGGCGATCGCCGCGCACAGACGCTCGAGCGTCTTGTAGGAGCGCTGCTGGGCGACCAGATTCGCCAGCTCGCAGACCTCCCCGTAGTCGACCGTGTCCTCGATCCGGTCGGTGACCGTCGCGTCGACTTCACCGACATCGATCCGCAGGTCAAGCAGCAGGCGCTGCCCGACTTCGCGCTCGGCAGCGCTGACGCCCACGTGCGTGAACAGCGACAGGCCGCTGATCTCGATTGTGACCTCCGGCTCGGGGTGGCCCTCGCCCTCGTCGTCCTCGTCTACCCCGTCGAACTCGTCGGCCTCGTCGTCCATGGCGCGACCGTAGCAGCAGCCACCGTGAGCGCGTCATTGATAGGCGCCACCTCATGGACCCGGAAGACCCGCGCTCCGCGCTCATACGCGATCACGCAGGTGGCGATCGTCGCCGCCAGGCGGTCGTCGACATCGCGACCCGTGAGCCGGCCCAGGAACGACTTGCGCGAAGTCCCGATCACCACCGGGCGCCCGAGCGCCACCAGCTCGTCGACGCGCCGCAGCAGCTCGAGGTTGTGCTCAACCGTCTTCCCGAATCCGATCCCCGGGTCGAGCAGGATCCGCTGCTCGTCGATCCCGGCCGCGACCGCGACCGCCATTCGCTCCTCCAGGAACGCCTTGACCTCGTCGACGACGTCGTCGTAGCGCGGGTCGCGCTGCATCGTCCGGGGATCGCCGAGCATGTGCATCAGGCAGCAGCCTGCGCCCGCGGCGGCGATCACAGCCGCCATCTCGGTGTCGCCCCGCAGCGCGGTGACGTCGTAGACGACCGTCGCCCCCGCGTCGAGCGCGGCGGCCGCGACGGCCGCCTTCGAGGTGTCGATCGAGAGCACGGCGCTGGCCCCGCCCGAGACCAGACCCTCGATCACCGGGAGCACCCGCCGCAGCTCCTCCGCGGCGGGAACCGCGTCCGCGCCGGGACGGGTCGACTCGCCGCCGACATCGAGGATCGCGGCGCCGTCGGCCTCGAGCATCAGCCCGTGCCCGACCGCGGCAGCCGGGTCGAGGTACAGGCCGCCGTCTGAGAACGAGTCCGGCGTCACGTTGACGACGCCCATCACGGAGAAGGCCGCGCCGGCGGCCGGCTCAGCCGTCACTCATCCTCCCCGGGCCAGCGCCCGTGGCGGTCGAAGTACCGCCGCGCTTCTTCCTCATCGTCGCGATCGCGGTTACTGGCGACGCTGAGCCTGAACATCCAGTTGATCATCCAGACGATCATCCCGACGATAATCAGGCCGACTCCGGCGCCGGCCGCTCCAGTCTGACCGTGGCCGATCACGATCCCCGCGACGCCGATCAGCGCGATCACGATCGGCAGCCACAGCCGCGTCGCCGCGAGCAGCGCCCGCCCCGGCGAGAACCCTCCGTTGCTTGGATCGCCTTCGGTCTCGGGGTTCATCTCCAATAGTGTCCCCGAACATGCCCGGCTCACCCTCACCCGGCACGGGGCTGACGCGCCGGACGCTGCTGCGGGCAGCCGCCGGCGGGGCCACGGTGCTGGCCACGGGCGCGCTGCCGGCGTGGGCGCGCCCCGCCGCGGCGGCGAGCGCTCTGCGCCGTCCCGACAGCCTCCCGTTCCCGCACCTCCCGGCCGGCACCCCGAGCATGCACCAGATCCAGCACGTCGTCGTCTTGATGCTGGAGAACCACTCGTTCGACAACCTGCTCGGGATGGTTCCCCACCAGCTCCCCGAGCGCGCCTCGGTCGACGGTCTCACGGTGCGCCATGGCCGCGTGACGAATTTCAATCCCGACTCGAGCGGCACCCGAGTCCGGGGGCGCCACGCGAGCTCGCCATGCCAGCTTCACGGCGTGCCGACCCAGTCCTGGAACGCCAGCCACCAGTCCTACGCCGGCGGGCGCAACGACGGCTTCGTCCGGGCCAGCGGCGCCGTCGCGATGGAGTACTGGGACAAGGGAGACCTGCCCTTCACCTACTCGCTCGCCAGGCACTTCCCGATCGGCGAGCGGTTCTTCTCCTCGGTGCTCGCGCAGACCTACCCCAACCGCCGGTTCTTCTTCACCGGCACGGCCTCGGGCACGATCGCCACCGACGCCACCACGCTCAAGGAGCCTGCGAAGAACGGCACGATCTTCGACCGCCTCGACGCGCACCACATCGAGTGGGCGAACTACTTCCAGGACCTCCCCAGTCTCGCGATCGTCCCAGGCGCCACGGCGGGCGGGCGCAGCGTGAGATTCCGCAAGATGGACCGCTTCTACGCCGACGTCGCCGCCGGCAAGCTCCCGCCATTCACCTTCCTCGATCCCAACTACGGGAACACCTCCGAGGAGAACCCGCAGGACATCCAGGTCGGGGAGCAGTTCGTCGCCGCGGTCGTGAACGCGGTGATGCGGGCGCCAAGCTGGAAGCACACGGCGCTGTTCCTCACCTACGACGAGCACGGTGGCTACTACGACCACGTCGCACCGCCGCGCGCGATCAAGCCCGACGGGACCCCCCCGATCCTCGCCTCCGGCGATTTCCCCGGCGCATATGACCGCTACGGCTTCCGCGTCCCCCTGATCGCCGTCTCTCCGTGGGCCAAGCCAGGCTACGTCTCGAGCGTGGTGCAGGACCACACGTCGATGACCGCCTTCATCGAGCGCAAGTGGAACCTGCCCGCAATGACCTTCCGTGACGCCAACGCGGACCCGATGACCGACTACTTCGATTTCACCCGAGCGGCGTTCGCCAAGCCACCCCCGCTCGCCGCCGCGCCCTCGCTCGCTCCCGGACTTGCGCGCTGCCACGCCGCCGGCCTCAACCCGCCGCTGCCAAAGACGCGCTACGACGGCGCCGGCGACGTCAGCCGGTACCTGCGGCCCCCCGGGTAGCGCTGGTCGTCCAGTAGGCGGGGCGAGCACCCTCCTCCGTCGAGCGTGATGAATGTGGGCCCATATAGGGCCCACATTCATCACGCTCACGCCTCACGCCCCACGCCCGTCGAGCGCTCTCGACGGACTCGCGTGAAGCGAACCGCGCCGAGTAAGCGGCGCTAAGCCCTACTCCGCAGTTCCGCCGGCCAGCCCCGGGCGGGGCAGCGCCCGCGGGGCCTCGCGTCCGGGGGCGCGCTCGGCGCCCGCCGACGGCGGGACCGGGAGCTCCGGCGGAGGCGGCACTTCTGCGCCGAAGACTTCGTGCTCGGTCTGGCCGCCGAGCAGCGCCTCGAACTGCTCCTTTTCGATCGTCTCGCGCTTGACGAGGATCTCGGAGAGCTTCTCCAGCGAAGCGCGGTACTGGTTCAGGATCTCCTTGGCCTGGACGTGGGCGGACTCGATGATCCGCCGGATCTCATCGTCGATCTCGCGTGCGATCTCGTCGGAGTAGTCGGGCTCGGCGCTGAACTCGCGCCCCAGAAACGGCTGGCCGTGGTCGTGGCCGAACACGCGCGGGCCGAGCTTCTCCGACATCCCGAAGCGCATCACCATCTGCTTGGCGCTCGCGGTCACCTTCTCCAAGTCGTTCGCAGCGCCGGTGGTGACCTCGCCGAAGACGATCTCCTCGGCGGCGCGGCCGCCGAGCGTCATCGCCAGCGTGTCCTGCAGCTCCGCGCGCGTGGTTAGGAACTTGTCCTCGCCGGGCAGCG
>Ga0102924_1004469_pt1 | contig 14095 bp, 17 predicted proteins | sample PaiPotPPM11metaG_FD_80116 | JGI IMG/M metagenome (GOLD analysis project Ga0102924, IMG submission 80116) | Iron sulfur acid spring bacterial and archeal communities from Banff, Canada, to study Microbial Dark Matter (Phase II) - Paint Pots PPM... ... | reverse complement strand
TTCTTCGCCAGCCCCTCGGTCAGGGACGCGAGATCGGTATACATGCGGGTCCGCGCCAGGCGCTCGGCGCCGAGCATCCGAAAGCGCCAGCCGCCCCGCTTGATGCGGCCGGCGAGCGCCTTGTCCTCGCACACCTCGCCGCGGACCGCCGCGTGTCCACCGACCGCGAAATACACCTCGCGCCGGACCAGCAGGAATTGGCCGTTGGCGGAAATTTCAGCGCTGGCCGGGTCGTCGATCTTGCGTAGATCCATCGCGCAGGCGATCAGCATCAGCCCGGCGGGAATGATCAGCCGCTCCCAGAAGCTGCCGAGTTCCTGAAACGGGGTCAGCGACAGCATCGCTGTCCCGTGCCGCTCGGCGGTGGCGAGAGCGGCGCGCAGCAGGCCGGGTTCGGCCCGGACATCGGCGTCGATGAAGCAGAGCCATTCGCCGCCTGCCCGCAATGCTCCCGCCCAGCAGGCATGCGGCTTGCCCATCCAACCCGCCGGCAATGGACCGGCGGCGATCAACGCAATGCGCGGATCGGCCTGCGCGGCCCTCGCCACTGCCGCAGCGGTGCCGTCCTGCGACTCGTCGTCGACAATGATGATCGACAGCCGGTCCGACAGCCCGATCTGCGATGAAAGAGTCGCAAGACAGGTCTCGATATTGGCGATTTCATTGCGGACCGGGACCACGATCGCGACGTCGCCGGGCGGCGGTCTTTCGGCGCTTATGTCGGCAGATGCGATGCTTGCGGCATGATGCGCGGCGAACTGGCGGAGCGCCACCAGCAACACGCCTCCGGCGACGCAGGCCCAGACCAGGCCGGCGAGGAGGACCGTCATCGCATCGACAGGCGTCGCCGCGAGCGTACTTCGAAACGGCTGCCGCGTCCGTAACGCGCGATCAGGGTGGTCCGAGACATCCACAATTCGTGCCGCACCCGCAGCAATGTCTGCCGCTGCAGCGCCGCCGGGTTGTAGGCGCGCGTCAAGCACCAGACGTTGAGACAATGGCCGATGGTCCGCAGAGCGCCGAGCCGCGAGGGCGGCGGGGCGACCGGCTCGAAGCCGAGGCGTTCGGCGACGCGGTCGAGTTGTCCCAGGCCGAGGCGTGTAGCCAGTACGGTCTCGCCACGGAATGCCGGCAGTTGACCGATTCGCGGGTCAGATTCGGCGCGGGCGGCGAGAAGGCGCAGGGTGTGGACGAACTGCCGCCGTACCCGGCAAGCCCAGCGCAGATCGGGGCCGTGGGCGGGGAAGCGCGGCACATGCTCGTTCCACAAATGCAGCGCGCCGATCGGCATGCCTTTGTCGATGGCAGTTCCGTCCGAGAGCGTGAGGCGCATCGGTGCGGGATCCACCGCGAGCCGCAGGAGGCATCGCGGATCGTCGGCAAATTCGCGGATGTCGTAATAGATGCGCAACCGGCTGTCGATTGCGCCGACCAGCGCGGTCCAGACTTCATCGCGCCAATTTTCGGCTCCGCCGTCGAGGCCTCGGGCATCGAAGGCATGCCCTTGCGTCGATACCGCGTCGCTCGCCATCAGCCAATCTCCACGCACCGGAAGTGCTCTCGCGATGCCGTGCCGGGTGAGTGGTTCGCAAAATGTGCAGAGCGCTTTCGGTTCCTCCGGCGGAAACAAACATCGTGACCGGTGTTTCGATCCGAGTTGCAGAACGTCAGTTACGTGCTGCCCCAGAGGGCCGGGAAGTTGCCGATTCTTGGCGTTCCGATGACGTGAATTCCGGATCGGAATGCGGCATTTCGTGGCCGCGGACCAGGCGTGACGAACGGCAAATCATTGTCAGGGAATACGAAAAGACCTCGGAGGCCTATGCTTTGCGGCAGATGACGTTGGCGACAGCGCGTCGCGCGTCGTCTTCGGACCGGTCTGGTTCATGCGTGCGATAGAGGCGCACCGCAGCATCGAATGCGCTGCGCTCATTCAGGGACCTGGCGAGAGTCGCGGCATAAGCCTCCAGGATCGCGGCGTCGCGCGTCTCCTCGCTCGTCGGGGAGCGCCGCTCCCCCAGGACCGGAATGGCGGCGGAATGCGCCTCTGGCATCGCTCCCCTTCGACCGAATTCCTAACGACGCTCGGAACGGCGATGGTCGGGACGAGTTCCCGCATCCAGTCAATTTTTTTGGGAATTTTCGCCAGAACGGCGAAACCGGCACGCACTGGACGATGCCGGCCCCATTATGCCAAGGTCGCGGCGCCCGGAAGGCGGCTTGGTGGGAGGCGGCAGAGCCGCTGCGGAGAGGGCGGTGGTCAGGTTCGAAAAGGTTGCGAAGCGCTACGGTGACGGCCCCGAAATTCTGCATGATGTTTCGTTCGCGCTGGCACCGGGCAGCCTCCATTTCGTCACCGGTGCAAGCGGAGCGGGCAAGACTGCGCTCTTAAACATCATGGCACTTGCCGAGCGCCCGTCGGCCGGCGCGCTGAAACTGTTCGATATCGATGCCGAGGCTGCGAGCCGAACCGTGCGGGCACGGTTGCGCCGGCGGATCGGCATGGTGTTTCAGGACTGCCGTTTCGTCGACGATCGCAGCATTGCGGAAAATGTCGCGCTGCCGCTGCAGATCGACGGCGCGCCGCTGCCGCGGCGGCGGGACAATGTCGCCGCATTGCTCGAATGGCTTGGCCTCGCGGATAAGAGCGAGCTTCGGCCGCCAGCACTTTCAGCCGCCGAACGGCAGCGCGTCGCTCTTGCGCGCGCCGTCGTGCGCGGGCCCGATCTGCTGCTTGCGGATGAGCCGACCGGAATCGGTGACGAAATCAACGCGCTACTGTTCGTCGATGCCTTGGAACGGATGCTGCAGCGAGGAACGACAGTTGTGGTCGCGACCCGCGACACCGCCTTTGCCGATCGCTTCGGCCATCCACGCCTTCATCTCGACGGCGGCACGCTGTCGGGGGGCGTCGCGTCGTGACTATGGGGTGGTTGTGGCCGCGCTCGCTGCCGATCCCGCGTAACGCGGGACGGTGGCACCTTGCCGCGATCGTTGCGGTCATGGCGTATCTCGCGGCGCTGTGCGGTGTCGAGGTGATCGCCCTCAATGACGCGCGAGCCGGTTGGAACCGCACGCTTGACGGCACGCTGACCCTGCAACTGCCGCCGGACACCTCACCGGCGCGGCTCGAAGTGGTAATGGCATTGCTGCGGCGGACGCCTGGCGTGACCGCTGCGCAGCCGCTGCAGCCGGCCGAAACCGCCCGCCTGCTCGAACCCTGGCTCGGTAAATCGGTGCCGGTCGACATCATGCCGCTGCCTCGTCTGGTCGATGTCCGGATCGATCCGGGTGCAGCGCCGGACCTCGCCGGCTTGCAGCAGCGCCTCCATGAGGTTGCACCCGAGGCGCAGCTGCAGGACCACCGAAATTGGCTGGCGCGGCTGCTCGGATTGACCTCGCGGCTGCGCATTGTTGCGGTCGGGATCGTCGTCGCCACAATCATCGTGGCGGCAATGACCGCCGCGGCCGCCGCCGCCGGCGGTTTCGCACGCGATGCCGACCGCATCATGCTGCTGCATGCGCTCGGCGCCGAGGAGTTGGACATCGGCCGGGCGCTCGTGATCCCGGCCGCCGGCCTCGGGCTGCTCGGCGGCGCGATCGGCGCCGTTGCCGCGGCCGTGACGGTGCGGGCGCTCGCCGGCAGTATGCAGTCGCTCGGCGTGTCGTCTGTCGCCCCAGCACTCGGCGACTATCGGATCCTAGCGTTGCTCGCCTTGGTGGTACTCGCCGGCTGCATTGTCGTGGCGGCAGCGGCCGCAACCGTCACCTGGCGGCACCTCCTTCGACTGCCGTAAGCCCGATGAAGCGCCTGCTCTTGTGGCTGACGGCCGGCATCGGGGCGCTGCTGATGCTGTGGTTGGCCGGGTTCGGCTGGTTCCTGTACCAGGGGCTCAGCGCCGCCGAGGCTCAGACGCCGGAGACGGACGCGATCGTCGTGCTGACCGGCGGACGCTTCCGGCTCGAAAGCGGCATCGGCCTGCTCGCGGCACATCGCGCGCGCAAGCTGTTCATCTCCGGCGTCAACCAGCATGTCGACCGCGCCGCGTTATTGCGCACGGTCGGGCCGCTGCCGGAATGGGCCGCCTGCTGCATCGTGCTCGGCCATGAGGCCGACAACACCTACGGCAATGCCCGCGAGACCGCGGAATGGATGCGGCGCGAGGGCTACCGCAGCCTGCGTCTCGTCACCAGCTGGTACCATATCCCGCGCAGCCGGCTGGAATTCGAGCGGGTGATGCCGGAGATCACGGTCGTGCTGCATCCGGTCTATCCGGAGCACCCGGAGACTGAAGACTGGCACGCAAGGCTGGAAACGGCGTCCCTGGTCGTGCGCGAATACAGCAAATATCTGGTGGCGCTGGCACGGCCGGTGCTGACGCCGCTGCGGCGCCTCGCGCCGTGGCTGGTCCCGGAGGGAGCGGCGGAATCCCTGCCCGGCCGGATCGCCGCCGACCAGCCGTGACCTCGCTGCGCTCCCTGGCCTTCAATATCGCCTTCGTCGCGGCGACTGTGGCCGTCGGCATCGCGGGTCTGCCCGTCCTGATCATGCCGCGGCCGGCGGCCATGGCCTTCGGCCGGTTCTGGGCGCAGGCAGTGCTAGCGCTGCTGGCCGGCATCGTCGGGCTGCGCGGCGAGGTGCGCGGCCGCGCCAACCTGCCGCTCGGCCCGTGCTTGATTGCGATGAAGCACCAATCGATGTGGGACACGCTGATGCTGCCGATCGTGCTCGGCGACCCGGCGGTGGTGATCAAGCGCGAACTGCTGCTGGTGCCGTTCTACGGTTGGTACGCGGCGCGCGCCGGCTCGATTTTTGTCGACCGCAAGGGCGGCGCCGGCGCCTTGCGCAGCATGGTCGCGGCGGCAAAGCGTGCTGCCGCGGCCGGGAGGCCGATCGTGATCTTCCCGCAGGGCACCCGCACCGCCACGGGCGAGGCGCGGCCGTATCAGCCCGGAGTCGCCGCGCTATACCAGGCGTTGGGCCTGCCGTTGGTGCCGGCGGCGGTCAATTCGGGGCTCTACTGGGGCCGGCGCAGCTTCGTGAAGCGGCCGGGCCGAGCGGTGATGAGCTTCCTGCCGCCGATCCCGCCGGGATTGCCGCGCCGCGAGGTGATGGCTGAACTCGAAACCCGCATCGAGCAGGCGACGGCGGCGCTCGAACAGGAAGCAGCGGGGGGCTACCGCGCCGCGGGAAACCAGTCTTCCTCAGCGCTGCCGAGGATTTGGTCGAGCGAATAGGAGCACTCCGACAGCACGCAAGACATCAGGCCGGGCGCATCGCTCTAACCGGCGCAACAGCCGCAAGGCCGTGCGGTATCGCGCGTCAAGGTTCAGCTTTGCCACGATGGTGCGGGTCAGCTTCCGTTCGAGCTGCGGCCGGCGTGCAGCTCGCTCCTCCCCTAATCTTCGATCTCCTCGGCGATCCGTTCGGTATCGAGCCGGTTGTCGCCGGGCCGCACGCCGCGCAGCAATTCCGCCTGCTCCTGGGTCGAGGCGTAGAAATCCTCGTCGTAGAGCGAACCGTCTGCGGGGCTCATGGGACGGCCGCCTAGCATGGCAACAGTGGCGACAAAACAGGAACGGCACTACATTAGAGAGACCCGCTAGAAGGACCCGCGTAGATGGCATCCGTCGCCTCGATCTCGCAGCAGATCTGGGACATGAAGTACCGGCTGAAAGGGCCTTCGGGCGAGCCGGTCGACAAGACGATCGAGGACACCTGGCGCCGGGTCGCCGCGGCCTGCGCCGCGCCCGAGCGCGATCCCGCACCCGATGGGATTGGCTGGGCCGAACGCTTCTATCGGGCAATGAGTGATTTCCAGTTCCTTCCGGCGGGCCGGGTCATCGCCGGCGCCGGCGCCGGGCGCGACGTGACCCTGTTCAACTGCTTCGTCATGGGTGCGATCCCCGACGACATGGGCGGCATCTTCGCCCATCTGCGCGAGGCGGCGCTGACGATGCAGCAGGGCGGCGGCATCGGCTACGATTTCTCGACGCTGCGGCCGCGCGGCGCCTATGTGAAGGGCGTCGGCGCCGACGCCTCGGGTCCCTTATCGTTCATGGATGTGTGGGACGCGATGTGCCGCACGATCATGAGCGCCGGCTATCGCCGCGGCGCGATGATGGCGACCCTGCGCTGCGACCATCCGGACATCGAGGCCTTTATCGAAGCGAAGCGCGAGCCGGGCAGGCTGCGCATGTTCAACCTGTCGGTGCTGGCGACCGACGCCTTCATGCAGGCGGTCGCGGAAAACGGTCCCTGGGAATTGCACTTCGGCGGTGTGGTCGCCAAGGTCATCCCGGCGCGCGAGCTGTGGGACAAGATCATGCGCGCGACCTACGCCTACGCCGAGCCGGGCGTGATCTTCATCGACCGCATCAACCGCCGGAACAACCTCGCCTATAGCGAGACGATAACGGCGTGCAACCCGTGCGGCGAGCAGCCGCTGCCGCCTTATGGCGCGTGCCTGCTCGGCTCGCTGAACCTTGCGCGGTTCGTCAGCGATCCATTCACGCAAGAGGCACGGCTCGACACCGAAAAGCTGGCGGCGCTGGTCCCGGATGTCGTGCGGCTGATGGACAATGTCATCGAAATTTCGCGCTTCCCGCTCGACCAGCAGCAGCATGAGGCGCGCGCCAAGCGGCGGATCGGCCTCGGCATCACCGGGCTCGCCGACGCGCTGATCCTGTGCGGCCTGCGCTACGGCTCGCCGGAAGCGGTCGCCGCCACCGAGGAGTGGATCGGCTTGATCGAGCGCGAGGCCTATCGCGCCTCGGCCGCGCTCGCCGCCGAGAAGGGTCCCTTCCCGCTCTACGACCGCGACCAGTACCTCGCCGGCGAGACGGTCGCCGGGCTCGACCACCAAACCCGCGATGCGATCGCCAAGCACGGCATCCGCAATTCGCACCTGACCTCGATCGCGCCGACCGGCACGATCTCGCTGTTCGCCGACAACATCTCGTCCGGCATCGAGCCGGTGTTCAGCTTCCGCTACACGCGCAACGTGCTGATGCCGGACGGCACGCGGCGCGAGGAGGAGGTCAGCGACTACGCCTACCGGCTGTTCCGGCGGGTGAAGGGCGAAGCAGCGCCCCTGCCCGACTATTTCGTCGACGCGCAGCAGCTGACGCCGGAAGACCACCTCGTGATGCAGGCGGCGGCGCAGCGCCACATCGACAGCTCGATCTCGAAGACGATCAACGTGCCGGTCGAGATCCCGTTCGACGCGTTCAAGGACATCTATGCCCGCGCCTATGCGCTCGGCTGCAAGGGCTGCACGACCTATCGTCCGAACGAGGTGACGGGGGCGGTTCTGGAGGTCCGCGACGAGGCGGCCGACGCGACGCACGAGCACTTGCGGCAGGCCGAACTGCCGCTGCCCGCCCCTGCTCCGGCGGTGCGGCCGAAGCCGGCCGACCCGTACGAGGCCGGCGGCGTCGTCTACATGACGCAGCCGCTCGACCGGCCTGAGGCCCTGCCCGGCCAGACCTACAAGGTGCGCTGGCCGGACAGCGAGCATGCGCTTTACATCACCTTGAACGACATCGTCCAAGACGGAAGGCGGCGGCCCTTCGAGATCTTCATCAACTCGAAAAACATGGAGCACTACGCCTGGACCGTGGCGCTGACCCGGATGATCAGCGCCGTATTCCGGCGCGGCGGCGACGTGTCGTTCGTCGTCGAGGAGATGAAGGCGGTGTTCGACCCGCGCGGCGGCGCCTGGATCGAGGGAAAATACGTGCCATCGCTGCTCGCCGCGATCGGCGACGTGATCGAGCGGCACATGATCGAGATCGGCTTCCTGCCATCGAAGCACCGCCGCGACGACGCGGTCCGTATTGCCCAAGTCGTCAATCTCGATGGCGACGGCGCGCGCGGGCTGTCGACGCCGCGACTGCGGCAATGCCCGAAATGCGGCGAGGCGGCGCTGATCCGCATCGAAGACTGCGACCAGTGCACCAGCTGCGACTATTCGAAGTGCGGCTAGCGTGAACCGGAGGGCGGGGTAGCGCAGCGCGTTCCGTCAATTACAATTCGTTCGCGCGCAATCCGGCGGCAGACGCTTCGTTCCGCTGCTCTCCGCAGCGGCATTTGCCAGGGTTTTGTGCAACGCACCATAATTTGGCCGCGTTGTCACGTAACCTTACGCGAATTGATATTGCGGCGCAGCAAATCCGTGTCCATATTCGGGCGCTAGGGGTTAGCGGAGCCGCGCGAATGTGGCCCTATACCGAACGGGAGACTTCATTTTTCGAGCCGGCGCAGCCGCGCGGCGACTTGGCCGTGCGCGCGCTGGCGATGCCGGCCGACACCAACCCGTCGGGCGACATCTTCGGCGGCTGGATCATGTCGATGATGGATTCGGCGGGCGCGATGACGGCGACCCGGCTCGCCGGCGGCCGCACCGTCACGGTGTCGGTGACGAACATCTCGTTCCTGCAGCCGGTCAAGGTCGGCGACGTCGTCTGCTGCTACACCGACGTCGTGCGCACCGGCCGCAGCTCGATGGCGCTGTGCGTCGAGGTGTGGGTATTGCGGCAGGGGCAGGGCCCGAGGGTCAAGGTTACCGCCGCCGAATTCACCTTCGTCGCGCTCGACGACAGCGGCAAACCGCGGCCGATTGCGCAACATCGGAGCCATGGCTCGGTCGCTCTCAACTAGGCCCGTAACTAGGCCCGGCGGTCAGGAAGCATTAGCCAACCAGCGCCCGGACCCGTTCGTCGAGTCGGTGCAGCGGCCCTTCGGCGATGCCGAGTTCTTCAAGGTGGCGCACCGTGTTGGCGAGGTAGTCGCGTCCGGTGCCGCGGCCGCCCTGCGCATGGGCGATGATCGCGGCAACCTCGTCCAGCGACAGCCGCCCGGCATAATCCCGGCACCCGCGATTGACGACAAAGGCGTGGGCGCCGACGGGACCCTGCATCGTCGCCACCCGGACCGGCCGCATGCGATAGACGTCGCCGGCCATCTCGCGGGCCCAGACGAGGTCAAGAGCCGGTCCTTGAGCCTCCGGCGGCAGCCGATAGGCGATGCCGCGGCAGGCGCCGCCGCGGTCCAGCCCGAGCACCAAGCCTGGCCGCTCCGGCGTGCCGCGATAGTCGCGAGAATATAGACAGAAGCTGCGATGGTAGCCGCGCAGCAGCGCCGGCCGGCGCTCGGCGAACGGCATCTCCGGGTTCCACATCAAGGAGCCGTAAGCGAAAATCCAGACCGGTTCGGGACCTTGGCGCAGCGCCGCAATTACCGCCGGCATCGGATCGACGGGGTAGGGTGAGACGTAGCGGCTCGAGATCGCGGTATCGGGCGGGTTCACTGCAAGAGAGGCTGAAGGCTGTGGCCGGGCTTGGTTTTAATCCTTGTGTATCGACCCGCGGAAGCCCACATTAGACCCGTCGACGCCCCGCTTGGTTCGGCTTGCGCTTCCTCCTGCTCCTCGCGAGCGCCGGACCTGCACTCCGTACAACGTCTAGGCTCGATCCGCGACCGGAAACCCGGCTGCGGCCAATTTGATTTGCGAAAAGGACGATTATGACGATCGGAACCGTGAAGTGGTTCAACAGCCAAAAGGGCTATGGTTTCATTCAGCCGGAAGACGGATCGAAGGATGTGTTTGTGCACATCTCGGCGGTCGAGCGGTCCGGCCTCGGCAATCTGCATGAGGGGCAGAAGGTCAGTTTCGAGCTCGAGCGCGGACAGCAGGGCAAGACCTCGGCGGTCAACCTGCAGCAGGCCTAGTTGCTGCGACAGGGGAGCCGCGGGTAGCGGCTCCCTTCCTGCCGCTTGACCGCGGCGCGGACAAGCGGAAAGGCAGCTGGCGATGCAGGTCTTTGTACGTGATAACGATGTCAATTCTGCTCTGCGTGTGCTCAAGAAAAAGATGCAGCGCGAGGGCACCTTCCGCGAAATGAAGCGGCGGCGGGCCTACGAAAAGCCTTCCGAACGGCGTGTGCGCGAGAAGGCCGATGCGATCCGGCGGCATCGGAAACTGATGCGCAAGCGCCTCGAACGCGAAGGATATTGAAGAACGACGGGCTGGCAGCAATGGATCACCCGCCAACCACGCCGCCGCTGCCGGCCGAATACTATCGTCGCCATGCGGCACGCGTTCGGCGGCTGGCCGGCGAAGCGACGACCCCCGCGGTCAAGGAACATTTGCGCGAGGTCGCAGTCGAATACGAACGCCTCGCCGAGCGGGTCGACAACGATACTTCGCCCAGCACCGGCTAGCGAGCCAGTGCTGGCGCCGGCCTCGCCGCGGCCGGGATTGTTTGCCACCGCGGAGGACGCATGTCGCTATATAAATACGCCGTTGGGCAGACGGTCCGCTTCTCCCCCGACCGGCAGCAGCTCAGCTCCGGCCGGGGATGGTTCAAGATCGTGCGACAGCTGCCGGAAGCGGCGAGCGTTCTGCAATACCGGGTCAAGAGCCAGGCAGACGGGCATGAGCGCGTCGTCCGGGAAGACCAACTTGCCCGGTCGTGAGCAGAGCACGGGGCCCATGCCGACGATCTCTTTGAAGGTGACGCGCCCATCGTCAAGAGCACCGGATGAGCCGCTTGCCGCTGCGAAGCCGATGTTCACAGGTACTGGCGACACGGATTACCTGTGCGGTGGATGCGGCGCCGTCATGGCCGCTCACATGGGCCCGAGCCAACGCGTCATAGTCGATCGGGCGACCTGTTCCGCATGCGGCGCCGAAAACGAATTTCCGCCGAATCTTCGCGTGTGAGCGTTTACCAAAACAAATGCGCTACGCCGACGATCCCGGCCCGAGTTTGTCACCAACATCGCACCTGCGTGGTTTTGCCGAATGAAGACACATCCGCATGCCGAGGCGACCTACCGCATCATTCCATCGGATGGCGGTTCGTTTGCCGTCGAGGTCACCATTCCCGACAGTCATCCTGCCAAGGTCAGCCCGTTTGCCAGCGAGGAGGCCGCCGAGGCCTGGATTACCGAGCATCGTCAGCGGGTCGAAACCCAGACACAGGCCGGCCGCGGCTTTCGGCGCGCCGGCGGGTTCCGCCGCTGACGACATAGCGCCGCGCTGGCCACGCGCCGTTGCTGTAAGCTGGCGCCTTTGTGTTCGGCGAAAGCGGCTGACCCTGTTCTCTTCCACGACACCGCAGGACAAACCGGCGAGCGAGTCTGAGCGTCGTCGACTAGGCCGCAGCTCCGAGGGGTGGCTCGGCGGGTTGGCGATTTATCGCCAACCGCGGCTGATCGCGATCCTGCTGATGGGGTTTTCGAGCGGCCTGCCGCTGGCGCTAACCTTCGGCACGCTCTCCTACTGGCTCGCCGAGATCGGCGTGTCGCTGACCGCGATCGGCCTGTTTGGACTGGTGCGCACCTCCTATAGCCTCAAATTTCTGTGGGCGCCGCTGATCGACCGGCTGCCGATCCCGTTTCTGACCGCGCGGCTCGGGAGGCGGCGCAGCTGGGCGCTGCTGATCCAGGCGGCGTTAGCGCTGGCGATCCTGGCGCTCGGGATGACCGACCCGCGCGTCGACCCGGCGGCGACGGCACTCGCGGCTGTCGTCGTCGCCTTCCTGTCGGCGAGCCAGGACATCGTCATCGACGCCTACCGCATCGAACTGCTGGCCCCGGACGAACAGGGGGCCGGCGCCGCGGCGACGCAATGGGGCTATCGCTTCGGCATGCTGGCCTCCGGCGCGGGGGCACTGTACGCCGCCAGTTTTGGCGGCTGGCATTTCGCCTATGCGCTGATGGCGGCATTCATGCTGGTCGGCATGATTACGGTGTGGTTGACCCCGGAACCGGGGGGCATCCAGCCGCCGGAACCGCTCCCGGGGCCGAATGCGGCGGCGCGAATCAGGGCATGGCTGGCGCGCGCCGTAGTGGCTCCGTTTCTCGATATGGCGCAGCGCACCGGCGCGATCCAATTGGCGGCGATCGCCGCCTTCATCGTGCTGTACAAATTCGGCGACGCGCTGGCCGGGTCGATGTCGAACCCGCTTTATGTCGCGCTCGGCTTCACCAAGGTCGAGGTGGCGACGGTCTCGAAGGTGTACGGTGTCGTCGCGACGCTGGTCGGCGTCGCGCTCGGCGGCGCGCTGGTCGCGCGGATTGGCATCTTCCGGGCGCTGCTCGTTGGCGGCGCGATGCAGGCATTGTCGAACCTGATGTATGCGGTTCAGGTCGGGGCCGGGGCCGATGTGACGGTATTAACGGTCACGATCAGCGGCGAGAACCTGACCGGCGGCATGGCCTCGGCGGCGTTCGTCGCCTATCTATCGGCGCTGTGCAGCCGCGATTTCACGGCAACGCAATACGCCCTCTTATCGTCCTTGGCGACCGTCGGGTTGAACGTGCTCGCCGCCTCGGGCGGCTATCTCGCCGAGCGCCTCGGCTGGATCCCGTTTTTCGTAGTCAGCACCGCCGCCTGCGTTCCGGCATTGCTGCTCCTGCTCTGGATCATGCGCCGCCCCCTGCCGGTCATTACGGCTCAGCCGTAGGACAACAGCCGGTTGCGGTGGCGCTTCAGCCAGCCGCGCGGCCCGGCATGATCGCCGATCAGATCGGCGACGAGGCGCCAGAAGCGCGGCCCATGGTTCATTTCGGCGAGATGCGCGACTTCGTGGGCGACGACATAATCGACGACCGCCTCGGGCGCGAAGACGAGGCGCCAACTGAACGACAGATTCGCCGAGCTCGAACAGCTGCCCCATCGGCTTTTTGTATCGCGCACGGTCACCCGGGCGACGGTCCGGCCGATGCGCGCCGCCAAGGCGCGGGCGCGGCGACCGAATTCCTGCCGGGCCAGCAGCACAAGGTGGTCGCGGACCCGGCGGCCGAGAAAGGCAGGGTCGCCGCGCACCCGGATCTCGCCATTGCCGATCGCGACCGGAGGCCCGGCTCGGTCTTGGTGATGGCGGATGCGGTGCGGCACCCCGAGCACCGGCACGATCGCGCCGTCTTCGAACCGGATCGGCGCCGGCAGGGCGCCGAGGCGGGCGGCGATCCAGCCACGATGGGCGTCGACGAAGCGCATGCCCTGCTCGGTAGCAGTCCCGCGCGGCAACACAAGTTCGACCGAGCGTGTCGCCGGGTCGACCCGCAGCGACATGCGGCGGGCGCGCGGATTGACCCGAATCGCTACCGGCACGCCGAGCTCAGCGCCGAGCGTCCGATAGCGCAAAGCCGCCATCGCCGCGGCGGTTCGAGCCCTCACGCCGGCATCCCCGTTACCCCCGTTATCCCCGGCGCCCATTATAGCGCCGATCCGGCCTTCACGGCGATGTCGCCGAGGCTTCACGGTCCTGTCATGATTTGGCAAGGTGCCGGGACCGAGAATAAATCGGCCGTAGCCGGACGGCCGCCGAAATCAGGGGGAGAGATGCTCAAGAAAATGTTGATGGCCGCCGTCATGCTCGCGGCCGGTTCGTTTGGGCCCGGGTCCGCCGCGGCGGACCCGATCGAGCTGCAATGGTGGCACGCGATGACCGCGGTCAACGGCGAGCGGATCAACAAGATCGCCGCCGATTTCAACGCCTCGCAGAGCGACTACAAGATCCTGCCGGTGTTCAAGGGCTCCTACGCCGAGACGATGACCGGCGCGATCGCCGCGTTCCGCGCCGGCAACGCGCCGCACATCGTGCAGGTGTTCGAAGTCGGCACCGCGACGATGATGGCGGCCAAGGGCGCGATCAAACCGGTCTATCAGCTGATGGCAGACGCCGGCGAGACGTTCGATCCCGGCGCCTACTTACCGGCGATCACCGGCTATTACAGCACCGCCGACGGCAAGATGCTGTCGATGCCGTTCAACAGCTCGACCCCGGTCGTCTACTGGAACAAGGACGCGTTCAAGAAGGCCGGGCTCGACCCCGAGGCACCGCCGAAGACCTCGCCCGAGACCTTCGACGCGGCGAAGAAACTGCGCGCTGCCGGGCTCGCTTGCGGCTTCACCTCAGCCTGGGTCAGCTGGGCGCAGATCGAGAATTTCAGCGCCTGGCACAACATTCCGCTGGCGAGCAAGGCGAACGGCCTGGAAGGGCTCGACACCGTGCTCGAATTCAACAACCCGACCGTTATCCGCCACATCGCCAATCTCGCCAATGCCCAGAAGGACAAGAG
>Ga0102924_1004468_pt1 | contig 14095 bp, 13 predicted proteins | sample PaiPotPPM11metaG_FD_80116 | JGI IMG/M metagenome (GOLD analysis project Ga0102924, IMG submission 80116) | Iron sulfur acid spring bacterial and archeal communities from Banff, Canada, to study Microbial Dark Matter (Phase II) - Paint Pots PPM... ... | reverse complement strand
GGCCTCGACTTCTCCACTGCGGTTTCGATCTCGCCGCTCCCGGCCACTACTATCTTAACTCGGAGGCATTTTCATGAGCTTTCGCGGGCCGTAGGCCCTAAATGACAGAGTTTGAAATGCACAAACTCTGCGCTACCGGCTCCGGTCAAAGCTTTCATGAATTATCCAGGCTAAAGCCAGGGAACAAACCTGCGGAGGTAAGTACTCAACTCGCGTACGCCCAGCACCTTGGCCCCGAGGCCGGTCAGGACCAATCCCACAGCGCTGGCCACCATCAAGACCAGCAATGCGCCATGCGCGCTCTGCCAAGCGATGTGGGCCTCAAGCAGCCGGGCGGCTTCGTGGCAGGCGAGGGCGCCGAGGGCCGAGGCGGCGCCCATTTTGGCGAGAAAGACGAGGAGCGCGCTGGATTCGGCATTGTGAATGCGGCGGTTCAAAAGCACAAAGAGCACGCTGGTGTAAGCGATGACGCCGATGGAGCTGGCGAGCGCGAGGCCCAGGTATTCCATGTGCCGCGAGAGGAACCAGTACAAGGGCAAGTTGAGGACCGTCATGATCGTGCCGCTGACGGCAGGCGTCAGCGTGTCGCGCGCGGCATAGAAGCCTCGCGCCAAAATATTCTGTACGCCCCAGGCGAACATACTCAAGGAAAACAACTGGAGAGTGGCCGACGTAGCGTCCAGGTCCGGCGGGCGCAGTCGCGTGTGGGAGAAGACCATGTAAACCAAGGGGCGACTCTCCGCGATGGTCAGCGCGGAAATAGGCAGCAGGACCAGCATGATTCCCTTGAGCGTGGAGTTGAGGGTGCGGTTGAGCTCCTCAAAGCGTTTTTCCGAATAAAGCTGGGCAAGAAACGGGAAGGCGGCAACCCCCACGGCCTGTCCCACCACCCCCAGCGGCACGCGCATCAGGTTCTTGGCATAAGTCAACCAGGTGATGGAAGCGGGCATGAGGTAGGAACCAAAAAAGCGGATGATCCAGTCATCCGTAAAAACAATGGAGAACGCCAGCATGATGGGAATGGTGAGCTTGACGAAGAAGCGGAAATCCGGGTGGAGGATGTGCAGATTCGGCAAATACCGCGCCCCGGCGCGGCGGGCTCCATAAATCTGCAACAGAAAATTTCCGGTGAGCGATCCGGCAAGCACCCCGACCGCAAACCCGGTGATGCCCATCCGCGCCGCGAGCAGCACCCCTCCCAGGATGATCGCGGTGTTGTAAATCAAGGGGGCCAGCGAAGGCACCACAAACTGGCCCTTGGCGTATTGAACGGCGCTCAGGATGCCACCCTCATAGAAGAAAAGCTGCGCCGGCAACATGAGACGGGTGAGGAAGACGACGTGCTCTTTTTCGGAAGCGTGAAAGCCGGGGGCAATGGCTGTGGCAAGCTGCGGCGCAAAGATCTCCCCGACGATCACCAGCCCGGCCAAGGCCAGACCCATGAACGTGGTGACGGTGGAGAATACTCGCCACCCATCTTCTTCGCGATTCTCCGCGATGCAGCGGGTGAGGACGGGGATGAAGGTGAGACTCAGGAAAGCGCCGGCTACCAGGTAATTCAGGAAATCCGGCAGTGTGAAAGCCGCGTAATAAGCGTCTGTCGCGGCGTTCGAGCCGAATTCATGCGCCACGGTCCATTCTCGGACGAAACCCAGAATCCGGCTTAGCAAAACGCTGGCCATCACGATTCCGGCGGATTGAATGATACGGCGAGTCAACGAAGTGTGGGGCGTGGACGTCATGATGGGTGGCGGCCTTGAGTGCAATTCAATCTGTATACGGATAAACCGGGCGCTGGCCGGGTACAAGCTGCTCTCAAACCCGGGGAAAAGGAAACCGCCGCGAGCAGGCCACGCATCGCGCCATGAAAGGCCGTTTCAGCTTACGTTCCAGCCACGTGCGGTGCGTTCTTTCAAATTGCTTCGCCCCGCAGCGTGGGCAGCCGCTGAAGCCGTCCGGATCAAAGTCAACATGGACTTGGACCCCTATGAGCTTGCCATCCTGCCCCGGAGCGTTGCCCGCCGGGTAACCTGCGCCCTTCTCATTGGGGGCGAATACACTTTTGGGCACGATGCGCAGGCGGCGGCAATTGGAACACGCCCGAAGGCGATAGCCGAGCGCCTCCACCAAATGGTAAGCCCAGTCGCGCCGGACCGGCTCCGTCTTTGTCGCTCCACATTTTCTGCAGGGAGATGCCATCGATTGACAAGGATATCGGCAGAAGCGGTGTTTGCGCAACTTTTGTAGCGCCGAGGTGGTGGCTCACTATGCTGTAGCGGGGTCTGTGACCCGCCGAACTTGAATCGTCAGCGGTTGCTGGCGCTCATAGAGCGCCAATTTGTCCACTGTCTCCGGCGCTCGCGGTCAGGGCAAGCTCCGAGCGCCACTACAGCAGACTGACCCACTACTGGAATTTTCTGATACTGTTTAAACTGCCGCTATAATGTGCAGCCTGGATTTGTTTTGGGATGTTACGGATTAATCCGGCGGGCGAGTCTGCCGGGATTGTGGGCCCGGCCTCAACTCGAGGCAGGAGGGAAGCGTCATGGCGGGACAGAGCTTAGAACGGCGCGAGGTGCTGAGGGTTCTGGCGATTTCCGCCGCGGCGAGTCAATTTCCTGGATTCCACCGCTGGGCGTTTGCCTGTGGACACCCGGCGGGCGAAGAAACTCGATCCCCAGTCACTCACTACACGCCGCAATTCTTCACCGCCCACGAATATGCGACCGTTGAACGGCTGGCAGACCTGATAATTCCCGGTGATGGTGGCCCCGGCGCCACGGATGCCGGGGTCAGCGAGTTTATCGACTTCATGGTGTGGAGCGACCCGTCAATCCAATATCGCTTCCGCTACGGACTGACTTGGCTGGATGCCCGCTCCGGCGCCACCCACCGGAAACCGTTTCTCGAAGTAAATGAAGCCGCTCAAAAGGACATCCTGGATGGCCTTGCCTACCAGCAGAAGTACAGGCCGGGAGAAGAAGAGGGCCGAGATTTCTTCAAACTCATGCGGGAATATACGGTGATGGGTTTCTACACTTCGAAGCTGGGGCTTCAAGATCTGGATTACCCCGGGCTCCAGGTCTTCTATTCGCAAACACCCCGTTGCCCGCATCCGGGTGATCCCGGCCACGTGCACTTGCCGTCGGCAAAGCTGTAGCGAGCCACGCCGAGAAATGGCGCTCAGTAACTTGCCGGCTCCATCGCTACCGGATGTGCGGCGCAGACCGATTCGCCATTCGCGGTGTCTATGGGGTTATGAGGTTTCATAGGACGATAGGCATTTCGCCGTTCTTATTCGCTTCTTTGTTTTTGCCGATTGCGTGTCGAGCTCAAGGGCAGAACGTCAAAGGCCGAATCTATCCGGAAAAGCAAACCTATCTCGCCGGCGAACCAGTTTTCGTAGTCCTGGACTTGGCCAATGAAGGGCCCTTGCCGGCATTTGTCGACGTGGGTTGCGAATGGTTGGACGCGCGGTTTGAGGCTCCCACGGCTCCAAAGCCCCGAGGTGAGGTAAGCTTATTTGGGTGCGAAGCGGCAGGCTGGGGTGGGGACTGCGCAAGTAACCCTTCAGAAATTCTTCCCGGAGGGCACTTCCGCCTCCGCTACTTGTTGGACGGTAACTTCCGGCTGGACCGCCCGGGGAGCTACCCCGTTCAAGGGCGGTACAAGGTAGACGTCTTCGAGGGCGAGACGGGTTTCAAGCCAGTCGCTTCGAAGGAGGTAGTTTCTAATTTCGAGGTCACTTTGGTCGAAGGTGACGAAAAGAGTCTTATGGCCGCCTACCAGCCGCTGCTGCGCGACCTTCATCCGTCCGGAACGAGAGCGAGCTGGCTTGCCCTAAATGCGATCTTGCAAAACCCTCCGCGCTTCCTGGAGAATACAATTCTGCAACTGGCGGATGATCCCAACACCGTGGGAACTGCGATCCAAGGGCTCGAGCGTCTGGCAACGCCGCGTGCTGAGGCCAAGCTTGCCGAGCTTTCAGGGCCGGAAAACCCTGAAGGTACGCGGCAACAGGCGATTCAGACGTTAGGAAGGCTCGGCGATCCGGCATATTGCCCCCTCATGCTTGACATTGCCCAACATAGCCGGGAGTACTCGCGGTTTATTGCTCTGCGAGCGGCCGGGTATCTCTGTGGGCGAAAGGTCATCCCCTTGGCACGCAGCTTCCTCAGCAGTCAGGATTATTCCACGCGGTTCGAAGCCGCTTATGCTTTGGGAAACAGTGGCAGCCGGGACGCGGTTCAGCTTCTGATCCCTTTGCTCCGCGACCCAAACCCCGAGGTGCGCCGGGCGGCCTCGGGCGCGCTCGCTACCCTGACACACCGAAAATTGAAGGACTTGCCTTCCAGCGAAGCGACTGCCACGCGGGCGTATCAGGAGTGGATGAACTGGTGGAGCTTGAACGCTGCATCGGCGGCGATCTACACGATCAACCAATGCGCTGAGCCCGCCCCGCTCCAATAATCGGCGTCGTTGGGCTACAGACCGGGGGCGGATGAAGACACAATGAGGGGGGCGCTTGTCGTGGCACCCCTGGCCGGAGTTAGCCAGGCCAGTCGCTCGTGCCGCTCGGCGACACCCACAAAGCATGAAAATGGCTCCTCAACCACCGCTTTGCGGTTCCCCCTCTGGCCGGCTTGGGGGAGGTGGTGGCGATCCTGTAGAGCGGGAGAGCCGGATAAGGGGTCCGCTCCGAAATTTTCCGAGCAGGGTAAAAGTCCCAGCGGCAAAACCCGAAGCTTGTCGAACGAAAGTTCGCGAACAACCTGGGTCAGGGTCACATTTGGAGGTCGAATGTCAATGAAGGTTTACGACGTCGTGGTGGTCGGAAGCGGAGCGGGCGGCGGCATGGCGATCAAGACGCTTTGTGAAGCGGGACTGAAGGTTTGCTGCCTGAATGCGGGCCGGCAGTTTGATCCCGCCAAGGATTTCCGCGACCACAAGCAATCCTTTGATATGAAATACCGGGGTTTTGGCGACCCTCGCAAGCGCGATCACTACTACCACATTGAGAACGAATACACGCAAGGGCTTTGGGAGCACGAGATCACTTACACCGTCGCTCCGGGATCAAAATGGGAGTGGCCGCGCTGTTGGGGCGTAGGCGGCAAAACCAATTTCTGGGGACGATCAGCCGCCCGCATGGGCGACATCGACTTCAAGGCCGCGAGCCGCGACGGCTATGACGTGGACTGGCCCGTCAGCTATGAAGAGATTGCTCCCTATTACACTCGCGCCGAGCGCATGATTGGCGTGGCCAGCACCGTTCAAAATCGGCCCAGCAACCCGGACGGAGATTATCTTCCGCCGATGAACTTCCGCTGTTTGGACTATATTCTTCAAACCGGCTGCGAGAAGTGTGGTGTTCCTTATCTTCCGGATCGCGAGGCGCAGCTCACGGTGGCCCACGCCGGCCATCCGCCATGCCATTATTGCGGCAATTGTACAGAGGGCTGTGATACCGGATCATTTTTTTCGACCCCCTGGTTCTTTTTGCCGCTTGCCGAGAAGACCGGCAATCTTGACCTGCGGACGAATACTTACGTGCGCCAAGTCCTGGTGGATGAAAACGGCCGGGCAAAGGGCGTGGCCTACGTTGACCGCCAAACGAAACATGAAGAGGAAGTTTACGGGAAGACTGTGGTACTGGCCGCCTCTTGCGTTGAGACGGCGAAGATCATGCTCAACTCAAAATCGAGGCACTGGCCGGACGGCATTGCCAACTCCAGCGGCCAGGTGGGACGAAACCTCTGTGACCATCTTTATGGCACCACGGCCTATGGCTACCTCCCTCAACTGCTCGGCCAACCCAGTTTCCCGGATAATATCTCGAACGCCCAGATTGCGTGGATGCCGCGCTGGCAGAACTTGAACGATCCCCGCGAAGAGAAATACATTCGCGGCTATTCGGTGTATCCCACCGGCGGCTGCGATAGCTTCCCGTGGTACAACCACCAAATCGAAGGCTATGGGACGGAATTCAAGCGCGCCATCAAGCGCTACTATCCCACGCCGGTGTCATTCTACTGCCAGATTCCCTCCATGCGCAGCGAGACCAATTTTGTGGATCTCGATCCGCAGGTAAAAGACATCTACGGCGTGCCGGTGGCTCGCATTCACTTTCAGTGGGGTCCAAACGAGTTGCTGATGTGGGAGCAGGCGAAGGAAGTTTGCTCGCGGGTCGTCGAGGCTTCGGGCGGTAAGGTGTGGGGCACGGGCGTGGACCCGAATACACCCGGTTACAGCCTGCATGAAACCGGCACTTGCCGCATGGGGAACGATCCCAAGAAATTTGTGACCAACCGCTTTGGCCAGACCCACGACGTGCCCAATCTCTACATCACCGACGCTAGTCTTTTCCTGAACTGTACCGACAAGACGACGACGCTTTCCATCCTGGCGTTTTCGCTTCGCGCCAGCGAATATCTGATCGAGCAGATGCAGAGGGCGTGAGGATGGGCGCGTGAAAAAAAGGAAACACTCATGACCGTGGCGGGAGCGCCAAGCAGCGACGCAGTGGAAAATTACAGCCGGGAATTTTTGGAGCAGCCCCAGAGGTTGGCTGAGCTTGTTTCGGCTTATGGGACGAACCCTGAAATCCGTGAAGAGCTCCGGAAACTGGTCTCCGCCATCGCAAGCAAATGGCCGGTGGTTTGGACGGGCATGGGAGCATCCTATAGCGCGGCGATTGGCGGATCGACGTTGCTCAGCGTGAACGGCTGGCCCTCATTTCCAGTGGAATCGAGCGAATTTCTTCATTATGCCGCCGGGACTTGGTCTCGCCTTGGCGGTTTGATTCTGATCTCGACTTCCGGGGAAAGCGCCGAGTTGGTGAGCTTGACGCGGCTCGATTCCGGCCAGCGGAAGATGCTGCTTTCGAACAATGCGCAAAGCCCCTGCTGGAGCGCAGCGGAAATTCGATTGCCCATCCTTGCCGGAATCGAACTTGCCAACGCCACCAAGACGTATACGAATTCCACCGCGGCTTGCATCATCATTGCTTCTGAAATTGCGGGCCAGGCTTGGCAGAGTGAAGCGGCAAAGGCCGTCGAAGCTTTCTCCCGCTCGTTGGAAATAGTGTTAGAGCAGCGCGAGGTGATGGAAGAGTTTGCCCGAGGCTCGGTAAATATAGAGATTCTGGGCCGCGGCGCCGCTTTGGGCGGCGCACTCTACGGTGCACTGTGCCTGCGCGAGATGACTCTGCGCCGCGCCAGCGCGCTTTCAGCCGGTGAGTTCCGCCACGGCCCTTTGTTGGATGTGGACGCAACACATCTCGCCATGATTCTTGCGCTCGGAAACACTGGAGCATTCGGAGACCGGTTGGCGCAGGATTGCCTGGCGAGAAACGGCAAGGTGGCGCTGGTGACCGATCACGAACCGCCGCAGCGCGAAGCAGGGCTTCTGGCGATCAGGTTGAATGCGGTTCCTGCGGGCTGGGAGGGGTTGACCGCAGCCCTGGTTCCGCAGGCGCTGACGCTCGCTCACATTGAACGGCACGGGAGCCAGTATGTGCGGGAGCAAACTACCTCTGAGTAATCTCCTCTGCCCGGGCAGACTTTTTGCGGCCTGGATCGGCGCCATTATTTATGCGGGTTTTCTGGCAGCTTGTAATCTTTGCTGCATCACTTCCAGAGCTCCGGGAGCGCGCTGCCCCATCCAATTCTCGAATTTTTCAGCGAGAGTTTCGAGGTTCTTCAGGAAATACGGGTTTTTGAACATTCCTCGCATATCCGCCACCAGCGGTTTGACGCGAAGCCATGCCACCCAGAATTCCTGGGTGTTTTCAAAGAAGAACTCTTCCTTGATGAGGCCGTTGTTGACCATGGACGCAGCCATATCCCAGTAGCCAACCACCATCCGGTAGAAGGTGTTTTCCTTTGAACCGCGAGGATATTTCTTAAACAATTCATCAACCGAAGCCGCCTCGAAATCAGCAATGATCCAATCCCGCGCCTGTCGCAATTTTTCTTCGCGGCGAAGCTCGTAAAGGCGCAAGAGCAATTCGGCGTCATGATGGTCTGGGTGTTCACGCATGTTTCATTCTCCCTCTTGAAACGGATATCGAATTGGGTTGCAGGCTGTGGCGATGGTGAGTAGTGGTACGTTTTCGCCGCTACAGCAAACTTACCCACTACCCATTGGGGGCCAGCATCAGTCCTCGAGTTTACGGCCTTTTGTTAGTTTTCTATTCAATGCGCTTTGCTGATGAAGTACCGATGAATGGTCTCATCCGGGGTGAGCTCCGGATGGAAAGTCGCAGCTAGCACGTTGTCTTTCTCGACCAGCACTGGCTGACCATCCACGCGGCCCAGGACGCGCACTCCCTCGCCCACCCGCCGGATGATGGGCGCGCGAATGAAGACCATTTCCACCGGGTGGTCCGCCAGTTCCGGCAAGTCGCCCTGTTGGATCGAGCTATCAATCTGGCGGCCGTAGCCGTTTCTTTCCACCGTAATATCAATCAAGCCCAGGCGCTCCTGCGGCGGGTTCAACACTTCCTGAGCCAGCAGGATGGTTCCCGCGCAGGTTCCGAAAATGGGTTTTCCGGCCGCCGCAAATTGCCGGATGGCTGTGTCCAATTTCTCCTCAGCCAGAAATTTGAGCATGGTGGTGCTTTCGCCGCCGGGCAGAATAAGGCCCGAAATCTCCCTGAACTCGGCTGCGTGCTTTACCAGCCGGTAGGGAATTCCGATTTTTTCGAGCATCCGCGCGTGCAGGGTGAAATCACCCTGCACCGCAAGAATTCCAATGGGCGTTCCGTTGTTGGTCATTCAAGTTATTTCCGAGACCGGCATGGGCCCTCAGCAACAAAAGCCGCCGAAAAGGGCTGCGATCCCGGCATGACCGACGCCCTGGTCTGCTGCTGTAGCCTTTTGTCAACCGGAGTCGTCACGCTTTGACGAAGTTGTCCCGGACACCGGTCAGCTTACCAGCTCGGCTTTCAGGTTGATGGTAGTCCCCGTCAGGGCTTTTGAAACCGGGCAGCCTTTCTTCGCGCCCTCGGCAAATTCCTGAAACTTGGCGTTGTCAATTCCAGGAATCTCAGCCTCGGTTTCCAGGTCAATGTGGGTGATGGAGAAACCGTCGCCCACTTTATCGAAATGAACAGCGGCCTTGGTGTGAACGCGCTTGGGCGAGAAGCCGCCCTTGGCAAGGCCTGCCGAAAGCGCCATGGAAAAGCATCCGGCGTGCGCGGCGCCGATCAGCTCCTCGGGATTGGTGCCCGGGCCATTTTCCATCCTGGACTTGAAGGAGTAATTTCCTTCGAAAGCGCCGCTGCCCAGTTTCATCGTGCTCTGGCCTTCGATCAAATTGCCTTTCCATTCTGCTTCTGCATTACGTGCTGGCATCAAAACCTCCGCATGAATTTAGGATGAATGATTCGCAGGGACATGTCGCGCCGTTGGCCCGGCGCAACCGGAGCCTTTTCGTGTAAAATGAGCCCATGCGAGAAAAACAACGTTTTCTGGTCAACCTGATCTTTGATCCTGAATATGACGGGTACGTCGCGGACGTACCTCAACTTCCAGGCTGCATGTCCCAAGGCAAGACTGTGGAGGCAGCGCTCAAGAGTGTGCGGAAGGCTATCGTCGCCTATCTCAGAGCCATGCCGCCTGGGGGACCAACAGAAATCCCCGAGGTTCTTATCAGCCAAGTCGAGGTTCGCGCTTGAAACACCTCGCCGGGGTCTCCGGCCGCAAAGCAGTAAAAGCTTTCGAAAGAGCTGGCTTTGTGGCGGGAAAGGCCGAGGGCAGCCACGTAACCTTGAAAAAACTGGGATTCCCGGTTCTTGTTATCCCTCTGCACCGCGAGGTTTCGCCTTTTCTCTTGCGTTCCCAAGTCAAACGCGCCGGGTTGACCGAAGGAGAATTCCTCAGCCTTCTTTGAATTAACAGTTCTCGGTGGTGGCCTCCGTCACACATCCGCTAACTCTCTTCTACAATCTTACCATCCCTACGTTTGCAGTAATTCTTTGGGATCGAGCTTGGAAACGTCGATACCGCGCATCGACTCGCCCAGGTCCTTGCCCATAATAAGGCGGCTGACCACGATCAGCATGGCCGCATTGATTTCACACCTGCACGTATTCCGTCGTGGAGGCTGGTTCGGGAACAAGGGAGCCGTCTTCGCGCAAGCCCTCGATATGGAGTGCCATAGCCTCCCTGATAAGCCTTAACGCTTCCTCGCGCGTTTCCGCGACCACGGCGCAACCCGGCAAATCAGGAACGTAAGCGCCAAAGCTGTTTGCGCCCTTTTCCAAAATCACCAAGTATCTCATTGTGTCTCTCTTCCCTTCAGGCCCGCTTGCTTCAGAATGCTGTTAAGCGTGCCTGGCGGTACATCAAATTGGGCTTGCCCGCCACAGTCACCGTCCCAGGCTTGATAGAATGCTTAAACTGCTGATGACTGCCTTGTGTCCTGACGAGTTTCCATCCGTCTCGCTCGATGACTCGAATGACATCTCGAAATTTCACGCACGCTCCACTCTGTGCTAGGGTTGGCCATTGAAAGCGTGGCGGCGGAATTAACCAAGCCCGCTATCATCAATCCTTGTGAATCCCAGCTACCATCCGCGCGTTTGCAGCAGCTCTTCGGGCTTGAGCTTGGCCACGTCGAGGCCGCGCATCGCTTCGCCCAATTCTTCGGAGCATTCGGCGACGACTTGCGGCTCAGTATAATGGGTGGTGGCGCGGACAATGGCTTTGGCGCGCTTTTCCGGGTCTGAGGACTTGAAGATTCCGGACCCCACGAACACGGCCTCTGCCCCAAGCTGCATCACCAGCGCCGCGTCCGCCGGTGTGGCAATGCCGCCTGCGGAGAAATTGGGAACCGGCAGCTTGGCGTTCTTCGCCACCCAGTTTACCAGCTCGTAAGGCGCGCCCAGTTCCTTGGCTTGCGCCATGAGCTCCTCATCCCGTAGGCTGGCGATTTTGCGGATGTCACCGGTGATGGCGCGAAGGTGGCGCACCGCCTCCACGATGTTGCCGGAGCCCGCCTCGCCCTTGGTGCGGATCATGGCCGCGCCTTCACCAATGCGCCGCAAAGCCTCACCCAGGTTGCGAGCGCCGCAAACGAATGGCACTTTGTAAGACCATTTGTTGATGTGGTGTTCTTCATCGGCCGGCGTCAGCACTTCGCTCTCATCGATGTAGTCCACGCCCACCGCTTCCAGCACCTGGGCCTCCGCAAAATGGCCGATGCGCGCCTTGGCCATCACCGGAACGGTGACGGCGTTCATAATCTCCTTGATGATCCGCACCGAGGCCATCCGCGCCACGCCGCCTTCCTTGCGGATGTCGGCCGGGACGCGCTCGAGCGCCATCACCGCCACGGCGCCTGAATTCTCCGCGATTTTGGCCTGCTCCGCGGTGGTTACGTCCATGATGACTCCGCCTTTGAGCATTTCCGCCAGCCCTACTTTCAATTTCATCGATTGATCGAATTCCCACATTGCGTCCTCCTTGTTTGATGAGAGACCTGAAGGTTATCTCCTAATCTCAATAGGGTTGTCACTCTGAGTTCTTCGCTGTCATTCTGAGTGCAGCGAAGAATCCCAGCCATTTTGCTTCGAATGTAATGCGGGGACTCTTCGCTTCGCTCAGAGTGACAGGCGAAGCGCTCATACCAACGCCATCCCTGCTGCTACACTACTGGCGTTGCGGCCCGTGCCGCCCCGGCGGATTTCGTTCCGCAGGACATCGCCCAGAATCTGAATGCCTTTGCCGATTTCTTCGACCGAAAGGGCGGAGAAGCAAAGACGCAGGCCGTTATCCTGCGCTTCCTGAAAATAGAAATAACGCGACGGCGCGAAAATCACGCCTTGCTCGCGCGCCTTGGCGAGCAGGTCCATGGAATTGAGTCCAGCGGGTAAAGTTATCCAGACGGACATGCCGCCCTCCGGGTAAAAACACTGCACTTCTTCCGGAAATCGCTCCTCCACCGCGGCGCGCAGCACGCCCAACTTCTGGGCGTAAATGGCGCGAGCCTTGCGCATGACTTTTTCAAGCAAGCCCCGTTTGCCTAATTCTTCCAGCACGGCCTGGCCCAGCATGTTAGTGTGAAGGTCCGCCTGCTGCTTGGCCAGCCGCAGCCGCTCAATTAGCGGGCGCGAGCCCACCACCCATCCCACCCGCAAGCCCGGGAACCCGACCTTTGAAAAGCTGTTTAGGTAAACCACTAAGCCAGTGCGGTCGAGCGATTTGAGCGAAGGCAGCGGGGGTCCTTGGAAGCGAAGCGCCCCGTAAATGTCATCCTCCAACACGGGAACTTGATAGCGGCCGGAAATTTCCAGCAGCTTCTTCCGCGCTTCGAGCGGCAAGGTGCGGCCCGTGGGATTCTGAAAGTTGGGGCTTACCAGGATCAGCTTCACACGATGGCGCTCCAAAACGGCAACCAGACGGTCCAGGTCTATGCCGGACGGCCCTACGGGAATTCCTGCCAAGCGCGCGGAAGGCGCGTTAAAAATGCTGGAAAGTCCAGTGTAGGCCGGATTTTCGCACGCCACCCCGTCACCCGGCTCAACCAGAACGCGCCGCAACAAATCGAGCGACTGCTGGCAGCCGTTGGTGATCAAGATTTCGTCCGCCCCGGCGGTAATGCCATCGCCACGCAACTGCTCTTGAAGATAGGTCTTGAGCGGGGCATAACCTTCGCTCGATCCGTACTGCAACAGGCGGGCGCCTTCCCGCCGCAGCACGGCGTTGGTGACGCGCCGGACCATCTCCGCCAGATCCGGATCCAACGGACCGTGAGTTACAGCGAAGGAGATGACGCCCGCTTCCTGCGCGCTGGCCAGCAGACGGGGAAGCGAATCGTCCTGCGGTCCTTTGGTGAACAGGCTTTCCCAATAAAATGCGGCGCTAGGTGTAGCGGCTTCCGGCGCTTCCTCGATGGAAGAGGGCAGAACGTAAGTGCCCCGCCCTACGTCGCCACGGATTAGGCCTTGAGCTTCAAGATCGGCATAAGCGTTACCCACGGTGGTGCGGTGCACACCCAAAGTGCGCGCCAACTCGCGGCTGGGAGCCAAACGGTCTCCGGCCTGGAGAGCGCCACTCTGGATTTGACCGCGAATCTGCTCGCGGATCTGAATATAGAGCGGCTCGTGCCGGTTTGGATCAAGAGTAATCATCTTCGACGCCGGTCATTCGCGGTCTGAATCACCGGTCCAATTTAACCCAATCAATAACAATTTACAAGAGGCAATACTACCTTTATATTTTTTCCCGTTGCAGATATTCCAGGATTGACCTCATGCCGCCTTTTTCTCTTTGACCGATCAAGTTGGCAAGGGATGCTCCGTCAAAAGGCCTAGATAGAGCCCGTTTGTCCTGGAGAATCTTAATTCTGCAATAGTAAAAGACCAGCTTCCTTCTAAATTGACTAAAAAACGGGGGTCGATCACCAGTAACTATCTCATATAAATATAGATATGCTATCTGGGTTGGTTTTTGATGAATTGAGATCATCCTTTTGATTATTAAGAAGTTAAGTGATTTGGGTTCGTTTGGCTTACGTACAGTTCTTCGAGATTGAGGAATCACCGGCACGATCGAGCATGACTGGGCTCGATTCCCGCAATTGGGGCGCGTGCCCGCTTTCACCCCTTGTTTTTCGCTTCCAATGTTCTGCATTTGACCTGAAGTGAGGGAGCCATTTTGAGCAATTCTGCTTTTATCCAGATCGACAATCCCCGTTGGACTGATAATCCTAAGAGCCGCCGGGTTTGGGGAAGGCACTACGAAGGTCCAAAGCGGCTCAGTGCTATGAGGCGTGGGTCTTGAACTCATCAAATTGCTCCCTCTGCAAAGAGCCCCGTCTCTCCGGCGAGGGGGAATTTACTTGACGCGACAGTAACGACTAGTTACTAGTATGGTATTACAGTTGTAAGGCCATATCAAGATGGTTATCAAGCCGGTAGTGTTGCAGTCTGTTGTAGCGGCGCTCGGAGCTACAGGACCGGGCGTCGCCGACTTACGACCGTGTGTATAAATAATTGCGATAATTTCAAAAACATTATCCTTGACAAATGAAATAGTATGTGATTAATTCTTGCGCATCCATAGGGTAAGTCGATCCAAGGCAATCGGGC
>Ga0102924_1004467_pt1 | contig 14096 bp, 13 predicted proteins | sample PaiPotPPM11metaG_FD_80116 | JGI IMG/M metagenome (GOLD analysis project Ga0102924, IMG submission 80116) | Iron sulfur acid spring bacterial and archeal communities from Banff, Canada, to study Microbial Dark Matter (Phase II) - Paint Pots PPM... ... | reverse complement strand
CGGCGCGAGCAGTACTCCGGCCAGGCCCGCCATGACGCTCGACAGGACCCACGCGAACGAACCGATGCGATCCGCATTGATGCCGGCGAGCTGGACCATCCGTGGACTCTCGACCACGGCCCGCATCTTGAGTCCGAGGTGGGTGAAGCGGAAGAGCAGCCCGAGCAGCACCACGACCGAGACCATTGCGATGATGATCGACACCTGGTTGCCGTCGAGGACGTAGCCCGCCCAGTGGAAGTAGCGGGTGCTGTGGAGAGCCAGATCCGGGGGGTTGGGCTTGTCCTTGGCCCCGAGGACGAAGTCGATCACGGAAGGCAGCCCGACGAGCAGGCCGAGGGTCGTGATCAGTTTCACCGCCGGCGGGGCAGTGCGGATGTGGCGGAACAGCAGGAGGTCGAGCAGCCAGCCGAGCGCGGCGCCGACCACGACGATCGAGATGATCGCGGCGACGGCACGGTTCACGTGGCGGCCTTGGACGAGCTTGTAGTACGCGACCGCAGACATGTACGCCTGGGCCCCGAAGGCGAGGTTGAAGACTCCGGAGGTCTTGTACGTCAGGACCAGGCCGATGCCCATGAGGGCGAACACGCAGCCATAGGGCAGACCGGGGATCGCATACGTGAGGAGATGGCTCAACCGCGGTCCGTGTACGGCTGGCCCGTGATCGTCTGGGTGGTCGTCGAATTGGGAGCGAAGCACACGAACGGACTCTGGGGGGTGTCGAACACGGGGACGAACTTGCCGTTCTGGACCTGGACGACCGCGGTGCAGTCAGCGGGCCCTGTCCCAGTGTGTTGCTTGGTCCAGTCGACCGCGGCGATGAGCCCGTCACCGGTCCAGTCGGTGATGGTGTTGAGCTTGGCGACAACGCTGGATCGGGTCGGGTTGGGTCCGGCCATCGTCAGGCCCCGGGCAAAGAGGTCGGCGACGACCCAGCCGTACAGCGCCTCCTCGCCGACGACCGCGCCGGGGTTGACCTTTGCCATTTGGGAGAAGAAGAGCTGCATTTCCGGTGACTTCGCGCGATCCTCCAGCGGAACCTCGCTGAGACCGAAGTACACCCCTTCCATGGAGGCGGCGTAGTTCTTGAGCGTGTCGGAGGAGTACCCATTCGGCCAGTACATGTGGACGTTGTTGAGTCCGGCCTTTTGCAGGCCGCGTGCAATGAGCACGTTGCCGGTCGGATCCATGCAGGTCGCAACGAAACCGACGTGGGCATCCTTCATCTTCTGGATGTCGGCGGTCGCGTCCGACGCCCCGAACGGAAGGCTGTTGTCCAGGACTGGCACGCTCACACCGAACCGCTTGAACGCGTCTGCTTGGCCCGTGGCGCAGTCCGCCGACTCTGCGACGGTGTAGGCCACGAGCGCTGCGCTCGTGGCCCCTGTCTTCTGGGCCAGCCAGGACAAGAACGGCCCGGGGTGATGCACGTCGTTGAACGAACCGTTGTGGCCGAACATCGACGGCCCGGCGCTCCACTCTTCGGCGAAGTTCGTTCCAAAGGTCGGGATGCCCTTTTGGGCCAGGTAGGTGCCGGCGGGGAACAGGGGGCCGGACGCGAACACAGCGAACACATGATCGTCCTCGACCAAAGCCCGAGCTTGGGAGGTGTTGCGGGTCGGGTTCGTCCCGTCGTCGAGGGTCTGAGTGACGACGAGCTGGCGCCCGTTGATCCCGCCCTTGGCGTTGACGTAGTCGAAGTAGGCCTTCACCCCTTTGGCCAGATCGCTGTAGACGCCGCCGAGCGGGCCGCTCGCGGTGACGAGCGCTCCGACTTGGACCTGGGTGGGGGTGATCCCGTCGGTGTCGCCGGGGACGGTTGGGCCGGGCGCAGTGGTGACCGTTCCGGCGCCGGGCGCCCCCGTCGCCGAGGTGGGCGCCGTCTTTGCCTTTGACGCGTTCCCGCATGCCGCGAGCCCGACGGTCAAGGCGACGACGAGACCTGTCAGCCGCCGCCCAGCCAGTCGCCGCGGCCGCTCCGTTGGGGACTCATCAGCTTTCGAGCACACGGCCTTCCCCCCCCGGAGCCGACGACCGGCCCATCTAACCACCCCTGTGTGCCTATCTCGGACCACAGCCGCCGAAGCCCGACTCGTTTCGAGGCAAAACGATTCAGGTGCTCCAATCGTTCCGCAGCGCTGGAGGCGTTCAGCCTTGCGATGGCCACACCCCAGAAGAACGGCGCCTGGGCATGGACCGCTAACTTGCGGGGCCGAAAGGATGGTTGGCATGGACATGAAGCCGGGGTTGAAGTTGCGCAGCACTGCAGACGCCACGGAGGTCGTCGTGGTCCGGGCGCCAGCGGCACCCGTGGAGCTCACCTGTGGAGGGCGGCCCATGGTGCCGGCCACCGAAGCCGTCGACGCCGCCGGCGTCATGCCCGGTCACGAAGGGGGCACCCAGCTCGGCAAGCGCTACACCGATGACGAGGCTGGACTCGAGGTGCTGTGTACCAAGCCGGGCGAGGGGGGCCTCGAGTGCGGTGGGCGCGCGCTCGGGCTGAAGTCAGCGAAGCCGCTTCCGTCGTCGGACTGAGCGGGCCTCATCGTGCCCGGGTGAGCACCATGCAGCCCGCGATGGGGCCACCGCCATTCGCGACCGCCACGACATCGACGGACTTCTTCACCTGCCGGTCGCCACCCTCGCCGCGCAGCTGCACCACGGCCTCATGGATGTGTCCAAAGCCGTGGAGTCGGCCGGCCGAGAGCTGACCGCCATGGGTGTTCACCGGGAGCTCGCCATCGAGCGCGATCCGGGTTCCACCTTCCAGGAACGGGCCGGCCTCTCCGACCCGGCAAAATCCGAGGCTCTCGAGCCAGCACAGCGTGAGAAAGCTGAAGCCGTCGTACAGCTCGGCGACGTCCACGTCGGCTGGGGTGAGGTTGGTCCGCTCCCACATCGATGCGGCCGCATCCCGAGCCGCCATCGTGGTCATGTCATCGAACTGGTCCCATGACGGACGGCCCCGCAGCGCGGTCCCCACCGCCTCGAACCTTGCTGCGGGCCGTGGCGCGTCAGGAGCGTAGTCGGCGGTTGACACCACGAACGCGGTCGACCCGTCGACGGGAGCATCGCAGTCGAACAGGCCGAACGGGGTCGTGATCATGCGCGCCGAGAGGTAGTCATCGAGCGACATGGGATCGGTGTACACCGCCTTCGGGTTCAGGGCCGCGTTCTTCCGCTGGTTCACGGGGATCATCCCCAGCTGCTCTCGGGTGGTGCCGTAGACGGCGAAGTGGCGATTGGCGTTCAATGCGAGCCAGCAGGCCGCCGAATAGGCGCGGAATGGGATCGTCCACTGTTGAGCCCCCCCGATCTGGGGGACGCCGGTGCCGATGCCCTGGCGGCCGCCCCCTCCCTGGGCCGACGCCTCGGTGACGGTCCGATACACCAGCACGTGGCGAGCAAGCCCGCACGCGACTGCCATCGCCGCATCGATGACCGCCGACATCTGCGCCGGACCCTCGATCCCGCCGCGGTGCCAGTTGACCGACAGCCGGAGTGCGTCCTGGACCTCCGGGGTGCCGGGCCCGGCGAATCCGGCAGGCCCACCTCCCGCGCCCGGATAGGTGGAGATGCCATCGATGTCGCGGACAGCCAGGCCGGCGTCGGCGATCGCCTCGAGCGACGCCTCGATCGTGAGATCCAAGTCGGTGCGGTGGAGGCGTCGCCCGACGTCGGATTGGCCGATGCCAGAGATCACGGCCCGGTGCTCGAAGTGGTCGCTCATCAGGCCGCGGGCTCGAACAGCGGAACGAAGATCGGGTCATGGTCTTCGAATGTGACCCGCACCCCCATGCCGATCGACACGTCCTCGACGGCGACGTTGACAATGTTCGTGGTCAGTCGGAGGTCCTCTTGTTCGGCGAGCTGGACCAGGCCGATGACGTAGGGCTGATCGATGTCCGGCGACCACCGCTGATGGTTCACGGTGAAGGAGTGAAGCGTGGCCTGTCCCGATACCGGGCGCGGACCGACAGCCCGGCTCCAGCAGCGAGGGCACACCGGGCTGGGAGGGTGGATGAAGTACTCGCAGTCCCCGCAACAGAGGAACCGGAGCCGGCCGTCGCGGCCCGACGTCCAGAAGAACTCGTTCTTGTCGTCGAGCCGGGGAAGTACCCGGAATGGCTCCATCACTGCCTCCTGTCCCGATCTTCCGCCCCACGCTCGGCCGCTCGGGACTCTAACGTCCCGCCTACCGCCGACGTCCAGCCGCAGGGAGACAACGATGGCCATCGAGTTGATCGACGCACTCGATCTCGATGCCGCGGGTGAGAACCGGTTCCGGGCGAGGAACGTCGCGAGCACCGGCGGGGTCGTGTTCGGGGGACAGCTGCTGGCTCAGAGCATCGTGGCCGCAGCTCGCGTCCTGCCGGGCAAGGAGGTCAAGTCGATCCACATGGTGTTCGCCCGCGGTGCTTCAGACGCGGCACCGTTGGAGATCGACGTGGATCCGATGCACGAGGGACGCGCCTTCGGGAGCGTCACCGTCACGGTTCGACAGGGGGACCGGCTGTGCACGCGAGCGCTCGTGCTGGCCAGCGCCGGCGAACCCGATCTCATCCGCCATGCGCCGGCCGCGCCCGCGGCGGGCGATCCCGAGCGCGCCCTTCGGACATCCTCCGAGGACGGCTCATGGCAAATCCGAGTCGTCGATGGGGTCGACATCAGCGATCCCGACGCGGTGGGGCCGGCCGAGCTGCTCGTGTGGTCGTGTTTCGGCGGCGGCCCTCATGACCTGGTGACGAGCCAAGCCATGCTCGGGTTCGCGTCGGATGGGTTCTTGATCGGCACCGCGATGAGGCCCCACCCCGGCGTGGGCCAGGCCCTCGCTCACCGCTCGATCTCGACGAGCGTGATCAGCCACACCCTCACCTTCCATGAGCCCTTCGACGCCGGGCGATGGCTCCTGTTGGCTCATGAGAGCCCGTACGCCGGGCGCGGACGCTCATACGGTCGAGCGCACGTGTTCGACCAGGAGGGAACGCTGATCGCCTCGTTCGTGCAGGAGAACATGATCCGCGACTACCCGGAGGGACGTCAGCCCGGTTCTGGCCCCCCAGCGAAGTACTGATCCGTGAACGTCCCGACCCTCGGTGTGGACCGGCCCCTGTCGGCGCCACCGGCTCGGGCGCCCGGGTCGGTTCGTCGCACCTCCTACCTCGACATCTTGTGGCTGCCGGCCCCGGCATCGAGGTCGATGGCGACACCACTCTCGTCCTTCGGGCCGCGTCCCAAGACGTTATGACGCCGAACGAGGGTGTCGCCCGCGTCGTGGATCGTGCGGCACTCACCGTGTGGCTCGATCGTCATCTCACCACCCGGCGGCTCGTGGCTGAGCCTCCGGCTCAGCTACGCCACCCTGCGCTCGGGTGGCTTCGGGGCCGGGGGGGGCACGGCCCGGCACGCTCGAGGCGGTGCGCGACCTGTGCTCGGGCTGGCGGGACGGAGGCACCATGATGAGCAGCATCGATCGGGGAGAGGGGGTGTCGGAGTCGGCCCGGGCCCGACCGGAAAGCACGTTCTCGCAGATGAGGTAAACCCTCTCCGGGTGGCTACGATGAACCCGAGCTACGAGGTAGCGAGGGGGCCCGATGGATGTCGAGGACATGATCATGGTGAGCGTCGACGACCACGTGGTCGAGCCCCCTCACCTGTTCGAGGGCCGCCTGCCCGCCAAATACCGCGATCTGGCGCCCAAGTTCATCACCCGGGCAGACGGTACGAACGCGTGGGCCTATGAGGGCGTGGAGATCGGCAACGTAGCCCTCAATGCCGTCGCGGGCAGGCCCCCGGAGGAGTACGGGATGGAGCCCACCTCCTTCGACGAGTTGCGTCCCGGGTGCTTCGACATCAACGAGCGGGTCAAGGACATGGACGCCAACGGCGTGCTCGGTTCGCTGTGCTTCCCGTCGTTCCCGCAGTTTTGCGGGCAGCTGTTTGCCCGGACCGCCGACAGGGACGTTGCCCTGGCGATGGTCCAGGCCTACAACGACTGGCACATCGACGAATGGTGCGGCACGTACCCCGGGCGGTTCATCCCGTGCTCGCTACCCGCCATTTGGGATCCCGAGGTGCTCGCGGCTGAAGTGAGGCGCACGGCCGCCAAAGGTGCGCATGCGGTCACGTTCTCGGAGAATCCGTCCAAGCTCGGCTGGCCCAGCATTCACACCGACCACTGGGACCCGTTCTGGACCGCATGCAGCGACGAGAACGTCGTCGTCTGCATGCACATCGGGTCCTCCTCCCAGCTTGTCATCACCGCCCCCGACGCCCCGATCGACTGCCTCATCACGCTGACGCCCATGAACATCGTCCAGGCCGCGGCCGATCTGGTGTGGTCGACGGTGCTTCGCCGCTTCCCGCAACTCAAGTTCGCGCTCTCCGAGGGCGGGATCGGCTGGATTCCGTACTTCCTCGAGCGAGTCGATTACAACTACCAGCGCCATCACGCATGGACCGGGCAGGACTTCGGGGACCGGCTCCCCAGCGAGGTCTTCAACGAGCATGTCATCACGTGCTTCATCGACGACCACTTCGGCGTCGCCAGCCGGGAGTTCCTCAACATGGACAACGTCTGCTGGGAATGCGACTACCCGCACTCCGATTCGACGTGGCCGACCGCACCCGAGACGTTCGCCAAACAGCTCGACGGTGTGTCCGAGCGCGACATCACCCGGATCTCGCACCTCAACGCCATCAACCACTTCTCTTATGACCCGTTCTCGGCCATCCCGAAGGAGCAGTGCACCGTCGGAGCCCTGCGCCAACGGGCGGCCGGTCACGATGTGACGATCCGCTCCACCAACGCCAACCACGTGCGCGGCCACGCTACGCTCGCGACCGACCTGCTGGCGCGCAGCCGGGACTGATTCCGCCGCTGCCGGGCTCCCGGCGGTTAGCGGTACCCGCTCAGTCCGATGCGGGCCCCGCCAACAGTCGCGCTGCTTGGCCGAGATCTGGGGGCCCTGGATGACCGACGCATCGGTCGGGTCACCGTAGGAGACGGACTTGAAGCCAGGCTCGATCAGCGCGAGCGCCTCCTCGTGGCGCGACCGTCATCGCGACCCGCCAGCCCTGGTGAAGGGGGCCGAGGAGGGACGAGGAGGGGACGCGGACGTCATCGAACGTAGAGCTGGCACCAGTCGGCCATGTGGCCCAGGCTGTTCCACGTCTTTTGACCATTGATCACGAAATCGTTGCCGTCACTGACCGCGGCGGTGCGCAGCGAGGCCAGGTCCGATCCGGCGTCGGGCTCGGACATGCCCTGAGACCAGATCTCGTCACCACGCAGCATCGGATGGAGGAAGCGCTCCTTCTGGTCTTCCCTCCCGTAGCTCATGATGGCGGGAGCGATGTTTGACACACCGATGACGTTGGGTGGGCCCGGTGCTCGTGCGGCGCCCATCTCCTCGAAGAAGGCCCCGGCTTCACCACGTCTGACAGCGCCGTCATCGGCGAGGACGTTAGGTGCCCCTCTCCCATCCCAACCACTACGTTCGCCGTTGACCAAGAGGGTGTTGCCGGAACGACGAAAGCGGGTCAGGTGCGATCGGACGGGGCGGAGATCCTCGAAGTGATGCGGTCACAGCGGGCGTGCCGGGCCTACCGATCGGACCCCGTTCCGGACGCGCTGCTCACCGAGGTGCTCGAAGCCGCGACCTTCGCCCCGAGCGCAGAGAACCGGCAACCGTGGGTCTTCGTCGTCGTGCGCGATGCCGATGACCGGTGCTTCATCGGAGAGCTGATGGCGCGGGCGTGGCAGGCAGGGGCCAAGTCATACTCCGAGCGACGTCTGGCCCCAGGCCTTCTCGCCGAGGTGGACCGGGGTGCGACCGGAGGGCTGAGTGCGGCTCCCATCCTCGTCGTCGTGTGCGGCGATACCGGGCGGGTTCATCCCGCGAGCCTCGCCTCCTCGGTCTTCCCCGCGGTGCAGAACCTCCTGCTCGCCGCGACCGCGGTCGGCCTCGGCTCGGCGCTCACCACCTTGGCCGTCGCGTTCGCCCCCGACCTGGGGGCCCGGCTCGGGCTGGCCGAGCACGTCGAACCCCTCGCCGTCGTCCCTGTCGGCTGGCCGGCGCGGCCGCTCGGGCCGCCTCGGCGCGAGCCGCTGTCCACCAAGGCCCACGATGGTCGGTACGGACGTCCTTGGCCGGTCGGCTCAGTCGACGGGTAGCTCGACGTCCACGGTGCCTTTCGCCATGACCGCGTCCGCCTGGTTGGTGAGCTCCACGGCGACGGTGACCAGGTGGCGGCGGCGGCGCTCGGTCCTGGTGTCTGTGACCCGGCCGCGGATAAACGTGGCGTCGCCGGTAAAGGCGGGGTTGCGGTATTGGGCGTCGGCATGGGTGATCTCCCCCCACTCGCCGGCCCAGGCCGCGACGTAGTCGAGGATCCAGGCGCCCATCGACGCGCCATAGCCGTACCCTCGCGCCATCCCCACGTGCTGGGCCCAGCGGGGCTGAAGGTGCCCCCGGGACGGTCCGTAGTACGCGCCATCGGTGAGCTCGGGGTTCACTCGCTCCATCCGGCGGTCACCTTCGAAGCCGGCCATCTCCTTGGTGTAGCCGAGCTCCTCGGCCCGGACCGTCGTGGGCCCCTTCGCCATCGCCCCCCAGGTGGTCATCGGGTAGGCCCTCCACTCGGTGGTGAAGCTGGCGAGGCTATGCGGGCCGAGGACGTTCGGGGCGAGCTCATCTCCGACCGTGACCCCGCCGAAGAGCCGCTTGTCGTGGCGCAGATCCTGGATCTGGGCGATGAAGCCGAGCTTGGTCTCCTCCAGCTCAAGCAGCTGCTCGTCGGTCCACTCCGGCTCGCCCGGGCCTTCGAACAGCTTCTTCTCCTTGGCTTGGCGGACGGGGTAGCGGATGGCGGTCGAGCGCTGCATCGCCACCCGCTCCCCCTGCTGGTTGATGTACAGCGTGTCCCCCCGCTGGAAGCACGTCGGCCCGGCGAACTTCGTGTGGCTGACCTTGAAGTCATAGGGCATGCGGTGACAGACGAGCTTGTCCCCCGGTTCGATGCGGGTCCCGAAGAACCACCATTCGTCTCCGCCGAAGATCAGGTGCGAGTCGGGGATCCGCCCGACCTGTGCCGGCGAGCAACCGTGGCTGGTGTCGCACGCCACGGTGAAGGACTGGGGGGCGACGATGCGGCCGAACCGGCTCTCCTCCGCCCACGTCGCGTCGTAGTGCAACGGGTTCGGGTAGTGCATGCCCTGGACCCAGCGCCGGATGTCGTTGACAGCAACCGGCTCGCGCAGCTCACCCGGCTCCATCGGGACGCCCATGTGGCGGGCGAGGTCGCTCGTGTCGAGCGTGTCGTCTTCGGTGGTCATTCCTGCTCCCCGTCTGAACTGGTGGTCATCGTGTGGCCATTCGACTCGCGGCGAGCTCCACCAGGGCGTCGTCCCTGACCTTGGTTGCACTGCGGGTCATCGGAATCTCGCCATCCTCGAAGAACAGCACATGGCGCGGGACTTTGTAGGCGGCCACCCGATCGCGCAAGAAGGCCTTCACGTCCTCGTCGGTCGCGGCGGCTCCCTCCTTCAGCGTCGCACAGAGCACCACCACCTGCCCGAGACGTGCATCGGGCAGCCCCACCACCCGTGCCAGCTTGATCGCGGGGAAGGCCCGGAGCTGCACTTCGATCTCTGCCGGCGAGACGTTGGCCCCGGCGGTCTTGATCATCTCCGTCCGCCGCCCCGTCCAGTGGACGTATCCGGCCTCGTCGAAGTAGCCGACATCTCCGGTGTGGAAGAACCCATCCTCGTCGAAGCACTCCTCGCGGGTCCGGCGGACGTAGCGCTCCATCAGCGTCGGGCCGTTGATGGCCAGCTCCCCGTCTTCGTTGGGTCCGAGGACAGCCCCCGTGTCCGGGTCCACCACACGAAGCCGGTTGCCGGGGAGCAGGCGCCCCATGCTCTCGCGCATGAGTTGGCGCGAGCTGTCCCAGCGGTGGGTGATGAAGATCGCGCAGGTCTCCGACAACCCGTAGGCGACGGGCATGTTCCACGTCGTGTCGCCGGTCACCGTCGGATGACGGGCGAACCCGGATTTGCCGAACACGCAGCTGAGAGAGGTGAGATCGGTCGTCAGCCAGTCGGCGTGCTCTTCGAGCGCTGCGGTCTGATGGGGGAGGGTGTAGGGCTCGGTGACCCGCTCCCGGGCCATCAGGCGCAGGGCGGCGCCGGGCTCGAAGCTCTCCTGCATGACCCAGCACCCTCCGGCGGCGAACGTGGCGCCCATTGCCGTGTTCATGCCGGCGGTCCAGAAGATCGGCAGCGCGGTCCACATCCGGGTCTGCTCGTGCCGGCCGAAGATCTGGGCTTGCAGCCAGAATTGGAGCGTCGGAGCTCGGTGGTTGTGCAACATCCCCTTCGGGTGGTCGGTCGTCCCGGAGCTGTAGATGATCAGGGCCTGATCACCCGGACAGGTCTGCTGCGTTCGGGCGTCCACCACCGCGTCCGGCGTGTCGCTCCCGCGGTCGAGGAATCGCCGCCAGCCCGCAACCCGGCCCCGTTCCGGCTCAGGCCCCACGGCCACCACGTGCTCGAGGAACGGGAACTCGTGGTTGCCCGGCGCCCCGGGCTCGGTCGACCCGAGCGACGGGCACATCCCCAACAGGTCGTCGACGAAGCGTCGCTTGAGGAGGCGCTGCTGGGTGAGCAGCACGGTGGCGTCGGAGTCCCGCAGGAGGTGGCGCAACTCCGGCACCGGCGAGAAGGTCGACAGGGGCACGACAACGCATCCCACCAACGGCGCGCCGAAGAACGCAGCCACCGCCTCAGGCCGGTTCCCCATCAGGATCGCCACCCGCGTTCCCTTGCCGGCACCGATCGCCACCAGGGCGCGGGCCACCGCCCGTGCCTCGCGCTCGAGGTCGCGGTAGGTCCATCGCACGGTGACGCCCGGGTCCATCGGGTCATCGAACACGAGGGCCTCATGGTCGGCGTATCGCCGGCACACCTCGACGAGAAAGCCGCCGATCGTTTGGGCACCGATACCCCGAGCGGCGCCGAGGGGCGGTCCCTCGATGGTGCGCCCGCTCACAACCTCACCCCCCCGTGGGGGAACAGGCTCTCGAAGCCGATCGCGTCGACCTCACGTGCGAGCTCTTCGACCGCCCGCTCCGAGCCGAATGGCAGCCGCAACGCGGGCTGGATGTGCCGGCACAGCACCGAGATGTCGTACTCGTCGCAGACGCCTGCCGCGCCGTGCAGCTGCTGGCTCACCCGTAGGACGGATCGGGCGACGTCGAGGGCATGGACGCGCAGGGCGAGCGCGTCGGCTGCCCCCGATTCCGGGGCATGGAACACCCGCCACAGCGTGAACAAGCACAGCTCCCGGAGGCCGCCAACCGCCACCGCGGCGTCGGCCAGCTGGAACTGGACCGCTTGGAAGTCGGCGATCGGTTGCCCGAACTGCACCCGGCCCTTGACGTGCTCGATGGCGAGCTCCATCGCTCGCTCCACCGTTCCGAGGATCTGCCAGCCGCCGAGGGTGAGGGCGAGCTGCACCCTGGTGAGCGCATCGTCTGCTGCGGCGTTGCCCGCACTCCCGTTGCCCGCTGTCGCGTCGGGTGCCGGTTCGGCGACGAGGACATCAGTCACGCGGACATCGGTGACGAACGGCCCGAGCCGGGATCCCAGCGGGGAGCCATCGACCGTGGCGTCGTAGGTCGAGCCATCGATGGTCGCGACGGTCCACTCATCGAACAGGTCACCGTGGTCAACTCGTGCCGGATCGGGCCCGGCGATGACGGCGAAGGGCCGCTTTGGGTTCGCGCCAGCGAGCAAGGCCGAGACGACGGGATAGGGCAGCACGACACGACCCGCAGCCCGGCACAGCTCGGCCGCGGCGGCGGCCGAGTCCAGGCCGTCACGGGGGTCGAGGTCGGCGGCACCAAAGGAGTCGAGAAGCGTGCCCGCCTCCGATGCCCGGACGGCGGGATTCGTCTCGGCCCGCCGCGCCATGTCGACGCCGCCGCGCGCGCCAAACGCGCGTGACACGGACTCGCCGATCGCGATCGCTTCATCGGGGAGAGACGGGTTCACCGTCGATCTCCCAGCAGCGCCCGCGACACGATCATCCGCTGGATCTCGATCGTCCCGGACGCGACGGTCGCGGCCTGGGCGTAACGCCAGTAATCCTCCACCGCCCCGGCCAGCGGCGCTGCTGGCCCTTTCCCGTCGAGGGACCGGCCCTCGATCGCCTGGAACAAGAGCTCGGCCACGTGCTGGTCGCACTGGGTGACGGCCAGCCGGGCCAGGCTGGCCCGGTCATCGCTGGGCAGTCCCTCCTCTTGCCCGCGGACAGCGCGATACGCGAGCAGACGGGCCACTCTGACCTCGATGAGGGCCCTCGCCCACTGGGCTCTCAGCCGCTCGGGGATGCCGCCGGGCCCCAGCTCAGCAGCGAGTGCCGAGAGGAGGCGGTCGCAACGGGCATAGCGGGCGATGCCGACCCGCTCGTGGGCGAGGGCTCGCCGGATCACGGCCCAGCCCTGGCCGACACCACCGAGCACCTCGTCGGGCCCCACCCACACCTCGTCGAAGAAGCACTCGTTGAGGTGGTGCGGACCCAGCATGCTGCGGATCGGCCGGACGGCGATCCCGTCCCGATCCATCGGGACGAGGAAGATGGTGATGCCCTCGTGCTTCTTGGCCCCCATCGGTCCCACTCGGGCAGCAAGGACGCACCACTGGGCCATCTCGGCGTACGACGTCCAGATCTTCTGGCCGGTGACCCGCCAGCCGTCGCCGTCTTCGACCGCTCGGGTCGACAGCGACGCCAGGTCCGATCCGGCGTCGGGCTCGCTGAACCCCTGGCACCAGATGACCTCGCCGGCTGCGATGGGTGGGAGGAACCGCTGCCTCTGCTCGTCAGAGCCGAAGGCCATGATCGCCGGACCGACCCAGTTGAGGCCCATGTACTGCGCGCCCCGAGGCTCGTGGTGGGCCCACATCTCCTCCCGCACCACCGTCTGCTCCCAGACCGAGCCACCGCCACCACCGAACTCCTCCGGCCACGCCACGGTGAGGAGTCCCTCCGCCGCGAGCGTGCGGCAGAAGCGCTGTGCGATCTCGAGGTCGGCCGGGTCATCGGTGAACGCTCCGAGGTAGCCCGACGGGATCTCTGTCGCGATCAACTCCCGCAAGCGCTCGCGCAGCAGCGTTGCCCGTTCACCGAAATCGAAGTCCAACGCGCTCCCCTCGGGTCGTCCGTGCAGACCGCAGCAGCGAGATCATAGGGTCGAGTCGTGCAACCGCCAGCAGCGATCCGCGGCGTGCCCGACATCTTCGCTGCGGCTCTCGGCGCAGGCGCGCAGCGCGACGCGCTCGTCACCCGCAGCGGCACATGGAGCTACGCCGACCTCGACCATCTGTGCGAAAAGGGCGCCACGGTGTTGCGCGACCTCGGGGTCCGCGCCGGTGATCGGGTCGCGGCCTCGTTGCCGAACGACGTGGACATCATCATCGCCTTCCACGCCACGATGCGGCTCGGCGCGATGTGGGTCGGCATCAACCGTCCCTTGGCACCACCCGAGAAACAGTTCATCCTGCGTGATTGCGGCGCCTCCGTCGTCATCGCTGACGATGACATCGCGGCCCAGTTGGGCGAGCGGGGGGACACGGAGTGGCGCACCGTCCGTTGTGACGAGTGGCGACGCAGTCTGGAAGGCGCGGCGCCGCGCCCGTCACGCGAGCGGGTCGATCCGCTCGCGCCGGCGGCGATCGCCTACACCAGCGGCACGACCGGGTACCCGAAAGGAGCAGTGCACAGCCAGCACAACCTGATGCTCGCGGCCCGTGCCACGGTCGAGAGCCGCGGCTACGGGCCCGGGCTGCGCAAGGGCGATTGCCTGCCCTTGACGATCCTCAACATGGTCGTCCTCACCACCCTCGTCGTGGCCGAGGCGCAGGGATGCTGCGTGATCATGGACCGCATCGATGCCGAGGGCGTGGCTGGGTGGATCCGCGATCATCGGGTGACGACGTGGAACGGGCCACCGGCCCTGCTCCACAGCCTGGTCGCCGACGACGCCATCGGACCCGACGCCCTGCGGTCCCTCGACGAGGTCTGGACCGGCGG
>Ga0102924_1004461_pt1 | contig 14107 bp, 7 predicted proteins | sample PaiPotPPM11metaG_FD_80116 | JGI IMG/M metagenome (GOLD analysis project Ga0102924, IMG submission 80116) | Iron sulfur acid spring bacterial and archeal communities from Banff, Canada, to study Microbial Dark Matter (Phase II) - Paint Pots PPM... ... | reverse complement strand
CAAATTCCGCCGCTCCAGTTCAGCCTTGCCGTCAATTACTTTTGCCTCCGCGGCAGCCTGTGCGTTCTTCACCACCAGGACGTTCTGCGTTTCCGAGCGCAACCTGTTGCTCTCATCGTCCGCTTTGCTGTTGATTACTTTCGCCTGTGCTTGCGCTTCAGCGTCTTGAATGGTGGTCTGCTTGCGCGCTTCAGCTTCCAGGCGTGATTGCTCGATCAGCTTTTGTTTCAGCGGCAGCGTGTATTGCATTGAGTCCGAATCCGCCTTGGCCATTAACACGCGCGTTTGAGCGTCGGCCTCGGCATGCTTGATCTGCCGAACTTTTTGCGCCTCGGCCTGCGATTCCGCGATGTTCACTTTCTTTTTCTCGATGCTCTGATCCACGGACACGCGGTCGTCTTCTTGTTCCTTCAACAGCAAGCCCTGCAGACCCTGCGCGTACTCCTCGGGTAGCTGCACTTTTCGCAGCAAGACTTCTTTCACCACGATGGCATCGCTGCTCAACCGCTCTGTAATGATTTGCGTCGCGTGCGCCCTGAATTCCTCGCGCTTGATGGCAAAAATATCGCGCACCACATAATTCGGGGCCACCTCGCGAAACACGCTGGTCACCACCGGGGCGACGATCTCCTGATCGATCGGCTGCGGCAAATTTGCTTGCACGTAATCCAGCCGCCGCGGATCGATGCGATAGCGCACCGTGACGGCCAGCCCCACCTCCAGCCCTTCGCGAGTTTCCACGTTTAACACCTCTAGCTTTTCGCGCGTGCCCTCAGCGGACGAAGTCGAAAACACGCGATCGCGCACATCGTAAAGCTGCGCGCGCTCGACGAGCGGAGTAATGAAATGCGTCCCAGCGTAAAGCGTGCCTGGCCGCACGCCGGAAATCTGGCTGATGCGCACAGCGGCGTTGCCATCCGGCACCACCAGAATGCTTTTCGCTGCAAGCGAACAGAGTGCTGCCGCCGCGACAAGCTTGGCCGCTGTAGCCCATCGAATCGCCCGTCTTGATCGTTCAATTTGCAGTTGCGCTGGAACACGTCCCGGAGAAGGCGCCCCAGTGGTCGATGCCGTCGAGGTCGTGGACGCCGGCGAAGCTGACGCGTCTCCACCCGCCTCGCCTCCAACGTTGTCAGCGGGAGGTTCTTTTGGCTTGAGCCACCGGCCAACCTGGAAGATCAGGAAAATGTTGTAAGCAACCAACAGGACAGCTGCCACAACGAAGATTGAGCTGAGTACGAATAGAAAGAACCTAAGAAATAGCATGTTGTCTCCTTTTCCTTCTCAAATTTCCTGATAGGCAACCCTCAACAACCTCCTGCTCAATCTTTCCTAATTCTTCACCGCGATAGCCAAGGCGGAACCGCCGCAAGTCCACGCGACGAGAACTCAGGCGGCGCTCTTCCGTTCTCGAGTGATTAACGTAAGTTCCGAGCCCTTTCTCCGTAGGCCTGAAACCTCCATCTCCGCCCGCTGCACATCAGCCTTTTTCGCCGGCATCAGACGCATCAGCGCAACCAATCCGATCCATTGCAGCGTCAGCGCCACCGCAAACGACATGAAAATTGCTCCCAAAATCTCCGCGAAACCAGTCATGTTTCCCATCGCTGCCTCCTTGATTGACGCCGGGCGCAACGGTTAATGCATCGGGATAACCACACGTCACATTATTGAAAACAGGGCAATTAGTGCGAGGCGAGAACGCGATATTAGTGGCGCAACACACACGACGTGGAAGACCGCACGCGGCGCGGCTGCGCTACTATGGTCTTAAGCGAGGATCGACGCTGTGGAATCCGTAAGTTTCGTAACGCGAGGTAATTGTCCCCTGGCGCAGGCTGACAACCGTAAAACCTTCCGGCGTGCCTAACCGCGGCCCATGCCACCAGTTACCGCAAACCGCGCCGCTGGTGATGTACTGCGTGTTCTTGTAATTCACCACTTCATTCACGTGAGTATGCCCCTGCAATACCGCTAGAACGTTTGCATTCTTGAAAACTTCGAGGACGTCGGCAGCATTTGCGACGGTCATGGTGTTGTACTTGCGATCTGCGCCGACGATCTGGGTGTAGGCGTAAGTGGCAAACGCGGTGACGAGCGGACAGTGGCACACCGCGATAACCGGAGTGCCATGTTGCAAACCTTTCAGATCGTCCCGCAGCCAGCGAAGTTGGTCTGCATCCACGCGAGCTTCCCATTGACGATCGGCAGTCGGCTGAATCGAGTCGAGCACCACGAAGTGATAGCCCTTGTAATCAAACGAGTAGTAAGTTTGGCCGATACGGTCCTGATACATCTTCTTGCCGTAGGCGGGATCGCTGGGCGCCACGCCGCTCCGCGCGAACACGCCGAAAACGTCATGATTGCCAATCGCGTGGTGCAGCGGCATCCCCAGCTGCTGCTCGGTGCGCTTATAAAGGTCGTACACCATCCCCGCGCGCACACGATTCACTTCGAACGCGTCGAACACGTGATCCCCGCCCATAATCGCGAACTCCGGGTTCAGCGTTGCGATTTTTCTGAAGCACATGTCGCAGCCGTGCGCTGCGACGAGTTCAGGCTGGATATGCGTATCGGTGAAAAACACAAAATCGAAAGAACCTGGCGGCGTGGTTCCCGCATCAGCCGAAACAAAAGACGGCAGCGCCAGCGTGGCGCCGGCCGCTGCTATTGTCCGAAGAAAGTTTCTGCGGTCCAGGGTCATCGAACTTTTTCGTCGAGAATTGCGTCCCTGCAACGATACTAGCACAGCTCTAAAACGCTCCTTCGGGCGAGTGCCGAGCGATTGCTACGGTAAAAGTGCAATGCACGCGCAGGCCTGTTAAAATCGGCTTAATGGAACGGTCACACGAACCCGCATCATCAAGCGGCTCGCAGCTGGGATCAGCATCCGGCCCACCTCCGGTAACCGCCCGGGATTCTGCGCCCCCTACAGGTTTTCGCATCGGACGTGTTTTCGGGATTCCCATCTACGTACACGCCAGCTGGTTCATCATTTTTTTCTTGATCACTCTCTCTTTGCGAACCCAATTCACTTCGCAACACGAAAGCTGGTCTCCCACGCAGCACTGGGCGCTCGGCATCATCACCAGCATCCTGTTTTTCGCTTCCGTGATCTTTCACGAGCTGAGCCACAGCGCGATCGCAAAGCTCTATCGCATCCCGGTAGCTTCCATCACTCTTTTCGTTTTCGGCGGCCTCGCGCGCATCTCTCGCGAACCCGACAACGCCAAGCAGGAATTCAACATCGCCATTGCCGGCCCGCTCTCCAGCGTATTTCTCGCCGGCTGTTTTTGGCTCGTGGCGCACTATTTTCACGGAAGCGATATGGTGCAAGCCGCAGCTACCTGGCTATGGGAGATTAATCTCGTTCTGGCGATCTTCAATCTAGTCCCGGGCTTTCCGCTCGATGGCGGGAGAATCCTTCGCGGCATCGCCTGGGGCATTACGGGAAATTTCACGCGCGCGACGAAAATAGCATCCACCGCAGGAAAAGTATTCGCCTACATGATGATCATTTTCGGCGTGTGGCAAGCGTTACACGGAGACTGGGTCGGCGGAATTTGGACGGCCTTTATAGGCTGGTTCCTGCTGAGCGCCGCGCAGGAAAGTTTCATGCAAGTGGCCATGCGCAACACGCTCACGGATGTCCGCGCGGCTGACCTGATGACCAATGACATTCCAACCGTCACCCGTGACATGTCCATCGAGGAATATGTCCACGAAGTGCTGCGCACTGGACGCCGCGTTCACATCGTGACCGGCCCGGTCGGCCCTGTGGACTTATCACGCTGCACGCCGCGCGCATGGTTGCGCGTGACGAGTGGACGAACAATTCCATCCAAGCCGTAATGCTGCCGCTCGACCGCATCCATTCCGCCTCGCCGGCGGAGCCCGCCCTCGGCGTTTTGCAGCGCATGCAAAGCCAGGACATCAATCAAATGCCGGTAATCTCGGAAGGCAATATTGTCGGCATGATCGCCCGCGATACGATTCTGCGCATGCTGCAAACGCGTCTCCAACTCGGACACCTCGCCGAGCAGTAGATTTAAGAGCCGCTCCCCTAAGCAAAAAACTGTTCATACGCGTCAGAGTTTCGTAATCTAGCGGCCTCTCATCGGGGATCTCAACCCAGCTGGGGTGCCATGGAATCGCGAAATACCCCAACCGAATCAGCTAGCGAGAGCCGAGTCAGTTTAGCCCGGCTGCTCCTAATACTGCTGACTCTCTGGGCGCTCGCAATGATCGTCCCCGGACTGCAGCGAGTGATCGATTCGATCGGCTCTTACGGCCTGTCGGTGGACAACGACGGATTCGTGACTGACGTCGTTTCCCCGTTCCCGCCCGCTGCGGAATCCCCGGCAGCCGCTGCCGGCATCGTTCCAGGAGACCGCATAGACCTCAAGGCTATGCGCTGCATTCCCATCGACACTCCGCAATGCGGCAGCTTGCTCTCGGTTCTCGGCGGATTGGGCGGCACGCACTTCGCTTTGCAGGGCCGGAAAATCACACTTGCAATCCTGCCGAACTCCAGCGGCCCGGCAAAGCCTGTCAATCTCGAATCCATCCCAGCCCCGCTGAACGCGGCGGAACGAATTGTGCTTTTCGCGGACACTGCGGTCGGCGTTGTTGTGATTGTCATTGCGTTCTGGCTGGTTTGGACGCGTCCGAGCTGGATGACCTGGGGATTGTTCCTCTACGTAATATGGATAAATCCGGGCCAGTCGTACACTTATTACGCCCTGCTGCAGCCGTGGCCGCTCGCCGTTTTCGTTCAAGAAGTGGCAGAAGCCTTGGCGCAGGGCGCGGCTTTCGCCGGCCTAGTGATCTTCGCGCTGCGTTTCCCCCATGACCAAGCCGAACCGCGCTGGCAGAAGATTCAGTGGGGCGTGCCTCTTTTAGCCGTCGCGATTACCGTGCTCACGCTGCTCGGCTTTGCCAATATATTTGGCTATCCAACCGAGCGCATCACCGAGGTGACCTTCCTGAGTGGCCTCGCGGTTGACGCGTTCGTTCTCCTGATTTTGCTGGAACGTCGCCGCAATCTCCCGCCGTTGGACGAGAAGCGCATGCGTTGGGTGATTTGGGGCTGCGCTATCGGCCTCCCCTCCTATATTTTCGCCGAGTTGTGCCAGTCGTCCGACCTATTTCGCCAGCTGTGGGGCTTCTCGCCTTCGCAAGCTTTCATCGGTCTGATGTATCTTCCGAATGGAGTGCTCGCCTATTTCGCGTCCCAAGCGGTGTGGCAGCGTCGCGTAGTGCGTGTGTGGATTCCTCTGCGTCACGGAACGATATTGGTGGCGCTGAGCCTGGCCCTTGGCGTACCGATCTTCCAGCTCCATGAGAGGTTAACGAACGTCGAGGAGGGCTTCCGGCTGCCGGCATGGATCTGGCCGCTGGTATTGGCCCCTGTCTTCCTGCTCTTGATGCAACGCCTGCATGAGAGCGCTGTCGAGCTGGTGGACCGCGTCTTCAATCGCCAATTCCATTCCGAGGAGCGCCAGTTGGAAGCCACTAGCGAGGAAATCTCAAAGGCTGAATCGCTCGAGGAAATCGACGGTCTGCTTGTGGCAGGCATGTCGCGCGCGCTTTGCCTGTCATCCTGCGCGGTTTTTCGGTGCCAGGGAAATGTGTTCCGCCGAACGAGAGACGCAAAAGGCTGGGGTGTCTGCACAAAGAAGGAATTGCGTCCGGAGTCGGACGCAATCGCGTTGCGCTGCTTGGAGCTTGGCGAGCCGGTTCGTCTTAGTCAGGAAGATTCAGACTCGCTTGAACTGCCAACTGGAATGGAAGCGCCTTGCCTTTCCGTGCCGGTGCGCAGCGGAATCCCCGAAGCCACTGCCGTATTCTTACTCGGGCCGCATGATACCGGCAACGACATTGACGCTGACGAACGCGAGATGTTGGAAAAGCTCGCCGCACGCGCCGCTGCTGGTTATGAGCGCGTGGTCGCCCGCCTGCTTAGGGAAGAGGTAGCTCAACTCAAAGGCGAGGTCGCCGCATTACGAAATAGTGTTAAAACCGAACCTGCAAACTTGTAAGCAGAACCAGTCGCGGTCGAATTCAAGGAGAACTTTTATTTCAAATCAAGTCAACGATCGAATGCCCCGCCGCCAGTTTGCCAAGTATTTCACCGCCGCTGGCCTGGCCGCCACTCTCGGTGGACTTATCATTTTTATCCGCGCTCGAAAAAATTCCTACCCGGTCAAAGTGGTAGCGCATGTGGGAGACATCCCGCTCGGCGGCATGAAAATCATTTCCTACCCGAATGTTGAGCATCCTTGCTTCCTGCTGCATCCTTCCGACGACACGTTTCTAGCCTTCAGCCGCCTCTGCACGCATGCTGCCTGCCCAACATTCTACCGCCCGGAAGAACATATCTTCGCGTGCCCCTGTCACGGCGGAGTTTTCTCAGCCGTCGATGGCTCCGTGCTTGGCGGCCCGCCGCCAAAACCCCTCCCGCGCGTGCGCTTGGAACTGCGCGGCCAAGATCTGGTCGCTACAGGAATGGATCAGACGTGAGCTTTGGGAAAAAGGTGAGATGTTGTCAATGTAGTAGGGATCTTTGGCCCGGCTGCTTTTTCTTTTTCCCTGTCCCTGCCTAACGGGGATTACTTTTCGTTCCTCCTCGCGTAGCGCACGGCCTTGGCCTCGCGACTTCCCTCCTCCACAATCACGAAAGAATCCACCGGCAGATTGTGCAACACGTCGAACGTGCCGCTTGGCCAGCGGATTTCAAGTGTGTCCACACTTTCATGTTTTCCCAAACCAAAAAAAATCCGCGGATCTTGCGCCGAACAATAACTCATGCCGCCTTTCGCCTGGTCGTAGCTTTTCAAGTCCCCGGCAATCAATTTCAACGACGCGCCATTTCCATCGCGATTGCTTTTCGTTCCAATCAGCCGCACCGCCAGCCAATGATTTCCAGCCGCAGCCGGGTCGCTCGCACCGTTGTTTCGAAATAGCTGCGCGTCCTCGCCGTTATTGCTGACCAGAAAATCCTGCCAGCCGTCATTGTTGTAATCTCCCACGGCCAGCCCGCGCCCCACGCGCGCCGCGCGAAAGCCTGCATTCTGCGTTTTCGTGGCGTCCATAAACATTCCATCGCCCATATTCCGGTAAAGTTTCTTCTCTTCTTCGTAGGTGACTTCCGGGTGATACAGCGGAGTATTGTCCAGAATATGCCCGTTCACCACCAGCAGGTCGCGCCAACCATCATTGTCGAAATCGAATAGGCGGGCGCCGAATGAGCTATTCAGAATATTCGTCTGCCCTATCGCGGAAGCGATGGTGTAATCCGTGAATGTTCCGTCGCCATTGTTGCGATACAGCCTGTTCAGTTCGAAGTCCAAATGGCTGACGAAAAGATAAAGCAGCCCGTTATTCATCACGTCCGCGGCGTCCGCGCTCATTCCTGCTTCGGGCCTGCCTTCCTCGCTAAATCCCGCGCCGGATTTATACGACGCATCGCGAAACGTTCCATCTCCGTTGTTCAAGTACAGGAAATTGCGCTGCGTGTCGTTCGCAATGAAAATGTCCGGCCAGCCGTCCCCGTTTAAATCAGCGAGCACGACCCCCAGGCTCTTTCCGTCCGTGTTCACCAGCCCTGCTTTCGCCGTCATATCCGAGAACGTGCCGTCGCCATTGTTGCGATACAGCCGCATTGACGTCCCATGAAAACTGTCTGGGTGGCAATAAGCGCGGTAGCCGGGCTTGTTTTCGCCGCACGCTACCGGATGGTCCGCGTCATACTGCACGTAATTCGTTACCAGCAAATCCAGTTTGCCGTCGTGGTCATAGTCAAACCACCCAGCCGCCGTGCCCCAATTTCCGTCGTCACCCACGCCGGCTTTAGCGGTCACATCCGTGAACGTTCCATCGCCGTTGTTGTGCAGCAGCACCGAATGTCGATACCCGGTCATATAAATGTCCGGATAGCCGTCGTTATCGTAATCGCCCACTGCCACGCCGAAAAAAAACGTGCCGTCGGTATGTATTTTGCTTGCTGCGGTCACATCCGTGAACGTGCCGTCATGATTGTTGCGATACAGCGCAGGCTGCGGCGGGTCCTTCGGATGAAAGAAAGGCGTGTAACCGCTGTTAACGAAAAACGCGTCGAGGTACCCGTCCTGGTTGTAATCGATCCAGGCAACGCCCGCGCCCATAGTCTCCAAGTACAATTTCTCAGGCGACGCAGCGCGTTCATGATGGAAATGAATGCCCGCCTCGCTAGTCACATCGTCGAACTGCACTTTAAACGGATTGGCCGCCTCGGAGCGCCGGCGCAGCATTTCGCTTTGCGATTGCTGCAGGATTGGCTGCGCTACTAAGTCCCAGGTTGAAACCAATAGAACGCCTACAAGAAGTAGCGCCAATGTTCTCGTAGATGGATTCCCCGGCTTCATTTCGCCAAAGATTCTAACAGGATGCGCGTTTAGCATCACAACCGGTCGCTGCAATCCCGTTCATTAGATTTTGTTAATCCTTGTGCGCAGGCCTGTGGATAACTTTTCCCGCAATTCCAGTTTTTTGTTGACTCTACACAGTGTGCAAGCTAGCCTACCGCCCATCTTGGGCTGGGGGCCCGCGTCCTAAAATTGAGTAATAAATTTTGCACGGTTTTTGTGGCGGCTTGCTCTCAAGAAGTGTCTTTCACACCTGCTTCGAGATTCGTAAACCGGCACGCGCGTGGCCATTTTCCCAACAGATTGCTTACTCGTTCGAAAAGTTCGTCTCGAATAGGGAGAATCGCGATGAAAATTTGGAAGCCAGTGTTTTTGTCCGTGCTGCTTGCCTGCTTCTCGATCATGGCCGGTACTGCGCTCGCACAAAACGCCCAGAACGGCGCCATTCGTGGGACGGTACTCGACACAACGCACGCGTCCGTAGCCACCGCCAAATTGACGCTGACGAATCCTTCCACTGGCATTCGCCGCGAACTGACCGTCGAGGCGGACGGCAGCTACTCTTTCGATAACGTTAGCCCCGGAGAGTACACCATTACAGCCGTCGCGGACGGCTTCGCGGTCACTACCGTAAAGCAGATCGTCGTAAACGTTGGAGCATCCTTGCAGCTAGACATCACCATGCCGCTGAAAACGCAATCCCAGACTGTTGAAGTCGTCGCCAGCAGTGGTGCCGTAGTGGACACCACCACTGCCGGTATCACTCAGTTGCTCAACTCCACCAGTGTCGAGAATTTGCCCTTTCCCGGCCGCGATTATCGCGATCTCGCTCAGCTTTCTCCGTCCGTGCAAGTTGTCCCGGGCTTGCGCGGAGGCATCCGCATGGGCGGTCAGCAGAGCGACTACAGCGGCCTGGTAATTGATGGCGCGGACGCTACGAACAACTACTTCGGCGAAAACTTTGGCTCGCTCGAGACCAAGAACCTCACCGTTCCGCTGGAAGCCGTGCAGGAATTTCAGGTGGTCACCAACGGCTTCGCCCCCGAATTTGGCCGAGCAACCGGTGGATTACTCAACGTGGTTACTAAGTCCGGCACCAACGAAATCCACGGCGAAGCCCACGAATACTATCGCGGCGGCAGTCTGACGGCGAACGACGCTCTGGGCGAACCCTCTAACATCGACAACCAAAACCAATTCGGCGGCTCCGTCGGTTTCCCCATCCACAAAGACCGCCAGTTCCTCTTTTTGGCTACGGACATTCAGCGCGAAAACGGTCCTCTCAACACGGTATTCTGCCCGCCCACAGCTGCAAACTTCGTGGCATGCCAGGCCTTTGAAGCCTCTGCCGGCCCGGTCATCGGTCCCCAAGTTGGTGCTTCGGACACGCTTCCGTCGGCATGCGGAGGGCTCTCCGCCGTCGGCGAAAACCTTCTGCCTGCGTGTTACGGAGCCGGCGTTACCACCGTTGGCTCTCTAGCGGGACCGCATAATCAGTATCAGAATTTCTTTACCCTGCTGGGCCACTATGATTATCAAATCAATGCCGCGAACCATTTCAGCATCCGCGGCCTGGGTAGCCGTAACCACACCAACGGCTTCACCGGAGGCCAGGGACAGACCGAAACGCCTTATTCCATCGGCGCTGCTGAGAATTTCGTTAACCAGGGAATCGGCGGCGTGTTCGCGCTCACAACTGTTCTCGGCCGCAAGGTCAATGAATTCCGTTTCGAACTGAGCGGGGAAACTCGCAAGCGCCACGCGATCTACAACGGCGCGCCTCAAATACTGATCAACGAGAACGGCATCTCTTTCGGGCAACGCTTCTATCTGCCCGGCAACAACGACGCCGGAAAACTTCAAGGAGCGGATAACTTCTCCTATTCATTCGGTAAGCACGACATCAAGTTCGGCGGGGATGTGGATGTCTTCACCGACCGCAAAGACATTTTCGCCGGCTGGAGCGCCGGGGAGTATGAGTTTAATACCCTCTGCGATTTTGACCCGGTTCCAGGCGCTCCATGGTGCTCAGCAACTGATCCGAATTATTCCGGGACCACTCCTCCAGCCCCGAATCCGTTTTTCTACATCCAGGGAGTGGGGCTTAACAACCAAAACGTCTTCAAGGCCAACACGCTCAAGAACAACTATCAGACCGGCATAGGTCTATACGCGCAGGATAAGTGGCAGATCACGCCGCGTATCACTTTAACCTACGGGCTCCGCTGGGACGGCACCACCAATCCGCAACCACAATCTGTTATTCCCGGAAACACAGTTTGGATTGGCCAAGGTTCTTCCAGCAAACAAGTTGGACCGCCTCAGGGCGTCCCTAATGATTTTGGGCAATGGGGTCCCCGCGTGGGCATTGCTTGGAACGTCGGCAGCACAGAGCATCCCACCGTCGTTCGCGGTGCTTGGGGTTTGTACTACGCTCAGACGCCTTTGATTTTCTTCCCCACGATCGGCACGTCGAAACAAACCACGATTTTCTGTCCGCCGATATTCGGCTGTTCACCATCCAGCGGTTTGCCCTACCTTTTCCCCTCGACCCTGCCTACCGGAGCGAGCGATTTGTGCACCAGCGTCGCCGGATGCCCCGGTATAAGCTACGTAGATCCCAACTTCCGTAACCCCCGCGTTTCAAATCTTACCGCCAGCGTGGAGCATGCATTCACCAACAGCTGGACCGTCACCGCCGGCTACGCCTTCGTCCACTCCACGGATTTGCGCACAGGCGGTTTCAGTACTACGCAGTGGTTCAGGAACTTTATTCCTGCGGGGAAAGATGCATTCGGGAGAACGCTCATCGCCGGTACTGCAACACAGGCAGCTCCGGGTGACCCCATAACTCAATTCGCTACTCCGCTCGATCCGACATTGTTCAGCTCGAGCGAACTCGGCAGCTTTGGCCATGGGAATTACCAGGAATTTGTGTTGGGAGTGAACAAGCGTTTTGCCCAACGCTATCAGTTTTTCGCGAATTACACGTGGTCGCGGAATTATGCAAATGCTTCCAGTGAACGCGACACCGAGACATTCTTCGGCCCTCAGGATCCGTTCAATCTGAACTTGGACTACGGGCGCGATGGGCTTGACATTACCCATCAGTTCAAAGGCGGCATGGTTGTCGATCTTCCTTTGGGTTTCACTTGGAGCACTAATTTCATCCTTCACAGCGGCCTGGCTTACCCCGCCTACTCCGCAATTGACATCAACGGTGACACGGTCATCAATCAGTTCGCCAATAATGACCGACCGACTGTCCAGATCGGCAGCGGAAAGCCCTTTCTGTTGCCGGAATATCCAGGTCGGCAGCCTGCGTTTTACAACTGGGACATGCGGATTGCCAAGGATCTCAACTTCAAGGAGCGCTACGTCCTGCGCTTCTCTGCCGACTTATTTAATATCACCAACTCCAGCAACCTCTACTCCGATCCGGACGTATTTGGCTTCGTCGGCCCAACGAGCAACTCTGTGTGTACGCCCGTGAATGCGGCGCTGTATGCAAACATCGTCTGCCCTTCACTGACGGCCATACCGACGCCGCGCAATACCCCTGGGTACCGCACGGTGGATGAGCTAGCCCCCGGCGCGAATGCCTTCGCCGCGCAGTTCGGCGTCCGCTTCCAGTTCTAGGAACTGCGGGAAGGTGGTTACTGCTGTTTTTCGGGCTTAGTGTATTCGAAGCGGAAGGTGTCACCCGCCGGACCTGCAACTCCGCGCGTGTTGTACTCAAGCATATATTTCAAATGGCGTTCGTCCTCAGGATAACCGACGCCCGCGGGATACGGGTAAGGCGTGAGGGTGTGGAAAGGTAGTGGCGACACGGTGTCGCCATGCGCTGCGTAAAAATCCATGTCCTTCGCGAATCCATTGGCATACAAGAAATAATCGCGCGTCCAGCCATCCGGCAATTCCGGCAAATGCGCCGAATCGAAATCGACAGCCACTTCATCTCCGGATCCAAAAATCACATACTCGTCGTCCGCAGTGCGCAGCAGATCTGTAACATCGCCATACCTCGTGTAATTTCCAATCTGCCGCGTGTAAGGCGCGGTCGCGCTCACATCCTCATAGATGTAGCTCAAATCGTTGCGTGGATTCCCTTCCACCACGCGCGGATACCCGCGAAATTGCAACCCAGCCTTGCCCAGAGGTACTTCCGTTGTCTTAAAAGGCGTATCCGTCGCCGAATTATCCACCAGAATGCGGTCCCAATAAATTTTCAGGTTTGTGGTGATGCGAATGAATCGCGAGCCCGGCGGCAGCTTTCCGGTTAAATCCGCGACCATCGTTCTCGAAAGCCCGGCTGGGAATCCCATGTCATCTATCACGCGAACCCACTTCGCCGAATCGTCCAGCATTTCAACGTACGGCGGCACGGGTAGAATCCCCGCCTGCCATGCCGCATACATCGAGCTGGCGCTGAAATAATCTGTAAATCCATCCATCAAAAGACGCAGAGGACGCGCCGGATCCCACGGCCCAACGTCCAGCTCGATTGTGTGCAAGGCGGCGAATCCCGCGTAGGGCGTGTCGGGGAAGTCCTTCACGTATTTATGATCTCGCTGGACCAATAGCGGCAGCAGGTTATGTCCACGATCGTCCCACGCGCCCAGCGGCGGATGCGCCTCAAAGCTCGCAATCACTTTGAATTTCGGGAACGGCGGATTGGTCATGAACCGCGCGTTTGGATAAACCTCCACATCCGAAGGATGGTCCACTGCGATCAACCGCGTCTGATCCAGATAGTCCAGCTCCTCCATCGGCTCGAGCATACGAAAACGAAGCAGCCCGTTCTCCGCCTGTACCTGCGAGCCCGCAACCTTCAAATATTCTTCCGGGTCGGGCGTGTTGCGTTGATTCGGAGCAATCCAATGCCCCACGATTCCGGGGCCGATCATGTCCGCAAGAAATTCAAACTTCTGCCCGTTCCAGGCGAACACGATCGGACACGAGCTGCCGCGCCGGTCTATTTCTGTAATCGTATCAGTCTTGTGAGCAGGAATTTCTATTTCATCCTGCAGCACGCCGGTGGGCCAGAGCAGCCGAACCACGTCCGCACCGCGCTCCGGCCCCAGCCCCGCTAAAATATCCGTAGAGCCTTGCCCCAAATAACCTGACGCGCCTGCGATTTCCCACTTCTGTTGTAGCGCGCCGGCGCTCATCTCGACTTTCGTGCCGATTCCTGTCTTGTTGTCGTTTGTGCCTTTAAATCGCAGACGCAGCCAGTTATAGCGATTGCCACCCTCGTTCTTCAATAGCACCGGCGGCAAATGATTCTGCGTAATCAGCAAATCCAAAGACCCGTCGCCGTCAGCATCAAACGCGATCACCCCGCGCGGATTGTGCAGCACAATCTTGTCCAGGCCAGTCAGCGACGTAACATCGCGAAAACCCTTGGCGCCTTCGTTGCGCAGCAGAACGATCCGGCCCTCGCCCGAAAAATTCTCTCCAACCGCAACCAAGTCGATCCACCCGTCGTCGTCGTAATCCAACGCAGCCACTCCCCACCCGCGCATCCATTCCAAATCAGGCAGCGTTACTCGCTCAAACGGCTTCCCCGGAACGTTCCGCCACAAACTCAGTCCCGGTGTTCCCCAGTGCGTGAATCCCAGATCCATCCAGCCATCTTTGTCAAAATCCAGGGCGACAACGCCCGCTGCGGGGGCTGGCATATCGCTGGCCCAGGGAGTCGT
>Ga0102924_1004459_pt1 | contig 14109 bp, 19 predicted proteins | sample PaiPotPPM11metaG_FD_80116 | JGI IMG/M metagenome (GOLD analysis project Ga0102924, IMG submission 80116) | Iron sulfur acid spring bacterial and archeal communities from Banff, Canada, to study Microbial Dark Matter (Phase II) - Paint Pots PPM... ... | reverse complement strand
GGCATCAATCTTCAACCGGATAGGTTTCATGGCGAATGGAACTATGTCATCAGACCTCATCAGCCCCGATAGCGTCAAATCATGAGGATGGGTTGATACCTTTATTTATTTACGACACCTAAGGGCGGCTCAGACTATGACATGTTCGTACTTGCAGGCTTCGTTCGGGCAGTAGCGCACGGGACCCGCCTTCTTGGAAGTCTTCTCAAGCAGGATGGGGTTGCCGCAGTTCGGGCAGGGCTCAGCCACCGGCTTGTCCCAGGCCGTGAACTTGCAATCGGGATAGCGGCTGCAACCGTAAAAGGTCTTTCCACGCTTGGTTTTTCGCACTACGATTTCACCGCTGCAACCCTTTTCCGGGCAGGGGATGCCGAGGGTCTGTTTCTTGACGTACTTGCAGGTTGGATAATTGCTGCAGGCGGTGAACTCACCGAAGCGCCCGTGCTTGATCACCAGATGAGCGCCGCACTGCGGGCATTTTTCATCGAGTTGGACATCGGCCACCGTTTTCACCGTGCCGTCGCCCATCACAATTTTCTTGGTGTTCCGGCACTCGGGGTAACCGGTGCAGGCCAGGAAATACCCGAAGCGCCCGCGCTTGACGGTCATCGGCTTGCCGCATTTTTCGCAGGTCTGCTCCGGCACTTCGGGCGCGGGTGAAGCCGAGCCATATTGCGCGGCGAGCTCGGGCGTCAGGTCCCGGGTGCCGTCGCAGTCCGGGTATCCGGTGCAGGCCAGGAATTGGCCGTTTCGTCCCAGGCGAATCACCATCGGCTTTCCGCATTTCTCACATTTAACATCGGTGGGAATGCCTTCGCCCTTCAAGTCCGCCATATCCCGCCCCGCCGCTTTCAACTCCTTCTTGAATTTACGGTAGAACTCATCCAGGGCTTCGATCCAACCGAGCTTTCCATCCTCCACCTCGTCCAATTCCTCTTCCATCCGGGCCGTATAGGCGACGTCGAAAATCTCGCTGAAATTTTTCACCAGCAGATCGCTCGTAACCATGCCTAACTCGGTGGGATAAAACCGCCCTTGTTGTTTCTCCACGTAGGCGCGGTTTTGAATCACGGAAAGAATGGTGGCATAGGTTGAAGGCCGGCCAATGCCCTTTTCCTCCAGCACCTTCACCAGGGTGGCTTCGTTATAGCGCGGGGACGGTTCGGTGAAATGTTGCTCCGGCAGGATTTGATTGAGTTTCAGATTCTCGCCCTCCGCAACGGCAGGCAGACGGTGCTTCAATTCTTCGTCTTCTCCGGCGCCGGTGTTGTCATCCTTGCCCTCTTCGTAGATGGCGCGGAAGCCGTTGAACTTTTCAACGGAACCTGTGGCGCGGAACAGATAATCACCGGATTCGATCTCAATCGTGGTCTGGTCAAACACCGCGGGGTTCATCTGCGATGCCACAAAGCGTTGCCAGATCAGTTTGTAAAGCTTCAGCTCATCGGGCGAAAGGCGGCGCTTCATCGCGTCCGGCGTACGTTCAACGGCGGTCGGCCGGATGGCCTCGTGGGCATCCTGTGCGCCCTTCTTGCTCTTGTAATGGATGGCGGCGGGTGGCAAATAAGCGTGACCAAATTTCTTTTGAATGTATTCCCGCGCCGCGGCCAGCGCCGAATCCGCCACGCGCGTCGAATCCGTGCGCATGTAGGTGATGAGGCCCACCGATCCTTCCTCACCCAGGTCAACGCCTTCATAGAGCTTCTGTGCCAGTAACATGGTCTTCTTCGTGGAGAAGTTCAGCTTGCGGACAGCTTCCTGCTGCAGCTTGCTGGTGATGAAAGGTGGAACCGGGTAGCGGCGCTTTTCCTTTTTCTCGATGGATCTAACAGTAAAGCCTGCGGCCCGCGCCGCGGCCACATGGCGTTCCGCGCTTTCTTGATCGGGAATCTCCAGGTCCTTACCCTGGAATTTAACCAGCCGCGCCTCGAAAGCCGGAGGGTTCTTGCCCTCCAGATTCGCCGTGATCGTCCAGTATTCTTTCTTCACGAAGGCGCGAATCTCGCGCTCGCGTTCCACAATCAGCCGCAGCGCCACCGTCTGCACGCGGCCTGCGGAAATGCCGCGCTTCACCTTATCCCAGAGGAGCGGGCTCACCTGATAGCCTACCAGCCGGTCCAGGATTCTGCGCGCCTGCTGCGCGTCCACCAAATTCGCATTAATCTCGCCCGGATGCTCAAATGCTTCACGGACGGCGTCGCGCGTAATCTCATTGAACAGCACGCGGAAGAACTTTTTCTTATGCGAATCCAGCAACTCCCGCAGGTGCGCGCAGATGGCCTCACCCTCGCGGTCCGGGTCAGCAGCCAGGTAGATGGAGTCCGCATTTTTGGCGGCGTCCTTGAGCTCGCGGATCACAGATTCTTTTTTGGGGATGGTAATGTAAGTGGGCTCGAAGTTCTTCTCCAGGTTCACGCCCAAATCCCGCTTGGGCAGATCCATGATGTGTCCCATGGAAGCCTTCACCACAAAGTCCGGCCCCAGGTATTTGTTAATAGTCTTCGCCTTGGCAGGCGATTCGACAATCACGAGCGATTTGGCCATAGGACTCCATTACTTCACAGCCCGCGCCGGCGCCGCGTTTTCTTCCTTTCCTAACTTGCCTTGGATGCCCCACCACCGGAATTCGGTCCGCCGCGGCGAATCGTTCTAAGCTTTTCCCGCTACAACTTCCGGACGAAATTCATTCCCGGCAACTGTTTTACCAGTCCGCCCATCTCCAGCGCCAACAACGCCGCAAGCACCCGCGGATGGGGCATCGAAACCGACCCGCAAATCGAATCCACAAACAACGCTTCATCCACGCGCAGGGCGTCAAACACCATTTTTTGATCGCCTTTCAGCGACTGCTCGAAAAGCGACGGCTCAGCCGCCCCTGCCTCTTCGCCTCCGGTTCCGGTTGGCAGGAATTGCATGCGAACCGCGGGCGGCAGCTCCTCCACCACGTCCAGCCAGCCATCCACGAGCTTGGCGCCCTGCTTAATCAGCAGGTTCGGCCCAAAGCTCTGCGCGGAGGTAATAGGTCCCGGGACAGCAAACACTTCGCGGTTCTGCTCCAGCGCCAGCCGCGCCGTGATCAGCGATCCGCTGTATTCGGCAGCCTCCACAATCACAACTCCCAGTGAAATCCCGCTAATAATCCGGTTACGAATCGGGAAATTCTCCGGAATCGGCGCTGTCCCCATTGGGAACTCACTGATCAAAGCCCCGGATTCCACCACTTTTTCCGCCAGGCGCTTATTTTCCCGGGGATAAATCACGTCGATCCCCGAGCCCAGCACCGCCACCGTCCTGCCTTTACCTTCCAGAGCGCCTCGGTGCGAAGCCGAATCGATTCCTCGCGCCAGACCGCTCACGATAACGGCCTGCCGGGAAGCCAGGTCCGCCGCCAGCCGGTGAGCCACGGAACTCCCGTAGGCTGTGGGGCGCCGCGTGCCGACCATTGCGATGGCAGGCGATGAGAGAGTCTTCACATCGCCCTTAACATAAAGCGCCAGCGGCGGGTCCGCGATCTCCCGAAGGAGCGGTGGATAGCCATCCTCGGAGAAGCAGACCACCTGGCAGCCGGCTTTTTCAGCAGCCGTGAGCTCACTCTTCGCCTCTTTCAAGCCGGCTTGGGCGAATATTTGCTGTGCCGTGCGCGATTGAATCCCGCAGCGTTCAAGTTCCGTCAGCGGCGCCGCATAAACCGCCTGAGGAACGCCGAAATGGGCAAGCAGCTTGTGCGCGCCCCGGACACCCAGGCCCTCGACCCAGTTGAGAGCCAGCCAATACTGCCGGTCATCATCCATCGGAGATGTTTACAGTGGCGCGTCCCGGGAGTTCAGGCCGGTGTTTCTCAGGCCGGCTCTCCGGGAGACTGCACGCAGGGGAACGGTCTTCAAGTGCCCCAGGGGTTGCCGGATTTATGGGGCAAACAGCCCCGAACTCTCTTATAAAATGGAGAAAATCTGGGCGAGGCGCAAGCAGAAAAACAGAGCTTCAGGTAAGTGTCTTATTGTGAATACGATAGGAGCGGGCTTGGCAGGGCTTGCCGCATTAAAGAAAGCGCGAACGAACCTTTTGCCGAATTTCCTGGCTGCTGTTATCAATCACCCAGGTCATGACCTCAGCCGATGCGTCAAAGAGCACCTGAGCGATTGCTTGGCCGAATCGAACCAGGAAATCGACCAGCCTCACGCCCCACCAAACCAGCAGCCTTTCGCCCGAACGCGCTGGCTCGGAAATCCTCAGGCGCGGCTGGAACCGTCGGCCCTCTAGCGAATAACTGGTCAGGACCAATCCCGCGTAAATCAGGCCAACCGCGGCAATTGCGACTTTAACAGCGAACCATAAAATCATTTGCATCATTAACATCGGAGCTACCCCCTACATTAGGTTCACTATTTAGATTCACGACTGGCCAGGAAAGTTACTTCGAATCGTAGCTTCCTGCCTCGTATTGACAGAAGCGTTAGTAGATGAGTGAATAAATATATCGGATTAGATCGTTGCTTCTCCTTTGATTGACAGGCCTTGGACTGCTTATTACGATGGATTGGCTGTATCCAAACCACCGGAATGACTATGGTCAATAACTCATTCTCTCTCGAAGCACTCGAATTCCGGGCTGTCCTGGAAATGCTCCGGCCGCTGCTCTCTGGGCCGATCAGCTTCCATCTGTTGGATTCGCTTGGCCCCGCTTCCGAACGTGATGCGATCCAGGGTGAGCTGGCGCGGGTGGAGGAGGCGCAGGAATACCTGGCGGGAAACTCCCGCCCATCTTTTTCGGGCTTGGGAGACATCCGCCCGATTCTCGACAAGGTCCAGGTCCAAGGCGTTACCTGCGAGGCGCTCGAAATTCTTCGCGTGGTGGAGGTGGCTCAAGCCTCGCGCGGTATGCGGTCATTTTTCGCGCAGACGCAGCTCAATCGCCTCGACCAAATGGCAGCCGCTTTACCGGACTTCCGGGAATTGCTCGCGGCACTGGACGGCAAAATCCTGCCGGATGGCTCGGTCGATTCCTCAGCCAGCCCCAAGCTCGCCGCCATTCGCCGTTCCATTGAGCGCCTGCGCCACGAATTGCAAGCCACATTGGAACGTCTTGTTCATCGGCTGGACCGCGAAAAGCTCTTGCAGGATGCCGTGGTGACGTTGCGCAATGACCGCTTTGTGATTCCGGTGAAGTCGGAAGAAAAGAGGCGTGTCGAGGGGATCGTTCATGGTTCGAGCTCTTCGGGCGCTTCGGTCTTTGTAGAACCTCTGGAAACCGTACCCATGAATAATGAGCTCGTGGAATTGCAGGATCAGGAATTCGCGGAAGTTCAGCGCATCCTTGCGGAATTCTCGGCGCGTCTCCGCGACGAGCACGTGGAATTAACGGCCGCAGTGGACATCCTGGCCGGGCTTGACCTGGTCTTTGCCAAGGCGGAGTTTGCGCGGCGATACGATTGCTGCATTCCCCAATTCACGGAAGATCGCCAATTCCAGGTTCGCGATCTACGCCATCCGCTGCTCATCAAGCCTCTGGGAGCGCGCGGCCAACGTCCGGTGCCTTTTTCGCTTGAGCTCGGGCCCCCGCGCACCATGCTGGTGATTAGCGGTCCGAACACCGGTGGCAAGACGGCGACTCTGAAGTCGATGGGTGTTGCCGCGCTGATGGCTCAATCGGGAATGCCCGTGGCCGCACAGGAAGCGCGGCTGCCGCTGTTTGGCCGCGTCCTCGCCGATATTGGCGACCGCCAATCCATGGAGCAGGACTTGAGCACCTTCTCCTCCCACCTTGAAAACATCCGCGCCATCGTCAATGAAGCTGGAACGGACGATCTGGTGCTGCTGGATGAGCTCGGCGGCAGCACCGACCCCAAGGAAGGCGAAGCGCTTGCGGTGGCCTTGCTGGAACGATTCCTCCGGCTCGGACCCATCACTGTTGTCACCACGCATTTCTCCGGTCTGAAAACGTTCGCAGCGGGCTGCGGCGAGGCGTTGAACGCGGCCATGGACTTTGACGAAGCGACGCTCCGTCCCACTTACCGGCTAAGCGTTGGACTGCCGGGCAAATCCAGCGGCTTGGATATCGCTCAGCGGCTAGGCTTGGATACGGAGATTGTGGACCGGGCGCGCGCCATGCTCGATCCCGCTTCGCGCCAAGCCTCGTCTCTCCTCGATTTCCTCCACACGAAAAAGCAGGAGATGGAACGGCAGCTTGAGCAAGTCCATCAACATGGACTCGATCTCGAAAAGCGGGCCGTCGAGTTCGAAAGACAATACGAAAATGAGCGCCGCAAGCGCCTGAAGGAGCTGGACCAGCGCCTGGAGGAAACACTGCGCCGCCAAGAGAAGCGTTGGCAGGAAGCGATTGAGGAGATTGCTCTGGCCGAAGGCAAACAGCCCGGCAAAGCTGGACTTCGCGCCCAGCGCCAAGGCTCGGAACTGGCCCGCGAGGGCCGCGAAGCCTGGAATGAGCAGGTATTGGAAGTGCTGGGCGGACAAGTCGAAGGTCAACCTCCGCCAGACCCCGCAGCGGTTGTCGAAATTGGCGATCAAGTCCGCGTCGCGGGCTTTCCAACTCCGGGACTTGTAATCGCCCTGCCGGATGAGTCGCACGCCGAAGTTGAAGTGGGAAGAATCCGCATGAAAGTGCAGAAAGAAAAGCTCCAAATCATGGTTCGAGGCGGCAAGACCGCTCCGGCTTTTTCGCGCGGCGCCGCGACACGGGCTTCATTGGGCAGTGCAAATCCCAGCAAAACGGCCCATCCGGCTTCTGACCGTTCTTCCGGCGGACACACGGACGCATTTTCCGCCGGTGAATCCGGCCCCTTGTTGCTGGCTCCCGGTTCGGAGATTAATGTGATCGGCACCACGGCGGAAGAAGCCCTGGACCTCGTGGATAAGTTTCTGGATGATGCGTATCTTGACGGACGCTTGCGCCTGCGAGTGATCCACGGCCACGGCAAAGGGATTCTGCGGAAAAATCTTCACGAAATGTTTGAATCTCATCCGCATGTGGAGAAGTTTTATGCCGCCGCTCCGCGCGATGGTGGCGCGGGAGCAACCATCGTCGAGCTGAAAGCGTGAGTCGTGCCATTCGCTGCACATTTCGGCAGTGGCACGTTTCGGCGGTCAGAGACCGCCGCTACAGCAACCAAACTGCGCCCCTGCCCTGGATCGGTACTATATCCGATGGCGGGCGAGTAGGTCCCGCGACAAGCGGCGTAGCGCGGACTTGTTGTTTAAGTCCGCAGCTTTTGCCGGCATTCCGGTGTTACAGCGGGTAGATACAAGCCACGGTCAGCGCCTTTCTGACCATGTTCGATTGGAGCTGGTGGCGAACTTGAGCCGTTCCCTTCCGGCAACAGTCAACGGGCAAAAATTTCTCTTGACTCTATACTTAACTATAAGGTTTACGCTTGTTTCTGCAAGGAGAAAACATAGTGATTTCGAGCAAGGTGAAATTTACCGTTGCCCTGACTCGGATGGTGGATGCGAGGCGACCCTCAACAAGAGTGCCGCTCCGGGAAAGGATGGAATCCAGAATCCCCGCTGCTACCGTGGGAAGGATGTGGTCAAGACGTAGCTGCGAAGTAGCGGTTTGGAAGGAGGTCATATGATCTCCGCCTTGACCAGCCCTCCGTGAAAGTGATGCGTTGAAAAATAGGTTGCGGGAGCTACGATGGAAATTCCAAAGACAACCGATCCTGCACTGGCGACGAAGGAGGAACGCCTGGTTCAAGTTCTTTCAGCGGCGACTTTCCTGATTTTCTTCCAGGCCTACATGATCGCGCCGCTCATTCCCAAACTTGCCGTCGTTTTTCGCGTCTCGCCGCAGGTGATAGGTATTGCAATCCCCGTATATATGATCCCTTACGGGGCTGCGACGCTTTTCTATGGCATCTTGTCGGATCGCGTGGGGCGGCGCCCGATCATCATCGGTTCGCTCTCACTGTTCGTTCTCCTGACGCTCCTTACCGCCCTGGCGCAGTCTGCCACGCAATTGATCTTTTGGCGACTGCTCACCGGCCTTGGCGCAAGTGGTGTTGTGCCAATGGGGCTGGCCCTGATGGGCGACTTATTCCCCTATGAAAAGCGCGGCCGTCCACTCGGATGGCTGTTTGGAGCGATGGCGGGAGGGATGGCCTTCGGTTCTACCTTTGGGGTTCTTCTTGAACCGCTCGTCGGCTGGCGAGGCCTCTTCGTGGGTGTAGGCGTAATGGGGCTGGCTTGCCAGGTTTTCCTGCTGCGCCAGAGGGAGTTGTTTAAAGAACAACCGCGCGTGGCCCACGCAAGAGCAGCCGACGTGCTGAGAGCTTACCGCAAATTGCTGGCGGGATGGCGCGGAGCTCGGACTTACATCTACGTATTAATAAACGCAATCTTCCATTCGGGTGTTTACACCTGGCTTGGGCTATATTTTGCCGAACGCTACCGGCTCGGCGAGATCGGCATCGGCTTGGCGCTGCTGGGCTACGGCGTTCCGGGATTCATTTTAGGACCCGTAATCGGAAGAGCTGCGGACCGCTGGGGCCGGCGCTGGCTCATCCCCGTAGGACTGGGGGTAGCGGCGCTTGCGGGCGTGATGCTGACCGTCAACGCGCCGGTTTTGGTGGCGGCGCTGATGGTGACCGTTCTCTCGCTCGGATATGACATGACTCAGCCGCTGTTGGCCGGGATCGTGACTACCCTCGATCGCGAGCGCAGTGGGCAGGCCATGGGTCTCAACGTGTTTGCCTTGTTTACCGGGTTTGGGCTGGGGAGCATTATTTTCGGTGCACTGCTCGACCTCGGGTTTCCCCGAGCGTTCTTCATTTTCAGCGCGGCGCAGCTTGTAGCAGCCCTGGCGGCCATGCCACTCTACCGCTTAGAGAAAAAGCCCACTGTAGAAGCGTAGCCGGCAGTCGCACAAACGTCTCTCTGAAATCCCGGAAAAAAGTTCTTGACACTATACCTGCGTACAGGGTTTAGCCTGAAGTCGAAAGGAGAAAACAATGGCATTTAAACAAGGTGAAGTTTACCGCTGTCCTGATCCGGACTGCGGCTGTGAAGTGACCGTCACCCAGCGCGCCGCAGCAGGCAAGGGCGGCAGCCAAAACCCGCGCTGCTACTGCGGAAAAGAGATGGTCAAAAAGTAGCTGAGCGGGGGCGGAGCAGCAATCCCCGCCCCCAAGAACTCTCCATGTGGAAGTTTCTTATGCGCACCGAAAGCGTAATCCTCGTGCCGCTCTTAATGCTCGGCGCGATCAGTATTGCATTCGGCTCCGGGCACGGTCCGGTCTTTGGCTTGGCCACGCCCACCAACGTCAAGGGCGGATGGAGTCTCGATCTCGGGACGATGGGCCGTGTGGGTTCAGAGGATAGCAGCGCGATGGAACGGGCGATGCTCAGCTATGGCATTACCCAGGACATCCAGATCTCAGTTTCCGGACCGGCGGTTTTCACCGCGGCTCCTTTGCCACCGGGCCGCATCACGGCGATGATGCCGGCGACAGGGGATTACGAAGCCATTGGAGCCTGGCGGTTCCAGCGCAGGGATACCAGTGTCGGCTCGCGCATTGAGACCACAGCCTACGGTGGCGTCATCCTGCCTGGTTCCCAGAAGCCTCCAGGGCTAATCGGCCAATTGCATTGGGCGCCGGGCGTTCTTGGAATGATCGCCACCGGCTATGCCTCGCGCAAGAACTACCTGTGGGCAGGGGTCGGCGGCATCCACTTCGACCAATCGCACGGTGACCGGAGACCGGGAATGCTGATGTACAGCCTCGTCTATGGGTATCGTCCCAAGCCGCTACGCAAGGAATATCCGCACTGGGACGGAAGGTTTTTCATCGAAACGGACGGAGAATATTCGAACCGAGCCCTGCGTCAGGGCCTCGAAGTACCGGGGACGAACGGGGGGCAGGTCTTTGTCGGTCCTACCACGCTTTGGATTTACAAAAATTATGGCATCGAAGGCGGAATTCAGTGGCCGGTTTATCGCAACACCGGACCTGTCTTCGAGCGGGAACGATACCGATTTGCCATCGACTTCAGTTATTTCTTTTGAGAGGAGCAACAACATGAAACGACTAGTATTGTTGGTTTCACTTGTGGGAATCCTGGCAGCCGCGCCATTGTGTGCAGAATTTCGGCAGATTGACATCACCACGTTCGGCATGGACTGAGCCATCTGTGCGCACGCCGTGAGCGTGTCGATCAAGAAAATTCAAGGGGTTGAATCAGTGGGCGTTAGCCTAAAGCAGGGTCTAGTGAACATCCACCTAAAACCCGGTAACGCAGTCAAACTCGACCAAGTGCGAAAGGCTATTGAGAACGACGCCTTCACCCCGAAGGATGCCAAAGTTGTGGCAGTTGGCGAACTGGTCTCTCAAAACGGGAAGTTAGAATTCAAAGTTGCCGGGACGAACGAGACTTTCCCGGCGGCCTCCACCCCGCACAAATCGTGGCAAACGCAGGTGGGCCAAAAGCTGACCGTCAATGGACTGATTTCTACCTCCGGAACGCTGCAAATCACGAGCGTATCGGGGGAATCCGCAGCGAAAAAGTAGCGGGTGGATCCATCCGGCTAAAATGCCCGCACACTCCCCAACGGTATCTGGCTACAGCAAACCGGACACGTCGGGACACTCTGCGAGGGCAAAATCGGACTCGTCGCTTCCAATATCAAGCTGCTCGGTCACCCGGGTCATGAGAAACCGACCCAAGGAGGTTTTTACACTATGAGTACCCAGGTCTTGGGAAAACAAGGGTCACCGGCGAGAAAAAACCGGCTTTTGAGCTATCTTGCGCTTTTCACCTCGTTAGGGACGCTGCTGTGCTGCGCGTTGCCATCGCTGCTGGTTCTGCTGGGCCTGGGCGCGACGGTCGCCTCATTCTTGTCCGCCGTGCCATGTCTCGTAACACTGGCCAGACACCGGGCGTGGGTTTTTACTGTCTCTGGTGTGCTGATCGCCAGCAACTTCGTTTACGTGTACAGGCTCTCTCCGCGTCTCAAGGCACAGGGACAGGCATGCTTGATTGAGGACGGCCCCACGGCCTGCGACACCGCGACGCGCGTAAGCCGCATTGCCTTGTGGGTGGCGGCCGTGATTTACGCTGTGGGCTTCTTCACGGCCTATCTGCTGGTGCCAATCTTCTTCTGGGGATAAAAGGCGCTCAAAGTGCAGCGACTCATGCATTAAACGTCCGCAGCAATCGGCGTAAGACAAAATTGCGTGCGGAGTTCCTGCAGTCTGCCTCCCCGATGTCGGCAATGCCTGCGCCACCGCGGGTTCATCACTCTTTACTGAGTTTTCTGATGATGGACTTGGCTAACCCCTCGTGAATCTCGTTGTCACGAGGGACAGGCTGTGACTGCATCGTTGTGGTGTTGGTGTACCCATCGTGGCTTCCACCATGCCGGACCAGCACACAGCCGATTTCCTCCAGTTTTCGGATAAGGTCCCGCCGTTTCATTCAGCTACGGCCAGCTCCTCCACTTTTCTAACATACGGCACGTCGCTCGACTCGAGATCGGCCCTGATATCCTTGAGATTTCTCACCAATTCTTCCTTTGACATGGCCTGAGTCTGATAGTCCGGGTAGTCATTCAGGAAACCAAGGTAGTAATCTCCATCTTGCCAGTAAGTGAATTTGATTGTTTTCATGTTTCGGTCCTCAAACCCGCGCCATCGGGACTCGCTGGCGGCCGAAGCGCGGTGGGTCTGCCATTTGAGTGTACCACTACGCGGCCACGGATTTGAATCCAGCATGTGCTTATCCAGCGGTCTTTGCATCTGCGGGTGGCGCTGACATTGCCATCCATGTCGGCGCCACCCGCAGAAGGGAACAGCCGCAAGATTCTGCCCCAGAGTGTGGTAGATTATCGTAGTGAGTAAGTGTGATGAGCTCCGGCTTCGGATTCTGCAGGGCAAATCAGATGCGAACATCCGCTTCGACGATTTGTGCCAGTTGCTTCGCTGGCTCGGTTTCGAAGGGCGAGTACGTGGCAGCCACCCTATTTTCAGAAAGCAGAGTATCCGGGACAGGATCAACCTCCAGCGTGACGGCAGCAAGGCTAAAGTGTACCAGGTTCGTCAGGTGCGGCACGTTATGCTGACTTATGGACTGGAAGGAGAATCGTAAGACCATGCACAAATACGAAATCATTATTTACTGGAGCACCGAGGACGGGGTGTTTATCGCTGAGGTCCCGGAATTGCCCGGCTGCATGGCGCACGGCACGAGTCACGAAGCAGCGCTCCAGAATGTAAACGAAGCCATCCGTTTGTGGATTGATACGGCAAAAGAATTTGGAGATCCCATACCGGAGCCCAAGGGACAGCGCCTAATGCTGGCTTAGGTCCCGATCGGCTTGACCCACAGCCCTGAACCGGGTTACGGTGTGAGCAAGGAGGATACGGTATGACCATCACGTTGCGCCCGGAACACGAGCGGTTGATCGCGGAGGCGTTGCGCTCGGGGGCCTATCTGAGTGCCGACGAAGTGATCGGGCGGGCATTCGAACTGCTCCAAGAACAGGAAGCGTTGCTGGCCGAAAAACGCGCCAAGATCGAGGAAGGCTATGCTGCTGCTCAACGCGGAGAACTCATCGACGCCGATCAAGTTCGTGCTCGCTTGCAAGAGAAGAAACGCGACTGGCTGGCTGAACAGCGTCAGGGATGAGCCGTTACCAGTTCACTCCTCAAGCCACTGACGATATTTTCGCTGGCTGGCGCAGACCCTTTGGGGTTTCCGGTCTTAGCTCGCGCCTTGCACGCAGACGTTGGAAGGCCTGCGCCAGCCGGTCCTGATACAAAGCTGGGCGCTTGCGGTTGACAGACGGGCAAGCGCGGCTTAGACTTCAAGCATGGAAGTGCCCCTTAACCCCGATGTGCAAGCCAAGCTCGCGCGCATTGCCGCCGAGCGCGGGCGTGACGCCGAAGGGCTGGCCAGAGAAGCCATCGAACGTTACGTGGATTACGATGAGTGGTTCATCAATGAAGTAGAAAAAGGCCTTGCCCAAATCGCGCGGGGCGCAGAGTTGACCCATGAGGAAGTGGGGGCGCGGATCGAAAAGTTAATCACTGAAAAGCAGTCACGCGCATAAAATGGAGCTTCGCTGGACAGAGGAAGCTGCCGCCGACCTGGAGCATATCACGGGTTATCTGTTTCAGAATGCGCCCGAACGGGCAGCGGAACTGGTGCGCGGCATCTACAACCATACATCCTCATTGCAAACGTTCCCATCCCGTGGCCGCCCAGGCAAAAAAGTAGGAACGCGCGAGCTCGTACTTTCGCCGCTGCCGTATATCGTGGTCTACCAAACCACCGGCGATGTCATCCACATTGTACGTATCCTGCACGGCGCGCAGAACTGGCCTTAATAAATCTGAGCCTCTTCACCCGGGGTTACCGGCCGACCGGATAGCCCTTCCCCACCCAATTCTGCTTGAAGTTATCGGGCAGATCGAGCACTTTCAGGTCTTTGAATCCCATCGCCTTGAGGGTTTTGAACGCGGGACGGATGTTGGGACACGGAGGCAGCGGGCAGCAGCCACACTATAAGATCACTTGCTGGTTTCGCGAGAGGGAAGCAGCCCATTTCTTGAGCGGGTAGCACAGCGCGGCGAAGCCGGTGCAGTGCTGCGCTACCTGCTTGGCCCGGCGATAATTCTTGGCGGCGATCAAGGTGGTGATGGATTTCAGTTGGCCCAAAAACTTCTTGACAATCAGCTATTCATAGAGTAATATATGTTTAGTAAACTTCCATTTGAAAGGTTTTTTCATGATAGACCCATCCACGCTCCCTGAGATTCAACCGGGCATCGGTTCCCCCCAGCCTGCCGATGTCTCGCTGCTGCGGCGCGAACTGATGAGGGAAATTTCCAGTGTCACCCAACAATACCAACTCTACCTGCGTCAGCACGTGGAAATCACGCCCACCATGCGGGCGGAGTGCCTGGTACCCACCGTGGAGCAACGTTGGCTGACGGCGGAACTGAACCGGCTTGATCGCCAGATTGAGAAGAAGACCAAGCTGCTGCTCGAGGAACAAAGCCACCGGGGGAAAGGGAAAAAGCCAGTAAAAATGAGGGCGCCCGCCAAGCGAAAGGAACAAAGCCATGGCTAGAGAGTGAAAAATCCAGTAAAAATGCG
>Ga0102924_1004458_pt1 | contig 14113 bp, 13 predicted proteins | sample PaiPotPPM11metaG_FD_80116 | JGI IMG/M metagenome (GOLD analysis project Ga0102924, IMG submission 80116) | Iron sulfur acid spring bacterial and archeal communities from Banff, Canada, to study Microbial Dark Matter (Phase II) - Paint Pots PPM... ... | reverse complement strand
GCATCATGCGGGACGCCACTACGAGCGCTCCGTGGGGTGCAACCACTGGACTGGGACAGGCCGGGGCGGGTAACGCCCGCATCAACTGCGTTCGGTTCTGCCTCCGGAAGGAGGATCGTCACAGACCGGCGCTCCGGCCACGTCCCAGGAAGCCTGGCCTGGAGCCGCGCGTAGCGGGCGAAAGTTCGTTGCGCAGAGCCGTGAGTGGAACGCCGACAGGCGAGCGCGCCCGCAGCGGAGGGTCGGCGCGAGCCGGCCTCTCCGTGGCGCGCCCCGCACCCGCTGGTGCGGACAGTCTCACCTGCGTCTGTCGGCGTTCCGCTTCCTTCTTTTTCTTTCGTCTCGTTCTTCCTCTTTCGTCATTGCCGGGCATAGCCGTTCGAAGAACGGCGTCGCTTCGCTCGCCTATGACCCGGCAATCCATGCGGCAGCGACGTCTGGCCGAACTTTTCCGGTGAGGCTCGCGCAAACCGCACGTCAGCATGGACCACCGGGTCAAGCCCGGTGGTGACGATCTCGAATTGGGACGGCGCCCAAGAACAAGCGCCTTCCGCCGATGCCGAAACTTGGCTATCCAGGTTCGGACACTGTGCGCAATAAAAGTCGTCAAGCAGGAAACGCGATATGGATCTCGGGAACGGCCTCGGCCATCTGACCTATTCGACGCTGGTGCATCCAGCCGACAACTGGGAGCAGCTTTACAATTCGCTGGTCACCTACCTGCCGAAAGTGAAGGAGCGGATCGCCGGCAACAAGGCGTTCGGCGTCTGCATCCGGCTGTCGGCAAGCTCGGCGGAAACCCTCGTCAACAGCGCGGCCGAGCGCGCCAAGCTGAAAAAATTTCTCGATGACAACGACATGTACATCTACACGGCCAACGCCTTCGTCTATGGGCATTTCAAGGGCGACAAGGTGAAGGAGCAGGTCTACGAGCCGGATTGGCGCGGCGAGGAGCGCACGCAGTACACTATTAATGTCGCCAATGTGCTCGCCGATGTCTGCCCGGCCGGCATTGCGCCGTCGATCCAGAGTGCGCCGCTCGGCTTCAAGCCGCGCGTGACCGGCAACGACGTGATCGCAAGCTACACCGATCACGTGCTGCGCGTGGTCGCCCATCTCATCGCGCTGGAGGACAAGACCGGACGCTGCGTACAACTCGCGCTCGAGCCGGAGCCGTACTGCTTTCTCGAGACCACGGACGAGACCGTCGCCTATTTCCGCGATCAGCTTTATTCAGGTGCATCAGTCGAGAAGCTCGCCAAGCTCGCGCGTGTGCCGATCGCCGAAGCGAACGAAGCACTCCGCCGCCATGTCGGCATCGTCTACGACATCTGCCATCAGGCGGTCGAATACGAGAATATTTCGGAATCCTTGCAGAAGCTGGTCGACGGCGGCGTTCCGATTTTCAAGTTCCAGGAAGCGGCCGCGCTGCACATGCCCGAAGTGACGCAGGACATCGTCAATACGATGAAGCGCTATGCCAAGACCATCTATCTGACGCAGACGATTCAGAAGAAGGACGGCAAGCTGACGAAGTTTCTCAACGTCGACGACGCCATCGCCGAGTTCGAGAAAGAGCCAGGGCCGCGGGAATGGCGCACCCACATTCACGTGCCGATCTTCCTCGATGATCTCGGGCAGTTCCGCACCACGCGCTTTGCCATCGAGGACGGCTTGCGCTTCCACAAGCAAAAGCCGCTATCGCGCCATCTCGAAGTCGAGACCTATACGTGGGACGTGCTGCCCGACAACCTCAAGAAGGGTGACATTGTCGATAACGTGTGCCGCGAGCTCGAATGGGTGAAGGGGCAGTTGACGTAGTCGAAACGGATGCGTCATTGCGAGCGAAGCGAAGCAATCCAGGGCCGCTTGCTCAGAATCTAGGTTGCTTCGTCACTTCGCTCCTCGCAATGACATTACAACGTAGCGAGGATACGCATGAAAGTCGGATTCATCGGGCTGGGCCGCATGGGCTCGGCCATGGCGCGCCGCCTGATCGAGGGCGGTCATGAGGTCGGCGTCTATAATCGTACGCCTGAGAAGCTCAAGGACCTGACCGCGCTCGGCGCCAAGCCGGTCGACTCGATCAAGGCCGCCGCGACGTACGGCGAAGCGGTCTTCACCATGCTGGCCGACGATGCTGCGGTTACTGAAGTCGTCAGCCGCGCCGGCGGTCTGCTGGCGTCGCTGCCAAAGGGCGGCATCCACATCTGCGCCGGCACCCATAGCGTCGCCTGCATCCAGGCGTTGAAGAAAATGCACGCCGATGCCGGACAGATTCTGATCGCAACGCCGATGCTCGGCCGGCCGGAAGTGGTCAATTCCGGACAGGCCGGCATGGTGCTCGGCGGCGACAAGGCAAGCGTCGATCGCTGCCGGCCGCTGTTCGCGGCGATCGCGCGGCGCGCCTTCGAAGCCGGTCCTGATCCGGTCGCGGCCGCGGCGATCAAGATCGCCAATAATTTTGTGCTCGGCTGCGCCATCGAAGCGATGGGCGAGGGGTTCTCGCTGGTGCGCAAATACGATGTGGTGCCCGACGTGTTTTATGACGTGATGACCGACGGCCTGTTCGCGTGCTCGGCCTACAAAATCTACGGCAAGATCATCGCCGAAGAGCGCTATCAGCCGGCCGGCCAGCGCGCCATTTTGGGATTGAAAGACGCCAACCTCGCGCTCGAAGCCGGCGGCGCGGTCGGCGTGCCGCTGCCCAGTGGCAATGTGTGGCGCGATCGTCTGGTCGGCGCCGTCGCCCACGGCGAGGCCGAGCACGATTGGGCCGTGATGGCCAAGGACCAGGCGCGGGCGAGCGGCTTGGCGTGAACTGTCAATGACGCTCCGCTCGTCTCCGCGAAGGCGGGGGCACAGTGCTTAATTCCCGCTTTCCGCCTTCGCGCTCCGGCGGACTCCAACCCGGCGTAGCGCGCGTAGTCGGGTCGCGGAAATGAGCGGATCGTGATACCGGTCTGAACCCAATTTGGCGTCATAACGACTAATATTTCAGACGCTTGGCTGTCTTACGCTTGCCGCCATTTTGGAGAGGAGCATGACCGACACATCGCTATCGGTGGACCACGCCAGCGCGGAGGCCGGTTGGCCGACGGAACGCGAAGAGCTGCCGTCTTTCCTGTCGGCGGACCGTCCTGAGGAACAGGCGGCCGATCGCGATTTTCGCCTCGGTCACGTTTTTGCTCTGAGCTTTGCGATTCTGCGGCGTCACTGGCTGCCGTTTTTCCTGCTCTTCGTCATTGCGAGTCTTTTGCTCAATATCCCGGTGACGTTCACGGAAGAGGATTCTCCCGTTACCGACGTCGCGATCGCTATGGGCGTCGCGCAGGTCTTGTACGCGGTGTTCGGCGCGTTCGCCGGCGCCGCGGTGGCCTATGCTGCGATCAACGACATGCGCGGCCGGCCGGTCGATATGCGCGCGGCCTTGCGCGTCGCGTTGCGCCGGTACTTTCCGGCCTTGGGTGCCACCGCCATCGTGACGGTACTTGCTTTCGTTGGTCTCCCGTTCATTCTTTTCCCGGCTGCGATCGTCATCAGTGTGTACTTTGTTGTCCTGCCGGCTTGCGTCGTCGAAGAGCTCGGCCCGCTGCAAAGCCTGCGGCGCAGCGCCGTGCTCACCAAGGGATATCGCTGGCGGATTTTCGGCCTCTGGTTTGCGGTCATGATGATGGAAGTGATCGTGCAAGCGTTGCTCGACCAGGCGGCCAGGCCGATCGGCAACAATGTCTTGATATTGGCGCCGCAGGTCCTCTGGGACATGGTCGTCGGCGCCTTCCTCGCGGTCGCGTCGGTCGTGATCTATCGCGATCTGCGCATCGCCAAGGAAGGTATCGAACCTGATCAGACCGCGACCGTGTTCGACTAGATCGCGTTCGTTTTCAGCTTGATCGATCCACCGTGGCGGCATCGTTTCCTTGTGACGTGCCGCCACGTTCTTGTTGCGTGCAGCAATGGCGGGCGTATGCTGATCGCAAAGCAAAAAGGGGAGTGAACAGACAAAGCATCCTGGGAGGAAGCAATGGCGGTGCAGACGCAAGGCGTCGAACAATCGGCGATGCGCAAAGTCTATTGGCGGCTTCTGCCGCTGGCGATCCTGGCTTATTTCCTTGCTTATCTCGACCGCATCAATGTCGGCTTCGCGGCGCTGACCATGAACAAGGATCTCGGCCTCGATGCTGCGACCTACGGCATGGCCGCCGGCGTGTTCTTCTGGGGTTATTTTCTGTTCGAAGTGCCGAGCAATATCATTCTGGAAAAGGTCGGCGCGCGGATCTGGATCGCCCGCATCATGGTGAGCTGGGGAATCCTATCCGGCGCCACCGCCTTCTGTACCGGGCCGTGGAGCTTCCTCACCATGCGTTTTCTGCTCGGCCTCGCCGAAGCCGGATTGTTCCCCGGCATGATCCTGTTCTTTACCTACTGGTTCCCGGATTGGCATCGCGCCCGCATCGTGTCGGGCTTCATGGTGGCGCTGCCCGTCGCGGTCGCGGCCGGCGCGCCGCTTTCGACCGCAATTCTGGAAGGCTTCAACGGCTGGCTCGGGCTCTTCGGCTGGCAGTGGATGTTCATCGCCGAGGCGGTGCCGACCGTGCTGATCGGATTCGTCATTCTGTTCTTTGTGACGGATCGGCCGAGCCTTGCCGGCTGGCTCAAAGACGAGGAGCGCTCATGGCTGATCACGACGCTCGAAACCGAGCGCGGCCTGATCGAAGCCAAGGGCAAAGTGAGCATGTGGGAATCGTTCTGGAATCCGAAAGTGCTGCTGCTGACGCTGAACTATTTCGGCATCGTCGGCGCGAGCGTCGGTATGCTTCTGTTCGTGCCGCAGATCGTCAAGCAATTGGGACTGACCACCATGCAAGTCGGCTGGGCCAGCATGATTCCTTATATCTGCGGTGCGGTCGCGCTGTTGATCTGGGGCTGGTATTCGGATCGCACCGGCGAGCGGCGCTGGAACCTGTTCTTTGCCTGCGTGGTCGCGACCGTCGGTTTGATCATTGCCGGAAAAACCATGGGCACGGCCTGGGCCTTGGTCGGCATGTCAATCGCGGCGATCGGGTTCTACGGCTCGAAGGGGCCGTTCTGGACCATGCCGTCGATGTTCCTGACTGGCACTGCGGCCGCGTCCGGCATTGCCTGGATCAATGCGGTCGGCAATCTCGGCGGTTTCTTCGGACCGACCGTAGTGGGCTGGGCCAAGAACTATACCGGCAGCTTCTCCGGCGGCCTTTATGCGCTCGCCGGCTTCTCGCTGGTCTCCGCCATCGTGGCGGCGTTCTGGCTGAAGATCCCCAATCCCGCGGCGAGGCAGAACGCCGAACAGGAAATGGCGGTAGCAGCCGAGTAGGGTGGGTCGGCAATTGGTTACCCGCTGCCACCATCTGGCAGCGGGCTTGCTTCCTTAGCAGTCTGTATCTGTCACACAGTCATGCGCGGTGCGTGTTATTAATCGCCGATTGCGTGATATTGAATTATTGTTTCTCGGTTGCGCAGGTTTTGCCAGTGCTTGGAATGAAGCAATGACGGATCAGATTCTGCCGCCTCACCGTTTCGCCGAGCTCGGTTCAAATTTCAGCATCGGAAACATCTTCAATCGGACGTTTTCGATCCTGACGCGCAACATGCTGCCGTTTTGCATGGTGACTCTGGTTGCCAGTCTGCCTCACGCGCTGATGGATACGGCGAGAATGGGCTTGGATGCGGCGAGAACGGGCGCTGTGGCTCCGGACATTAACAAAGCCGGCCTCATGCTGCTGTTTGGCGGCTTGGGGACGATGGTCCTTGGCGCGATCAGTCAGGCGGCCATTCTTTACGGCGCTTTCGACGATATGCGCGGCCGGCCGGTCGACCTTGTCGTGTCTCTCAGAGTCGGCTTGCGCCGATTTTTTCCGCTGATCGGCGTCGTGCTCCTCTTCATTGTCTTTGTGATGCTGTCGGCAATCGCCCTGTTATTCCCGGCTTTCATCGTCATGGCGATGCTGTACGTCTCGGTGCCGGCCTGCGTTGTCGAACGGCTCGGTCCGATCAAGAGCCTGGGCCGTAGCGCCCAGCTGACGAAGGGTCATCGCTGGAAGATCTTTGGGCTCGTGTTCGCGACGATTATTGTCGCACTCCTGGTCCAGTCCATGCTTGGGAGCATGGCCCGTGCCACCGGCGGGCCAACGCTTGCGATCATTGTCCTGTTGCTTTGGAATACGGTGTGGAATGCGTTCCAAGCGATCCTCACGGTCGTCACCTATCATGACCTGCGCGTCGCCAAGGAAGGTGTGGATACCGATCAGATCGCCGCTGTGTTCGACTGAGGAAAAGCAAGATGACGGACCAATCGCTTCCGGTGGGCAGCTTCGCCGAACGTGATTTCAATATCGGACACGTTTTCAACCGGACCGTATCGATATTTTCGCGCAACCTGTTGCCGTTCTGCTTCGTCAGTCTTGTCGCCAATCTTCCGAATATCGCGCTCTTCATGCCAAAGTCCACCGCCTCCGGCGACGTCAATGTCTGGGCCGCCGTCGCCGTCCTCGTGGCAATGGTCCTGAACACTTTCAGCCAGGCCGTCATTGTCCATGCCGCGTTCGATGACATGCGCAATCGGCCGATCCATATGACGGACTCGTTCAAGACCGGACTGCGCCGGTTTTTTCCGGTTCTGGGCATTGCCATCTGTGTGCCATTCCTCGCCGGTCTTGCCGCGCTGGCGTTATTTTTCCCGGCCTTTATGGTGCTGACGATGTTGTTCGTGGCGGCGCCGGTCTGTGTCGTCGAACGGCTTGGGCCGATCAAAAGCATGGGGCGTAGCGCGCGTCTGACCAAGGGCCATCGCTGGAAGATCTTTGGCGTTTGGTTCGCGACCTTTCTTGTCCAGAGCATGGTCCAATCCACTTTGACTGGACTGCCCGGTCCGAGCGGAGGGTCGCTGCTCACGACGGCGCTCTTGGTGGTTTGGGGCGCGGTCTATGGCGCGTTCAGCGCGGTCCTTGCGGTGGTCACCTATAACGATCTGCGCGGCGCCAAGGAAGGCGTCGACACCGATCAGATCGCGTCCGTGTTCGATTGAACGCGCTGGTCAAGATCGATCAGGCGCGCGGCGGTTGTTGCGCGTATTTGTCGGCCCGCGCCTTGCCGTAGAGCTGTTCGCGCTCGAGGAAGGCACGCTCGGCGGTATAGAAGTCGCGCAGGAAAGCGACCACGTCTTTGCGCGGCAGCGGTGCGGTCCAGCCGATCTTGCGGCAGATCTTGTCGCAGACCTCGTCGAGGACTTGCATTCCGTCACGGCTTTGCGGGCGCCGCAGCAGTTCTTCGAGCACCTGCAGCTCGAACGCGCCGTAGGCCTGCAATTGCGCCGGCGTGAACGTGAAACGCAGCGTGCGTTCGACCAGGTCGCTGAGCAGCGCCACTTTGGGCAGCGAAATGACGATAGTGCCGGCGATCAGGTCGCCGCCGCGCATCCGGTCCTTGGTGAAGGCGGGAATGGCGAGGCAGAACATGACCCAGGCGGCGATCGCAAGCTGCTGCCAGTCGCTGTGTCCCTGCATCAGGACGCCGAGCGGAATGAACATCTCGACCTCGCGCGTCAGATTGCGCGCGATCACCGCAGAGGCGACCAGCGGTCCGCCGTTGCGATCGATCACGCGCAGGCCGACGATGCGCTTGCCTGGCGTCGCGCCGCGCCAGGCGAGCTCGAAATAGATGAAATAGAGATTGCGGACGAGAAAGCCGATGAACAGCGCAATCGAAATGGCGATCAGCGTGCCGCCAGTCCTGCTGACCAGTGTGAGGATGGGAATATAGATGGCGAGGGTCAGCAGGAACCAGATGGTCAGATCGATGACGAAGGCGGCGAGCCGTTCGCCGTAATTGGCGATCTCGATCGGCACCGGCACGCCTTCGGGCGTAATGATGTGACGCCTGAGCTTGCTGGTGCCTTCGAGAAATCTTGTGGTGCGCTCATGCGCCAAGACCGGCGCATCGGCGTCGTGGTTCAATTCTTGCGCGGCGGTTGTCGGCGCGTGAGTCATGGGCGCGTTCTCCTGCCGCACAGGGAGTAGTAAGCGAGCCACAGTGCGCCGATGGTCAGCCCGATGGCAAAGCGCAATGGTGTGCTTTGCACGAGTTGGCGGAAGCCGCCTTCGAGAATGCCGGCGACGAACAGCATCAGCACGCCGCCGACCGCCATCAGCGCGGCCTGGCGCCCATGCAGCGCCAGATTTTCGACTCGGGAATAACGGCCGGGAAACAGCAGCTTGTCGGCGATCACGAGGCCGCCGGCGGAAAGCAGGATTAGGGCGCCGAGTTCGGACGTGCCGTGGATCGAGAGCCAGCCGAGGCAGTCGATGGTCAGACCGCGGTCGTAGTGCAGCGCGATGAAGGCGCCTAGTCCGAGACCCTGATAGACGACTAGCATCAGGGTCGGAATTCCGGCGGCCAGTCCGAGGCCGAAGCACAACAAGCCGACCGCGGTATTATGACTGAACAGCACATTGGCGAAGATGCCGAATGCTTGGACCGGTCCGGGCCATGGCGCGAACAATTCCTTGTCGCGCAGCGCCGCCGCCGTTGACGCGGGTCCACGGCCGCCGGCGAGCTCAGCCGGCATGAACGCGCTGAACCAGGACTCGTCCTGCACGGTCAGCACGAAGCCAGCGGCGACGCCGGCCAGCAAGGCCACGGTGACGATGAGAATGTGCCAGCGCGCGGCGCGGACCGCGGCCGGCAGATCGTGGACGAAGAAGCTGCGCAGGCCCGCGATCGGATCAGCGCGCGGCCCATAGACCGCGAGATAGGCCCGCAATGCCAGATTTTCGAGATAGAGCAGGAGATTGCGGTCGAGCGCGATGGTGCGCGCCACCGATAGCGAGGACAGCGCGGCACGATAGAGGATCGGCAGCCGTTCCAATTCGTCGAGCGAGAGCGCATAGACGCCACGCCGCTCGACGCGCTCGACCAGCCCCTCGAGCTCGCGCCAGCCGTCCTCGCGTCCTTTGCGAAACTCGCGACTCTTGAGCACCAGTGTGCGGGCGGCAAGCGCCGCGTCGCGGCTTGCGATCCTGGTGTCGTCGATGAGATCGGCGGTTTGCGTCATATCAGCCCGCGCTCTTTGATCATGAGATAGCGGTTGACCAGCGCCACCGACAGGGTCGTGCTCGGCACGTCGAGACATTGGATGCCAAGCCGCTCCAGCCTCTCGAACACGATGCTGCGCTCGCGCAGGAAGTCCTGGGCGATCACCGCTTGCGCCACGTCGGTGAATTGCCGGGGTGACGCATCGACCGCGTTCTGCAGCACCGAGCCGCGCTGGGTGACGAAAACGACCAGATGCCGGTTGGCGACCCGCTGCATGCTTTCGATCAGCAGCTCGGCGGTGATGGTGTCGACGAAATCGGTGAACAGGATCACCAGCGCCCGCCGTTTCAGCCGCACATTGAGCTCGGCGAGACCGAGCGTGAAATTGGTCTCCTGGTGGTGATAATCAAGCTCCGCGGTGGCGCGCTGCAGGCGCGGAAAGCTCGACATGCCGCGCACCGGCGTCATGTATTGGCGGACGCGAGCGTCAAAGCCGAAAGTGCCGACCAGATCGCCGCCCTGCAGCGACACCCAGGCAAGCTGCAAGCCGGCATTGATCGCGTGGTCGAGGCGAGCCAAGCCGCCGACCGGCTCGAGCATGAGATAGCCGGTATCGAAGGCCATGACGACATGGTGATTGCGTTCGGTGCGAAATTCCTTGCACACCAGCTTGTTGTGCCGCGCCGAATGCTTCCAGTCGATAAAGCGGCTGTCGAGGCCGGGCGTGTATTCGCGCAGCGCGTCGAATTCGGTGCCTTCGCCTTTCTGCGTCTGGGTCTTGATGCCGTGGATCGCTTCCTGGGTGAAGAATTGCAGCGCCGTGCCGTGCAGACCGCGCACATTGGGGAGCACGTCGACGGTGCGATCGACCGCGATGCGGCGGTTGAATTCGACGAGCGACAGCGGGCCGCGCCAGCGCAGCCAGATTTGATCAACGTGAACGCGGCCGCGCCGGCGCGGCACCAGCGGCAGCGCGATCCGCGCCTCGCCGCCCGGCGCCAGCGCGCCGCCGACGACTTGCGCAGGCTCGATATCGCCGCGCTGCTCGGCGATCGCCTCGAAGCGCGCGGCGCGGCGAAAGCCGTTCGCGGGTATCGTGACTATCGTGGCGCCGCGCTCGCCGATATAGAGCCGGTCGGGCGGGACGGCTTTGGCGCGGAGAAGGCGCGGCGGAAACGCCAGCGCCGCGTCGCTGGCGACGACGATAAGCACCAGGACGCCGTAGTTGAACGACAGCGGCCACAGCGCCGGATCGTAGATCACGATCATCAGCGCCAGCGGAATGCCGGCGGCAAAGATCAGCACCGCGCGCAGCGTTGGCTTGATCATCGCGGCGCCGGCGTCTGGTCGAGCACTTCGCGCAGGATGCGATCGGTGGTCAGGCCCTCGATCTCCGCGCTCGGCGACATCATGACCCGATGCCGCAGCACCGGCAGCGCCAGCACCTTCACGTCATCAGGTATGACGAAGTTCCGGCCCTGCAGCACCGCAAAAGCACGTACGGCGGAGGCCAGCATATTGGCGGCGCGGGTCGAGGCGCCGACTTCGAGGGAGGCATGCTCGCGCGTAGCGCGGATCACGTCGACGATGTAGTCGACCAGCGGGTCGGACAGGCGCACTTGAGTGACGGCGTCGCGGACGACGGCGAGTGTCTTGCTATCGGCGATCGGGGCGAGGCCGAAATCTTCGAGCTTCGGCATGGCGGAGCGGTGGCCGTGCCGCTGCACGATTTCGCGCTCTTCGTCGCGGCTTGGATGATCGATGTTGATCTTGAACAGGAAGCGATCGAGCTGCGCCTCCGGCAGGGGATAGGTGCCTTGCTGCTCGATCGGATTCTGCGTCGCTACCACCATGAAATCGTCGCCAAGCTCGTAATCCTTGCCGTCGATTGTCACCGTGCGTTCGTTCATAGCCTGCAGCAGCGCGGCCTGGGTCTTCGGCGGCGTGCGGTTGATCTCGTCGGCCAACAACAGCTGCGTGAAAATCGGCCCTTTGGTGAGCACGAAGCTGTTGGTCTGGAAATTGAACAGGTTGGTGCCGAGCACATCGCCCGGCATCAGGTCGGGCGTGAACTGGATGCGGCCGAATTGCAGCGCCAAGCTCGCGGCGAAGGCGCGAGTGATCAGCGTCTTGGCCGTCCCCGGCACGCCTTCGAGCAGAATATGGCCGCCGGCGAGGAGACTTGTCAGCATCAGGTCGATGACTTCGTCCTGGCCGACGACCGCCTTGCGGATCTCCCCGCGGATTCCGTCAGCGATCGCGCGAATGTCCTGAACGTCCATCAAGGATCTCCCCCTTCCAGCGATGAATGTCGCGTGCGAGCCGTACCAATACGGCCGGATTGCGGACCCGGCTTTCGCCGAGCATGGCTGCTTCCGTGATCAGCGGGCTGCAATCGACTGTTACGTTGCGCGCCAGCGCTACCCGCTGCAGCCATGCGATCAGCGCCGCGGTCGAAAGTCCGCGCGGCGCATGCAGCTGGCGGCCGACATCGCGCAGGGTTTCGAGCACATAGCGCTTGATCATCACGTCGCGATGGCCACTGGTGTCGACGAGCTTGGCGATGTTCTCAAGGAGCTGTTGTCGCCCGGCGCTGATCGAGGAGGGCGCCGGCTGCGGCGTGCCGAAGCGGCCGACCGTCGCCCAAAATAGAAGTGCAAGCGCGAGCACGCCCTGAATGACCGCGATCACGAAGGGGAAGCGGAATAACAGCCTGAACGGATTTTGCGGCTCGGCGATGAAGCCGTGAATGGTCTCGTCGAAGACGATGCTGCCCGCACCGGAGCGTAAGCGGTCGATGATGGCGAGCGCCAGCGCCGGATTGCCGCTTCTCGCCAATCCGTGATTGGACACGATGTCGGGGTCCGACAGCACCCAGATCTTGCGGTCGCGATCGCGCAACAGGCCGAGCAGCATGCCGTCGGCGGTGCCGATGATCGGCTGCAAGCGATCGCCGTGCATGAGGCGGATGGGAGCTGCGATATTGGGCGCGACATTAAAATCGTTCGCCGCGAAGTTCGCAGTATCGACATCGGTGACGTCGGCTTTCGGCGCCACCAGGTGCAGCGCCCAGGCGGCGACTTCCGGGTCGATATGTGTTGCTTCGCCGATCCAGGTCGGCTTGCTCTCGCTCTGGCGGCCAAACCATTTGGGCAAGATGAGCAGAATGTTATCGGCCTTGAGCAGCGTGCGCATGATCTGCTCGTTCTTGGCGCCGGCAAGCGGTTCGGCGATGACCAGAATGCCGCCGGGCGTAACTTGGCCAAGCGAATCGAAGCGGCTCTTCACGACGGGCAGGTCGCGTTTCTGCAACATATCGGCGAGGCCGGCATAGCCGACGGCGGAGCGCGAGAAGCTGCTGGGGCCGACACTGCTATTGCTCTGCTCATTGCTGCCCATGAAATACAGCGAGAGCATGAATATCAGCGCCGCGGCGGTGATCCAGCCGATCAGAAGGCGCTGCGACAGGATTCCGCTCATGCTGCGACGCCCCGCAACAAGGCCTGCGCCAGCGTGCTGAAGCTTGCGCGGCAGGCGAGATAATCGTCACGATCTGCAGAATGTCCGCCGAAATAGGTCCACTCGACGCGGCCGATCACTTCGCGCAACGGCCGGCGCAACAGCTCCGACAATTGCCGGCTGCGGAGGATCTCGCGGCTGGTCAGCGAATCGGCGAATTCCTCATCGAGGCGCCGCCGGATATCGGCCAGCGCCTGGAGCAGAAGCACGTGCATGGCTTCGACGAAGCGGCCTTGAGCGGCGAGATCATCGGCCGCCTCCAAAACGATCTCAGCCGGACGCGGGCCGGTAGCGAGACTTGCGGCCTCATCCTCGTCCCAGGCGCCGCCGCGGCCGGCGCGCAAAACCGGGATCAGATCGCGAAAGGCGTAGGCGAGGATGATGACGCCCACGATCACCGCGATCCACACGGTTTCGGGCGGCAGATTCAGGCGGTAAGACGGGTGTTGCGGCTCGTCCTCGCGGCGCAATTCGGTTTGCAGATCGAGCCGGTGGATCGCCTGTTCGGCGAGCGTTTGGGCATCCGGTTGCTGTTGCGCGGCCGACCGGGTCGGATACAGGCCGATAGCGACGGTCATGCCAAGCGCGAGGGCCACGCTCAGCGTGAAGACCGTTAATCTTGCCGGTCCGCCTGCCATCGCGCCGCCGGTCGCCCCCGGAAGCAGCATAATACCCTCATGCGTTCCGTCGTCCCGGACAGGTCGAACAGAGGTCGAACTCTTGCCGAGCGCTTGCCGCGAGCTTGCGGAATGCGCCTATCCGAACACGTTCACGCCAGCCTGCGCAACCTGTTCGTCTTCGTGCGATTGCACGCCGGACACGCCGATCGCGCCGACACATTCGCTCTCATAGACGATCGGCAGGCCGCCCTGAACCAGAATTCCGGCGGGGAAACTGACAAAGGCCGGACGCTCCTTGACGCGGTCCTCGAAGAACTTGCTCGGCCGCTTGGTCAGCGCCGACGTGCGCGCCTTGCCGGTCGCGACTTCAGCGGTAATCGCGGAGGCGCCGTCCATACGGGTCAGGCCAAGCAGGAAGCCGCCGTCGTCGACCACCGCGATCGAGACCGCCCATTTGCTCTTGACGGCTTCGGCTTCGCAGGCAGCGAGGATTTTCTTGACGTCGGTCGACGTCAGGCAGGGTTTGGTGCGCATGATAATGACCTTTGATTTCCTCCGCGGGGAGCGGAGCCCGTCAATAATAGATCAGCGCTCCAAATAAAAGCGCACAGGCACAGTCAGATCGAGCTGATCTTGCGTCATGTTTGCCGGGAACGCCGGCAAAGGCTGCGCGCGCTCGATCATCGACGAAGCCTCGGCATCAAGATCGGGATGTCCCGAGCTTTGCACGATTTCATGGGACAGCACATGGCCGGTACGGTCGACGGCGAAGCCCAAGAGGACCGTGCCTTCCTCATTGCGGTCGCGCGATTTCGCGGGGTAGCGCTTGTATTGCTCGAGCCGGCGGGTGACCGCCGTAATCCAATTGGGCGCCACACGCGGCGCACCGCCCTTGGTGCGCCGCG
>Ga0102924_1004457_pt1 | contig 14114 bp, 11 predicted proteins | sample PaiPotPPM11metaG_FD_80116 | JGI IMG/M metagenome (GOLD analysis project Ga0102924, IMG submission 80116) | Iron sulfur acid spring bacterial and archeal communities from Banff, Canada, to study Microbial Dark Matter (Phase II) - Paint Pots PPM... ... | reverse complement strand
GTGGTACTCGCAGCGAGACCAGTGTACTGTTTGCTGCCAGAACTGATGGCCGTAATGCTTCCATCGGGCCAGAATATCGTTCCAGACGTCCAGCTCACGGTGATCTGAGCAACGCCGCCGCCAGTTGTCGTTGTCGCCGATGTGACTGTGACATCTACGGCGATCGGCGGGATGCTGGCTTGGTAATTCTGTCCGGTAGAGGCGTCTGCACCGCCGCGTGGTGCGCGCGCCCACCAACCCGCAACCTTGCCACTTACGATCGTGAAGTCATCCAGTACGATCTGGCCGGGTTGAGCCGCGACCGATGCTGGCTGAGCCGAGAGCGTTCCATCTGAGGCCAAGACGATGCTATAGGCGCCGTTCGCCCCAATCGAGATGGTTGTTTGCGGAAACGTGATGGTTGCATTGCCGATGCGCGCGACACCAGCGAGGTAGGTGATAATTCTCGGCAGGCCACCGGTACTCGTCCAGATTGGATTGATGCCGCCAAGTACCTGGTCTGTGCTGAAGCGAAGGTCGGTTGGCGTCTTGGCTCCCAGGCGCGATGAGTTGTAGGCCCCGCTCGGATCAGGACCTTGCGCCAATTTCTCGGCGGCTGGAAGAGGCAACCCGACGTAACAGATTTGCTCGATACGCTGCTTGTTCGCCTTGACGTTAACGCGCAGCAGCTTGAGTTGCTGCACATTTCCTGGTGATTCGAATATCTGAACCCACTTGCCAGCGGTGAGCGTTGGGTCTGGCACGAGAGCGCGAAATGAACCAGACTTGATCGGGAAGGCGTACTGCTGCAGATACGCCTTGGCGAAGAGATTGAGTTGGGCTTGAGAAACAGCGCTTGGGCGCGTGATCTTCCCCTGGCGCACACCGTAGGTGGAGATCGACGAGCTGTTTTGGTACGGTCCCCAGACCGTCATTCCGGTGACGGGGTCTTTCCCGCCGTACGCCGTGATGAGGTTTATCATCGTCGTGAAATCGTCGACAATTTGATATTGGTCGACATCCGACATGAACAGATTTGCGAACGAGGCACTGCCCACGATGTTCGGGTTCTGCTCTGCGCGCCAAACGAAATTGATCGCGCCAGCCGCAGTCCCAGAAACGAGCCACTCCCACACGGCCGCGTTATTATCGAGGATGGCCTTGACGACGTCGTCCACGACATTGGCCATTCCGACCGCATCGAATTGCATCCGGTCGAGGTTGAGTCCGACCGGGTTGGCTCCGCTGAATCCGAATGTGACTGGAACTTGATTGGGTGGCGCGGGCAAATATGTATTCGCAAGATGCGTGAGATACGCGCCCGCATCCATCTGGCCGTTGTCGACGCCATTGGATTGAACGCCGGGCGTGATGATCTCGCTGACCACGTTGTAGTTCAGCGCGGTCATCCAGCCTTCAAGATAGGCCTTTGCATCGGCGCGGGTCGACCGCTGGGTGCGCTCGATCTTCGTGACGCGACCGTCATACCACGGGTCGGTTTGTCCTGGCAGATAGAGCTGGAACCGATACCCGTTGCCTATGGCGCCGATCTGATTGAAGGCGCGCGGGAACGTCATGTAACCGGAACCGCTGCCGCCATTGATGAGCGTCTCGACATCAATGTCGAAGGAGTCCGCCGGCATATCGATCAGGTTGCTGCTGAGATCGAATACCTTAATCGCGTAGCTGGTGTCCATTAAATGACGACGTCATCCCAAATGACTGCGGCAGTGTAACTCACGCCGCCAGAGGGCGCGGTCCCAGCCTGAAAGCTAACGCTGTTCGCGCCGGGATCGAGGTATGGCAGCGGCTCAAGGTTGCCAGCGTTGTTTGAATTGGTCATTGATGCGAATGGCGGCCCTGAACCGCCGATCGCTTTGCGTGGCAGGCAAACAGCGGGGGCGGCGATGCATGAAGGCCGCAGCGGATCGCAATTGATGATGAGGATGGCCCCGTTAAGTAGGTTCCATGTCGTCGGAATCACAATGCTTACGACGAAGCCCATCGCGGTTGTGATGCTGATGGTTATGCCGTTGAATCCGGCGTTGCCTGACGGACCAGCGAGAATTACGATCGTCGGATAGGATCTGTATGTTCCGACCGTAGTAACCGTGACGACGTGCGCCGAGAGGTCGGTGAACGTTGCCGAGACTAATTGGTTACGCGGCGTGAATGGATCCGGGAACAGCGAGACATCCACTGTGCCGGGACCCATCGCAGGCGAATCGAACTTCAGGGCCGCTGCATTGGTGACGGTGCAGTTGTTCGTGTTGAAGACAAAGCGAACGAAGTAGACATTGGCCGGAATAGTGACCAGGAACGAATTGCGCCCAGCCGAGATGGCTGCATTGACAGAACCGTAAGTCGTGGTGAGCGTCGGGTCCATCAGAAGGACTTGAGGGGCGCCCGCCGTCACGCTGGTTGCGTTGACGTATCCCGAGACTGTGTATTGCTGCCCCGGTATGACGGCGTAGATGGGGCTTGCGAGTGTGATCGTGCCACTGGCCGCTCCGGTGCCCGTGTACTGGTAGGCGTTGTTCGCTTGCGAACCACCGCCGAGGAGCGCGGTGAGCGCACCCGTCACAGTCCAGGTTTGCCCTAGCAACTTGAAGTCGCGATCGGGAACCATGTTCCCCGGACTGCAAAGGAACGCGCGCGGATCTGACGCCATGAAGTCGATGACGACATCGCGGTAGCGAAGGCTCGTGCCCTCGGCAAACGCGATGCGCGGCGCCCCTGGCTTGGCTATGTAGAAGCGGTCCCACGTTGGCGGGAATAGCGGACGACCGCCCCTATACATGAGCGCGGTATACGTGCCGAAAGACAGTTCGGCCAGCATACGGTCCATTTCGGCCTGCACGTCGGTGAACGTGTTGATCGCGCTGACCAACTGATTCGACTTCGCGCCCTGGGCAATGCTCCCAGAGACTGTTAGTTTGCGAGTCTTGAGTTTTGGAGTGGGATCATCTGAGCCGACGGTCTGCGGTACGGACACAATGTCGCTCTCATACTGCGGCTCATCGCCGGCCAATATGAAGCCCCTCGGAAACAAGTAGTTCCCGAACTGGACATCGCCTTGACCCATGCTATGCTGTCAGATTCCCCACTGCAAACTGCCGTGTGCGCAACAGCCGATCAGCGTCGAAGGAAGCCACGTCGAGCACTTCCTTGACACCGGCGACCTTATTGACATTGCCGATACTGATATTCTGGGTGATGCTGAGTGAATTGTCTGCACCGCCAACCATAGCACCGCTCGAACTCGGCGGACGCATACCAGCGGCGCCACCTGTGTTGACCCTGTCTGCTACGTGGTGCAACGCAGCGACGATAGCCTGACCAGAATCATTGTGTCCGACCGATGTGCCGAGTACGTAACGATGGCGGTCGCAGTTGATGGCTGCATACTTACCTTCGCCCATACACTCAACTGATTGAATCGTCAGTTCACCTTCAGGGTAGCGTAGAATTTTATCGCCTGGCTTGAGGTTGCGAACTTCGACCCATTGACCGTTGATGTCCATGACCGCGTGCTCGCGGTTCACGCCGATGGTTTCTACCTCTGTGGTGAAGCGGTAGACCGTCGTCGGGCGGATCTCAACGGCGCGGACTTCGTTCCACTCACCTGCGCGTAGGTCGCGCAGGAAGTCGCCGACTTTCAAGTCGCCTGCGCGGATGAACCCACGGTCGCGCGTTTCGATCTCTTGGTCGACCTCGGGGCAGAGTTTGAATCCAGCGATGCTCGGATTGATTAGAATTGCCGCCAACAGGACATTGGCCGCTTCCCACAGAGCAACGCCTAGAACCAAAGCCCCCGCCACCTTTTCCAGTATTGTTGTGTGAGTGTTCAGCGGTAGCAAGAGGCTGTTTTGTAGTTGATTGACGCCCGTCATGTATTGGTCTGGCTGTAATGGTCCGTACTTGCCTGCGCCGTATTCCTTGATCGTAGGCAGGTCATGCACGACATCAAGCAGTGGGCGTATGTTTGAGCCGAGGTCGCCGAACAACGTCGTGAGGCGCCGAAGCATCGCAACGTGTATGCCCAGCACCCCCAGAAACGCCGCGACCGCATTCCACAAGTCAATGAAGATATTGACCAAGAAGACAAGTACGCTGTTGAGCGTCTTCACGATGGGCAAGAGAACGGCGTCAAGTACGGCGGCGAGAACCCGGAAAAGGTTGACGACTATCTCTTGCATCAACTTGAAGGCGACCGAGTATTGCACGGCTATCTCGAGCGCGGCTATGAGCGGATTAACGCCAGAGGCAACTAATTGGCCGAACTTGTCCCCAGCAGTTCCAACTGCATCTTTGAGCATGGTGATAGATAAAGACGCATTATGAAGGTCTCTTGCGCCTCGGTCTTGAGCGATGATAAGATTGTCTGTGGACTGCCTGAGTTTCAGGAACGCCTGATCGACTGCATCTTGATCGGCAATGAGCTTGTTGGGGTCTGTGCCCTTGGTGGCTCGATCAATCTCTAAGACCTTCTGATTGACGGCCAGGGCTACCGAATCGAGTGCTACCTGCAACTGCGCCGTCTGAACGGCGAAGGCATCTTTTTGCGACGTTGCTTGGGGCCGAAGTGCAGCCTTGTCAGATGCTAACCGCACGGCTTCGATCTGCTGTTGAACGGCGACTTCTTGCCCCTTGGCGATTTTCTGAACTTCGGATATAGTGCGATCTGCCAGAGAGCGCGGTATGGCCTCTAGTTCTTTGCGTATGGCTATGATCGGACCAAGGGCAGACTCATACGCGGCAGAGATGGCAAGCGCAGCAGTCCGGTGTGCGTTGGCTTTTGTGAGAAGCTGATTGTGCAATTCGACGTGGGTTTTGAGCTTCGTCGAAACGTGTTCGGCTAGTTTTTGGTATGCGTCTGCGGCAGCATTCTCGGCGCGCTGCTCATTGTGAAGGGTCGCGCGATACGATGCTTCTTTTGTGAGTTCCGCATTGAGCAGGCTGGCGTATTTGACGGCCTCCTCCTGTGTTCGGATTTGACCACCGGGCAGATTGGCTTTGTAGTTCTCGGCCTGTGCCTTCGCGCGATCAACGAGAGCCTTGGCCATGTCGACCGACTGCTTGGATGCGGCGAGACTATCAGCGATGGCTTGCTCTGCGTTAGAGAGCGCGTCTTTTGCGGCTTGCCCAGTGTCCTTGGGCTCCTTCAGGCGGTTAGTGACTGTCCTGGAAATTTTCGGGACTGCACCAGTATCAGGTTGGCCGAATATGGCATAGCGATCTGAAAGCGGTCTTGTGAACTGCTCTGCCATCGCTTTGAACTGCTCGCCGGCTATATGCAACTCTCGCCCAGCGAGTTTGAAATTCCCAGCAAGCACGAGCGGAATCGCGGTCAATACATGAGACAATCCAGCGATCTGATGCTCCATGATCGAGAATGGTCTGCCCATGACTTCGGCGAGGTCAATGAGAGCGACAATGGTGTCCTCTATGGCACCGATCGCGCTATTATGGAGGAAGTCGACGAGATGAGACAACGAGGGTAATAGGTCGGTGCCTATCTCAGTCGCCGTGTCGCCCATTCGGTTCTTGAGATTCTGCCACTTACCAGAGAGCGTCGATGTGGCTTCACTTGCACCACCAGCAGCAAACGCCGCCGTGTTTTGCATGATGGTGTTGAAGTCCAACATCTTGCCCTGGGCATCTTTGATCGCTATGCCGAACTTGCCGAGAGCAAAGGCGCGGCCGATGTATGCGGCCTCTTCTGAGGCAATAGCATCGCCCAAGGTCATGCCGGTCTTGCCCGCGAGGTTCATCGCGATCTCGAGCAGACGGTACGCCTCTGCGTTCGACTTTACAATCGGGCGAAGTCGGACGAACGCCTCAACGAGTTCTGTCTTTGTAAATGTGGATGTTCGCGAGAGTGTTAGGGCAAAGTCCTCCATCTGCTTGCTGGCAGTGGACACGTCCTTCTCGCCCATGTTCGCCAGTGTGCCACCAAGGCGAACCACGGCATCCTGAAGTGCAGATGCCTCAGACACTGCGTGCTTGAGATAATCTGCGATGACTGCGATTCCAGCTATGGCCACGATAAGAGCGGCCACGGGCGCGGCGGCACCAGTAAAGGATTTCCCGACCGCATTGGCACCTGCGGCCATGCGAGCTAGAGCGGCTTCGCTTTCGAGACCGGCAGAACTCAGGCCGATTGACATGGACCGCCCGCGCGAGCCTATGTCATCTATTGCCTTGCCGACATCTCCAAAGATGTTTCCAACGGCGCCGCCCCATGAAGAGACTGCGCTAGAAGCCCCGTTCAGAGCGCCTTGGAGTTTGTCATAGGTTCCGACTATGTCGATCTTGATGGGGGCTTCGGCGGGCACGGACTAACCTCAGAACGGTGGTAAATCGAATCTCAGATGGCGGGGCATTTGCTCTTTCTTGACGGACACCGGAATGAGTCCGTCTTTTGCGAGTTGCGCAACTGAGACTTGACTGTATGCCTTGGGTGCTTGCGGTGCTGGACCCATGCCAGCGGTGAATTGAGAAACCGGGTCGGATGGATCGGGAACGCCTATGTGAGAACGAATCTCTATGGCGTAGGCGACTAACTCAATGAAGGTTAGCTCATCGCTTCGATAGCGGAAGGCGTCCCGTCCGATGACGAGGTGCTTTGGCCATCCGTAGTGCCATCCAACGAGGTGGGAGAGGTCGAAGAGGGGGAGGTAGGCGTTGTCGACTCCGCCGTCGCGGCCTTCACGAACTGACCCAGCACCGGCCGCAGTGCTGTCGCCAGTTTTCCCAGGAGCCAATCAATCTGATTCTGGCGCTTGAAGATTTCCCAGAACTTGGCGAAGTCTTCGATCACGTTGATGTCTTCTTCGAATTTCTTTTGGTCGATGCTAGCATTACCACGCTGCAAAACGTAGTACATCAGCATAAGCGGCTTGTCGATCTGGTCACTCAGGAGTTCGGTAAGCGATGTGACGAACCGAGCGACCTTGTCTTGCCCGGTTCCCTCTTCACCAAGAACACGGGTGGAATCGCCTATCTGCTTCGCCATGTCTTTGACGAGACCGAAGACGAGCCGCATACCCTTGCCGTTGAGTGGCCGGACAATATAGAACGTGTCGCCTATCCTGATCTGATCTGAAGGCTTGGTGCCCTCCATAATCTGATCTTTGGCGACTTCACTGAGTGGGTTGGATTGAGTTGAGGGAGCGTCCATAATTCCTCTAGGGCCGGAAAGTAAAAATGGCCCCGACTTTCGTGCAGTCGGGCGGGGCCAAGCCGACTCTCCGCGCGCCTCCTGGGCGACATACGGAGCGAGACACAATGAGTTGTTCTGTAGGGGTCTACTAGTTCACGGAGTAGCAATATCCGATTTGATTCGAACCGTCCGCGAATGCCTTGGCGTTGAAGTCCGGAATGACGAAGTCATCGACCTTGAAGTCGAGCTTCAATCCCGGAGAGAGGCAGCGGTTCAGAATGATGGTGAGCTGTGACGGCGTGTTGTTTCCAGCGTTGTTCGTTTGCTGCATAACGGCAAGCTGGAAGTACGTCGCGCTCGCGATCAGCGGGTTTGTGATGCTGATTGTGAAGTCATTCGCATTGGTGTGCGAATAGAAGTACGTGCAGAGAACCGTGATACCGGTATCGCCAGCCGCAAACGTGAGCTGCGAACCAGCGAGCACGCATGACTGACCAGCGACTGCGGAGCCGCTCGTGAGCACCGTGTACTCCACTTGAACGCCGCTGACCACTGCGGTGACGAGTGGCAGGCCGAGAGTCGTTGCGGGCGTGTTGGAGAGGTTGAACTGATACGGTGTAGCAGGAACAACGTGGGCTTCATCGGCTGCTTGGGCGTAGCCGCCGCCCTGTGAGGTGGTGGCACCGAACGCGAGCGCGAACTGAGCCGCAAAGATTTTCGCTGCCTTCGCAGTGATATCGATGCTGCCCTTACCGTCGACGGCGTATTCGGGCCAGCGGCGATTGCCCCACAGTTCTTTGATGTCGACCTTGAAGTCGATCATCACGTCTTGCAGGGTACCGAAGACAACGGGTGACTGTAGTGTGCCAGTAGAGCTAATCGGCGATGCGATGAGCCTGCCGGCCCCGAACAGATACATTAGGGGGTCCGAATTGGGCCTTCCGACGTCTGTCTTCGGGCCAAAGGGCGATTACCGCCCCGATGGGGTTCTTAGCTCGCTATGACGCGAAATTGAACGGCCACGAGATTGGCCTCAGTACGAGGATCTCGAATTGGCATTGGTGCGCCCAGTAGTCGGCACATGATGACGCCGAGAGCTGGCGGCCCAACGGTGCTCATGGCTTTCTGCTGGCGATTGAAGAGCACTATGATGCGATCAGAAATGCCGAGCGCATTGAGACGTGACTTCTTATCCTCGCACCAAAACGTGAGTAGGTATTCGTTGAAGGCTGTATCGTCGGCGGGCCCCGAGGGGCCAGCGATAGTCGATGCTACCGAGATGTGCGGATATAGTGCATCCCCTGGCAATGTCCAGACTTCGCCGATTGCCATATTCGCCGATGGACAAAGTGCGGTGAGCGTGGCATCGCCCTGAAGTAAGGCTAAGACACGCTGTTCAAGTGCTGCCTGCATCTAGGCCGCACCGCGCAAGCTGATCCACATTGCGCGGAACAACTTCATACCAACGGCTTGGATCTTTTCGCCGAAGACACGCTTCACATAATCCATGTACGGTCGCCCAACCATCGAGCGGGTACCGACCTGAATCATGGTGTCGAGTGGCTGTGCTTTGTTGAACACCGAGGCTTGAACGTAATCATGAGAGGCGACTGGTGTCGTATCGATTAAGCCTTCGACGAGTTCTCCGCGGCGCTCATGCACTTGCTCAAACGGATCATGAATGTTATATTGCGGAGCACGCCGCGCATAAGGATGGTCCAGCTTGGCGAGGTCGGCAAGCGTATGGTCATCGCCAACGGTGGTGAGAAGGACCTTACAGTGTGCCTTGGCTTCTTTTGCCATACCGCCCACTGCGACGAGGAGTGCTGCGTTGAGGTTCTTATTCTGGCTGCGGAACATCTCAATGGCGATAATGGTGTTGACGCGACCGCCAATCATATGACGCTCCTAGAAATAAAACCTCATTTTCGAGAGGCGCCAGACACATGCGGCCAAGAGACCGGAGAGAACTACGATGAGGAAGACTACCATGAAATGCCGCGCTTCAAATCGCATGCTGTGTGCGGATATGGAATCGGCCAGACCATCACGTTGATGACTTCGTAGCCGTTACCGTTCCACGTCACTTTGTCGCCGACTTGAATCGCTGGTACGCTGCCACCATAGAGTGGTTCGATCATCATCACCGCGTCTGCTATGGCGATGAGTCCAGCGCGCACAATCGCAACGTCGCCCTTGGAGAGCTGAACATCCGCGAGACCAGAATAAATTGATGTTGGTGTGCTGTCATCGAAGATCGGTTCGTTGCCAGCGTTTGTTCCGGTCTGGTGCCGGCGCAGGACCGCGACGGTCTCGGTCTGTGAGCCGAAATAGTTGGCGTTCTTGGATGTGAGGTTGGCGGTCATTAAAACACGCTTTGTAGGCTATATGGTTTCAATAGCTCCATCGCTTGCTGCTGAACGTACGACACGCCCTTGCCACCTTGGCCCTCGGTCGAGCGCCACATGAGTTCCTTGTGGTCGCTGCTCTGCCGGTAGATGCCTCGATTGGCGAGGTTATTCTGCTCCCACAGTATCCCAAGCGCAATAAGCCGAGTCGCCTCGATGATCGCGTTGGGCAACGGATATGCCGATGAGTCCGTCGTCGGTAGTGTTTGCGGAAAGATTCCCGTTGGCGCCGACAGAGATTGCACGTTCACGGTCAGCGGGTTGCTGCCATAGTTCGTTGATGGGCTGCGGCCCACAAGGTTTAGCGCCGAGGCGCTGTTGCTCGTTCCAAGGTAGACCGGATATATGTACGCGCCGGGCACTGGTGTGATGACGACATTGATCGACCCAGTGGCAGTTGTAATCTGGGTGATCGAGGACGTACTCTCGCCCCACATCGTTTGCGAGGTCACGGCGATGTAGTACGTCCCCGGAGCGAGTGGTGTTCCGGCTTGAGGTGTTACGTCTTGCGTCGTGAATGCTGGCGCTGGCACAGCGTATCCCATGCCGTAGCCATAGGTAATGTCAAACGGTGCGCCGCGCGGAAACGCGACCGTGAGGCCCATGCCCTGAAACACGAGCGGCGTGTAGTTAAGGTTCTCGCCCGTGTTGTAATCAACGAGGATCTGACTGACGGGAAGCTGGAAGCCCTGCATTCCAGGAAGCACAAACTCAATGCGCTTCACGAAAATGATCGGGTGCCGGCCGATGAAAAGCGTGTTGGTTCCGTCGCCACGCATGCGCTCTGTTACCTGCGTTGCGAGCAGCGTGCGACGCAGGTAGGCATCGACGACACCACTCGCGCGCACAAGCAGGTCTTGCAGATTATTCGCGCTGTACGATGACAGATCGTAATCACTGGGCTGTGCCTGGAACGCAGCTACCGAGAGATATGTGCGGGGGTTGACCAGATCCAAATGACGCTACCCCCAACCCTCAAGGGCTGCTTGAATGGCTCTCGCCGTTTGATCCCAGGTAAACCGCTCAGCAATTGCCTTGCTATCGCGAGCTGCTTTGGCCTGAACGAATTTATATTCGCGGTCGACTTCGCGCATTCGATCGACAAGGTCATCGAGATTGGGTTCATACCATTGGCCAGTCGTGCCATGCCAGGTCTGAACCACTTCATCGTCGAGCCGACCTCGCCCGATATACGCCTTGGTGATGTCTGAGCGAACCGTAAGACCCAGATCCGCATACGCGCGCATGCCGGTCTCCCCGGTGTGAATCACAGGTAGGCCGGATGCCATGGCCTCAAGCGGGATGAGACCGAAACCCTCACCACGGCTCGGGTAGATCATGCAGTCGAAATCGTAGAATAGATCGCGCAACTCCGCGACCGTCTTGAGTCCGGAACAAACTCTCACGCGAGCACTCGGCGTCACGCCAATGAGTTGCAGAACTTGTTCTTCTGTGAGGCCGGCCCGCGGCGTGCGGCAGTTAATCTCGAGGTAGACATCGTCGCGGTTCGGGAATGCTTTTTCAAACGCTTGGAAGGCAAGATCAGCGCCCTTACGATATTCCGTGCACAGCGTGGAGAAGTGCAAGAATTTTAAGGGTCGATCGCGCCGGCGCTCTTTGTACGGAAAGTCCCACGCGTTCACGCCGAGCGGAGCGACATGTATCTTTTCAACGGGAAAATGCTTGGCGAAGACTTCCCGGTTGAACTCCGAGGGCACTAGCATCATGTCAACCATCGAGAGCAACGGGACCCAGCTCTCTGGTATCTCATCGCATTCGAACATGGTGAAGCCAACGCCGCGGCGTTTAGCAGCGCGCTGATCGGTCCAGCTTTGCGGTGTGCTGTAGAACAGCATATTGTCGTGGTGTGGAACCGGATCGGGTGACTTGTAGCGCTCCCAGATAGCAGTTGCAATGATGTGTCCACAGGGCGCTATGAAACCGCGCGGGGAGCTCATTGTGTTTGGCGGGGCAGACGTGCGCATGGCGATCTTGATGCCAATGCGCTCGAGAGCCATTGCGATATATTGTGCCGAGTTGCCGTATCCGTCGCCCACACCAAACGCTGGGCAGTAGAAATTGATGCCAGAAATAGTGGGGCGCCGCTGTTGCGGCGCCACCTGTGCTTCAGACAATGAGGCCCCTTTAGGCTACTGTGGTATCGACGTCGTTCCGCACGATCTGGTTGCCACCAGTTGGGAACGAGGAGCCCAGATTGGTGGTAGTAGTTGGACGTCCGTCAGCGAGTTGACGATGCGCTAGCCCAGCCACAACGCAGTTCGCACTCGTCGTTGTGTCGGACGTTTTCTTATCCGCCGCGATGAACGAATACGTGTCACCGTTGACGAGGTATTGCGTGAGGTTTGCCTGGATGCCAGCGATGATATGGGCAAGAGTCAACGGTGGTGTATCAGCGTGTACCGAGACCTTCCATGCGAGTGTCTCGCCGTTGATGGTGATCGAGCCGCCGTCGCCCTTCAGAGGCGTGCCCGAGCCAGTGAAGGTCACGTTACCGCCAGACACTGCGCCTGCCGAGAAGGTGGCACCGTTGCCAGCGTTATTCGCAGCAGACGCGCTTGTAATCGCGCCAGTGCAAACGATGGTTGTCCCTGTGAAGGTAACGACCGTTGCGATCGCTGCGTTGGCCTCGTTTTGCCCAACCCTGGGATTGATCGTGTGAGAAATCTTGGCCACTTGCGTGACCTCCTGGAAAATTGAAGGGGCCCAGTGTTTAGCTAGGCCCCGTGGTCCGTTACGTCAAGACTATGAAGTCAAGACGAAGTGGATCATACCGGTGTGCAATGGCGCGCGGTGTTCTTGAGAGAACTCGCACGTGATCATGCGCGACACACTCGTGTCGATGCGGGCCAGCGGCTCTGTGCCAAGCTTGATAAGCGAGGCGTGCCGGACGTACGCACGGTTGTAGAAGATGACGGCTGTGTCCGGAGGTGTGTAGGCACCACCAGAAACTCCAAGCGTCGAACCGTTGTAGTTCGGCGACAGATACGGCTCGATCCGCACGTCGACAACTGAGAAGCCAGTGTTGTACTTGGCCACTTCGTTGCCGCCGACGAGTCCACCGGTGTCACCGTCTACGAGCTGAACGATCGGACGGCCAGCGCCGCCACCGACGAAGCCGTTGACGATAGGCTTCAGTTCCGGAGGAATGAGCATTGTATCGGGCTGGAGGATCGGGAAGGCCCTCGCGATGTTAGCCGCAAGCGACTTGACCATACCCTCATTGAGCGAGACCGCTGTACCTGAGCTATTCGAGGCGCCACCAAGCAGATTGCCGTTGTTCAGCACCCACTTGTAGAGCCCGTCACACTGGCCGCCAGCGAAACCAGCACCGTTGGCCGAATCGCCAAGCAAGTGCATGATCTCGATTTCGTTGAGGACTTCGGTCGTCTTCAACGTGGTCTGGAAGTCGAGTGCTTCACCAAAGAGGCGTTCGAGCTCACCCTCGGCGAGCTGGTATGCACCAGCGCCGGTCCACACGGCTGCCATCGTGTCGGTGACTTGCGCCACCTTACCAATGCGGCAGACGATATTGGACGGCCGGCTCGGTGCTACTGCGTCTGCGGTTGGGCGAGCGCCCTCCGCATACGTGGCGGCTCCGTTACCTGGCTTGATGAGATTCTGCTCATCCCAATAGTGCGTCTTACCGGTTGCCCGCACATCGGGAGCATACTGAGAAATAGGCCGCGGAGGGCCATCGAGTAGGGTGATCGTCTTGGACAGGTCTTGGCGCTCAAAGTTAGCGCCTGCAACCGAATCCAAGGCCTTGCGTACGGCATCCATGTTGAAATGGACCACCTGAGTTAGGGCACCCCGAGATGCTCGGTGGCCCAAATCGCCACAAGGGCGACGTGAATCTAGGCGATGGCCCTTCAGCCGCTCGCTAGAAATCTAATTAGGAGAGTTTGTTTGCTGGGTCTACGAGAATGTCGGCGATCGCTGCTTGCATGGGTGTGAGCGATCCGCCGTAGGGATTTTCTTTTAACGCCTTGCGAGCTGGCTTGCCAACTTCGTCGCCGGTCTGCGGGTCTTTCTTGACGCCGCCCAGATCGGTGTTCTCGACTGCGCCGCCGGTAACCGACTTACGCGCAATCTCTGCGGCTCGATCCAGCGCGGTCTTGTTTGCCGCTGCCTTCGTTTCGAGTTCAGCGACCCGCGCCTTCTCAGCATCAACGAGCGCTTGGAGATCCGCCATCTGCTGCTTGTGCTCAACGTCCTGAGTGGCAAGAGCTTCGGCAATCGCCTTCTCGGCATCATCCGAGACTTCGATACCAAGCTTTTTGGCTGCCGCAACGATGCGTTTCTTGACGGCCGCCGCCTTCTCACCGAGCTTGTCGTAGTTCTTGGGCATATTGATGTACGACAGCGCGGCGCGCACATGCGCTTCCGAGTCGATGGGGTACTTGCCGTCTTCTGGATCTGCATAGGCGACATCGCCGTATGGCTTCTTTTTCTCGCTACCCGCTTTTTCGGCTAGCTCGGCGTAGTTCTCCGGGTAGCCATCTTCGGCTACTGGGCCGGGTTCATATGCCTTCTCACCGCTG
>Ga0102924_1004455_pt1 | contig 14119 bp, 8 predicted proteins | sample PaiPotPPM11metaG_FD_80116 | JGI IMG/M metagenome (GOLD analysis project Ga0102924, IMG submission 80116) | Iron sulfur acid spring bacterial and archeal communities from Banff, Canada, to study Microbial Dark Matter (Phase II) - Paint Pots PPM... ... | reverse complement strand
GGGCCGGTGGGCGATCGCGCCCGCGACCGGCAGCTGGCCGCCGCCGAGCGAGCCGAGCTGTGGGAGTGGCTGGACGGCCATCCCGTACTGGCCCGGCAGCCTGCTCTGGTGCCATGGGCGCAGGAGGTGCGGAGCGCGGGCCTGATCCAGGGGTCGGTAGCGCGGACGCGCGAAGAGGTCGGCCGGGCGCTGCGGGTGCTCGGGGAACTGCCCGGCTCCGGTGATCCGCTCCCGCTGCTGGCCGACCGGGTGCTGGGCGACACGCATGGCCTCGACGAGGGCACCCGCTGCGCGGGACTGGTTCAGCGCGCGCTGGCGGCGATCTATGACGTGGAAGTACCCGAGAACGCGCAGCAGAAGCGAGCGCTCTGGGAGCGGGCCGGGGTGGCGGACGACGAGCTTTCTGCCGTGGTCCTGACCGCCGGCCTGCGGCCCGCGGGCGACGACGTGGTGAGCCAGATCCTGCGGCTGTGCACCGAGGCCGGTCAGGCGGCTGCGCTCACGCTGGGCCAGCTGCGCGCGAGCGGCGGGCCGGCCGGGCTGCCGGGCCAGGTCTGGGTCTTTGAGAATCCGAGCGTGCTGGCCATGGCCCTGGCCCGGTTCGGGCGGCGTTGTCCGCCCATCGTCGTGACCTCGGGCTGGCCCAACAGCGCGGTCATCCTCCTGCTTCAGCTGCTGGCCGGGGCCGGCACCCGGCTGCATTATCACGGGGACTTCGACGGTGAGGGACTGCGCATCGCCGCCGCCGTGGTGGCCAGGACCGGCGCTGAGCCCTGGCGCATGAGCAGCGAGGACTACCTGGCCGCCGTATCGCAGGGGCCGCCGACTGGCCGGGTGAGCGAGGCGCCCTGGGACGCCGACCTGGCCGGTCACCTGAGGCGGGTCGGCATTACGGTGGCCGAGGAACGGGTCGGCGCCGGGCTGCTTGACCAGCTGGCCAGACATTTCCCCGCCTAGGTCAAATGGCCGGTGAATTGTCAGGGTCACGCCCTACGGTTGGGACATGGAACAGCTGCGCGTGCCGCCGGAAATGTTCCGGTTCACGAGCGGCGAGAGAGCCGAGCTCTACGTCTCGATGCTGCACGCGTTCGGTGAGGCAAACGAGCAGCTGGAGACCTCGCTAAGCCTGGACGACGTCCGGACGAGGCTGCGATCGGTCGGCTGGCTGGACGCCCTGGACGACGATGACCTCATTGAGTCCCTCGGCCAGCTGCGTAAGTGGAACCTGGTTGATGTCATCCAGAACCACGGGGAGAGCTACCGGACGGCCACCGAGTACGAGCGGCGCAATCTCCAGTATTCCCTCACCCGGCAGGGGGAAGCCGCGCTGGCCGGGGTGGCGCACGCGATGATGCTGCTGGCCTCCACGGGCGCCCTGCAGACGGCGGTGCTGGATGCGATCTCAGACCGCCTGGCCGACCTGGCCGCCGAGATGGAGCGCGGCTCCGATCGCCGGGTCTTCACGACGCTGACCGAGCTGGAGGGACATCTGGAGGCGCTCCGCGTCAACACCAAGCAGTTCAACGGGGAGCTGCAGAGGCTGCTGCGGGCTGACGGGGCGGACCTGGCGACCTTCCATGAGGTCAAGGCGGCCACGGTGGCCTACCTTCAGGAATTCCTGACCAATCTCGACCAGCGCAGCCAGGCCATCGCCAGCCGCATCCGCCGGGTGGAGGACCACGGGATCGGACTGGTGCACAAGCGCGCCCTGCTGGGCGCCGAGCTGCCGCAGCTGCCCGGTGCCGATCCGGGCCCGGACTGGCTTGAGCACCGGCGGGCCCGCTGGGCCGGGCTTCGGGCGTGGTTCCTGCCCGCGGACGGCACGGCCCCGCGCGTGGACCAGCTTCGCCTGGTGGCCCGCCGGGCCATCATCACGTTGCTGCAGGTGCTTGACCGGATCAACGAATCGCGGCGCCGGACCAGCAGCGCGGCCGCTGACCTGCGCGAGCTGGCCCGCTGGTTTACCGTGCTCAACGAGCAGGAGGACCTGCACCGGCTGTGGTCAACGATGTTCGGGCTGAGCCCGTCCCGGCACGCGCACCTCAGTCATCCAGACCCCGAGCACGTCAGCCCGTCATCCTCCTGGCGAGAGGCGCCTGCGGTGGAGGTGTCGCCGCTGCTGCGCTCGGCGGGCCGCACCGAGCGCTTCAGCCGGACCGGCCGCGTGCGGGACGTGGCCAGTGTCAGGGCGGCCAGGGCGGCGCAGGCCCAGGCCGAGCGGGCCGAGCTGGAAGCCGCGTGGAACATGCTCGACACCGGCGGGAAGGTCCGGCTCTCGCATTTCGGCCAACTCGACCATGCGCTCTTCGAGCGGCTGCTCGAACTGCTGGGACGGGCCCTGGCCAGCAGTCCGGACGGGTCCGGCGGGCGGCGCGGGACCACGGCCGACGGGCGGATCGAGATCATCCTCAAGCCGCCTGCCGACCAGGCGGTCGCCTGCCTGACCACCGCGCGGGGCACGTTCCGCGGGCCGGACTACCTGATTGAGATCCGGGCCGCGGGCTCACACCGGGCCGCCCGGGCCAGCGGTGGTGCTGGATGAGCAACCTCAACAATCAGCTGGTCATCGCCGAGCGCGAGGACGTGGCCAGGGGAATCCGGCTGCTGCTGGCTAGCCCGCTGATCAGCGAGCGAGCCGGACCTGATTCGTTTGACCTGATCCGGCGCCGGCGCGAGCCCATCAGGCAGTGGTTCGACTACTACTGCGGCTGGACCCTGACCGTCGAGCCCCGCCTGGGCTACGCGCGGCTGGCCAAGGTGCGGACGGCCAGCGATCCGACGCGGCCTGCGCGCCGGCCCAGGACCGGCCGGGCGCCTTTTGACCGGCGCCGGTACGTGCTGCTGTGCCTGGTCACGGCCGAACTGCTGGCCGTCCCGGTGACCACGATCGGCCTGCTGGCTGACCGGGTCAGCCACGCCAGCGGCACCGACCCGGTTGTCCCGGCCTTCGACTCCGCCAGGCGCGCCGAGCGGATGGCCTTCGTCGACGTGCTGCGGCTGCTGGAGTCCTACGGGGTTCTCGACGTGGTGGACGGCAGCACGGACAGTTTCGTGGAATCCGCCGAGGCCAAGGTGCTGTACCAGATCGACTCCACCTTGCTGCTCCGGCTGCTGGCCGCGCCGGTCGGGCCCTCGCAGCTCGCGCTGCCAGCAGACGAGATCCCGCTGCGCTTCGATGAGGTCCTCGGCCTGGTCAGCCAGGAACGACGGTACGGGCGGACCAATGACGATGGCGCCGAGGTGGCACCGGCATCCGAGATACAGCGAAACCTGTGGCTCCGGCACTCGATCCTCCGCAGGCTGGCCGATGATCCGGTGCTCTACCTGGCCGACCTGACCGCCGAGGAACGAGGCTATCTGGCGTCGCCCACCGGCCGACAGCTCGTCCGCCGTGCGGCCGAGCAGGCCGGATTCGTGCTGGAAGAGCGGGCCGAAGGGATGCTGTTCATCGATCCCGACGGCCTGGCCACTGACAGCCGGTTCCCCGACGACGCGAGTACCGCCAAGGTCGCGGCGCTCCTGCTGCTGGACGGCATGGAGGGCGAGGCCGTGACCGCCGAGCAACTCCGGATCTCGGCCGGCGCTCTGCTGGCCAGGTTCCCGCGCTGGGCCAAGGCCTACCGGGAAGAGGACGGCCCGGCCCGGCTGGTGGCCGACGCGCTGGCCGTGCTCAGCGGATTCGGCCTGGTGAAGGTGAGCGCGGGCCTCGTGCAGGTACTGCCCGCGGCCGCCCGGTACGCGGCCGGGACGGCCCGGACCGCCGAGTCTCAGCCGGAGGACATGCTGGCATGACACTGACTGAGCTGCCGCTGGCCGCTCCGGTCACGCACCGGGCCCCGCGATGGGTTCCGTCCCGGGCCGGCATCCTCAACGTCTGGCGCTACTACGACGAGGTCTTCAGCTTCCACGACGGACGACTGCTGCTGCGCGGACCGAACGGCAGCGGCAAGTCCAAGGCTCTCGAGCTGCTCCTGCCGTTCCTGTTCGATGCGAACCTGCGCGCCAGCCGCCTGTCGACGTTCGGCACCTCCGAGCGGACGATGCACTGGAACCTCATGGGGGAAGGCGCCTCCGGTACCACCAGGGTCGGCTACGTCTGGCTGGAGTTTCGCGTTGCGGCCGGGGCCGAGTCCGGCTGGTTCTCCTGCGGGGCCAGGCTGCAGGCCAGCACGCACACCACGACGGTGCACGCGGACTACTTCACCACCAGCCTGCGCATCGGGACCAGCGACGGCATCAGCCTGGTCAACCCGGCCGGACAGCCTCTGACCAGGAGCGCCCTGGAAGAGCAGCTCGGCGATGACGGGGTGCTGCACGGCAATGCGGCCGATTACCGCAACGCCGTGCGGACCACGCTGTTTCCCGGCCTGACCGAGGTACGTTATGACGCCCTCATCACGGCGCTGCTGCAGCTGAGGACGCCCAAGCTGTCCCAGCGCCTGGATCCGGCCCTGCTGTCCACGCTGCTCTCCCGTGCCCTGCCGCCGCTCGGCCATGAGGAGATCACCGAGCTGGCCGAGGGCTTCGAGCGGCTGGACCGGCAGCGGGAGCGGCTGAAGGATCTGGACGAGGAGGTGACGGTGGCCCGCACGCTGGCGGGCCGGCAGCGCACCTACGCCCAGCGCGTGCTCCGCGCCCATGCCGCGGTGCTGATCTCGGCCACCACCGAGCTGGACAACCTCACCAGGGCGGCCCGGCGCTCGGCCGAGGAACATGAGGTCATGACCGCCCGGAAGCAGGAGCGGGAGCGACTCAACGATGCCCTGGGACTCCAGGCCGACAGCACCAGGGCGCGTATCACGGGGATCACCGACGATGACGTCTACAAGGAGGGCCAGGAACTCGATCAGCTGCGCCAGCGCACCGCTCAGGCCGCGGACCGGGCCGCCACGATCCGCGCTGACGCGGACGCCAAGCGCCTGCGGGCCGACACCGACGAAGCGGACCTGCACGAGGCGCAGCGCCTCGCCGACCAGCGAGGCGACACCACGCAGGCCCTCTGGGAAGAGGCTCAGCACGGCGCTCGTAGAGCCGGCCTGGCCAGCGTCTGCGATGAGGTCCGCACCAGCCTTGAGGCGGAACCCAGGCGCGCACCGGCGCTGCTGCGCGCCGCGGTCACCGGCCGCCACGGGCAGCTGGCCACCGTCGGTCACGCCCTCGACGCCCACGACCAGGCCGTTGAGCGGCGGCAGCAGGCCGAGGCCGACCTCGACGAGGCTCGGACCACGCTGTCCAGGACCCAGGAGAAGCAGGTCGCGGCGGCGGCGGCCCACGACTTCGCGCTGACCCGGCTCAGCGACCTGCTGACGCAGTGGGCTGCCGCCTGCCACGAGCTTGTCTTCCTCGACCTTGACGTGCTCCTGGAGTCCATCGAGCCGGAAACAGCGCTGGTGGCCCTCATCGACCGCGTGGCGGCCGGCATCCTGGAGGGGATCGTCAGGGACGAGACCGTCCTGAGCAGGCAGCGAGAGGACCTGGTCGCGCAGCGCGGGGACCTGACCCGCCAGCTGCAGCAACTGGCTGATCAGCAGGATCTGCCGCCCGACCCGCCGCCGTTCCGGACCGCCGACCGGCGCGCGATGGCCGGCGCGCCGCTCTGGCGGCTGGTCGACTTCGCCGGGCCCGTGCCCGGGTCGGCCCGCGGCCCGATCGAGGCCGCGCTCCAGGCCTCTGGCCTGCTCGACGCGTGGGTGAGCCCCACCGGGTGGGTGAGCGGGCACGACATCCTGGCCGACCCCGAGGCGCTGGCCCCGGCACCGGGCCGGTCACTGGCCGATGCCCTGGTCCCCGAGCCCGGCGCCGCGGTGCCGGACGCCGTCATCGAGCGGCTGCTGGCCTCGGTCGCACTGGGCGACCAGGCGCCGGCCAGTCATCCGGCCGCGATCGGTCTGGACGGCAGCTGGCGCCTGGGGAACCTGCACGGCACGTGGCATAAGGACCAGCCCGGCCACGTCGGCGCGGCAGCCCGGCAGCGCGCCCGTGAGCAGCGGATCCAGGAACTCAACCGCCAGCTCGATGCCTGCGCCGAGGCCATCGCGGCACTCGAGGCCAGGCTCGCCGTCCTGCACCACCGCCGCCTGGCCGTGGCGGGCGAGAAGGCCGCCCGCCCCGATCACCGGGAGCTTAGCCAGGCCGCGCAGGCCGTCGTCCGGGCCGAGGCCGAGGTGGCCGCGGCCGACCGGATCGTCGCGCAGCGGGCCGACGCGGTGACCGCGCGGGAGCGGCAGGTCACCGCCACCCTGATGAGGCTGACCAGCGTGGCCGCGGAGAACAGCCTGCCGACCGACCGGGAGGCGCTGGCCCGGCTGGGCCAGGCCGTGGACGACTTCCGTGACCAGGGCCAGAACTGGCTCGACAGTCATCGCGAGTTGCTATCGGCCCAGCAGGCCCTGGCGTCGGTGACCCGGCAGGCGGAGCGGTCCGAGGCGGAAGCCCGGCAGCGCGAGCAGGAGGCCGGTCAGGCCGAGAGCGAGCACCTGGCCCTCGCCGAGCGGCTCAGCGGCCGGGAGAGCACGGTGGGCGCCGACTACCGGCAGATCCTGGCCGAGCTGGCCGACCTGCGGGCCAGGGAAGCCGGGCTGCGCAGGCAACTGGCGGCGGGCCAGGCTGAGCTGCCCGTGCTGGCCGAGCGGATGGGCGAGCTGAACCGGCAGCGGGCCGACGACGCCGCGGCCCGTGATGGCGCGACGGCCGCGCGCGACGCGGCCGCCCAGCGCTTCCGCCACCTGGCCACCGGGACCTTCCCGGCCGATGCCGGGCTGGACGGCCTGGCCGCGTTCGAGGCCACCTTGTCCGGCTCCGACGGCGTCCGCGCCGCCCTCGAGGCCGCGCGGCAGACCGCCGCCGCCTGGCCGAGCGTGCCGTACGCGCCCGCCAGCATCGGCGACGCGCTGCACCGGCTCTCGGAGTCCGTCCACGCCGGCCGCAGCTCGCTCAAGTCGCAGGCCTACCTCGACCTGGAGACCGACGAGGACGTCCAGGTGCTCTCCGCGGTCGTCAACGGCATCCGGGTCGGTGCCGCCGAGCTGCTGCGCATCCTGCGGTCGGAGGCCGAGCGAAGCCGTCAGGACATCACCGACCAGGAGCGCGAGCTGTTCGACCAGACGCTCACCGGAGACACCCGCCGTCACCTCGCCGACCGGATCCGCCAGGCCAACGAGCTCGTCGACGGCATGAACTCTCGTCTCGAGCTAGTGCGCACCGCCTCCAAGGTGGCGGTTCGCCTGGTCTGGCAGGTCGCCCCGGATCTCCCGCCCGGCACCAAGGCGGCCAGGGATCTGCTGCTCAAGGATCCGGTCCGGCTGACCGATACCGACCGCGAATCGCTGCACCGGTTCTTTCGCGAGCGCATCGATCAGGCTCGGGCCGACGACACCGCGACCAGCTGGGAACAGCAGCTGAGCCAGGTCTTCGACTACACCTCCTGGCACCAGTTCGTGGTCAAGATCGACCGCGCCAACGGCACCGGCTGGCAGCTCCTGACCAGAAAGCTGCATGGCGCGCTGTCCGGCGGCGAGAAGGCCATCGTCCTGCATCTGCCGTTGTTCGCCGCGGTGGCCGCGCACTACCAGGCCGTTCCGCAGGCACCCCGGGTCATCCTGCTCGACGAGGTCTTCGTCGGCGTCGACAGCAGCAACCGCGGCCAGGTGTTCGCGCTGCTATCGGCCCTTGATCTGGACCTCGTGCTGACCTCTGACCACGAATGGTGCACGTACGCCGAGCTCAGCGGGATCGGGATTCACCAGCTCATCACCGGCAGCGACGGCGACGACGCCGTCACCACGGCCAGCTTCACCTGGAACGGCCACGAGCTCCTGGCCGCAGACCCTGCAGGCGCTTCATGATCACGGAAGACTCCGTTCGCGGAAGCGATGATCCCTGGTTCACAGGCCGCGAGCGGAGCGGGCGGCGGCGGTCTTGGCCGCTACTTCCTCCAGGTACTGCTTGGCCTGGCCGCGGGTGGTGATGCCCGCCACCCGGGCCTGGATGGCCGGGTGCTGCTCGGCGGGCGACAGGGCCTGGTCGTAGCGCTGGGCGATGTGCACGAATCCGGGCACGCTGCCGGTGTCCGCCGGGCCGTCAGGACCGGCCTGGCCGGCCAGCTGAGCCAGCACCGGCCTGGCCGCGGGCGCAGCTGCCGGGGCGGGCAGCGTCTCGGGCGTCGATCGGGGCCCGGCCAGCGAGACCAGCGGGGTCACGCCGCGGGCGTGCCGGTCGCGCTGGGTCAGCGGCGGGATCCCGAACAACTTCTCCACGGTGGCCGGGATGGAGGCGTGGTCGTAGGTCCGGTGGTCGATCAGGTTCTGCGGGATGCGCGGCGACACGATCACCGCGGGCACCCGCGGCCCGTACTGCTCGAAGGTGAAGCCGAACTTGTTCACGCCGCCCGGGGTGACGGCCTTGTCGCCGGGCGCGACCGCGCCGCCGGGCACGGCCAGGGCGTGGTCGTAGAAGCCGCCGTGCTCGTCCCAGGTCACGATGAGCAGGCTGGTGTCCCACAGCGGCGAGGCCCGCAGCGCGTCGTAGGTCGACTTGATGAGCTGCTCGCCGGACCGCACGTCGTCGAGGGGATGCTGGGACTGCCCGCCGCGGTAGCTGTCGCTGGTGATGTCGCCGTAGTTGGGCTCGATGAGGGTGAACTTGGCCGGATAGCTGGCCGCCGCGATGTCGGAGGCGAACTTGCTGTACGGGTGGGGATCCCAGGGGGCGATGCCCGACAGGCCGCCGGCGACGGGAAAGCTGCCGCTCAGCGGACCCTGGTCGCCGTGGTAGATGCGCCAGGCGTGCTGGGCACGGGACAGCGCGCCGAACAGGCTGCCGTGCTCGAAGCCGAAGCCGTCGACGGTCATCCACTCGGCGATCTGGGCGATGCTCGGGCTGTGGTCCAGGCCGCCGGATGAGGCGGCCATCATGAAGAAGCGGTTGGGCCAGGTCGGCCCGGGCATCGACGCCCGCCAGTCGTCGCACAGGGCGAACTCCGTGGCCAGTGCGTTCAGCACGGGAAGCTGGGATGGGCTGAAGCACTTCATGATCTCGCCGGGATTGGTGGCCCCGCCGGAGGCGACGTAGCTGTCCACGTAGCCGCTGGCGTTGACCGGCGGGTACTGCCCGCCGGGCGGGTAGACGGCCCCGGGGCCGCACAGCTGGACCAGCACGTCGGTGAACTCGTGGCCGGGATCCAGGGGCATGGTCCAGTCGGCGGGCTGGCGGACGCCGATCTTCTGCCCGTGATAGCTGTTGGACTCGCCGCCGCTCAGCCCGCTGATCGCGGTGGGCTTGCCGGACTGGGCGTCGGTTCCGGTGATCCTGGAAAAGCCGAGCAGGTGGTCCAGGGAACGGTTCTCGAGCATGAGCACGAATACGCGCTCGACGGGCTGAGCCTCTTCAGCGGCCACCGCATGCCTCCCGTGAATCCGGTTTCCCCGCGAATCGGGTGAATCCCGTCCCCGAGGTACTGGGCCGGAGACTACCCCGCCGGGGACGCGGCCCACGCACGCCCCGAGCCCGCACGAGAACCTGGCCAGCTTTAAAATCGGGCCCATCGCTCCCGGCGGCTCAGGGTCGTATCAATTCACCAAGCCCGGCGATTACTTCTATAACGACTGCGCGGGCTTTCCCTGGAACACCGGCGAGATTGTCGTCACCTACCGGCAATCCCCCCGTCAACGGTCAGCCATCACTAAGGTATTAATCAGCCGCTGACCTGGACCGGGGACCAGGCAGCATTTTCTTGGCTAAATCGTCCAAGGGGGAAAACGCTGATGATGAAACGTGTGTCAATTATCGCCGCGATGGGAGTTGTCGGCTATTTAGCTGTGCTGCCCTCGACCGGCTCGCTGGCCGCGACGGGCCCGGTGAGCATTCACCTCACCACCGGGCACGTGACCCGGCTGGCCGAGTCGGCGCGCGGCATCGCCGGCCTGCCCAGGGTCAGGCAGGCCCGCACCACGGCACGGGCGCTGACCTTCCGCTCGCCGCTCGGACACAACCGGCCTACCCAAGCGGGCCGGAAGACGCCCGGCACGGGGGCGCAGCAGCTCAGCCGGGCCTGGCACGGCCGCAACGCGGTCCGGCGGCCCTTCCACCGCCCGTTCGCGTTCAACGGGCTCAGCAACCAGGACTCCTACCGGCTCAACGGATTCCCGGTCACCCCGCCCGACCAGGGTCTGTGCGTTGGCCGGGACGGCAGCCTGCGGGGCGGCCCGGAGGCGGTCTGGGAGCCGATCAACCTGGCGGCGCGGGAGACCTCGGTGACCGGCCGGCTGCTGCGGCCGGACGTCAGCCTGGCCACGCTGTTCCACGACCCGTACGCCGTAGGCGACGTGCGCTGCCTGTATGACCCCGGCACGCGCAGCTTCTACTTCACCGAGATCGGGTACCCGGTCCACACCGGGCCGGCCTCGGACGGCAACAACACCACCGTCGACGTCGTGGTGATGAACGCCCGCGGCGTGGCCTCCTACCAGTTCGACACCTCGCTGGGCGGGACCTGCTTCGGGGACCAGCCCAAGACCGGGTTCGACAACAACGCCCTGGTCGTCTCGACCGACGAGTACTGCGGCCCGACCGAGTCCAACTACGAGGGCGCGATCGTGCTGGCCATCTCCAAGTCCCAGCTGGCCCGGCTGGCCTACCGGGTCAACGACGCGGTGCTCGGACCGGTCTCGCTGGCCGGCCTGCCGGTCACCGGCCTGGACCCGGCGATCGGGACCGGCACCGGCGCCGAGTACCTGGTGAACTCGTTCCCGTTCCAGCTCAACGGGGACAACAACCCGGCCGCCAACACGCTGGGCCTGTGGACGCTGCGCAACGACGCCTCGGTCACCACCGGGCACGGCTCGCCGGTGCTCATCGGGCGCCTCATCCGCAGCGAGCAGTACGCGTTCCCGGTGCCGGCGGCCAGCACCGGCGACGGCTCGACCCACGTGTACAAGGGCCAGGTCATCACCTCCGAGGCCTACCTCAACCCGGACGACAGCCGGATCAGCGGCCCGGTCAACGTGACCTGGACCCGCGGCGGGATCCGGCTGTGGACCGCGCTGGACAGCGCCGTCCGGGCGCGCGGCGACTCGGCTGACCGCGACGGGGCGGCCTGGTTCTCCATCGACCCGGCCCGGCAGCGGGTCGCCAGCCAGGGGTACGTCGCGGCCAGCGGCGCCTACCTGCTCTACCCGGCCGTGCTGGCGCCGCGGTTCGGGCGGCCGGCCATGGTGTTCACGGTCACCAGCCAGCACATCAACCCGGCCGCCGCGTTCACCACGCTCGGTAGCCGCTTTATCGGCCTGGTGGCGCAGGGCGCGGGCCCGCACGAGAGCTTCTCCGACGCGCCGCCGTACAACCAGGCGCGGTGGGGTGACTACTCGTTCGCGGCCGCCGATCCGGACGGCCGGGGCATCTGGCTGGCCACGGAGTACATCCCGCCGGCGAGGTACCAGAACGGGTCCGACAACTGGGGCACCTACGTGTTCGAGGTCCCCGGCCTGCTCGGCCACCGGTAGCACGCTCGTGGATGTCCCGTTGCCTACCTCAGCGGGTAGGCAACGGGACATCCACACCCTCAGACCGTCAGTCGCTGGGTTCCGCGGCCGGTCAGGCAGACGGCCAGGCCCAGCACGCCGACGTCCCGCAGGGTGAGATCGGACAGGCCCGCGGTGGCCGTCAGGGTGATCACTATCTGCAGCAGGAGCAGCGCGGCGGCCGCGGCGGCCAGGCGCGGGACGATGCCCGCCACCAGCGCCACGGCCAGCACGAGCAGCAGCCAGCCGTGGGCCAGGACCAGCACCACCGCTGCCGCTGAGGTGCTGGAGAGGACCGGCACGTAGCCGGTCCACAGTGCGGGCTGCACCAGCTCGTGGTACCCGAACCAGGCCAGCACCAGGCCCAGCAGGACCCGGCCCGCGGTCGGCGACCAGTCCGCCACCAGCCGCTCGCCGGCGGTGGCCGCGTCGGCGGTCATTGCAGGATCCTTCCGGCCGCGCTGGTGACGACCAGGCCATCGTCGCCGAGGTTGTAATCGGTGTTGCCCGAGTCATCGCCCATGGTCGCCTCCACCACGTACACGTCGGTGCCGCCCGGGTAGAACTTGGGCTGCCGGGCCGCCTGGCCGGCCAGGCCCGCCGTCACCAGCAGGCCATTCCCCCGCTTGCGCACCGAGATCGACAGCCCGGTCATCGCTGACTTCGCCGTGGCGCCGGGCACGCCTGGCCAGACGCGGAAGGCATACTGCGCGAAGGGCTGGGACCTGAGCAGCGGCCCGGCGCTCGGGCTGGCTGATGCCCGTGGCGGGGACGGGGCCGCGGAGTGGCGACCCGCCGCCGGCGTTGTGCTCGCCGGCCCGGAGCCCGCCAACGGACCTGGCAACCTCGAGCTGTTATGTGCCGACCAGCCGTGTATCGCCAGCACCAGGCCGACCACCGCGGTGGCCGCCAGCAGGGTCAGCCCGCGCGGGCTCACCCGAGTCCGGTCGCTGGCCATCAGTCGTGCCCGGCGTTCGGCCGCTCGGCCTCGATGATGCAGGCTTCTGAAACGATGATCTCCCAGCTGATGCGGACAAATCCCGCTGCGGTCAGCATCGAGATCCACGTCTCAGCCGACACCGGGCGCTCCTGAATCCGCAACAGGTAGCGCACCCCGTTCTTGGCTATCCGCCACCAGCCGCCGGGGCCTTTCCTGACCAGCGCGGAGAGCTTGGTCTTGATGATTTCCCGGTCCCGGACAGAGCCGCCGCGGCCAAGCATCATGTCGGCCAGCACAATGTGCCCGCCGGCCCGGAGCCACCGCCCGGCCGAGCAGATCAGCCGGGCCTTATCCGCGTCGCGCAGGTGGTGCAGGGCGTAGCTGGACACGATGAGATCCACGCTGCCGTCGGGCAGGACGAGTTCCTCGATGGGCATGGCCAGCGCGTGCAGCGTGGCGGCGCCCGCCTGCCGGGCCTGCTCCCGGAGCGAGCGGACCATGTCCGGACTGACATCCACGGCCAGCACGGTCGCGCCGCGCTGGGCCAGCGGCAGGCTGATCTGGCCGTTCCCGCTGCCCAGGTCCACCACCCTGGTGCCCGGCCCGGCCCTGGCCGCTTCCAGCACGGCCGCGGTGACCCGCGCCAGCCCGGCGGAACCGTGGTGATCCCAGCTCTCGACCCGGCGCGACCAGGTCCGGCGCTGACGGCGCACCGTGCTCCTGCTGGCGAGGTCGCCCAGCGCCTGGCGGGGCGCCGCCGCTCTTTTGGATGTCATTCCGCCAGGGTAATTCTTCACCACTCTATGAATGCGGCCAGAAGAATTCAGATCTCACTAACAATTGTTCAGATCCAGTTAAGGATTACTCAGATCCGGTTAAGCCTCTGAGCCTCATCGGGAAATCTTCTGAAACTCGTTTAGTGCGTTACCATCGGGCTGATGTATCTCCCTACCTCGCGCTGCGCACCCCGTGCGGCGCCGGCGGCGGTACTCGTCGGCACGGTACTGGCCGGCACCGCCTTGCTCACCGGCTGCGGGAGCACCAGCACTGGGCCCCCGGCGGCGGCCCCCTCCGGTGCCTCGACGCCGGCCCCGGGGCATGAGAGCCAGACGCCGACGGCCACGAGACAGGCCAGCCGGCCGTCCCGCGCGGCGCTGCCGGCCGGCCGCCTCGGCACTTACCGCGTCCGGCGCTACGCGCTCAGGCTGGGCTACCGGCCGGCGGGCCAGCCGGCGCGGCGGGTGCTGCGCGTGTTCGTCAGCTACCCGGCGGTTCCGCGGGCGGCGGGCGACCCGCGGCGCGGGCTGTTTCCCCTGGTGGTCTTCGCGCCGGGCTACCGGCAGTGCGCCGCGGTGTACCGCGTGCTGCTGCGGGAATGGGCCAGTGCCGGGTACGTGGTCGCGGCCGTGCAGTTCCCCCGCACCAACTGCCACGTGGCCGCGCCGGACGAGGCCGACCTGGTCAATCAGCCCGCCGACATGTCGGAGGTGATCGGGCGGCTGGTGGCCGCCGGGCGACGTCCGGGAGACCGGCTGTCCGGCCTGGTGGACGGGGCCAGGGTGGCCGTGGCGGGCCACTCCGACGGCGGGGATACGGTCGCGGCGATGGTGGCCAGCACCTGCTGCCGGGACCGCCGGGTGTCGGCCGCCGTCGTGCTGGCGGG
>Ga0102924_1004454_pt1 | contig 14119 bp, 17 predicted proteins | sample PaiPotPPM11metaG_FD_80116 | JGI IMG/M metagenome (GOLD analysis project Ga0102924, IMG submission 80116) | Iron sulfur acid spring bacterial and archeal communities from Banff, Canada, to study Microbial Dark Matter (Phase II) - Paint Pots PPM... ... | reverse complement strand
GGGGGAATGGAGGGGGTGGAGAGCCGGCCGGGTGGGAGAGCGGCGCTGCCTTTGGCCAGCATAAACCCAGCCTAGCGGAGCAGGAGGACGGTGGCTAGTGCCAGATGGTGGGGGTGCACCCCGACCTTTGGTGGGGCGTGTTGCCTCACTATCCTGCCCAGAGGCAGGATGCAACGCGGGGTGCTCGGATCCATTCGTTGGGGACGATCTGGTTTCAATCCTCATCCTGCCCGGAGGCAGGATGCAACGGAGCCGGCTCCTTCTCGAAGACCTTGAGGCACTGGGTTTCAATCCTCATCCTGCCCGGAGGCAGGATGCAACCTGCTGTGGCCGTCGTCTTTGTAGCCACGGCAACGATAGTTTCAATCCTCATCCTGCCCGGAGGCAGGATGCAACAGAGAGTTGGATGGCGCGTCGCATGGCAGATTGAGTTTCAATCCTCATCCTGCCCGGAGGCAGGATGCAACGCTGACGATGAGCGCGACGATGGCCTGGAGCCAGAGGTTTCAATCCTCATCCTGCCCGGAGGCAGGATGCAACCCGTCCGCCATTCGCTCGCAAAGGTCGCGCAACTCGTTTCAATCCTCATCCTGCCCGGAGGCAGGATGCAACCTGCTGAAGACGTGATGTCTAGCCCCAGCACGCTCGCACGTTTCAATCCTCATCCTGCCCGGAGGCAGGATGCAACCCGCTGCGGTCGGTTTCATTGCGCATGCAATTCATGTTTCAATCCTCATCCTGCCCGGAGGCAGGATGCAACATGCAGGGCCTCCACTCGCACACCAGGCGCCCATCCGTTTCAATCCTCATCCTGCCCGGAGGCAGGATGCAACGCGAGTCAGACGAGGATGAGGATTCCTGGATGTATGTTTCAATCCTCATCCTGCCCGGAGGCAGGATGCAACAACCGGCGTGGCAGAGCCTCCACCGTACTGGATGCGGTTTCAATCCTCATCCTGCCCGGAGGCAGGATGCAACCTCAGGCGACCGCACAGTTCATCCTGGGCAACTCGTTTCAATCCTCATCCTGCCCGGAGGCAGGATGCAACGAGCCGTCAACTCCGCGACATAACGCGTCTCACAGTGTTTCAATCCTCATCCTGCCCGGAGGCAGGATGCAACGTCCGCCCTAAGCGCTCCACCTTCCTCATTGCAGAGTTTCAATCCTCATCCTGCCCGGAGGCAGGATGCAACATGCTGATTGCGCCATAGCCTGGTGTTATTTGAACGATGTTTCAATCCTCATCCTGCCCGGAGGCAGGATGCAACGGCCATCTGACCTCCGAAACCCACACAATTAATGGGTTTCAATCCTCATCCTGCCCGGAGGCAGGATGCAACCTGCCATCGCACGTCGGGCAATCATCACCAGCACGTTTCAATCCTCATCCTGCCCGGAGGCAGGATGCAACCGCCGACGCTCAGCAGCACCGTGCTGGCCACCATCCAGTTTCAATCCTCATCCTGCTCGGAGGCAGGATGCAACGGTGCGCCTCTGTCTTGACTTCTCGGGGAATCCAGTTTCAATCCTCATCCTGCTCGGAGGCAGGATGCAACAACTTGTGGGGCCATGATCTATCTCCAGAAATGGAGTTTCAATCCTCATCCTGCTCGGAGGCAGGATGCAACTTTGTAGGGTCCAGCTAGGGTAGTCGGAGTATTGCCAGCTCGTTTCAATCCTCATCCTGCTCGGAGGCAGGATGCAACAAGGAGTACGGCGGCGGATGGCTCTGCTTTAGCAAGTTTCAATCCTCATCCTGCTCGGAGGCAGGATGCAACCTGTTTCATCTCATACATGCCGATGGGAATAGCGAGTTTCAATCCTCATCCTGCTCGGAGGCAGGATGCAACGTCCACGGACCGGTTCACTCAGGACCAATGGAGGTTGGGTTTCAATCCTCATCCTGCTCGGAGGCAGGATGCAACGCGACTGCGAATCCGGTCCTTCAGCGGGATGGCCAGTTTCAATCCTCATCCTGCTCGGAGGCAGGATGCAACCAGTAATCCAAGCGCCGACAATCGGGTCGCCAGCCGGTTTCAATCCTCATCCTGCTCGGAGGCAGGATGCAACCTTCGCCAGGACAACGCCCGCATTGACGGCGTTGTTGTTTCAATCCTCATCCTGCTCGGAGGCAGGATGCAACACGCACGAATCTCGCCGTCGAGTCGAAGAACCTCGGTTTCAATCCTCATCCTGCTCGGAGGCAGGATGCAACTGCGGCGTAGCATGACGGTCTGAACCCTTCTCTGGCGGGTTTCAATCCTCATCCTGCTCGGAGGCAGGATGCAACGGTGTAACGATCGAGAGCGCCATGGAGAATACACCGGTTTCAATCCTCATCCTGCTCGGAGGCAGGATGCAACCTCGCGCTGTGGCACGAGTGTAGTTAGTGACCCACGTTTCAATCCTCATCCTGCTCGGAGGCAGGATGCAACCCTGGTCGCGCTGCTCGGTCATGTCCCACCTCCTAGTTTCAATCCTCATCCTGCTCGGAGGCAGGATGCAACGCCCGGAAAGCTCGTCCGTTCGGTCCATACGGTCAATGTTTCAATCCTCATCCTGCTCGGAGGCAGGATGCAACAGAAGTCAGCCATGCTCTATCTCCTCATGTAAATAGTTTCAATCCTCATCCTGCTCGGAGGCAGGATGCAACCTACGCCTATATTAATGACGCCGGCGGGACAAGTGGTTTCAATCCTCATCCTGCTCGGAGGCAGGATGCAACGGAGCCCCGCATAGGTTCCGCGTCGTTCCCACTGGAGTTTCAATCCTCATCCTGCTCGGAGGCAGGATGCAACTGAGCGTAACGAGGCCATGGACCGTGGCTTGAGAGTTTCAATCCTCATCCTGCTCGGAGGCAGGATGCAACCGTTGGGGATTGGCGCGACTCCCGCGTCCTGGATGTTTCAATCCTCATCCTGCTCGGAGGCAGGATGCAACAGGGAGTAGTTATACCAACCCATGAAGTCGCCGTAGTTTCAATCCTCATCCTGCTCGGAGGCAGGATGCAACCTCCGTGATAGCTCGAAAACCCCGTGCTCCACCGGTTTCAATCCTCATCCTGCTCGGAGGCAGGATGCAACGCAACCGCCGGCCCGGCTGGGGCGGTACCAACGTCGAGTTTCAATCCTCATCCTGCTCGGAGGCAGGATGCAACCGGCCAGCTCCGGGAGATCGCCGACATTGAGGCGTGGTTTCAATCCTCATCCTGCTCGGAGGCAGGATGCAACGCGTTGCTGCGATTGCTCTTTTCGCGCCAGTTCGCGGTTTCAATCCTCATCCTGCTCGGAGGCAGGATGCAACATGCCTCGGCATAGCGTGGTGGATACCGCCGACGCGTTTCAATCCTCATCCTGCTCGGAGGCAGGATGCAACGATCGCGACCGAAAAACCATGTCAGAGCACGTCGGTGTTTCAATCCTCATCCTGCTCGGAGGCAGGATGCAACGAATAACGGCCCTGGAGAAACGCTGCTCATGATGCAGTTTCAATCCTCATCCTGCTCGGAGGCAGGATGCAACCAGAACAATGGCAATACAGATTGACACGGAACAGCAGACGTTTCAATCCTCATCCTGCTCGGAGGCAGGATGCAACCTTCAAGGTACAGGGAAACGACAAGAGCATCGGGGTTTCAATCCTCATCCTGCTCGGAGGCAGGATGCAACCGAAGCGGTTGAGCGTTCCGCCCATCAACCATCTGTTTCAATCCTCATCCTGCTCGGAGGCAGGATGCAACTTGTCCATACCGCTCAGTAATGGTGGTTCCGAACTGTTTCAATCCTCATCCTGCTCGGAGGCAGGATGCAACACGCAGGCTGGGAGGGCGGCACATCGGTGAGCTATTCGTTTCAATCCTCATCCTGCTCGGAGGCAGGATGCAACCTACGGCACTCCACATAAGCTCCTGCGGCATCGTGTTTCAATCCTCATCCTGCTCGGAGGCAGGATGCAACGCGACGACCGACGAGCTCCGCGCTATGTTCGTCGAAGTTTCAATCCTCATCCTGCTCGGAGGCAGGATGCAACGTGATATCGCCGTTGCTGAAAACCTTCACCCCGTAGAGTTTCAATCCTCATCCTGCTCGGAGGCAGGATGCAACGAGAGCAGCATGAGAGGTTCGTGGATCGATCGATCTGTTTCAATCCTCATCCTGCTCGGAGGCAGGATGCAACAGCCGGTTCCTGCTCGAATAGAGCGCCGCAGCCCGTTTCAATCCTCATCCTGCTCGGAGGCAGGATGCAACTCATCAAAACCGGCAGAGTGCGCTTTGATGACGAAGTTTCAATCCTCATCCTGCTCGGAGGCAGGATGCAACGAATGGCCGTCGGCGCCTGGAAAGGCGCACCAGAGTTTCAATCCTCATCCTGCTCGGAGGCAGGATGCAACATGTGGCCGTCACCCAGTTCTTTCTCGCGGATATGGTTTCAATCCTCATCCTGCTCGGAGGCAGGATGCAACCTTGACCAGGGCCTCATGCCCACCGTCGAGGAATGGTTTCAATCCTCATCCTGCTCGGAGGCAGGATGCAACGTCGTACCGTAAAGCGATTCCACATTGCCAACGGGTTTCAATCCTCATCCTGCTCGGAGGCAGGATGCAACATTCCAATAGCGGGCGCTGCGACAAGCGGAGAATAGTTTCAATCCTCATCCTGCTCGGAGGCAGGATGCAACCAGGATAGAAATGCTTAACTCCTCCATCCAACTCGCGGTTTCAATCCTCATCCTGCTCGGAGGCAGGATGCAACGCGAAAGCGCATTGACTACGTACATCCGGCACTCGTTTCAATCCTCATCCTGCTCGGAGGCAGGATGCAACTCGGCGGTTCCGGCAGTACGTTGCTTGCCTGTGAGCGTTTCAATCCTCATCCTGCTCGGAGGCAGGATGCAACATGCCTATGTCGGCCGCTCGACCCCGATCCCGTAATGTTTCAATCCTCATCCTGCTCGGAGGCAGGATGCAACGACAGGGCTCCCCGAAACGCAAGCATACGTTAGGCGTTTCAATCCTCATCCTGCTCGGAGGCAGGATGCAACTGGTTCGGGTTTTTCTGGCGTATTTCCGCGCTTTGTCAGGGGGCGCACGCGAAGGTCGGGTTGGGCGCCTCGTGGCTCCCCGCGCGAGCGAGCCGCTGGCTGCTTGTATGGCGGGCGCATGCGCATTTGCGGCCATCGCGAACCGACCGGCGATTTCCAAGTGCTGCACGTTCGCGCTAGCCGATCAGCGGCGCGTGAAAGTCAATGTCTGATTGCCGACCGTAAGCGCGTAGATGGCGCTCCCGAGGTTCGAGCATGCGGTAGATCCGAAGGCTGTCTTCCTCCGCCTTGATGATCTTCAACAGCCTGTGTTCCAGGCGCTCGAACTGCTCCGGAGACAGGGAACACTCGAACACCGACTTCTGGACCCGTTGACCGAACGCTAGACATACGTTGGCTACGTGCCGCAAGCGTCGGCGCCCGGCCGCTGTCTCCGTGGATACATCGTAAGCTACAAGAATGTCCACCGGCGTGCCTCCTAGCGCGACAAGAAAGGAGGGTAGAAATCCAGGTCACCGCGTAGGTGTCTGGCCAGGAGACGGGCCTGGACGTGTGGAATAAGGCCCACCGGTACCAGGCGGTCCAGCACCCGGTGCCGGACCTGCTCCTGCTTGCGCTTCTGGTATGCGGTGACGACCTCGCGACGACCTCGCTCGCCCAGCAGGACGGCTCCCCCTGGATGTGTCTCGAAGTCCTTCACTGTCAGCTGGCGGCGGTTGATCAGCGTGAGCGCGAGCCGGTCGGCGATCGCCGGGCGGAGCTCCTCCAACAGATCCAGAGCGAGCGCGGGTCTCCCGGGGCGCAGCGCGTGGAGGTAGCCGACCTGTGGATCCAGTCCTACCCCCTCAAGTCCAGCGACACAGTCTCCCAGCAGCAGCGCGTAGAGAAAGGAGAGCGTGGCGTTCAGTGGGTTCCGCGGGGGACGGCGCGTCCGCGCGATGAGGCTGAACGCCTCGCGGTCGCTGCGCACCATGCGATCGAAGCTGTCGAAGTAGACGCGTGCCGCATCTCCCTCGCAGCCCCGGATCGTATCGAGATCGTTGGCCGTGGATAGTCGCTCCAGAGCAACGCTCAGCGCAGCTACAGCATCCCGCAATCGTGCGGTATCGTCCCCGTCAGCGCACTCACGCGCCGCCCGCAGCAGCACCTGCCGCGCATTCTGTACCTTCCCTGCAACGACGTTCCGCGCCACCGTCAGGGTCTTGCCGGGATCGGAGAGCGCCAGGTGCTGCGCTCGTCTGAGCAGCACATTGCCTGAGATGGATCCTGTCACGCGGGCCTTGAAGCGCCCATTCCGATCAAGGAAGACCAGGGCCCGACCGTCTTCGCCACACCGGTGAATGAGCGCGGTGCTTACCAGCACATCGCCGAAGCACACGAGCGATTCGAGGTGGATCAGGGGGACCCGCAGCGTGGTCTTCCGCTCTACCTCCACCCGGACGGTGTCGTGATCCAGATGCAAGTAAGCCCTTTGCGTCGTCACGTAGAGCGTGTTCAGCAGTTCCATGGCAGCCTCATTCGCCGTCCGTTCCGGCAGCGAGATCGAGGCCGGGGTCTGTCCGAAAGAGCTCCGTCTGGAACAGGCGCATGCGATGTGGACGCGCAACCACGTGCGGAAGGCAGGCGTCGTAGAGCGAACAGCTTGGACAGCGGGCATCGTTGACGGCTGCCGGCAGCTCCTCCCCAGTGAGCATAGAGCGCACCGAATCCACTGTTGCGCGGACGAGCGTGCGCAGCGCCTCGTCGATCAGCACTTCGCGGCGCCTTTGCGAACCGCGGTAGAAGATAGCGCCTGCGGGGACGGTGGTGGCAAGCATTTCTTCCAGGCACATTGCCTGTGCTGCGAGCTGGATGTCCTCATGTCCCCAGCGGTGGCGGCGACCGACCTTGTACTCGATCGGGTACGGCTGCTCCCCGCGGAATTCGACGACGTCGGCCTTCCCGACCAGGCCGAGCTCGTGCGACCAGAGGGGTAAGGCGCGCACCACCCGGACGTCACCTGTACTTTCGCTTCCCTCATCATGCGTGCGCTCATGCGCGTGGTGGCCGCGAATTGTGTAGACGTTGTCGGTGAACGTTTGCTCTAGGTGGATCAAGCCGCACTGGCGCGGACAGTAGCTCCAGTGCTCCAGGGCTGAAATCATGATGAGGTCGCCGTGCGCATCCACGACAAGCTCACCCTGCGAGCTTGGTCAGGGTCACCCCTTGCGGCATCTCGCCCTCATCCACCGACACCTCGTAGTCGCTGAATGACCGGGGAGCTTGCACGCCGTCCCGCCGCTTGACGCGTACACGCGAGAACAGCTGATCCGCGGGAGCATTGCCCAGCTCGCTGTCATGGGTGAAGACGTAAATCCCGCGGCAGGCCATCAGTCCGCGGCTCGAGGAGCGATCGAGATCCCACATGCTCTGCAGCGCATGCCAGAAGAGCGCGAGGTCCTCGGTGGAGAATCCGGTCTGCCGGACGAAGACCGGGGTGACGAAGCCGTAGCCGCGGTAAAGGCCGTACGGCACCAGCGACTTGCGTCCCATCTCGGTCTCCTTACCCTTTGTCTTGCCGTCCCCCTCAGTCACGAGCACCTCCGCGTCCTCGGGTTTCGTGATGGCAACACGGGTGATAGCCAGATCGAGGGGGAGAAGGGGGTCTATGGAGCGTGCGAATGTCATCTGAACGGGACCCCTGACCTGCCCGCAGTTTCGTCCCGTGGTCATAACGGCGCCGAAGGTGCGGACGTCGTAGAATTGCTGACACATCCACCCGCGGGCTTCCTCTACGTCGGCCCGCTTCTGCTTGGTGCCCGTGGATTTGATCCCCTTGGCCGCGTAGGCCTGGTCGTTGAGCGTGTTGAGGGCGATTCCCTTGTTCTGGATGTAAATCCGGTAGCCCTCATTCCCGCCCCTGGTGGCGTCGACCCAGTTGCGGACTCGTCGCTTGAGCGAGACGTCCGTCACTAGCCCTTGCATGGTCTCCGGGTCGACGCGTGGCAGGTTGCCCGCGTCGGGGTCGCCGTTGGGGTTACCGTCGGTCACGTCGAAGATCAGCACAAAGTCGTGGCGCCGCATGGGGTCGGTGTACCCATCTTGGTTCATGATTATTCCTCCTCCGAGTTACCGGTAAGGTCGTCTTCAGTCACTCCGGCCAGGTCGTCGTGCTTGCCGCTTCGCGCCCGGGCCGCGTGGCGATCGGCCGCGCGCTGGTGGTAGTAGCCAAGCGCGAAGAACGCCTGCTGCTTCAGAGTCAGGGTGGGTGGGAACGCATCGAGGTTCGCGAGGATATCCTGGAGCCGCCCGTCAAGGGCGTGGTAGGCGCCCGGGCGTTCGCGCCGCAGCTTGCCCAGGTGCGGCTGGGCACCTCGGACCAGCCGGCCGAATACGGTCGCGGGGGCTGAGGAAGCCGTCCCGTAGTAGCGGTCCACAATGCCAGCGCCCACGTCACCCAGGGCGGCCCGTTGCACCGCCTCCAGCTCGGCGAAGAGCCGCCCGCACAGATAGGCCGGGTTGCGGTTGTCGGCCTCAAGTTCGATCATAGTCCTGCCTCCTGTTTTGTCTCCTGTTGAGTACCGTGATACAAGCGTCATCTTGAGGAGGGCTGCACGCTCGTGGTTGACGCCCCGTTCCACCCTGCAGCGTTCGACAGCTTTCAAGAGGAGTGACGCCGGCAGCGGTCCACCTGCCAGCGCGCAGCGCATCAACGCTCGAAAGACCCAAGGGGCAGGATCGTCATCGCTTCGGCTGCGCACCGTGGCTTTGCCGAGAGTGTACACACCTCGGGGACGACCTGCTTCGCCCCAAGCCCCCGTTATGTCTTGCAATGCGAAGAAGCGAGCCAGGTTTTTTCTTGCCTGTCCCACCGTCGTATCTATCCAATCGCGGACAACGGCCCGAGCGCCGCTCGCGGTGAGAGCGGTCGCGTAGAAGGGTATGGGGTCGATCCGCGCATCGCCGCCCTTGGATACCGACGCGAGCAATTCACGCACTTGATCGGGCTCGGGTCTGGAAAGCATCGAGCCGAAGGAGAAGGGAATGTCCTCGCGGGTCCAGAATATGTACACCGTATTCCCGAGGTACAAATGCGTGCTCTCACCTGCGATGAGCTGGTTGGCAGCCTTCATGAACCGGTCGCTGCATTCCTGGCAGGTGGGCGCGATGTAGGATCCCTCGAGCCCGTACGACTCGAAGGCCTTGGCGTTTGCCGAGATCAGTGCGAGCCCACTGGTTTGGCCTCCTGGGATGCCCTTAAGCATGACCTGAAGCGTTTCCATGGCAGGCCGCTCCCGTCCGCACACTAGACACTCCATCAATTGGCCCTCGGACGCCTCGACCTTCCAGAAGCCCTGCACTGAGAGGAGGTCCGCCGGGCGCCGGCCGTCGACGCGGAAGCTGACCGGAGCAGTGGGGTCGAAGTCGTCGGGTAGGGTGAAAGTGTCCGGAGTTAGGCGCTCAAGGAACCGCAGGACAGCCTGCAGGTCAGGCTCGGCGGTTTTCTCTGCGCACCGGCGCGTCAGCTCGACGAATGCGCGGTGGCGCTTCGCCACGTCGTCGGGCTTGCCCTCGGGCCGGGGAATGCCTAGGACATACTCGGCATTGTCGGCGAGCAGTTTGGGCCTGATACCGGAGGATCGTACTAGGGTCGGCACGTCGACCCGCTTGGTGCTTCTCCTGTCTTCCCCCTCGGCTGAGATGATCGCTCTAAACGCTCCCTCGCCGTCCAGGTCGATCCAGTAGCGCACGGGCTCCGCGGCGTACATGATGGGCGAGAGACGCACATCTGGCCGGTTTGCGTACTCAACCAGTCGTTGCAAGAACATCCTCAGCCCCCTTCGGCATACAGGTGGACCGGCACCTGGAGAACGCCTCGCTGCAGCCGAGCGTCAAAGAAGCGGGGTAAACCCCGACCCTTACCGTCCTTGCTGTACTCAAGGTCGAACAACATGCGGCCCAGGTTCGCACTCTGGCCGATCGGTTGGTCGCCTGAGATCGGCTGACCAAAGTAGGCGGCGAATTCCCTGCAGCCCAGGTACGGCTGATAGAAGCACTGTCCGCGCGCGACACGGCGGCGAAACTGATCGCGGAATTTGGCGGCGTGGTCCTCCACGTGTGTCCGGACCTGGATGTCGGCTCTGATTACGTAGCACACGTCCCGTAGCGCCAGCGTGTTGCGCTGGGCTCGATTCTGCTCCTCCTCAGCAAAGTAACCGCCGCCACCGGCGATCCTCCTCCGCGCGGTCTGCACCGAGGCCCGGTGGTTCACCTCGTTGCGCAGGATGCTAAAGTAGTTGATCTGGCTCAGCACTCGGATCTCGCGCACAAGCCATCGGAACTCCGGCTTCCAGAAGATTGCTTCCAAGACCCCACGTGCGGCCGAGGGCGTCATCACCGGATAGCTGACGCGTTCCACTTTCATCTCTGGCCCCGTGAAGCAGGCGAAGTCGCCCCACACTTTCACTTCAAGCGGCCCATAGCCATTCATTTGTCCCTCCTCTCACACGTCACACAAACAGCACGCGATTCTCGTCCACCAGTCCGCGCCGGTCGTCGTACTCGCCGAGCCACGTCAGAAGGCCTGGCTTCACCTCCTCTACCAGGCCCCTTTGTTGGTATTTCTTGAGCTGGCTCGACCTTACCGACACCATGTAGGACTGGAGAGCTCGGAACAGGTATCTCGAGACCTTCACGCCGGACCGGACCCCATCGAGGAGTCGGCTGGCGGTGTCGTCATACGGGACGACGACTTCGGTCATGTCGTCCTTGATCATGCGAAAGCGGTTCGCCACCTCCTCGTACCGCATACTGGTCCTCAGCTCCTGGATCTTCTCTGTATCGAGCTCCAGCAGGTTGAAGAGCTCCCGGAAGTAGCGCGTGTACAGTGCGGGGTCGTGCAGGTCCGCGTCGGGGCCGCTCAAAATGGCAGCGCTCAGATCGGCGCCCGATTTGTAGGGGCCGGGCGGCATACCTCCCTCCGCTGGACGAAAAACGACGACGCGACCCGTGGTCAGTCGCCCTTCTCTATTGCATCGCCCCGCCGCTTGCACGATACGGTCCAGCGGTCCGACGGCTCGGAGCACCAAAGGGAAGTCGATGTCGACGCCGGCCTCAACCACCTGCGTCGACACGACGCGGCATAATTGTCCTGAGCCGAGCCGGTGCCGGACATCGTTGAGTATCCGCCTCCGATGCGCTCCGCAGAGAAGTGTGGATAAGCAAAAGCCCTCCTGATCGTCCAGAGCCTGGAACAGCGCCAATGCGTCGGCGATGGTGTTGGTGATCGCCAACGCCTGCGGCCGCGTGCGCATCTCCTCGGCCGCTCGCTGCCATGACCACACTTCGCCTTCTTGGGGCAGCTCGTAGTCCACGCGCCGCAGGCCGGCGAAGAGACGCGGCGGATCCGGTGCGATTTCACGGACGCCGGCCAGCCCCTTGAAGCCAGGCGCATCGTCGAGCGCCGGCTGGGTCGCGCTGCAGAGGACTACTGTTACGCGGTAGCTCGCTACCAGGGCACGGAGCCCATCGAGGATTGTCGCCAAGAGGTGCGTGGGCAGCGCCTGCGCCTCATCCAGTACGATCACGCTCCCGGCTAGCCTGTGAAGCTTACGGCACTTGCTGGTGGATCGAGCGAAAAGGCTCTCGAACAGCTGCACGGTGGTGGTCACTACGATCGGGGCATCCCAGTTTTCCGCCGCCAGCCGGGCCCAGAGGCCGTCTATTGTCTGCTCGTCCACCGCTGCGGGGTCCAGAGCCGAGTGGTGCTCGAGGACCGCCCTCTCGTGGCCGAACGCTGCACGGTACACGCCGGCGGTTTGCTCCGTGATGCTGGTGTAGGGCACGGCCACGATGACACGGCGGAGTCCGTGCAGCAGTGCGTGGCGCAGGGCGAACGCCATCGATGATAGCGTCTTCCCCCCACCTGTGGGCACAGTCAGCCGGAACATGCCAGGCGATAGCTCAGCTGCCTGAAGGCAGGCGGAATAGACGTCTCGCCGCACCTGGCTCACCACGTCGTCTCGCGTGCGAAGGGACCGGTGATGCTGCTCGAAGCGCCTCCAGAGGTCCTGAAGACTCGTGCTCGTCTGGCGCCGATCAGCCCGCTGTGCCTGGAAGTGCTCCTCGGTATCGAGGTAGTCCGCGTCCACCAGCGCGGAGAACAACATTCGGATGTAGAACTCAGCATCGCGTGGCGATTGGACGAACGATGGAATGGACCCGTCGACGGGCGGTCCCATCAGCTCCTCGGGAGCAAGTCGCAGAGCCTCGGCCGGCGCGCTGTCCTCATCCCAGTTCCTCAGCTTGCCCAGCAGCTGCGCCCGATCGATGAGACCGCCGTGGTGACCGGCGATGAGGAAGGCCAGAGGGTCACACAGGCGAGAGGCTAGCGATGCACCTGCCGCCTTGTGGTCCGGGCCGGGGCCCTTTTGGCGCTGCCCAGCCTCGCACTCCAGGAGGTAGCGCTGAAAGTCCGGGTGATACTTTCCCAGATCGTGCCACAAACCGGCCACCCGCGCCAGCTCGGCGCTGCCGAAGGGAGCAGCGTTCGAGGCGGCCAGGGCTGCCACGGACTGGAGGTGCTGTCGAAGGCCCTGACGTCTACCCGCCTCATTCCGCGAATGCGCATACGGCGGATCAACCTCGTGATCTGCTGCGGCGGGTCGTTCGGCGGCTGCGCCGCCGGTGTAATTCGACATGGTCATCTTTGCTACGTGCTGACATAGTACACGGCCCGGATAACTATACGCGACATTTCGCGCTGTGCTGTTCAATCGCCGCGGCTTCAGACCGTGGTACCGACAACAGTAACTCTGATCCGCGGCCCGGAAGCAACATAGTTGTCGAGCCTCTGAGGCTGGCTGGCCCATTGACCTCAGATATGGGGTGACGATGGGGGTAGCTCGGGAAGAGGGCGGCGCGTAGTGACTCATGGAAGGCGGAAGCAGTATGGCCGGAGTGAGCGGGCGCCCCAAGCTGGGTGGTGGGAGCCAGCCAAACGGTGGGAAGTACAGCGAGCGCAAAGTCTGGGGTGCGTAGCGGCCGCGCTCGTCGCTCCGCGCTAGCGCATGATCAGGGAGGATGTTGTGCAATCCAGCGGAGAGGAGGGCACCCACAAGGGATGCCCCTACAGCCCGGTGTCGGTGGACCAGGGAAACCGCCTCGGAGGGAGAGAACGGCCTGAAGGCCTGAGCTACGAGCATGGCACACCACCCCACTTGGCCTCGCACCAGGAACAAGCGGTCGCACGCTAATCGACGGAAGATGGTCCATATAAGACAAGGATTTCCGCCTTATATTGAAGCGGCAATTTGGCTTGTGGTGGCCGAACAACGGCATTGACAGCTTCATATAACCACGGAGAGTGTTGAAAACCCCTTGACGAACTTCAGGGCTGTGACCTTCGGAGGCTCTTACGGTCTGTGAGCGGCAATGTGAGCCCTCTCTGAGCCCATTTCTGCTCTAAGGGCGCCAGCTTGGAGGCTTGTCAAGACTTCATCGGCGAGTTTTTCAATAACCTCCGGGGTTATGCGAAGCCAGCGTGCGGTGAAACGGGGACACGAATTCTGCGGGAACCGCCGGCAGCCGCTTGATGATGGCGCCCGATGCTGCGTCGAACGCGATCAGCTCGTGTCCGGCTACCACATAGGCCGAGGCATGCGTCGGAGTTCCTTGCGCACCGACCGGAGAGGAGGCAGAGCCGCTCAGCCAGGACGCCATCCCTGCCGCCACGACCAGCGCGACTCGGAGCACCCTACCTGAAACCATGACCCCCTGTTGGTCTCCTCGCTCAGCACACGGCGAGGCTGAGGGGAATGAGCCATTCACGACGCGGTGAGCGTCTCTTTTCAGTGTAGACCTGTAGCAGCCGGCGGTCAACAACCGCCCCCAGCCTGTGCGCAGCGAGCGCCTCAGTGCGGGAGGGCAGCTTCACGCCACTGCGTGGAGCGTGTGGAGAGCCGCATACAAAGGGCATTATACGAGCCAAACCAGTGGATCTATGGTTCCGGTCCGGTGGGGCGCTTCTCTCTACCCTGGCTGCTGAGACTTGATGTAGGCGACCGCCTCGTCGAGTTCCCGCCGGAACTGCTCAACACT
>Ga0102924_1004453_pt1 | contig 14120 bp, 14 predicted proteins | sample PaiPotPPM11metaG_FD_80116 | JGI IMG/M metagenome (GOLD analysis project Ga0102924, IMG submission 80116) | Iron sulfur acid spring bacterial and archeal communities from Banff, Canada, to study Microbial Dark Matter (Phase II) - Paint Pots PPM... ... | reverse complement strand
TGCTGGTCCCTCGCGATGACATCATCGGTCTTGAGGTTGAAGGCCTGGCCGGGGCGGGGAGAGGCAACTCCGATCGCCTGGGCCTGTACGCCGCAGGCAGCGAGAGCGAGACCGATCAAGGTGAGCACTGCGGTCCGGGCGATCTTCATGAAGCCTCCAGGATTTGAAGTGACGGGGCCCCGCGGCGGGACCCCGTCTGGTCAATCGTTACGGCGAGTGCGGGTCGGCGACGTATGGGAAATCGGTGAGAAGCGTGGCGTCCGCGTCCTTCGCGACGCCGTCGCCGATCGTGGTTGCCAGGGCGCCGGGCGTGCAGACCGGTGTGCCGAAGGCGCAGGTGGCGCCGTCGACTGCCTGCAATGCAATGTCAACAACGTCATCGCCGAGCCGGCGGCCGTTGGGGAAGCCATCGAGCTCCTTGGCGAGCGCGCCGAGCCGGTTGACGTCGTTCGGGTTGGCATGGGTCACCGGGGTGTCCATGTTGAGGCGCAGCTCATCGCCGGGAACCTGGTTGGGGTTATTGGGCATGTTCACGCCCTTGATGCCGGTCAGGAAGACCGCCACCAGGTCGGTGCGATTGGTCTCAGGGGCACCTACCTTGAAGAACGCGTTCAGGTACTTGGCCAGCAGGGGAGAGGTGACACCGCTGAGGAACTGCTTGTCATCCGCGGGAGTGGTGGCGTTGAAGACGTCCTTACCGGCCAGTGGCACGACGACTTCGTTCACGAGCGGGTTGCCGAGGCGTGAGACCTGCGTCCAGAAATGGCCGTTGCCACCCGTCTGCTTGGTCCCATTGCTGTTGAGCACGGTCATCGTCGCTCGCTTCGAGGTGGCCCAGACGCCGATGATCGAGTCGTTGGCTCCCTTGACGGCGGTCTTGGGCACCTGGATCGCGATCGTGTGCACGTTGAGGCCGCTCAGACTGTCCGTGGCACCTGTCGCGGCGCCGGTCACGTTCAGCGGGCTGAAGATGCCGCCGAGGTTGACAAAGAACGGGTCGTCACGCTGGCCGGCGAAAACCTTGATGCCGTTGCCGAGATCGTGGATCGCAGCAGTCGCCAGCTGATGGTAGTTCGCGGCATCGCCGGTGGAATTTTTTCCGACCGCGTCGGGCGGGGTCAGCAGGTCGCTGGCGATCCGGCGGTTATCGCCATTGCGCCAGAGCGCCATCTCGTAGCTCTGGGGACGGTTCCAGTTCTTGTAGGTCTTGGTGCTGTCGTCGTAGCTGACCGGACCGGTGGTATAGAGGAACGTGGAGGGATCGACCGTCTTGGTCTTGAACTGGAAGGAGTAGACGATGTGGTCTTTGGCATCGCCGACATTGTCGATGTGTATCTGGTAGAGGACGTCGTCACCGAAGCTGTAGAAGTTCGGGCCGCCCGAGGGAACCTCGACCGGAATCCAGTTGGCGATGATGTCGACCTTGGTGCTGTCGACCGGGTCCGTAAAGGCGTAGGTGTCGGTGTTGTCTGCGACGGGATCCTGGGATATAAGCGGCGCTTCGCGGTGGCTCGACGCACTCGCCCCGATGGGCGCGAGCGTAAAGGCCGCCGCAGCCGTCCCCAGGACGGCGATCAAAGCTTGTTTGCGCATGAGTGTTCCTTTTGCTAGAGAGTCCGTTTAAAAACGCGTCCCCGTTTTTGGGGTATCGACCAAGCTTTGCAAGGGCCCCTGCAAAGTTCGATCTGCCTCTTTAACGAAGCTGAAAGGTTTCTGGATCAACGCAGGGCGTAGATCTCGATCGTCGGGCCGGGTCGAACCCAGCCGTCGTAGCCGCTGAGCGGCACGTAGTAGCCGTCGATTGGATCAAAGACGGCATCGGTGCAGCGTCCGCTCGTGGGTGAGAAGGTGGCTCGCACGCTGGCAGAGTCCTGCAGGGCCCTTCGCAGAGGAAGGCTCGGGGAGCAGCCGCCCGCAGGGGTGGTGGCGGAGTAGACGACGTACTGAACCCCGTCCGCCCCCAGAGCCGTGAGAGTATTCCGTTGCAGCTCGGACTCTTGCAGCTCGTGGATGCTGTATCGGTCTTCGAGCCGGTTCTGGAGAAACGAGGCGACGTAACCGTTGGTCGCTCCATGGCTCTGGTCCTTTCGATCGATCATTGCCTGGTCATGGGCAGGGCCGGCGAAGTAGAGGACAGCCACCCGGCTGTCGGGGGGAACATGTGCCGACAGCCAATCGAACGCCTGCGTCCGGGTGTCCTCCTGTTGGATCAGGTGGTCGAAGGCGAGATCGTGCGCCAGGCAGGGGAGAACCACGATGACCACCGCAAAGGCGGTTGCGAGTCCAGGGCGGGTCATCCGCGCCAATACTGCGACCAGGCTTCGTGCGCCAAGCAACAGCAGCGGTGGGACTAATGGGTCCGCATAGCGGACAAAGACAGAGAAACCCGCACCGAGAAGTGCGTAGTAGGCGAGCACGAACGCGAGCAGAATCAAATCCGCCTTAGTCCGGCGTACAAGGGCGTACGCGGTTCCGGCGAGGCTGAGTAAAAAGAGCGGCGGATCGAGTCCAAACCAGAGGGCCAGGCGAGGGATATGCAGGTAGCCGATCTCAGGTTGGCTCGCCGACGACAGGTGATGGAAGATGTAACCGACTCCGGCCGCGAAGGCCGGCACGTCGACCAGCAGGAACGGTGAAGTCAGCAGGAAGGCGAGCACCGCCAGCAGGCCGATGACGATCAGACCGAGCAGGGTGCGCAGGGTGGAACGACGGTGAACAAGCTGTGCCACGGCCACGCTGGCAAGCAGCAGCGCGCCGTTGTATTTGACGCTCGCCGCAAGCCCAGCCAGCACGCCGGCCATGACTTGATAACGCGTCCGGTCGAGCTCCGAGAGTTCAAAAGCGACATTCAGGCCGGCCACGCAGGCGAAGGCCAGCGGAATATCTATGGTGGCGAAATGACTGTCGCGTACCGCCAGGAACGCAACGGCCAGGAAGAGGGCGGCCAGTACGCCGGTCAGCTCGCCGTAAGCGCGGCGGCCGAGCCGGTAGAGCATCAGCACCGTGGCGCTGCCGATGGCGGCGTCGAGGAGGCGGACTACAAGGTAGGGCGCCGCGGGACCGAATAGAGGAAAGAGGGGCTTCAGCAGCGCCAGCCAGGCGGCCGAGATATACATATATAGATGCGGCCAGTTGGCAAAGTGTGGATCGAGGACGCCATGCAGGGCTCCCATCGCCCTGCCGACGACAACGTCTTCATCGGGCCGGTAGATCGCAGGCAGGCCGAAGTTGATTCCCCAGAGCCGGAGCGCCAGTGCCGCAACGGCGATCCCCGTAACGGCGAGGCGGCGCCGGCTAATCGTGCCCGGGTTGCGGAGCCGGCGTCCGCTGGAAGATGTAGTAAACCGCCACAACTCCGATGATCGCCAGCGCGACCGGCGCGCTCAGGAACGCGACTCCGATCGCCAGCAAGTACACGATGCCGCCGATCGAGAAACGAAGCCAGGTAGACCCGCGGGCGTTTAGCGGAACCGGCCGCAGCAGGCGCCCCTCGCCGCCGAGCGACCAGGCGAAGATCGCCGCGAAGCTGAGGGCCATACCCTCGAAGGCAACGCCGTAGATCGCCATCGCGACGTGGGCATCCTGGTTGTCACTCGTCAGGTACTTTGCCATCGTGCTGGTAGCGAATGGGATCGCCACAACGAAGAGCAAGAGCACGAGGTTGAGGAAAAGCAGGGTACGGTCGACGCGGGCGATGTTCTTGACCAGGTCGTGGTGGTTGACCCAGATGATCCCGATCGTGAAGAAGCTGATCAGGTAAGCGATAAACGAGGGCCAGTGATCGCCCAACTGTTTGAGTAGGGAGCCGTGGCCGGGGCCCGCGACCACGAGGTCGAGCGCCAGCAGTGTGATGGCGACGGCGACCACGCCGTCGCTGAAGGCCTCCAGGCGGTCGCGTTCCATTCGGAGAAGATAACCGGAATGCAGGGCGAGACCGAGACCTCCTACCCCATTCTCTTCCGGGTGCCCGGGTTCGCCCGCGTGATGCTCGCCACCGTGCTAGGCCGCCTCGCCGGCCAGATGTGGGAGGTCCTGCTCGTCCTTTTTGTGCTTGTCCGCTACAGGTCGCCTGCCCTCGCCGGCCTGACCGTTCTGTTTGCGCTCCTGCCTGGGCTTGTGTTGAGCCCCATCGCCGGCTCGTTGCTGGACCGGCAGGGACGCCTGCGCTTGATGGTCTTCGACTATACGTTGACAGCCTTGCTGACCGGCGGGATTGCCATTCTCTCCGCCCTGCATTCATTGCCCGTCCCCTTGCTGCTTGTCATGGTGACCCTGCTCTCGGTCAGCAACATCCTGAGCAGTACTGGAGCCCGCTCACTCTTTCCACTTATGGTCCCTCGGCATCTCTGGGACCGATCCAATGGGATCGATTCCAGCTCCTACTCGGTGACCTCGATCATCGGTCCGGCAGTTGCCGGGCTGCTGATCGCGAGGTTCGGGCCTGAGGTCGGCCTGGGTGCGATGGCAGCCATCGTTGGCCTGGCAGCGGTGTCTCTTGTGGGGGTCCGGGAGCCGGTTGAGCTGATCCGGCCCAAGAGCTCGCTGCTCGGCGATTCGTGGACTGGTCTCGCATACGTTCTCACACACCCAACCCTGCGCGGGCTCGCTCTGTCTTTCTTCTTCACCAATTTCGGCGCAGCTCCCATGCTGATCGGCATTCCACTGATCGTCATCGGCCGGCTGCACGGCGGTGCCGACACCGTGGGCCAGGTCTGGGCCGCCTTCGGCATAGCGGGTCTCATCGGTGGCCTCATCACCGGGCGATTCAACACCGAGGGGAGGGAGCGTGGCTTGATCGTCGCCTCAATCGCGATCCAGGTACCCGCCCTGGCGATGCTCCCCTTCGTCAGCAGCCGGCTGGAACTCTACGTTCTCGCGCTCGTCATGGGCGGTACCAACTCCGTATGCCTGGTAGCCATCTTCGCCATCCGCCAGCGTCGCACCGACCCGGCTCTCTTTGGCCGTGCCTTTGCCGTGTCCATGGGTCTCAACATGGTTGGCCTACCGGTGGGATCGGCGTTGACCGGGCCGCTCTTCGAACGCTCCTTACTGCTGCCGTTGCTGCTTGGCGCCGCGATCACCCTCGTCGCGGTGCCGATTACATTGCTGACGATTCCGAGGCAAGCTCCGGAGCGCGCTGTGCCGTCGCTCGTCGGCGACGCGTCGCGAGGAATAGCCCGACCAGGATCAGCAGGAAGCCAAGCGCGGCGCCAACCGTGAACGGCTCGTGGAGTAGAACGACCCCGAGGCCTAGCGCAACTGCCGGGTTGACGTAGGTGATCATGGTTGCCCGCACCGACCCGACCTCCGCGATGAGCGCGAAGAAGACCAGGAAGGCAACCGCGGTGCAGACCACCCCCAGGATCGCGATCGCGAGCAGCACCTCCGGGGAGGGCATCGTAGGCGGGAGATGGAGGAGCGCTAAGGGCGCATAGGCGATGGCAGGCAGCGTCAGAGAGATGGCTACGACGCCGATACCGGGTACGTCCGAGAGGCGCCTGGCGATGATCATCGGGCCGACGGCGTAGCCGATGGCGACCAGGCCGACCTCGCCGACCGCGGTCAGGTCGCTGCCCGAAACGTTGAGACCGACCAGGGCCGCTACCCCAACGAAGCCGATCACAAGTCCCATCAGACGGCGTGCATCGAAGCGATCCGTCGCCCCGGTAAGCCGGCTCAGCACCACGCCTACGAATGGCACGGCAGCCAGCAGCAGACCGGTCAGCGAGCTGGTCAGGTGCCGCTCCGCGTCGGAGAGGAGAACCCAGGGCAGCGCTACCTCGGCGAGCGTGTAGGCGATCACGGTCTTCCACCTGGGTAGAAGCGGTGCCAGCCCACCTCGGGCGGCGGCGAGCGGCACCAACAGCAGAGCCCCCAGCGTGGTCCTGAAGAAGACCAGGGTCACGGGGTTCAGGTCGCTGACTGCAACCTTGATCAGGAGATAGGGGATCCCCCAGATCAAGCCCATCGCCACGAAGAGGATCCAGCCCCGACGCGTCATTGGATGTCATGCTATTGGGCGGCTACGTAACCTGTGTCCGATTCGCCGTGTGACCAGCCACCCGTCGAAGGGCTTCACCTAGACTCAACTACATTGGCTAAGGCGATCAACGAGCGTCGGCAGCGGCGAAGGGATGTGCCGCCTGGGGGAGGCTCCGCGGATGACCTTGCCGTGGTCAAGCTGATCTCGCATGAACTGAGGGGACCGACCACGGTTTTGCGCGGTCACCTGAGTATGTGGCTGGAAGGGAGCGTCGCCTTTCCTGAGGAACTGATGCCGGCGCTCCGCACCTGCTACGGAAGCGTCCTGCAGCTCAACAACCTGATCAACCAGATGATCCTGGCGATGCGCATCCGAGATGGCGCCCTTGCTCCCAGCTGGCGAGCCGTCGACTTCAGCGCCTGGTTGCGGACAGTGGCCCACGACATCTCGATAGTGGTTGCCTCGACCGGTCAGGGCTTCCAGCTCGAAATGCCGCGGACACGAGTGCGGGGTCGGGGTGACGTCTTCCTCTTGACGACGGCAGTCTTCAACCTGGTCGACAACGCGCAGAAATTCTCCCCGCGAAACTCCATCATCCGGTTGGCCTGCCGCTTATCCGGGGAAACGATCGAGATTGAGGTGATCGACCAGGGGGAGGGATTTCCGCCGGGCTTCAGACTCGAGCCCTTCGCGCGAATCGATCGCGAACTCGGCTTCGAGCGGCCCGGCGTCGGGGTCGGCCTCTTCATCGCCCAGGGAGTCGCCCGGGCTCACGGCGGAAGCCTAGACTTCACCTCGTCAGCAACCGGCAGCACGGTTCGCCTGACGTTGCCCGCCCGCAAGGAGGATGCCGCATCAAAGCCCTAGCCAGTGATGTCACGCTCGGCTTCAGCAACGACACGCTGCCGCTTGGAAGCCACGTGTGCTTTTACTACTCGAACGAGGAGGTTGTTCGCCAGAGCCTGGCTTTCCTAAGGGTCGGCCTCGATGCTCCTGAGGATTTCTGTGTCATCTTTGCCGACCGGAGCCGCTGGGAGTCGCTCACGGGCTGGCTCCAGGAGGGCTATGCGGGCAATACGAGGTCGCTTATCGAGGGTGGAAAGCTCGCACTGATCGGAGGCTCGCCGACCCTGGATGGCCTCGTCGCCGACATCGGCGGAACGCTCGACGCTGCTACCAAGGGACGCGGTTACCAGCGAATCAGGTTCCTCGGGTTCATCGGCTGGGGCCTGCCCGACTGGCCGGACGAAGATTCGCTGCTCGAGTTTGAGAGCACCGTCAATGAGGTGGTTACCGCCTACCCGGCGGTGATCATCTGTACTTATGGCGTTCCCAAGCTACCCGGCACGAGCCTGATCTACGGCGGCCTCAAGACCCACTCGCTTGCTGCCTTCGAGGGCGGTCCGTTCGAGCCGAATCCATTCTTCGTGTCCCCTGACGTCTATCGCGAACGCCTCCCGAAGAAGTCCTGACCGGCGCCCGCATGCCGGATAGAATCGACGGGCGCGGAGCGGTCGCCTAGTCCGGTCGAGGGCGCGGCACTGGAAATGCCGTAACCGGGGTAACTCGGTTCGCGAGTTCGAATCTCGCCCGCTCCGCCACCGAATTCTGTCCTTCGATCAGCAGCGAGGTGACCTGTGGCAGATCCTGATGTGATCCCGATGATCGCCTACGAGGATGGCAATGCGGCGCTGGACTGGCTGGCAAAGGCGTTCGGCTTTCGCGAACGAGCTCGCATGACCGACAAGGGCGGCCGGCTATCCCATGGTGAGATGCAGGCCGGCAGCGGCGTCATCATGCTGGCCAGTCCGACTCCGGAGTACCGCGGACCGGCGCACCATAGAGATGAATGCGAGCGGGCGCGCGCCTGGTCGGCTGTTCCATACATCGTGGACGGCGTGCTGGTTACGGTCGATGATGTGCAGGCACACTGCCGCCGTGCCCGCGAGGCCGGCGCCCGAATTCTGACCGAGCCGGAATCAGACAAGTACGGAACGCGCTATCGGGCCGAAGACGTCGAGGGGCATCGCTGGATGTTCGTCCAGCGGTCCGACGGTTAGCTCGGCTCCCTTTCTTTGGCCACTCGCCTGGGCCGTTCCAACTTGCCCGAGCGATCCGGTCCGGTGTAGCCGGCCCACGGGTCATAATCGACCTCCAGGGCTCCCTGGGCCGGCCGCTCGCCTTCCGGCACGTTGCGCAGGTTGACCCGGATCCTCGTCCAGGTCGTGTTCCGTCCACGCATCGAATCGAGCATGATGTCGGCGGGCTCGAGTTTCGAGGCGACGTCCTGATGCCGCGCTTTCCACCGGTCGAGGCCAGCCATTGCCTCATCCTTGCTGGCGGCGCGCGCGATCTCGATCAGGGGCGCTGATGTCCGACGCCTTCCGGTGGGGCCGACTGACTTGCCGGGCGCTGGCACCGGCACCACTCCTTTTGGTGTCGGCGCCGGATCGGCCATTCGACGCTTGGAAGGCTGGACCCGTGGCGGCTCGCCCTCCTGCTTGGCGAAATGGGGCGGCCAGGGCGCGTCACCAAAGCCGGCGGCCTCGTGCTCGGCTGAGAGCTCGAGCAGCTTCGCGAGTGACCCGATTGCCTCGTCGATACCTTTCGATGGGTCACCGATGGCAGCGAAGCGTTGCGGGACGGTTGCCATCGTGAAGGCTTCGAGCTCGCAGCTCGGCACCTCTTCCCAGGTGAGCGGCGCCGAGACCCGGGCATCCGCCGTTGGGCGCACCGAATAGGCCGATGCGATGGTCCGGTCCTTGGCGTTCTGGTTGTAGTCGAGGAACACGCCGTGGCGTTCCTCCTTCCACCAGCGGCTGGTCGCGATCTTCGGTGCCCTGCGCTCCACCTCCCGAGCCAGCGCCAGCGCTGCTCGGCGAACCTCGGGAAAAGTCCAGCGCGGCTCGATCCTGGCGTAGACATGGATGCCCCGCGAGCCGGAGGTTTTCGGCCAGCCGGTCAACCCGTAGTCGGCCAGGACTTCCCTTGTCACCATCGCGACCTCGCGCATCTGCGACCAGGGAATGCCGGGGACCGGGTCGAGGTCGACGCGCAGCTCATCAGGATGGTCGAGGTCAGTTGCGCGCACCGGGTGTGGGTTCAGGTCGATGCACCCGAGGTTGATGACCCAGAGCAGCTGAGCCGCGTCCTTGACCACGACCTCCTCGGCAACCCGCCCGGAGGGGAAGGAGAGCTCGACCGTCTCGATCCATTCAGGGCGTGAGCTGGGCGCACGTTTCTGGAAGAAGAATTCGCCCTCGGCGCCGTTGACGAAACGCTTGAGCGCCATCGGCCTGGCCGACACGCCACGCACAGCACCCTCGGCGACGGCGAGGTAGTAGCGAACGAGGTCCAGCTTGGTCTGGCCGGTTCGCGGAAAAAAGACCTTGTCCGGGTTGGTGACGACCACCTCGTGCCCGGCGACCGGAATGACCTCCTCCTTACGCTCCGCCAATCGCCTTCAGGCCCGCCTCGGCGCAGTCGAGGTCCTGCTCCGGCCGGCCGCCGCTGACACCGATGGCACCGATGATGTGCTCCTCGCTCCTGATCAAAACCGAGCCGAGCCCCGGGATCAGCGGGCGGCGCGTCATCTCAGCGATGGCCTCGAAGAATCCAGGACGCTTCTCGTAGATCTCAGCCACGGCGTCGCCAGGCCGCCCCAGCGTGGCGGCGCCGGCGGCCTTCGCCTCAGCGATCTCAGCAGTAAGCGGAGGCGCGCCGTCCATCCGTCCGAGATGCACCAGGTGACCGCCCTCGTCGACCACGGCAACCGTTACGCGGATGCCAATCTCGGCGGCACGCCGCTGCGCCGCAGCCGCCATCGCTGCCGCCTGCTCCAGGGTGAAGCGAGTCATCAGATGTATTGTCGCTCACTGATTGGGGCCAGGTGGAGCGTAACGCTCGGCGTGACCTCGGAGCAGTGAGACTCGAAACGGCCGCCATCGCCTCGGGCGAAGCCGCCCGCGAGCGCGGCCCCCCCCGTCCCGCTCCTCGTCGGTCATGCCGGCGGCGAAGTGATCGGCTTCTGCTCTGGGCGGCTCTTAGGTGTTCCTTAACAAAAGCTCATATCTCGCTAATCCAGACCGTGTCTAATCGTAGAACCGCCAATTCCCAGAGGAGGCTTTTCATGCTCGATCGGCCGCCCCCGCCCAGCCACGAAACGCCGGTCCCGGCCGGTCGTTCGCCGCAGGAGTACGCCGCCCGGGTGCCGGCGCCGATCGAACAGATTCTCTTTGAAGTCAAACGACTGATCGTCGGGCAGGACCGCCTGCTCGAGCGCCTGCTGATCGCGCTCCTATCCGGTGGTCATGTTCTCCTCGAGGGTGTCCCCGGCCTGGCCAAGACCGTCACCGTTAAGGCCTTTGCCGAGGTCATCGGCGGGACACCGGGCCGGATTCAGTTCACCCCCGACCTGGTCCCAGCGGACCTGGTCGGCACCCGCATTTACAACCCGGCGAAGGGGGAGTTCTCGACCGAGCTGGGCCCGATTTTCTGCAACCTCCTGCTCGCCGATGAGATCAACCGCGCCCCCGCGAAAGTCCAGTCCGCTCTGTTGGAAGGAATGCAGGAGAGGCAGGTCACGATCGGCAAGGACACTCACCCGCTTCCCAATCCATTCGTTGTTCTGGCGACCGAGAACCCGATCGAGACCGATGGCACCTACCCGCTGCCGGAGGCGCAGCTCGACCGGTTCATGCTCAAGGTCCTGGTCGACTACCCGTCCTTCTCGGAAGAGGTGGTGATCGTCGAGCGCATCACCGGCCCCGCGATTGAGCTCCGTCGTGTCATCTCCCTCGAGCAATTGCGGGAGATGCAAAAGAAGGTGTCGGAGATTTATGTCGACCCTGCGGTCCGTAAGTATGCCGCTACGCTCGCCTTTGCCAGCCGCCCCGGCAAGGTGAAGGGACTCGAGGACATGGCGCCCAACATTGCCTACGGCGCCAGCCCGCGTGCCTCGATCAACATGATCAGCGCAGCCAGGGCGCTGGCCTTCATGCGCGGCCGGCAGTACGTGCTCCCTCACGACGTCAGCGAAATCGCGCCCGAGGTGCTTCGTCACCGTATCGTTCTCACCTATGAGGGGATCGCGGCAGGCGTGACCACCGAGTCGATCGTTCGTCGCCTCCTGGATGCCTTTCCAGCACCGCGGATCGACCTTGGAGACCGGTTTGCTTCCTGACCCACAGGTCGGTCTTTCGGTCGGAGAGTTGCTTCGGCGGTCTCGCTGGCCGGTGCTGAAGCGCCTGGGCCTCCACCCCGGTGGAGACGAGCGCTCGCGCCTGCGTGGTGCGGGCCTTGAGTACAGCGACGTCCGAGAGTACCAGGCGGGCGATGACCCGCGCATGATCGAGTGGACGATCACGGCTCGCTCCGATCGGCCCTACGTGCGCGAGTCTCTCCCCGATCGCGGACTCGATGCCTGGCTGCTCGTTGATGTGACGCGGTCACTCGATTGGGGCACGGCCCGAGTCCTCAAGCGCCAGCTCGCAGTCGAGATCGCCGTCCTCACCGGGCAGCTGCTCAGCGGGCGCGGCAACCGGGTCGGCGCGCTGCTCTTTGGTAACCGAGTTCATGGCTTGGTGCGGCCCGCAGCTGGAAGGACAGCATTGCTGCAACTCATCAATCGAATCGAGCACGCCGGAGCGGACGGGGGACCCGGTGAAACCGACCTCGGTCAGGCCTTGATGGATGCCGGCCGCCTGATCCGGCGCCCCTCCCTCCTGGTCCTGATCAGTGACTTCATGACTCCTGAGGGCTGGCAGAAACCGCTCAGCTCGCTCGGCTTTCGGCACGAGGTGGTGTCCATCTGGATAACGGATCCACGCGAAAGCTCGATCCCGGACATCGGCGTTGTCACCTTCGAAGATCCCGAAAGCGGCCGGCAGGTACTTGTCGACACCACCAACGCGCGCCTGCGGCAGCGCTTTAAGGCAGCCGCTGATACCGAGCACCAACGCATCAAGGACGACCTGGTCAAGGCACGGACCGCAGTGGGCGAGTTCAGCACCGAGGGCGAGGTCGTTCCGCAACTGGTCCGATTCCTCAAACAACGGGAGGCACAGCGCGGACACCGGGTCGCGCCCGTCACCGCATGAGCTTCCAATCACCGCTTTTGTTGCTTGGCCTGCTGGCCATTCCTCTCCTGGCGGGCTTCTACTGGACGCAGCAGCAGCGGCGGCGTGCCTACGCGGTGCGCTTCACCAACCTGGCCCTTTTGAACCAGGTCATGGGCAAGGGTCCCGGAATCCGACGCCATATACCCGCCGCATTCTTCCTGCTCGGCCTCGCCGGGTTGCTGCTGGCGATGTCCCGGCCGCAGGCCACGCTCAAGGTTCCGAAGGACCAGACGAGCGTCATCCTCGTCGTAGACGTATCAGGGTCGATGGCCGCCAGCGATGTTCAGCCGACCCGCATCCAGGCTGCTATACAGGCCGGCCAGACGCTGATCGATCAGCTGCCCGGCTCCGCCCAGGTAGGTCTGGTCATCTTCAACTCCTCGGTTTCGGTCGTATCGCCTCTGACGGAGGACCACGGTTCGGTCAAGGACGCCCTGGGACAGCTGAGTCCCGGCGGAGGCACTGCCATTGGAGATGCGATACAGGTTTCCCTGGCACAGATCGGCTCCGCGCTTGACCCGAGGGCTGGCGCCAAGCCATCTCATGCCGTGATGGTGCTCCTAACCGATGGAACGTCCAACACCGGCATGGATCCACAACAGGCCGCCGCACAGGCAAAGCAGGCTGGCGTTCCGGTCGACACCGTCGGGATCGGCCAGCGCAATCAGACGACGCTGCTCGGTGGCCGGCTGGTGGACGGCGTCGATGAACAGGCTTTGCAGGGAATCGCCAGCACGACCGGCGGGCACTACTTCTTTGCCGCCGACGAGAACCAGCTGCACAAGATCTACAGCGACCTCGGCTCCCGGATTGGATTTACCACCACCAAGGTCGACCTGACGATCCCGATCCTGGCGCTGGGTACCATCATCCTCGTGGTCGGCGGCCTATTCAGCCTTCGCTGGTTCCGCCTGCTCCCGTAGAACCTTTCAGTTTCGGGCGGAGGCCCATCAGGTCCAGGGACAGAGCGCCCGCCTCATAACTAATGCGGCGTTCTCGCTCCACCCTGGACGTCGCCGCTGCCGCCTCGAGAACCGCGCCAGCACGACCGACCTGAACGGCAACCGCGCCATCGCTGTCCATCACGACGATGTCCCCGGGGTTGATCGTCGTGTCGCCGATTACCACAGGGACATCAAGCGCCCCAATCTGATCCTTGGCGGCCTGGGTTGCACGTATCCAACGGGCCCAGATGGGAAGCCCGAGCTGGACCAGCTCGGGCGTATCGCGAACCGCGGCGTCGATCAGGACTCCCGACGCTCCGCGGGTGCGCGCCTGCGTGGCGAGCAGCTCACCCATGAGGGCGACCGGCTCGGGCGATGGCATGGTGATGACGAGAAGGTCACCCGATTCGATCTTTTCGATCGCCGCGTGGACCATCAGGTTGTCGCCCTGGGCGCAGCGCACTGTACGCGCTGGTCCGGCAACGCGGGTGCCGGGAATTATCTGGATCAGCGCTATATCTATCAGGCCGCTGTAACCGGCTGCTTGATAGATGGTGGCAACGCCGTAAGCAGCGAGGTCAGTGGCGAGCGTCATGCTGCGCGAATCTTATCGGGCGCGATGGTCGACGACGGCGGCTGTGTAACACTGATGCTCGCTACCCATGGCTGACAGTTCCTCGCTGGTCAACGGTGCGGATCGGGACCCTGCCCTCAGCGTCCCCGGCGGCATCACCCTCAGCTATCGACGCTTGCGTGATCTGGTCGAGCAGGCCGCCGGCGAGCTCCTTAAAGCCGGCGTCGAGCCGGGGGGTCGCGTCGCGCTGGCTTTCCCAAATTCGCCGGAGGCAATTGTTTTCTTCCTTGCGGCGGCTGCCATCGGCACCGCCTGCCCGCTCAACCCGGCGTACACGGAAGCGGAATTCCGCTTCTACCTCGAGGACACCGGCGCGCGCTTTCTCGTCTTGCCCATCAATGACGGCGTTGCCGCGCGCAAGGCGCTTCCCCCAGGCGCGAGGTTGCTCGAGGCGCAGATCGATGCTGGTGGACTGCATATCAATTCAAACAATGCACCGA
>Ga0102924_1004451_pt1 | contig 14122 bp, 8 predicted proteins | sample PaiPotPPM11metaG_FD_80116 | JGI IMG/M metagenome (GOLD analysis project Ga0102924, IMG submission 80116) | Iron sulfur acid spring bacterial and archeal communities from Banff, Canada, to study Microbial Dark Matter (Phase II) - Paint Pots PPM... ... | reverse complement strand
TGCGTCGGCGGCGGCATCGGCGCCTGCGTCGGCGGCGGCATCCCCGGTCATCGACGCGTCGCCGGGGCTCGCCTCCGCGTCTTTCGCATCGCTCGCGGCATCGCTCGCGGCATCGCCGGTCGTTGCGTCCGCCCGACCGGTGTCCGCCGCCATCGCGTCCACGCCGCCCGCGTCGCTCGCCTCGGCGTCCACGGGGGCGACGTCGGCGGTTCCCGAGTCACCCGTTTCCAGCGACACGGAGCCGCCGCACGCGACGAACCCCCCGAGGACGACGGCCGCAGCGATCCCCCCCGCAGACCTAGAAATGAACGCACCCATGGAGCTCCCCCACGACGTTCTCGCACTTGAAGACGAACACCGCCGTGAACCCGAGGAGGGTGCCGATCCCCCCGTTGTCGCCCAGCGCCTCGTATTCGTCGACGCGGAAGTGGCCGCTCACGTTTCCCGGGCACCCGGTTCCGTGCTGCACGATCTCGCTCTCGTTGACCGCGGCCACGTCGTAGACCACCCCGGTCACCATCGCCTGCTTCGTCTTCCACGTGTTGAAGTTGATGGACCACCAGTCCGCCGAGCCTCCCTCCGCAGGAGTCACCTGCACGAGGGCGCCGTCGTACGTCGCGTAATACGCTTCGGCCTCCACCGCGAACGCGCTGCCGAGACCGTCCGTCTCGGTCCCCGCAAACCACGGACAACCCGGATCTCCGTGGACCCAGAAGACGTGGCCGCCGGTCGAGCACGCGGCCGACGACGGCAGACCCGCGTCGTCGGTGGAGGCCTCCGGCGGCGCCGAGCCGTCGGTGGAGGCCTCCGGCGGCGCCCCCTCGTCAAGCGAAGCGTCGATAGGCGCGCTGTCCTGCAGGGTCGTCGCGGACTCGTCGGCGACCGCGTCGCCTGGCGAGCCATCGCTCTCCTGCGCGTCCGTCAGGGTCGCATCGGAACCCGATCCGGAGTCCGCGACCGAAGCGCCCTCGACGCCGGTTTCGGATCCATCGACCGCGCCGTCCGAGCCCATCCCGCCCCCCGCGTCGGCGCCCGTGTCGGCGCTCGTCGTCCCGTCGACGAAGGCATCCGTTGCTGCGTCGGGGGACGTCGGCTCCGGGGTCGAGTCGCCCTGCCCGCAGGCAGTCGCCACGCCGAGCGAGGCCAGCCACGAAAACCGGAGAAGGATCGACGACCGTCGCAAGGTAAGCCTTCCGCTCGGCAAAACAGCCGGTGGCTCGCTGATACACGACGGCGCGCCGCGCGCGAAGTCACCCGAAATGCGACTTGACGCCAATCGCGCTTCGTGGCTCCTGGCCTCGCATGCGAAAGCTGGGGAGCGATGTCGTGCGCGCGGCCATCGCCATCGGTGTCTGCATGTCGCTGGTGGGCTGCGGGAGCTCCGGCGCAGACGGCGGCGGTGCGGACGCGGAGGCGGAGGCGGAGGCGTACGACGCGACGGCGGTCGACGGCAGCGATGCCGCGTCCGTGCCGCCGGACGCCCAGAGCGAGACGAGCGCCGACGCGACCGGCGACGCGCGAAGCGACGTCGGCCCGGACGCGCCCTGGGAGGCAGCGCCCGGAGACGCCGCGCAGGAAGGCGCTTCGGCCGAGGCTTCGGCGGACGCGTCGTCGGACGCAACCGGAGCAAGCGACGCAACCGACGCGAGCGCGGCGAGTGACGCCATCGACGCGAGCGACGCGGGGCTCCCGCTCCCGGACGCGGGGACGACCCATGCCGTTTGCACCCGGGCGGGCTGGTGCTGGGAAAACCCGCTGCCTCAGGGCAACGATCTGGCGCACGTCTGGGGCAGCGACCCGAACCACATCTGGGCCGTCGGCAAACAAGGATTCGTCATCGCGTGGGACGGCACCCAGTGGCACTGGCAAGATAGCGGCACGACCAACGACCTCTCCGCGGTCTTCGGCACGGCTCCGACCGACGTGTGGGCCGTAGGCGGCCAGACGTTCGGTCCCTACGCCGGCTCGATCTTGCACTGGGACGGCTCGAGCTGGGGCACCTATCAGCTGACGCAATACGCGATGTACGACGTGTGGGCCTTCGACACGATGCACGCCTGGGCCTCCGGCGACGTCGGCACGGTCTGGTCGTGGGACGGCACGCAGTGGACGTCGCAGACCCTCCCCCCGTCGGACGCGGGCCCGTCTCTCCAGCAGATGGTCGGCGTCTGGGGCACCGATCCGAGCCACGTATGGGTGGGTGGACAGGACGAGATCGCGAACTGGGACGGCCGGACGTGGACGACGTATACCGTCACACCCAACCCGTATTTGACTCTCGACTACGGCGGCATATGGGGGAGCGCCTCCAATGACGTGTGGGCGACCGGAGGATGCATCGCTCACTGGGACGGAGCGCACTGGACGACGAACACGACTCTCTGCGGGAACGGACTGCAGCTCTTCGCGACCTGGGGTGCCGACGCCAGCCACGTATGGAGCGTGGGCGGCGAGACCGGACAGCCCGGCGTCCTCTTCGGCCTGTCCGGAGCGAGCTGGTCGCAGCAGCGTCAATGGACCGACGGCTGGATGCGAGGCATCTGGGGATTCGGCACGGACGACATCTGGACCGTCGGCGACTTCGGTCGCATCTGGCGAAACACCGCCTCCGGATGGACCGAGCAATCGAGCGGCTCCATCGGGACACTCCGCGGCGTCGGCGGCAGCGACGCAGGGCACGTATGGGCCGTCGGCGACAAGGGGACCCTCTTGCAACGATCGTCCAGCGCGGCAGGCGTCGCGTGGGTCCCGGTGCCGAGCGGAACCACCGACACGCTCGCCGCGATCTGGGCACTCGACGCCAACGACGTATGGGCCGTCGGCGGCACGCCGGGGTTCTCGGCCGACGTCCTGAAGTGGGACGGGCACACCTGGACGGCCCAGGCGCCCGGCGTCTCGAGTGAGCTCGAGGGCGTGTGGGGGTCCGACGCAAACAACGTATGGGCCGTCGGACTGGGAGGCGAAATCACGAAGTGGGACGGCGCCAAGTGGACCGCGCAGACGAGCGGCACGACATGGGACCTCCACGCGGTATGGGGCTCGAGCCCGACGGACGTGTGGGCGGTCGGAGACGCGGCCACCGTGCTGCACTGGAACGGCTCCAAATGGAGTAACGGCCCCTTCGTGGGACGAAACGACATCCTGACGGGCGTCTGGGGGAGCGACAGCACGCACGTCTGGATCTCGGGCGACGGCACGGTCTACCAGGGCAACGGCCGGAGCTGGATGCCGCAGACCGTCGCAGGCACCCTGCAAGGAATCTCGGGCGGCGACGCGAGCCACATCTGGACCGTCGGCCAGAGCGGCGCCCTCAGCGTGTGGAACGGCTCGTCCTGGACGGCGCAGCCGAGCGGTGTCGTCGTCAATTCGCTCAACGGCGTGTGGGCCGCGGACGCGCAGCACGTGTGGGCCGTCGGGGACAACGGGGCGATCGTGGGGTGGGGGCCTTAGATCACGCGCGTATGAGCCGGGTCGGAGCTCTACGCTCTACCTTCTGTCACGTTGCGCGGCGTGCGATCGTCAACCCGACGGGGGGGAACGCGCACCCACCACGAACGAGGAGACGAGACCGCGAGAACCCGCCCCAAGCTCCCGACAGAACGGCCACGGCATGCCGCCGGCTAGAAGCCATCGTCGATCGCCGCACCGGGTTTCGGCGCGGCGGCAGACGAGCCGGGAGCCGGCCCCGTCCGCGGCAACGCGGACGGCGGCGGGCGCGGCATCCCCCCGGGCCGGGGGGCCGTGGACGATGCGCGCAAAGGCGCAATCGCCGTCGCCGCGGCGCTCGCCGCACCGGCGACGTCGCGGGGGGCGGAAGGCAATCGGACAGCCGGCTCGCTCGCGGGCAAGTCGTCAATCGAGACGGTCGGCGTGAAGAACGACGGCGCGGGAGCCGACGGCGCCGATGCGCGCGGACTCTCTTGCCGCCGCAGGGCGGGGTTGGCCGTGGCCGACGAGATCTCCGTCGTCGCCGTGGGCCTCTTTCGCAACGCGATCGCGCCGCTCAAGCTGCCTGCGACGACGGCGACGGAGAGCAAGCCAAGCAGCAGCCCGGGGCGCCGCGCGATCCCGCCGGAGCGAGCGCGCGCGTCGCTCGCGACGGGTCGGGCCGTCGTGCTGCCGACGACCGGCGCCACCAGCTCCGGCTGCAACGACTGCGTGCTGGCCGCCGCTGCCGGGGCCTGGCGCGGCTCGCCGCCGGCCGACAAGGGGCTCTCGCAGAGCGTCGGCGCCAGAGGCTCGGTGGCGTTCGAGGTCGCCGTCGCCGGCGCAGCTCTGGAGAGGAGGACCGCGAGCGCTTCCGGCGCGACGCTGCGACCGAACAGCGCCGCATGCGTATCGGTCACCGCCCTGCGCATCGCGGCGGCGCTCGCCCATCGATCGCTCTTCGCGAACGCGAGCGCGCGGTCGATGACGCTCACGGCCCGAGGCGGAAGGTCCGGGGCGACCGTGCCGAGCGACCGCGCCGGCTTCGTCGCCGTATGGATCACGATCTCCGATGCCGTCTCGCCCTCGTGCACCGTGCGGCCGCTCGCCAGCGTGAAGAGCGTGGCACCCACCGCCCAGACATCCGTCTGGGCGTCGATCTCGTTGGTCTTCGCGAAGGCCTGCTCCGGAGACATGAACGCCGGCGTTCCGAGCAGCATCCCGGTTCCCGTCGCGTTCGCGCTGCTCGCGGCGGCGTCGCGCACGCGCGCGATCCCGAAATCGAGCACCTTCAGCGACCCTTCCCGGGTCACGAAGAGATTCGCCGGCTTGATGTCCCGATGGACGATGCCCCTCTCGTGCGCCGCGGCGAGGACCTCGAGGAGCCGATCGCCGATGGCGAGCACCTGCTCGAGCGGAAAGCGGTGGTCCCAGCGCTCCCAGAGCTCGTCGACCGGGGCGCCCTCCAGCAGCTCCATGACGAGGAACGCGCTGCCGTCCTCCGCCGAGTCGTCGTCGAGAACGGCGAGGGCACCGGCGTGCTTCACCGAATTGGCGGCGTAGCCTTCGCGCAGGAATCGCTGCCGGACGTCCTCGCGCAGAGAGAGCTCCGCGTGGAGCATCTTGATGGCGACTTGCTTCTGGTTCCGGTGCGTCGCGGCGTAGACGACCGCCATGCCACCGACGCCGAGAACGCTCTCGAGCCGGTACTTGCCGCGAAGCGTGGTGCCCAGACGGGCACGCGCACGTGAGTCGAGTTCGCTGCTAACGTCAACGGCCCCCCTCGTTTGCGTCGGCCACACCCTGGAACGGTCGCGCATCCTACGCGAACTGCCTGCCGTGAACAGGGCCTGCGAACGCGGTGGCCGAAAGGCGAACGCGCGAAGGCGAGCCGAGGTTCGAGTGGCAACGAGCGCCGGCGACTCGAGCGGCGTCTCGCCGAAGTCGATGTCGGACAAATCTTCTCTGTAGCTGTCGATCTCGCCGGCGCGCTGAGAACGGCACTACACTCCCGCACGTGCCCGACGTCCCTCGGTCCGCGCCTCCGCGCTTCGGCGACAGCGCCTGGCGCGGCGGATTCGTCATCGAGTCGCCCGTCTACACGGCGTCCATCGCGGCCGGCGGCGGCACCGTCGTCGCCGCGACCGAGTGCATCTATCGCCTGCGCCCCGGCGCCACCGCGTTCCAGGTGCGCGACACGCCGGAGGGCTTCGGGGACGTCGTCGCCGTCGCCGTCGAGCCACGCCGGGCCAGCGGTCCGGCGCGCTTCGCCGCCGCGACGATGGACGCGCTCCACGTCTTCGACGGCAAGGGCGGCTTCGCCTCGGTGAAGTTCCCCGAAGACCACGGCGAAGTCCTCGGCCTGATGTGGGCGCCCCGCAAGGTCGACGAGGGCGTCGCGCTGTGTCTTCACGTGCGCTTCGCGGACTTCCTCCTTCTCCTCGTTCCCGACGCCGGACCGACCGGCACCTTCGTCCGGAGCGATTGGCCCGCGCCGCACGTATGCGCGATGGCTGCGGATGGCGCCGACGGCGTCGCCTTCGCCGCCCACGACGAGGAGAACGACGATCTCGACGTCTGGGTCTGGGAGCGCGCGACCGACACGTGGCTTCGTCGCAGCATCCCGATGGCCACGAGCTCGTGGCGGGTGCACCTCGCCGTCGCCGGCACCGCCGCCGCCGTCACGCTCGGGGACGACGGCGGCGTCTGGCTGACTCGCAACGTGAGGCAGCACGACTTCGTCGAGCTCGAATCGCTTCGCGGCCTTCCCACGGCGGAGGGCGGCGCAGGCTCGGGCCCGATCGCGTTCGCTGGCGCAAGCGCCGACGCGGCGCTCTTCGCGGCGGTGCACGAGACGCCGCGCCGGTTGGTCATCGCGCGCGTGAGCCCCGGGGGCCGCCCCGAGACGATCGCCGACCTGATGTTCGAGCAGGGAGACGAGCGCGGACGCCGCGCGCTCATTCACGCGATGGCGTGGGACGCGACGCGTCGTACGCTCTTCACCGCTGCCGGCCGCGCCGGCGTGGGGTGTTCGACGGAGCCGGGCGTACCTCCGCCGTTTGGAAAGAACGGAGCGAAGCGGGCGCTGTCATGAGCCAGCGATGCGCTTCGGCTGCGCGCTTTCGGGCTCGATCCATGCTCGGCCAGAAGCGCATGAAGCCTGCCCGGAAAGTTCATCCGCTGGCCCGCGTGCGGCTTCTCCGGCGGGTCGCGGTGTCGGTCGTGCTCGCGCTCGCGCTCGTGCTCGCGACGTTGGCCCTTGCCGTGCCGTCTGGGCGAAACTGGCAGCGAAATCCGCGCGATCCGCGCTGGGTCCAGGGTCAGATCGACCTCGATACGCCCGCCCCGGAGGTCTGGGACCGCATCACCGAGGTGCGCGGATGGCCCGCCCTCTTCTCGGATATCTCAGCCTTCGCGATCGAGTCCGAATCGGCGGACCGCGCGCGCTGGCTCGTCCGTTTCGAGTCGAAGACGGTCGGGCATGGAGCGCACGACTACTCGATCGTGCTGGACGAGGGCAGGCGGTCCGGGCGCATCGTCGTCCACGCTCCCGCGATACGAGGCGCCGCGTACGTGAGCGTGGCGCCGATCGACGACCAGCGCTCGCGCGTCCGCTACGCCATCTTCGTCGAGAGATCCGGAGCCTTCGGATGGCTCCTGCCGGAGAGCTGGTTGCGCGCGTACCAGGAGCGCCTCGTCGAACGAGATCTGGGCGACCTGCAGAAGGCCTTTGGCGCGACGAGCGCGCGATAGGCAGCGCCGATGGCGCTATAACAGGTCACGCCGTCGCGGCTCACGGGGAACCACGTCTGACCGAAGACCTCGACGTTCTCGTGGAGCGCGTGATCGCAGACGCTCGTCGCCTGCGTGAGGCGCTGGGCGCGACGCTCTCATCGCCAACAAGCGTGCAGCCGGGCGACCGCCACGTCCCGCCGCCGCGAGTCCGCGTGCGGTAAGCCCGCACCTGCGTTGCTTCAACTCCCGGTGGCCCGTCGCGGAGCAGAGGACGAAGGGACGCCCCTGCCTCTCCCCCGACGGTCCGCGGCAGCCTAGCGGGATTTTTCCCTCTTTCCCGCCCTGACGCGCTCCTCGGGTCGACGTCTGTCATCCGTTTGGGCGCGTTGCGGGACCCCACCCTCCGTGGGAAGTCTTGGCCCCGGCGCGCGCGGCGGTCCTCGCTGCGCCCCCCTTCTCTTCGAGAATGCGAGGATCCATGAGAACGTCGTTCGGAATCGTCTCTATCGGCATCGTGGCCGCCATGGCGGCCGCGTGCAGCGGCCAGGGCAGCACCACCCACCCGCAGCAGGCGTCGGCCGGCCCGGCCGCGACCCCCGCCGCCATGCCCGATCGCGACATGATCGTCCTGATGCGCGAGCAGTTCACGGCGCTCGACCCGAGCCGCGCCGCCTCCGCCTCGCGCGCCGCCGCCATCAAGTCGTCCCACACACACCTGGTCGCCGACCTGCTCGTCGCCAAGCCGCGCAACGTCCTCTCCTTCGAGCTGATCAACGGCTTCGCCACGCGCATGTCGCAGGCGGAGATCGACGCCATGAGCGCGAAGCCCGAGGTGCTCGCCGTGGTGCCCGACCGCGCCATCCCGGCGCCCAAGCACCACGCACGGACCGGCGTCCGCCCGGGCGCCAGCACCACGCCGCCCGGCGGGGGCAGCGGCTCGGCGCTCTGCGACACGCTGGAGCCGGAGGCGCTGCAGATCACGAACGCCGCCTTCCTCGACCCGACGACCCCGCAGGCGCAGACCGTCATCGACGGCAGCGGCCAGCCCGTCACCGGCCACGGCGTCACCGTCGGCTTCATCGCCGACGGCATCGACCCCGGCATCCCCGGCTTCGTCCGCGCCGACGGGAGCAAGGTCTTCGTCGACTACCAAGACTTCTCGGGCGACCCGGCGACGCTGGCCACCGGCGGGGCCGAGGCGTTCGGCGACGCCAGCTCGATCGCCGCGCAGGACATGGGCCCGAACGGCCCGGTCGAGTACGACATCTCGACGTACGGCTACTCTCCGCCCGGCCTGCCGTCGCCCTGCAACGTGCGCATCCGCGGCATGGCACCCGGCGCCTCCCTCGTCGGCCTCAAGGCCATCTCCAGCAACGGCTTCGCGTCGGAGTCCTCGCTGGTGCAGGCCCTCGGCTGGGCGGTCGTGCACGACCACGTCGACGTCCTCAACGAGTCGCTCGGCGGAATGATCGTGCCCGACCTGGCGACCGATCCCTTGTCCCTCGCGAACGCGGCGGCCGTGCGTGCGGGCGTGACGATCACCGTCTCGTCGGGCGACGCGGGCTCGACGAACACGCTGAACAGCCCGAGCACCGACCCGAGCGTCATCGAGGCCGGCGCGACCACCCAGTACCGCATCTTCGCGCAGACGGGCCTCTCGTTCGGCGGCGCGGGCTGGATCGACGACAACATGGCGGCCTTCAGCTCCGCGGGCTTCGCCCAGAGCCGGCCGCGCACCGTCGACCTCGTGGCCCCCGGCGACAGCGGCTGGGCGTACTGCTCCACCAACCGCGCGCTCTTCACGGAGTGCTTGTCGTTCGGCGGCCAGCCGAGCCAGGTGCAGATGTTCGGGGGCACGAGCGAGTCGGCGCCCATCACGGCCGGCGCGGCGGCCCTCGTCATCCAGGCGTACCGCAGCACCCACCAGGGCGCGAGCCCGTCTCCGGCGCTCGTGAAGAGCATCCTGATGAGCACCGCGAGCGACATCGGCGCGCCGTCCGTCGAGCAGGGCGCGGGCATCGTCAACGCCCTCGCGGCGGTCAACACCGCGCTCTCCATCCAGGACGGCGACGGCGCTCCCGGCGCGCGCGCCGGCGCCGGCCCGGTCGTCTCGCCCAACGCGCTCGCGCGCACGGCCGAGCCGGGGCAGAGCTTCGCGCAGACGTTCCACGTCACCAACACCGGGACGACCGCGCTGCACCTGCAGCCCGCCCTGCAGCAGCTCGGGCCCTCGTTCGCCGGACAGACGGTGAGCGTGCCCTTCGACGCCACCGAGGTGACCTACAGCGTGCAGACGGTCGACGTGCCCGCCGGGACGGACCACCTGGACGTCTCCGTCGGCTACCTGGTCCCCGCGCCGCCCGCACAAACGTACGTCGGCTTCCAGATCCTCGACCCGCAGGGCCGCGTCGCGGTCGACTCCGACCCCCAGGGTGGCAACAGCGGCTACGGCGCCGCCGACGTCAACGCGCCGGCGGCGGGGCGGTGGTTCGTGGTGCTGTACTCGAACTCGTACACGGGCCCGATTCAGCTCACGTGGGCTGCGGAGAAGTACGTCTCCCTCGGCAAGGTTTCACCCTCCACGCTCAGCGTGGCTCCCGGCGCGACGGCCCCCGTCACGGTGACGTTCCAGGCCCCGAGCCAGCCCGGTGACCTGGCCGCGGCGCTGCGCTTCCCGGGCGCCTCCATCGCCGAGGTCCCCATCACAGTGCGCACCCTGGTCCCCGTCGGCGCGGGCGGCGGCGCCTTCACCGGCACCCTGACGGGCGGCAACGCGCGCAAGGGCATTTTCCCGGTGCAGACGTACGACTTCGACCTCCCCGCGGGGGTCGAGGACCTCGGCGTAGGCATCACGCTGCCCGAGGGCGGCTACGGCGTCGAGGGCTACCTCATCGACCCGAACGGCATGGTGCTCGACACCGCGAGCAACCTGGGCCTCGTGACGCCCGAAGGCGGCAACCCCACGCTCGTCCCGAGCACGACCGCACTGCAGCTCCAGCGCGCGACGCCCCAGGCCGGCCGGTGGTCGGTCATCCTCCAGCAGACGCAGGCGGCGGGCAACCAGACGTCGGTCCAGTTCTCGGCGCGCGTCACCCTGAACACCGCGGCGGTAACGGCCACGTCGCTCCCGGCCAGCCCGCACGCGCACGTCTCGGCCACCACGGGCACGACCGTGACGCTCGACGTGACCAACAGCGGCGTCGCCAGCGAGTCCTACTTCGTCGACGCGCGCCTCGCGAACCTCACGAGCCTCTCGCTGCCGACGTCCCTCTGCAGCCCGACGACGCCCGCCACCCTCCCCGGCACCTGCAGCACCCTGGTCGTGCCCACGGAGACCTCGGCCCTCGTCATCCAGTCGCAGTCGAGCGCGCCGATCACGATGGACACGGGCCCCAACGCCGGCGGCTCGCCGGACCTCTTCGCCCTGCCCGTCGGGACGGACACGGTCGCCGCCTTCCTCGTCGCCCCGGAGGTGCCGTACGCCTCCTGGTTCGTGTCGCCCTCGCTCATCGGTCCGTTCACCGCGGCGGGTGCGCCGACGACGCCCGTGACGACGACGGCCACGGCCCTGCTTCAGGCGTTCGACCCGGCGGTGACCTCCTCCGCCGGTGACGTCTGGGCGGACGTCGTGAACGGCACGTCCACCTTCCAGCCCCTCGTGCTCGCTCCGGGCGCGTCCGGGCAGATCACCGTGACCGTCAAGCCGGCCGCCTCGAGCGTCGGGCGGGTGGTGCGCGGCACGCTCTACGTCGACACGTACAACGGGGCCACCGACCCGGCGACCATGGGCGACGAGGTCGTCGCGCTGCCGTACGCGTACACCGTCACGAAGTGACGTGGAGCTGGTTGGCTCGGAACGAGCGTGGCCAGACAGCGGGAGGGCGGGTGCGTTCGGTCGTAGGCCGAGGGACCCGCCCTCTGCGTTTTGTGGGCGTGTGACGACTCCCGCGTGCCTCGAGAAGCACCGGTGCCGACGACGGGCGATCTGCAGCAGCTGGCACGCAGGCTGCTCCCGTCCTGCACGAATGCGCCCCTTGGCGACGGCCGCCGCCGCAACCTGCGCGCTCTGGGCCTGCGATGCGGCCACGGCCATTGTCGTCGACGTCTCGACGGACTTGCCGTGCAGCGGCGCCAGCCCCATGACGACGACGATCGCCGTCGGCGACTCCACGTCGTCTCTCGACGAACGCCCGGCTGTGGCGGCAACGACACGGTGCGATCCGGCGACGGGGCACATCGGCACGCTCGTCGTCGTGCCCAGCGGTGCGAACGACGAGCCCGTTGCGATTCGTGTCGTCACGGCGATCGATCGATCGCCGGATGCGTGCCTCACCTCGCCGAGCGGATGCATCGTCGCGCGGCGTGCCCTCCGGTTCGTACCCCACGAGACGATCCAGCTCCCCATCCTCATGGGCGGCCAGTGCGATGGCGTGGCCTGCATGCAGGACGAGACCTGTCAGGCTGCCGCGTGCGTCCCCGCCGGTCAGGTTGGAAACCCGCAGGATGCTTCGCCGCCGAGCGAGGAGAGCGGCGCCGACGCCGCGGCCCCGCCCTCGCCGGACGCGGAGATCGATGCGAGCCAGGATGCGGGGGCGCCGCCGAGCTGCGCACCCGATTGCATGAACGGGGCGGCCTGCGCCAGCGACATGCAGTGCGCCTCGAAGCACTGCCATGCGGGCACGTGCCAGGCGCCCGGATGTGCACCGCTGTGCAACGACGGCGAGAGCTGCGGATCGCCCAGCGACTGCGCGTCGCGCATCTGCGTCGCCGATCGCTGCCAGCCACCGGCGTGCGCGCCCGCGTGCCCGGCGACGAGTGCGTGCGGCAACGACCACGACTGCTCGTCGGGCCACTGCCACCAGGGCGCTTGCATGTGACGACAGAGACCCGCTTCGAATCGACGAGATGATTCGCCGCTGCCGTCGAATGCGTGCTGCTCGCGGCGGCGCCGCGCACGCGGGCGATGCCGGCGTTGGGCGGTGCGGAAAAAACGTCGATCTCCGAGCTGACAGTTACCGCTCGAGCGCAGCGCCCTTCCGCGCTTGTTACGCTCGCGCCCCTGAACGAACGGCGCGAGCCGCGCGCCGCCGCGCTATGATGCGGGGTGATGGAACCGGTGCTCCGCGTCGCCAAAAGCTTTCGAGAGGCCGCGGAGATCGACCGGCGCGACATCGCAGCGCTGTCGCTCGAAGAGCGAATCTCCCTGGTCGAAGCGATCCGGAGGAAGCACTTCGATGAGAGTGGAGCTGAATCGCGACTGGAGCGAGTTCTCGTCTGCGCTGATCGCCATCGCGTGCGCTTCGTGCTGGTAGGGGGTCACGCCGTCGCGGCTCACGGGGAACCACGCGCCCGAGCGGCCCGAAGCGGAAGCGAGCCAAGAAACGCGGTCGGCGTTAGTCGGAGGCGAAAGTGTGCCGCGCCGCGGCTTTGTTGCGTGAGGCCCGCTGCGCTCGTCGATTTCTGGCTTTGGCGCAGCCAGATAAGGGTCGAGAGCCCAGCAGCGACGGTGCGAGCGGTGATGCGAAACGTCCCAGTTACGTGGGACGTTCGCCCGTTCGTGACACGGCGATCCGGCACGAAAGTAAAGCATTGCTTTAGTTTCGTGCGAGCCATCCCACCTGTCGAGCGGGACGGCGAGCGGGCGTTCCAACTGCGATGCAAGCGCTCGGGCGAGGTCTCGTGGTGAAGACCGATCCTGCCGACGTCGCGTCGCGCCAAAGGCGGCGATGAGCTACCAGCCAGGACGATTGCTGCTGGCCGCGATTGCACCTCGCGCTAAGGTTTCAACCATGAGCGCTGCCGCCAAGCTGCTCGCAGAGGCCATGCTGCTTCCGGCTGAGGAGCGAGAGGATCTCGCGGCGACGCTGCTCGATAGCCTCGAGCCCCCTCCGGGGATCTCCATCGAGGACACGGAGGAGATCGAGCGTCGCGCCGCTGAAGCGCGCGCAGGCGCCCCCGGCATACCCTGGGATGAGGTCAAGCGCGGCCTGGCGAAGTGATCCGATTCCGTCCCGCGGCAGCACGTGAGCTTGCCGCGGACGTCGGCTGGTACGACAAGCAGTACGCGGGACGAGGGCAACGATTCGTCGTTGCTGTCGAACGTGTGCTGCTGCGGGTGGCCGAATCGCCGCGCGCATTTCCTTTGCTACTCGAACCTGACATTCGATCCGCGAAAGTCGAACGGTTCCCGTACCGTGTCGTCTACGTCGTACTCCGCGAGGATGTCGACGTTCTGGCTGTGGCGCACGCGAAGAGGCGGCCGTTGTACTGGCGGCGTCCGAGAACCCGCTCGGGCCTCGGGGGCTAGAACCCGTCGTCGATCGTCGGGCCGGGCCGGCGCGCGGTCGCCGATGGGTCGGGCGCTGGCCCCGTTCGCGGCAACGCGGACGCAACCGCGTGCGGCGCCCCGGGCCGGAGACCGGGGGACGACGCGCGCAAAGGCGCAGTCGCCGTCGCCGCGGCGCTCGCCGCACCGGCGACATCGCGCGGGGCGCCAGGCAACCGGAGAGCCGGCCCGCTCGCCGGCAAGTCGTCGACGGAGACGGTCGGCGTGAAGGACGACGGCACGGGAGCCGACGTCGCCGATGCGCGCGGGCTGTCTTGCGGCCGCGGCCGCGGGGCGGGGTTGGCCGTGGCGCTGCGCATCGCGGCTGCGCTCGCCCAGCGGTCGCTCTTCGCGAAGGCGAGCGCGCGGCCGATGACGCTCACCGCGCCCGGCGGAAGGTCCGGCGCGACCGTGCCGAGGGAGCGCGCCGGCTTCGTCGCCGTGTGGATCACGATCTCCGATGCCGTCTCGCCCTCGTGCACCGTGCGGCCGCTCGCCAGCGTGAAGAGCGTCGCGCCCACGGCCCAGAGGTCCGTCTGCTCGTCGATCTCGCTGGCCTTCGCGAACGCCTGCTCCGGCGACATGAAGGCGGGCGTTCCGAGCAGCATCCCGGTTCCCGTCGCGTTCGCGCTGCTC
>Ga0102924_1004449_pt1 | contig 14126 bp, 16 predicted proteins | sample PaiPotPPM11metaG_FD_80116 | JGI IMG/M metagenome (GOLD analysis project Ga0102924, IMG submission 80116) | Iron sulfur acid spring bacterial and archeal communities from Banff, Canada, to study Microbial Dark Matter (Phase II) - Paint Pots PPM... ... | reverse complement strand
TGCAAGCACCGTCGCAGTACTCGCGGCGACGGTGGCCACCACCGACCTGCGCGATAGGACGCCGGCAGGCAGGATTTTTACAAAGCGTCTCGTTCGCGTCCATATTACAGAGGACCTCTCAAGCAATCGTCACACAATGGTAACATTGCTCACCACTGCACAATCAGGACCGCCTCGCTGCCTTGAAGCGTCGATTTGACCTGCACGATCAATCCCAGGAAGGGCAGCAGGACCTGCAGCCGGCGAAAGAACGGCCTCGGCTTCATAAGTGCAGGCCTCGGCGAGCTGGTCAGACCAAACCAATACCAGCCGGCGCAACATATCAGGGCCAAGGCGACCAAGCTAGCAAAATACAGGGACGGTGAAATGTTGAGGAGGGTATAGATGGTCATCGTTGCGGGTCCTCACTTTCATCAATCGATTTCCCCCAGGCAGCCCGCGCGACTGGCGCATAGCCCAACCTGGTCAAGAACGCGTGATACTCTTCGTTGGAAAACAGCGGGTCATGCGCCAGCGTCGCGATCTGCCGCAGCGCTGGGAACTGACGATGCAGGAACGTGGTGAAGCCCTCCCACAAGGTACGCATGTTGGCATCGTCCAGGAGCGGCGCATCTCGCACGAAGTCATGCAGAAAGCACTCCCATACGATCAACACCTGGTCCTGCTGGTAGTACCAGGCCTGGGCCTGCCCAATCTCTACCTCTCTCATCTTGCGTTCACGCGCACCCAGGACCTCGCCGATTGCGCCGCCTGGTCCAGGCTCCTGATAGAGGCCAATGGTGAGCGTGATATCGGGAATGAGGACGAACGGCTTCATATGCACGTAGGTTCGCCGGCCGCGCAGGGTGGTGATCGGTTCGATCTCGCGCTCGGCCGACCGCAGGTGATACTGTTCTTCGCTCAGGTGAACCTTGCCGCGCACCTGCACAGGAGATCCACCGAAATAGCGGAACTGGCCATCAAAGAGCGACGTATCGAGCGTGTAGTACGGATCCTCCATCGTTGCCTCTCACTTTCTTCTGATAAAGAGCGGTTCAGGCCGCTGCGCGTTGATCGGCCAGGCCGAAGCTTCTTCACTCGCCTCTCACCTCTCCTGGAACGATCTCCACCAGGAGCGCTGCGTCAATCCCATCCTGCACAGAGATCACTTGAAAGTGGGCAACCCTGCGCACGATAGAGCCCTCGTAGTCAGCCAGCTCGTCGCCGGCCAGGCTGTTCGCCCACTCGCAGACCTCAGCCAGGCTGTCAAAATGCCCGGCGATCATGACCGTTTCCATCAGCGTGCCTCGCTCTCCCCTGCCAGCCGGCGAGCTGCCAACGTGGGGCGATCGACGAACCGCGCCGGATTGATCTTTGCGAGGGCGTCCTGCAGCTCCTCGCGTGTGACGGGCCAGGGCTGTGCGTTCCCAGCCGGCATGTGATACCGGCGCTCCACCTCATCAAGCGTGATAGGGATGCGCCAGTGCAGCATGGTATCAAGGATCGGCTCTATTTCAAAACCGACGTGGAGCGGGATAGCATCTTGCGGCGCATGTTGCCGACAATACGCCAGGCTCCTGAGGTAGCCGTTGCTCAGGTGGTAGTTGCCCAGAGCGACCGCCAGGCGTCGGCATTGCGAGCAAAGCGGCTTACCGGTTCGTGATAGCCTCATATCCTCCTCCGTACAAAGACCGGTCGCGACAACTCCATCGGCTGCCGCTTGCCTGGCCTGGCCAGCAATCCAAACGGGCGCTTCCCCTGTCGGAGCTGGACCAGGAAGTCAATCGGCTTGTGCTGGCAGATCGGGCACCAGTGCGCACCATCGTGCCAGTTCTTGAGGCGGCGCTCAAGCACATGCCCTTCCTCGCAGCTCTCGACTTTCCAGAGCCTGACCAGCTCAACGGCGATCCCTGCGCGGACCACAGCGCGCGTGAGTTTCGCGCCCTTGCCTGCGCGATGCAGGAGCAGGCGCACCTCCAGGTTGCTCGTGTAGCCGATATAGTGACCGGCATGGTGAAAACGCTGGCTGAAATGCAGTTCATACACATATTTCTCGTTGGGCCGAAAGCGCGGTATCAGGCAGCCGAACGGGCCGGCGATAAAGCGCTCACCTTGCTCCAAGGTGATAGAATCATTCCCAGGTGCATCCATGGGTACGCTCCTGCTTGCACCGGCGGCGCTGGCCATCTTTCCACGGACACCAGCGCCGTCAGCACATCTATTCGATCACACTACAATCGACTCGCGCAGGTCGGGCCAATGCCGGCCTCGATGGACTCCGGCGTCGTCAAGAGGCGATTGCAGATGTAGCAGTTGCCCGAGGCTTGCGCGTACACCTTGCCGGCGGCTTCCTGGATGCTGCGATCTTCCACCAGGAAGCGCGCCGCCTCAATAGTCAGATGGTAGCCCTGCTGAAAGCGCTTCCAGACGACCAGGCGCCCATCATCAATGAAGGCAAAGTTCACATAGTCGGCCACATTGTCTGAGCCGCGCAGGAAGCCGATCACCTGCTTGCCCGGCGCAAACGACGCACCAGGGGCCTGGGTCTGCACGCGGAACGTGCGATGCTCGTGATTGATCTTGACGGTGTAATAGCCATCGTGGATGGTGCTGATTGCAACTGGCATGGGCTCAAATCCTTCCTCTATGCACAAGGCGCATCCACCCGGACCGGATGAATGCGCCCCTTCGATTTTATGCTGCAATCGCGAGACCGGCTCGCATCGCCGTGCGTTCCTGATCAACTTCCTGGAGCAGTTGTGTGGTCTCTGCCAGGACCTGCTCCACCCGCTGGTACTGGTGCACCATCTCGATGCAGCGCTCGTTCAGCGCGGCCGAGGTGCAGGTAGAACGCCACTCGCCATCCACCTGCTCAACGATGTAGTAGCGGTGCTCGAACTTCGGTGAGATAACCAAATAGCGGCCGTCCTCTTCGATCACCTGCGCGTCGCTTTCGCGCTCAACGGTCGAGTTCAGAACTGCCTGGGAAAGCGTGCGGTGCGCATGGTAGGTATGGATGCCGGAGTTGCCGGTGCCTTTTCTGCGTGCCATCTGTGATATACTCCCTTCAAGATGCCCTGCCCTGCTGGAAACTTGTCGGGGCATCCGATGAACCGGGTCGCTCTTCGGAGCGGCCTTTTTTCATAAGAGCGCTCATATTGCTCTTTCTAGTATCTATTATATATTCGCTAGCGTACATTGTCAACGTACTATAATGAAATTTTGGGGAGTTTTTGGAAACTGCTAAAAATTGGTCATGAGTGACTATTTGGCTACTTGCATTACTGTTCGCAGGCGTGTATACTTCCAATAACCAAAAGTATGCTAGTGAACAAAGACATACGTTCGAGAGAGAACAGCTCACAGGAGGAACAACTTCTATGCCACGCAAGCAAGAGGACTGGATTACCAGCGCCGCGGCAGCGAAAATCATGACTAGGAACAGCGGCCACGAAGTGACAGACGCCTATGTGCGTCGTCTGGGCCTGCTCGGCAAGATCGCCACAAAGGAGATCGACAGACGCACGAAGCTCTACCTCAGAAGCAGCGTTGAGGGCTACAGGGTCCGACAGCGTGGCAAACGCGAGGAGACAGGCGAGCCGGTAAAAGAAGAAGAGGCCGTTGCGTAGCCAGGCTATAGCGTGCTCGCATTGAAGCCGGCAAGCATCACGTCACACGCTATAGCCCTTAACTATATGAAAGATTATAGCATATGCAAGAGAACACGCATGTATCGCCGTTTGACGGCATCCGTCGCATTGATGAGCAGGGCAACGAATACTGGTCCGCTCGCGAACTCTACAAGCTTTTAGGATACTCCCGTTGGGAGAAGTTTCAGAAGTCTATCGACGAGGCACAGCAAGCCTGCAAGAACAGCGGGCAAGCCATCTCAGACCATTTTCACCTGGAGGTGCAAATCGTCAAGGCTGGTATCTCCAGCAAACCAAGAAATGATTATCGCCTCACCCGCTATGCCTGCTATTTACTGATACAGAACTCCGATCCCTCCAAGCCCATCGTCGCCCTGGGTCAAACCTATTTCGCCGTCCAGACTCGCCGGCAGGAGATCTCCGATGAGCTGGACCTGATGGCACTACCCGAGAACCAGAAGCGCCTCGTCCTGCGCTCCATGCTGGCCACGTTCAACACCCGATTGGCAGAAGCCGCCCAGCAGGCCGGCGTGATCGAGCCACGCGACTTTTCGACGTTCTACGATTATGGATACAAGGGCCTGTACGCGGGACTCACTGAAAATGCCATTCACCGGCGCAAGAAATTAAAGCCGAAACAGAAGATTTCAGACCACATGGGCAGCGAGGAGCTGGGCGCGAACATCTTCCGCGCAACCCAGACCGATGCCAAGCTTCGGCGCGAGGGTATACAGGGCCAGGATGCTGCTAACCAGGCACACTACGATGTCGGGCGCGAGGTGCGCGAGGCGATCAAGCGCCTGGGTGGCACCATGCCGGAAGATTTACCCACACCCGAGAAGAGCATCCAGGAACTGGAGCGCGACGAGCAGAAACGGATTGAGGCCGAGCGGCAGCCCTCACTGTTCGACGATCCGGAGGATGGGAACAATTGAGATACCACCCGATTCGACAGGCGATAATCGGGTGACCGAATTAGGAGCAGAATGGCTATGCCGGGAAGAGGAATACTTGTTATATCAGTCGAAGGGGTATATGATAATGCAAATTTCTCGTTAGGTTGACGATACAAGTCAAAGCGACGAGAGAGCCAAAAACGGAAGGAACCAGTCCGAAGTTTTGCCGCTCGCGAACTGGCTCCTAGAAAGGAATCTTATGCATTCCCGCTACGCTTATTTTGTTGACAGTTTATGCCTTTTCCCAGAGCCTGTCAACAAAAACAAATACGTATCTCCATTATGCACTATAGGAATAATTTGTCAAGTTGTACGTACAACTAACCAAAGTGGACGTAGGGAAGTGGGGGTGGAGCAATGACCACAACGGCCACAAAAATCCCGCCAATAGATCGCGTTCTAGAACTTCTGCCTGATGCAAAAGGGCCGAACGCCAGTGACTGGTATCAGGCCCACTGCCCAGCACACACCGATCAAGAGCGCAGCCTCTCATTCAAAGCGATGGCAGACCAGCACAGCGAGGGCGTAGCGTTCCACTGTTTTGCGCACTGCCAACGAGAGGCGATCATAAACGCCCTGGGACTAACCGAGGAGGATTTACGCCTCGATCTGGATCCCAGGCACAAACGCACTTTAAACCAGACGAAGCCAATCACCCTGCTCGATTTAGCGATTGCCAAAGGTATTCACTGGAAGTTCTTGATGAGCGAGCTGGGGCTGATCGACGGCGAGGAAACCTACCACAGGAAAGATGGAAAGCCGTTCAAGAAAAAAGGCGTGATCATTCCCTACTACACCGCCGATGGAAAGCTATATCAGCGGCGTCGCCTGCGAACAGCCCTCGCTGCGAAAGATGGCTCGCTCTGGAGTGAAGATGACCGGGCAGCTCCGGCTCCCCCCATCCCGTATGGATTAGAGCGATTAGCACTGGCGCGCCAGGCCGGCTACCTCGTGATTGTCGAGGGGGAGTCCGATTGCTGGACGCTCTGGCGGCATCAACTCCCGGCGCTCGGCCTTCCAGGCGCAACGCTCTATGAGAAGATCGCGCCGGCTCACCTGGGTAAAATCGACCGCGTCTACATCGTGCAAGAGCCGGATGCGGCAGGGAGGGAATTTCCTAACAACGTTTACAGACATCTCGCCAATATCGGTTATGCAGGGCAGGTCTACGCGCTCAACCTGGCGCGTTACAGTGCGAAGGATCCGAACGATCTCTACAAGAAGAACCAGACCACATTTAAGCGCCTGTTCGAACAGGCGCTGAGCGAAGCGCAATTATTATTCACCCCCCCGCTGCCGGAGGTGATCATCGCCGGCCAGCTGCGCGAATACGTGGCCGATGCGCTAAAAGCATTACAGTTCGCAGAAAAGCAAGCGCCTACCTTGTTTGTACAGTCGGGCAGGCTGGTGCAGATCGGGCGCGATGAGCAGAAGCGCCCCATCATCATCAATGTAGGCATCGCCGAGCTGCGTAACGCTTTGACTCGATCGGCCGATTTCTATCGCATCAAAGCCATAGGAAAAGGTGAGGATCAGGACAATGTCCTGGTCGCTATCCCACCCCCGAAGGACCTGGCCGAAGCTATTCTTGCACTCAATCCAGCTCAATGGGGCTTTCCCCCGCTGGAGGCGGTTGTTGAGATGCCCGTCATGCGTCCAGACTTCACTATTCTGGATCAGCCAGGTTACGACGCGGCGACGCGCCTCTACTATATTCCGCAGGAGGGATTAAGCATCTGCCAGGTCCCCGATCGTCCCACCCAGGCCGATAAAGAAAGGGCCCTGGCCTTGATCAAGGAGGCAATAGGCGAGTTTCCCTATGCCGACGCAGCCGATAAAGCCAACGCCTACGCAGCCTATATCACCCCTTTCATTCGCCCAGCCATCAAGCAACACATTCCCATGACTCTCTACGATGCTCCAAAGCAGGGCACAGGGAAAACGCTGGCGGTCGATGCAGTCGCCGTCACCGCGACAGGAAAACCCGCTGTAAAGCTGACATCGCCGGACGATGATGATGAGTGGGATAAACGTATCATCGCTACTCTCATCCAGGGCAAGGCCATTGTCTGCATTGATAACGTCGCCGGCGATCTCAAGTCGGCCAAGCTCGATGCCATGCTGACATCTGATGAATATGGTGGGCGCATTCTCGGCATGTCGAGAATGATCCAGGTCCCCAATCGCGCGGTATGGTTTGCCACTGGCAACAACATCAAATTGGGTGGCGATCTCCCTCGCCGCTGCTACCGTATCCGGCTCGACCCGCATATTTCCCGGCCATGGATGCGTACTGGCTTCAAGCACGAGGACCTCCTCAGTTGGATCTCGGAACACCGCGGGGAGCTGATAGCTGCAGTTCTCACCCTTGCGCGCTCCTGGTACATAGCTGGGAAGCCCCAAGCGCAAGATATCCCAGCATTGGGAACATTCACAAACTGGGCCAGAACTATCGGCGGTATCCTGGAGCATTGCGGTGTCAGCGGCTTTCTCTCAAACCTTGAGAACCTCTACGATGAAGTCGACGAAGACAGCGCGCAATGGGAAGCATTTTTTACCGCCTGGCGCCAGATTTACGGAGGAGCATGGAGAACCACCGCAGAATTTATTGGACTGCTAGGTACTGCGGATAGTGCTGCGGATAGTGCTAAAAATTTGCTGCTGGAGTCTCTCCCCGAATCGCTCCAAATGACCTATAGGGACAATCCAAAAACATTCGCCATAATATTCGGGAAAGCGCTTAGGAGGCAGGTTGATACCTGTTATGGAAAAGATAATTTGCGCCTGCAGCGTGATAAAGATACCCATACAAAAGGGAAAAAATGGCGAGTAGTTGCGGATAGTGCGGATAGTTCTATAATCCATGCGCAGGGTGAAATTACCACACTTTTTGAGGAAGATACAACGGATAAGAATCATAATAATATTAGGTTGCTGGACTATCCGCACTATCCGCACGCTGAAAACGGTTATGGAGACTCGACTGGCTCTACATCTGGATCAACTGATGAATCGCAACACTGGAATGGCGCAGGATTACTATCCGCAAATGGGGTACTATCCGCAGAAGGACCAATGGAGGAAGGGATCATATGAGTGTGGAGGCCTTCCTCGTCGAACTGGCTGAATTGAAGGTGACGCTCTCAATTGAGTCTGGCAATCTTAAGTATGTAGCACCACCCGGTGTGATGACTCAAGCGCTGCGTGAGCGCCTGGTGGAACACAAGGCAGCGTTGATTACGTTGCTGACCAGAGTGCCCGAAGAAGCTCCTGCTCCAGTCGAACTAGCGCCTTCATCCTCGCTCCAAAGCGATGCGATCACCGAGGCGGTTGCCTATCTAGATCTGCTGCAGGTCCAGGGCTGCTATGTGCGCTACTATGCAGGTGGGCAGTGTGGCCTAACCGTTCCTGGGTCATGGGATGATGCGCAGTTTGAAAGCGTGGCGCAAGGAGTAGCACTACGCGATGCGATATTGCGCCGCCTCATTCCCTGTTCTCCAGGGCAGCCAACACCTGTCGATCAGGACATGGAAAATGCTGACGAAAGGAAGGTTGCATAGCCAGGTCGCAACCGGCTTTATTTGCTATCACCCTGGCTCTCTTCCAGTGTCATGGGTAGTGCTGGTTCTTCGACAGGCTCCTCCGCCTTCTTCGGTGGCTCGCGATCGGCGCGGCCCCACACCGTCTTGATCACGGTGCCGGCCATGTCGGCCAGCGCATCGGCGACATCCTCAGAGCCATCAGTCCAGCCTGGCCGGCCGGGCTTCTCGCGACCCGGACCGAAGCGCAGCCACTTGAACGGATCCTCCAACCAGACGCGCGACTCGGCGGTCTTGCGCGCCTGCGCACGTGCCTGCATGACGGCCAGGTAGAACTCGCAGTAAAGACCGCGCTTCGCCTTCTCGCCGCGCTCCACCCAGTTGCGGAAGGTCTGGTAGGTAATGCCCGCCGCCTCCGCCGCGACATAATCGAAGCTGCCATCCTTGATGGCTTTGATGATGCTCTGCTGCGTTTCCTCCGTCAGCTTGGTGCGGCGCCCACCCTTGCTTTTCGCCGGCGGCGCGACGGCCCGCGCCGCTTGGTCTTGTTCCTGCTGCTGGTCCTGGTCTGCCATATGCCCACCTGAAGTAATTTGTCATTCGGCCTGGTTGTTAAGGCGATGGTAGCATCGCCTCGAGTCGAAAAACAAGGACAAAGTGGGGACCACCTAAAAAAACTAAAAAAACTGGCGGAAGGCGCACCACAACGCTATTCCAAGGGCTCATTTCTCCGCATTTTCTATCGAAAAAGATGTAAGACTCGATTGAGCTACGTGCCCGACCAGGCAGCAGCTGGAGAAACACTGGCGGTCCAGGCGAGTTTAGATGCGGAAGAATCGTCTTGCGATTTGCTCATCCAGGAAAAAACTTTGGTTGTTCGGCTTCTATACTGACTTCTTTAGGAGGAATACTCATGCTAGGATTACTCGTTCTCGCTCTTTCTAGAATAAGGATTACTCTGGAGATCTTGAAACCAATCTCCTGGATCGCTATTTAAGCAAGCATCTGCAAGGTTTCTCGCGATATCATTTTGCAACCCTTCGCGACAAATTTTTGCCCATTCCAGCCCTTTGGAATATCCCTGTATCTCATACTCTCGCGCTTGGAGCAAGCATTCCAAGAGATCAGCCTCACGGGCTAATTGTGCTTCTTGTGAGGATCGTTCCTCATATTCGCCTACCAGCGCAAGTATCCTATTGGCAATCTTTTCAGGAAGTTGTCCAGTTTGCTCATTGAGTGCGGCCTGTTCGCCTTCTTTTGTAGAACGCAGATAGCGCTTTGTGACCCAGTGCAGGTCACCGACCCTGGCTTCGGCAGTATCATGGAAAAGGCAGATGCATGCCGTTTTTTCGGAATCTGCACCTTCCAAGTGTGCCAGGACATACCCGATAACCGCTGTTCGGTACGAATGCTCTGCGACTGACTCTGGATCACGCACACCCATCCGCCACCATCCTGAGCGTTTCAAGTGCTTGAGATGACCTATTTCGTAGAGGTATTTTGCAATGTTGGCTAGTTCCAAATTTCTTTCCCTCTTGATTACTGTTTGTATGTGGAGCAGTGCAGGCCTCTGTTCTTCTCCATTTCCTGTAGCCAAAGGATATACATGAGGCCATATCGTCATCCGACGCGTTTCGCTGATCGCGCAGCCAGCGCGCCGGCTGCCGCAGCTGGCTCCGCTTTGGGTCGGATGCCCTGATTCTCCTTTTGCTCCTGCTCGATGCCGAGCAGCATTTCAAGCTGGTCGATGCGTTCGGAGAGTGTGGGCCAACTGGTGTCGGTGAGATTCTTTTGCTGGTTGTCCTGCCGTCTGGCGAGCAGCTCGTGGAGCAGTGCCGACCCCTGCCCGGTCCAGTGCACAAAGCAGTCGAGCTGGAGTGTGCGCTCGGCTTGCCAGCGCTCCCAGCTGGCGTGCACGATCCGGGGCAACCAGACGAAGTTACCGGTGAGTACGAAGAAAGCCGAGGTGCGCCGCGGCGTCAACGCCATCCATGCGCGCAGTCTGAGATCGCCGAAGGTATAGCGGCCCAGCTCGCGCGCCAGATCGGCCTGGCGGCGGGAGAGCGCCTCTGGGCTCTGCAGCATGGCCTCCGGCAGGATGAGGGTCCGTCCCGACCAGAGGATGGGGCCATCGCCCTGGTAGTAAGAGAACCTGGCCGGCGTTTTCAGACGCTTGACCGGCGGGGGCGACCAGGCAGAGAGCGCAGTGCGAAACAGCGCGTAGCAGTGTTCGATGTGTTGCCAGTGTGGCGCGCCGGGAATAGCGCGGGAGAGCGGCAGGTCTAGCGGTGGCACGGATCTGGCAGGGGGATCTGACTGGCCGGGTTGCTTGTCGGCGTAGATCTTGCGTGTTTCCTCGACGAATTCGTCGGGAATGAGCAGGATGAGCAAGGTCAGGGCGTAGTAGATCAGCCAGATCGCGCCAAGCAGGAGACTGGGATGCAGCCAGGCCGACACAAACGAGGGCGTCGGGCCAGTTCGGCCGGTCGTTCCCCAGACGATCCATGTCCAGATCCAGGGGACGGCGATCGCGCCAAAGGCGAAGCTGAGCAGAGCCCCGGCGATGTCGGCAATCGCGGTGTAGATCACCAGCATTAGACTTCCAATCATGCGCACGGGGCTATCCTCCTTACTCTTTGACCTGGCTCCAGTCGATCTTGGGGCGATCCGGAGGCAGCACCATCGGTGGAGCTGCGCGCCGCGCTTTCTCTTCGACCAGGACCTCACCCAGCGGGCGAGGGTCGCGCACCTGGCGCTTTCGCGCTGGTTTGGGCGCTGAACTGGCCTCCAGGAGTGGCATCTGTGTCGCCGCGGCGCTTTTCTTAGGCGACGCCTTCCGTTTCGCTGGTACATCGATGCTCCCCTCGGGCGCAGCGACGAGCCCAGTCACACGAGGTGGAACAATGATTTCGCCTGGCCGAGGCTGGCGCATCACGTAGCGGACTGGGAATGTATGTGCCTGGCCACGCTCCAGCAGGAGAGCCAGCGCTGGGACCAGGGGCAGCGTGAGGATGGTGTGCGCGGCGAGACTGCCCCACGCTGGCGGCATGATCGACCAGGCGCCGAGGAAAGCGGGGAGCCTGGACCACCAGAAAGCAAGTTCGTTCCAGAAGAGATACGTGGGCAGGTAAAGCAGTGGCAGCGCGAGCGAGAGCGCGCGGATGCTGGCCCAGCGGTCCTGAGCGCGCCAGATCGAGGAGCTGCCCCAGCGCTGCAGCAAGAGCCCGATGAAGAGCAGGAATGGACCGAAGACAGAGAAGAAGAGAAGGGCTCCCAGGCCGGCGATGGCACCTCGCCAGTCGAATTCGAGGTCAATTTTGCGGATGTGCGAACGGGTGTGATGTTGTTCCATCGCTCATCATTTTCACTCTTTTGGCGACGTTTTGTCAAGAGGTTTGCACGTTGGCGGTAGCGGCATAATCCGGATGCGCTGGCGCTCCGCATCGCTTTTGAGGTAGTCCGCTCGCGCTTTGTAGACAGCCTTACGCGCATCCTCCTCGCAGAAATACCAGACGAAATCGTACTCGCGGAGCAGGCTCGGAAAAATCTCCTTGCTCAGCCGGCGATAGGTCTTCTGGTTCAGTTCGACCTCGATGGCGGTCCGGCTGCCTTTCGGCATGTGTATGTGCGCGAGGACCTGGTCGCTCGTGTCTTTGATGTCCCACCCGCCATCTTCCAAAAGCTCCAGCACGCCGTCGGGCAGGTGGGAAAGCCTCGTGCCAGCCTGCTTGAATGGATGTTCTGCTTCGACGGCGCGCTCGCTGAGCCACGTGTGCCGCGGCGCGTTCGATCCGCCGCTGGCCAGCCAGATGCGCACCTCGTTGATGCAATGCATGTGGCTGTATTTCTCTTCATCGTGCCAGTACAGGGTGAAGTCCTCGGGAAACTCAGCCTCGCTCCAGGGCAGGCCCAGGGTGCGCAGTCCTGCTTCGGTCAGCCTGGCCCAGCGAGGTTGATCACTGAAGGGCTGCACGCTTTCGGCAAGGCCCATCAACACCCAGTGGCGATCCACGATGCGCGTCACAGCGGCCAGGCGCTTGTAGTAATCGCGCGGCCAGGGTAGCCCCGTCCGTCTGCCGCCGCGGCCGGTCCCTTTCTTCTCAGATCGTCGTGGCTCAAACGTCGCCGGCTCATACCCAGGCGCGAGCCACTCGCCGAGGGTATCGTAGCGCACGAAGCGCTGCTGGGCCACGAAGGGCAGCCCCTTGCGGTCCTTCGGGGTAATTTTGAATGAGCCATAGTCGGATCGTCGCCGATCGTCCTCCGGAGGTTTGCGTTTGCCTGGCATCCCTCATGCTCCTTTCGCGATGATCGATCACTCTGTGGTAAAGAACGTCGTGGCCGGCGAAAAGTGGCATACAGCATCATAGAGCGCCATACAACGGCAAAAGAGGGGCATAATTCTGGAAAAGACGTTCGTACAGCGCAGTCGAGCGCCATGAGCAGAACAGCGGTTAGTACCGCCTGGAGAGCGCCTTCCGTTCCTGACTTTATATCTACTGATTCTCGTTCTTCTTTGTAGGTCTATTGATCTACTGGAGTGTTAACCGATTTACTGGCATCGTGACCGGGTGTATGTCTCTTGCAATCGAGATGGATCCTCTCCCTCGAGGAGCTGGTGAGATGAGCACTTGGGCTGGAGAAAGTGGAGGCCTGCCGCGCAAGGCGTTCTGACCGCCAGGCCGCTCATAGCCCTTTCGTCGCGCCGCGCTGCGCCGCTTCGAGCGCCAGGCCGGCCAGCGCATTGTACGCCTGGTAGGCCTGGAGGCTGCCTCCATCACCCGAGCCGCCGTTGATCGAGAAGGGACCGACGGACTGCGACAGGTTGATGTTCTGCCCGCCTCGGCCCTGCTGCACCAGCGCGTTGCGGATATCGGTGAGCAGCGCGACCATCTGGCTGTTCTCTCCGTTAGCTCCCGGCCCTCCCGGCGCGGAGACGGCCAGTTGCAGGGAGGCCGAGGTCGCCCCCTGCGCCAGCGTCTGCGCGATACCCGACGAGGCGCTCTGCAGCTTACTGACCTGGGCCGAGAGCCCTTTGGACAGCGTATCGCCGAAATGCGGCATCCAGGATTCCACATCACTCAAGGGGCCCACATCCGGGTGCGTGAAGTGTAAATACTTCGCCACGGTCTGGGCGACTTGCTGCGTCGAGCGCTCGAGCTGCGGCGTCGCGGCCGCGATGCCGGCGGTCAACCCCAGCACCAGCTCCTGGCCCCACGTACGGCTCATCGCGATCAGCATGGTCATCATGTTGGTTGTGCGGGTCAGCACCCCCGTATCGAACTGCTGGAATTCGCGCGTCAACAACAGCAGGGCGCTGTTGACCACCGGTACAACCTGCACCAGGCCATCGGAGAGCTTCTGGCCGAAATCGGGCATCCACTGGTCCACCTCACTCAAAGGTCCCTCCTCCGGCTTCGAGAAATGCAGGAAGGAGGCGATGGCCCCGCCGATATTGCCGGCGGCATCCTTGATGCCACCCAGCACCCCACCGATTCCATTTTTGATGGCGTTACCCAGCCCGGCGATCATATTCTTGCCCACATTGATGGCCCCGGTGACCAGTGATCCCAGCGCCCCCAGCGCCTGGTCCTTCAGATGTCCCAGGATGGACAGGATTTTGCCAGGCAGCCCGGCGACCAACCCGATAAAGCCAGAGACCAGGTGCTCGACAAAACCGAGCACCTTGCCTGGCAGCGAGGCGATCCAGGAGACGATGCCCTTGACCAGGTCGGGGATGATACTGTGGCCGACCAGCATGTCCCACAAGTGCTTGAAAAAGCCCAGGAACCCGGAGACGAACCCACCCAGCAGGGAAAAGACCGAGCCGACCGTGGCGCGCAGGAAGCCCAGGATCATGTTGCCCAGCCCCTTGAACAGGTTCGCCACCCCATCGAGGATGGTGCCAAGATCCCCGTGCAATTTCGAGAAATTGCCGGTGAAGAGATCGTGGATGAACCGCAGAATCCCCGAGACGATCTGCACGATACCGGTAATAAACT
>Ga0102924_1004448_pt1 | contig 14130 bp, 8 predicted proteins | sample PaiPotPPM11metaG_FD_80116 | JGI IMG/M metagenome (GOLD analysis project Ga0102924, IMG submission 80116) | Iron sulfur acid spring bacterial and archeal communities from Banff, Canada, to study Microbial Dark Matter (Phase II) - Paint Pots PPM... ... | reverse complement strand
ACTCGCGATAGATCTCGGTGCTGACGGTGAGGTTGGTGGGGCTGGTGCCGTAGTTGATGGGGATGATGGTCTGGCCAGGCATGGGGCTGGTATCGAAGACGCCCCAGCGGGTGGCGACGGCGGACGGGCGGGTGAGGTCGGTGGCGAAGGCGGGGCGGTCGTTGAATTGCGAGTCGCCGTTGAGATCCTGGGCGAGCGTGATGTTGAAAGGCGCCCCGGAGCTGGCGTTGATGTAGGTGCCGAGGTGGATGCGCTTGTAGAGCAGCGGCGAGTTGATGTCGAAGAAGAGGGACTGACGGACATCCTGATTGCCGCGGCCGTAGTCGGCGCCGATGTCGTAGCCGTTGGAGGGGAAGCCGCCGTTGGCGTCGGAGTCGCGGTGGCGGAACTGGTAGAAGCCGTATATTCCGAATTCGTTCTTGGTGCGGAAATTGAGATTGACGGAGAGGCGGTTGGTGCGCTGCAGGCCGACTGACTCGAACTCGTCGATGTTCTGCGTGCCACCGTAGGGACGGACGCCGCTGGTGGGGTTCACGGGGTTGTAGGTGCCGGGGAGCGGCGCGTTGATGTTGCGCGTGAGGATGGCGTGCACGACGCGGTTATTGAAGTAGTTGACGGAGACGGTGCCGTGGCTGCCGAGAGGGTGGTCGAGGCCGATGCCGCTCATGATGCCGTACTGCGCGCGGAAGTCGGAGGCGATGCGGTAGACGGTGGGTGAGCTCTGCGCGCCGAGTGTGGGGAAGTTGGGGTAGGTGGCGGGCGAGGGGACGAGGTACTGCTGCTGCGAGATGCCGTTCTGGCGCTGGGCCTGGAGGATGTTGCTGGCGGCGAGGCGCGTGTAGAAGACGCCGGCGCCGCCGCGGAGGACGAACTGGGAAGGCTTGTCCTTTTTGTTGAGCAGGCTCCAGGCAAAGCCGAGGCGCGGGGCGAAGTCGCCGTGGTCGGAGATGTAGTTCTGGACTTCGTAGCGGAGGCCGTAGCTGAAGGTGAAGTGAGGCTTGACCTTCCAGTCGTCCTGGTAGAAGGCGGCAAAGTCGATGACGTTGATGAGGGCGGCGGGTGTGCCGGTCGTGAGGGAGAATTGGCTGGCTCCGGCGATGTTGCACTGCGCGGCGGGATGGATGAGTTCGCACTGGGAGAGCGACTGCGCGGCGGCCTGGTAGGCAGCGAGCGTCGGGAAGAGGAACTCGCCGTTGTAGCCGGTGCGGGAGACGTTGGCGTCGCGGTTGATGCGCAGGCGGATGCCGGGGCTGAGGTAGTGTTTGCCGGCCGAGATGGAGAGGTAGTTCTGCAACTCGTAGCTGTCGCGGTTATCGTGGAAGGCGCCGGAGTTGCTGCCGCCGCTGGTGAATGCTCCCTGAACGACCAGCGTGGGATCGGTGCTGTAGGGAGTCTGGCTGGTGCGTGTTCGGATGTACTGAAAGCGCGTGTCGTTAACGAACTTGGGGTTGATGATTTGCGAATTGCTGGCTTGGAAGAGCTGCGTGGTGGTGGAGCTGTTGTAGCCCTGACTGGCGAGGTTGAACTGGCCGATGCCGCCGTTGGTCTGCTGGCTGTTGGTGTAGGAGTAGCGGAGGACAACGGTGCTCTTGGTGCCGAATTGCAGATCGATGCGCGGAGAGAAGCCGTTGAGGATGCTCGGGCTTGGCAGCGCCTGGGTGAAGGCGAGCTGAGTCTGGTTGGTAGGGTCGAGGATCTCGGCGTTGATGACGGCGTTGCTCTGGTTGCTGTTGCGATTGAAGTTGACGAAGAAGGAGGCGTGCTTGTTGAGCGGGCCGTTGAGGTCGCCGTTGAACTCGAGGGAATGGTAGGCGGGCTGGCCGTGGGTGAAGGGATCCTGGGTGTTGAAGGCGGAGTCGTTGCCGAAGAGGACCATGTCGCCGTGGAGCTTGTCGGAGCCGGGCTTGGTGAAGATTTCGATCATGCCGCCGCCGGGGTCGGTGTCGTTGCGGGCGGAGTAGGGGTTCTGATTGATGCGGATCTCGCGGATGGTGTTCTTGGGCGGCAGGCTTCCATTGGAGAAGCCGTCGACGTACATCGCGGGCGAGTCGCCGCCGGAGATGGCCTGAAGTTCCTGCTGCAGGAGGCTGGGCTCGGTGGGCAGATTGTCCAGGTCGCGACCCTTGAGGACGACCGCGTTGCCGTTCTTGTTGGGGTCGGTTGCGTCCGTCGAATCGCTGGAGACGTCGACCTGGAACTGCTGCGTCTCGATGCGGAGGTGGACGTCGATGGTCGGGGGTTTGGCCGCGGTGACGGTGAAAGGCTTGCTCTCGAAGACGGCGAAGCCTGCGGCGGTGACGCGGATGGTGTAGGTTCCCGGCGGGACGTTGGCGAAGGTGTAGTGGCCGTCGCGGGCGGTCAGGGTGGTTTGCGGGGACCCGGATGAAGCGATGGGCTGGAGGACGACTTCGGCGTCGGGCATCAGGGCGCCGCTGGGATCGGTGACGGTCCCGCGTGCGACTGAGGCTGCGGCCTGGAGAGTGGTTTGGGGCTGAGACAGCGGCGGAGACTGCGCGCGGACGCAGTCGAAGGGCCAGAGGAGAAAGAAGCACAGCATGGCCCGGACGAGTCTGTACACAGCGTTTCCCCCAAGGCCAAGTAAAACAGTTGGTACAGATTTAAACGTAAGGCGCAGCGAAAAGAGAGCCGCGGACTCTTTATTCTTCTTCGGGAACCACTTCGATGGCGCTTACGATGGCGTAATTGACTTCGGGTGTGAACGACAGTTCAATTCTGCCGCCTGCGCTTCCCTGAATGTGGGCAAAGGTCTTGACGATGGGCTGGGAGCCAGCCTCGGCGAGGATGTCGAAGTTCTTCATCAACATCACTCCGTTGCACGCCACATTGAACACGCGGCTGCCGGGGCCGCCGTCGATTCCGTTCTCCTTGCCGAACCAGGGTTCGCGGAAGAAAAGGCGCACGCGATAGTGTTTCAGCGGAACGACGGGGAGGTTGTAGTGGAAGCGGCCGACGCGGTCGGATGCGTAGATCCCGAGATTGGCGCGGGAGCCGGATGGCGGCAAACCATAACGTCCCCCGCTGAAGTAGCGATCGGCGGTCCAGGTCTGGTTGTCGCTGTCGACGAAGGGATTTGGGCCCGCCACAATGCGCACGGGCAGCAGTTGCGCGGACGGCGCGGGGAGAATCTCCACGGCGTTGAGGGGCGTGACTTCGCTGGTGTAGTCGACGTGGATGGCGCCGTCGTTTTCCGGGGCGATGCCGGTCAACACGGTCGAGGTTGCGATGCCGTCGCCCCCTGCATTGTCGACCACATCGACCCCGAACCCAGGACCGGCGTTGATGGAGAGGGAGGCCACGTGAGTTGCCGAGGGCAGGTCCGATGTCTCGGCAAAGTGCAGATGCATCTCGTAGAGGCCCTTGGGGACGGGAAACATGCAGTGGGCCATTCCGCGCACGCCGCCGAGATAGAGCGGGGCGTCATTGGTGCCCTGGATCTTCTGGGCAGGAAGGAGCAGGTTGTTTCCGCTCTGGCAGTAGTTGCCAGCTTTCCACAAGTTGCCGGAGTGGTCGGTATAGGGTTGGCGGCCGCTGCCCATCAAGGCGTGGATCGTTGATTGCGGCGCGGGCAGCGCACCGGCGACGACTAACGCGGACTCCGCTGGACGCAGTTTTTGCTGCTGATGATGAATCGCCCAGATTGCGAGGGCGGCGACTACGACTGCTAAGCCGGCAAGCCATCGTTGCAACTGTCCCACGCGGGACGGAACATCTCTGAGGGGGACGATGACGCCCTCCATGGGCGCGGGAATCAGAGCGGAGGTTCCGGTCTCCGCGGAAGGAGGTGGGGTCGCTGGAGGATGGGGCGATTCGATAAGGTTCGCGGGGACGAAGCTGGGCGAGTAGCGCCCCGGAGGCAGGACGAGCCGGATCGGGCGATCCGCTCCCTCCTCCTGATAGACCTCCTGGAGACGTTTGCGCAGGGAATGGACCGTCACTCGGACAATCGTGTCGGTCTGGGGATCGAAATCGGGCCGGCGGCCAAGGGCCTCGGTCGCGATCGTGGACTCCTTAATAAGGTGTCCGCGGCCTGCGAAGTGCTCTTCGCAGATGTACTTCAGGACCCGGTTCAAATTTCCGGATCGGCCGAGGACGCCGGACGTCAGTAGCCATTCCAGTTCCTCCCGCTCACGGCTGCCTTGTGCCGCGGCGTGCGCAGGGTACTCAGAGATTCCGGTTGAGCTCACGACCGGGGATTCTATGCTTTTTGCCCCACGGTCTACAACCGGCTTAAGTGGGATTGTGCACCGAGAGTCTTAACCCGTGAGGCGAGCCGCTAACTTGTTCATTTGGAAGCTGCCGAAGCACTAACAGAACGATAACAATTCTGAGCGCCCCCTTGAAACTCCAGATTTCTCAATCGAAATTAAGGCCCATTCCTGGAGGCAGTGTCGTGCCGCGCCGCTAACTCTTTATTCACAAGACACGCTGTGGGGAACCGTTTTAGGGTGTTCGCGGATCCAGCTTCAGGTTTGGCGCGCAGAGCCCGCAGTAAATAGGGGTGCGCGGATTCAACAGATAGTCGGTCTTTGGAGGCAGGAAATGAACTCCCATCGTTTGTACCGCATAGAACTCTTCGCACAACGCTCGTGGTTGGTGGTGGCCGTGCTGCTGTTTGCCGGCCTGACCTCGCTCCAGGCACAGCAGACTACCGGGTCCATCGCCGGTACGGTCAAGGATCAAACCGGCGCGGTAGTCAGCGCTGCCACCGTGAAGGCGACCAACGTGGATACCGGGTTCTCTCGATCGGCCCAGACAAACGGTTATGGGGAGTACCGGATCGATTACCTTCCCGTGGGCAAGTACAGCGTCGGGGCTGTGGCCGCCAGCTTCAAGAACTTTGTGCAGGAGAATCTTGATCTCAACGTAGACCAGACGCTGAACCTGGATATCGCGCTGTCCGTAGGCACTGCCTCTGAGACCGTCACGGTCACAGAGGCTCCGCCGCTGGTCAACACGTCGGACGCGGTCCTGGGCAACACCATCGTGGGCTCCGAGATCCTCGGCCTCCCTCTGGTCAATCGCAATGTATACACCGAGCTTTCCCTCACGCCCGGCGTGATGGCCAATAACAACAGCCCCACCTCGAACCCCAGCGGCTCCCCCAATTTCACGGTTGGGCTACCGTCGGCGGATGTCCAGATCAACGGCTCCATTGACGGCGGCAATCCCGAGGTCGCCTTTTACCTGGATGGCGGCAACAACATAACCGGGATGCGCAACTACGGAAACCCGGCACCCAACCCCGACGCACTTGAAGAGTTTCGCGTAGAGACCAGCGCATTCGGAGCGCAGTACGGCCAATTCTCCGCTGCTGTCATCACGGTGATCACCAAGTCGGGAACGAACAAGTTTCATGGCGGGTTGTTCGAGTTCAACCGCAACACTGACTTCAATGCCTATCCCTGGACCGCGGGACAGGGTGCCGCGGCCATCAAGTTGCCGTACCACCGCAACCAGTTTGGCGGTAACTTCGGCGGCCCCATCAAGCGCGACAAGGCCTTCTTCTTCTTCAGCTACGGCGGTCTGCGTCAAGTCGTCGGATCACAGCTCACGGGCGCCATCGTGCCCACAGCTGCCGAGCGTCTGGGCGACTTTACCGGGGACACCTTCCCGGTCTACAACCCGAAGCCAGCCAGTGTGAGCGCGGCCGTCTGGGACGTTCCCGCGAATCAGGCGAAGGGAGTAAACACCAGCCCAAATTGCACTGTTGCCACACTGAATTGTTTGAACGCAGCGCAGCTGGATACGACCATTGCAAACTTCGACAACGTGAAGAACACTTTTGGCTCTTCGATTCCGCTGCCCAACGGGGCTGCCAAGCCGGCAACCGGAGGCGGGACGTACACGGGCACCTACACCACCCCGACAACGGAAAACGAATACCTGGGCAAGTTCGACGACGTTCTCACCGACAAGGAGCATCTGACGGTGACCTACTTCTTTATCCGGACCGTCGCGGGCCCCAACGGAGGCGGCAACGTCCCGTGGACGATCAATCAGTCCGCTGCGAACCAGACGAATGCCAACGTCAGCGACGTTCACACCTTCAACTCCAACACGGCCAATCAGGCGTGGCTGACATTCACGCGGGCAGCGGGGGGGCGCGTCAACCTGCCACAGTTCGGCCCGGCGACGCAGACGCTCGCGACGTACGGTTCGAACTTCCTGATCCAGGGACCCAACGCGCTGCCCAATTTCGCTCCGTCCGGGGCCTTTACCGCGAGCACGACGAACGCCGGTCCGTTCACGGGTTCTAACAACATTGAGTTACGCGACGTGGTCACGATGACCAAGGGCAAACACTCCCTCTTCCTTGGCGGGGAGTTCGCTCTCGACAAGACGATGTTCTGGGCCGACCTCTTGAACTTCGGCACGATCGGCTTCGCGACCTCTGCACCCACGTCCACGAACAATGTGTTTTCGGACTGGGTCACCGGCAATGCCTCCTCGTTCGAGCAGGACACGCCTTACAAAACGCTGCTGAGTACATGGCACTACGCTGTGTTTCTACAGGACAACTACCGCATCACACCCCGGTTCACAGCGAACATCGGACTGCGGTGGGACATCGATACACCTCCGGTCGACTCGCTGAACAGGACGGCATCGTTCAATCCCGGCCAGCAATCCACCGTGACTCCGATCGCTCCGAAGGGACTGTTGTTCGTGGGGGATGCGGGCGTCGCTCGCGGCATCATCACGACGAAGTTCCACCATATTGCGCCGCGGGTCGGCTTCGCATGGGACCCGTTTGGGGATGGCAAGACCTCGGTTCGCGCCGCTGCGGGCATCTTCTACGGCACCACCAGCGGCAACGAGTGGAACCAGCCGGGCAATGGCGCGCCGTTCGCCATACGCCAGGGCTTCGGTCCACTTGGCGGGGCAAATAACTCGGGCGTCAATGGAATCACGAATATCTACTCGACCCCCGGGGATTTCCCCTCCACCGCAGCGGGCGGAGGGATCTTCCCTTACACCTTTGCGCCAAGCGCGCCGAAATTCTTCCCGACGGCCAGCGTCGAGAGCATCGGCACGAAGTCGCAATATCCTTACATCTACCAGTTCAACGCTTCCGTGCAGCGGCAGTTGCCTGGCCGGGTGAGCGTGACCGCGGCGTATGTAGGAACGCTCTCGCATGACGTACCTACCATGATCGACGGAAACTACGCGCCTTACTCGACTGTGTTTGGTGCGCCCAGCACTTCAGCGACCAGCGTCGCCGACCGGCGCCAGTTCGATCCCTGTGTTGGAGCTTGTCCGACCGGTCCGGCCGGCATCAACACCGGCTCCCTGGGACAGAACATCATGCTGATCACAAATCAGACCGCCAACTATCATGCTCTTCAAGTCTCGGCGAAGAAGCAGCTATCGCGTGGCATCACTCTCAGCGGTTTCTATGTCTGGAGCCACGCGCTGCAAAGCTCGAACGAGTCGGCGATTGGACAGATGACCGCGCAGAATTTCGGCTACTTTGGCCAGCCCTTCACCGCCTCCAATAATTCTTTGGGCGCCACCGGCGGCGGCCTCCAGGAGGAAAAGGGCCCGATGGATGCTGACCGGCGCAGCAACGCGGTGATCTCCGCCATATGGAACATCGACTATTTCCACGGATCGAGCATGTTCCTGAAGGCAGCGCTCAATGGCTGGTCGATCGCACCTGTTGTCTCCATGACGAGCGGCGCGCCGATAAATATGACGACTGGATCCACCAAGAACGATGACAGCGCGGGCGCGAACCGCCCCAACGTCGTTCCTGGCGTTAGCCCCAAGCTCAGTCACGGCTGCCGAATTTGCGCCACCAACAGTGAGCTGACGGCGTGGTTCAATACGGCAGCTTTCGCCAACAACGGCCCTGGCGCGTTCGGGGGTATCGGCCCCGGCGGCGCCGACGGGAATGTGTCGCGCGACTCGCTGATCGGACCGGGGTTCCGCGACATGGATCTGGGACTCTTCCGCAACGTCTCTCTGGAGCGTGGAGTTGTGTTCCAGTTCCGCGCCGAAGCTACCAATGCCCTGAATTGGGTGAGTGTCGGCAACCCGACAGCGTCCCTCTCGTCGGGCAACGACGGCAAGATCACCGGGGCGCAGGGGACTCAACGCATCATCCAGATCGGCGGCCGGTTGACGTTCTAGATCGAACAGGTGCGGACGACGTCCGCAGCACGGCCGTCCACAGTCGAGATGGTGGATGTCGAGGCTTACAAGCTCGTTCCGAAAGACTTCCGCGGGGTGGTTCCTGGTGGTTGAAGGCCAGGGACCGGCCCGCGAAGTTGTCTGTGGGGACGAGCGATGTGGTCCTGAGTCCAGTCGGGGATGGCGGCTGGAAAAGTGCCAAAGAATCTCCACTCACACTGCAAGCAGTTGCAATCCGCCGCCCGTCGAGAGAGCGGACCCAGCCCATTAACTGTCTGGAATCTGCAATTTACATTTTTCTCCAGATCTTGCCGATAAAGGTGATTGGAATGCATACTCGGTAGCGGGCCCCGCTATCACAAATTAACCTTCTAGCCCGGATCGCACGACACAGTCGTGCGGCCAACCGAATCCCATCCATTATTTCCCGAGACGCCACCATGAACGTTGAGTGGGCCCGCAAGCGACATTTCGTCTTCTTTCTGATCCTCGTTCTCCCTGCTTGCGTCTGGCTGCTCTCCAGCCTGCGATTGACCATGGTTCATGCGGCCGGGCGAGCGGCTGCGGGGGCGACGCGACGCTCGAACCGGCTCAAGGTTCACTCGAAACCGCAACCGGGTGCGACGCCGGTCCTGGTCGAGTTGTTCACGTCGGAGGGCTGCGCGAGCTGCCCGACGGCCGACACGTTGCTGGCCCGCCTCCAACGCGAGCAACCCATTCCCGCGGCGGACATCCTCGCACTGGAGGAGCATGTCGACTACTGGGATTCGCTGGGATGGCGCGACCGCTTCGCCTCCAGCCAGTTCAGCGCGCGGCAGAGCGCCTACTCGGAGCGCCTGCAACTCGCAAGCGAGTACACGCCGCAGATGATCGTCGACGGCACGGACCAGTTCGCCGGCAACGACATCGTGCATGCCTTCCGCGCGATTGCGCACGCCGCGGGCACGCGCAAACTCGACCTGAAGCTGTCGCCGCTGGTCTTCGACGGCGCCCGCGTCACAGGCAAGGTCTCGCTCGCCTTGCGGTCCGTTTCCGAGGGCAGAGCCGATCTTTACGCGGCGGTGGTCCAGTCCTCGGCGTCCACACAGGTGCTCAGCGGAGACAACCTGGGCGCGACTCTGAACCACGTATCGATTGTCCGCGAGATGAGGAAGATTGGCAGCCTCGCCGGCATGCGGGCGGCACCGCTGAAGTTCTCGCTCAGCGTTCCGGGCGACGCTTCGGCTGCGAACCTTCGCGTGGTGGTGTTCATCCAGCGCCCGGGGCAGGGCGCGGTGCTGGGGGCAATCTCTTCGCCTCCTCCCACTTCCCTGCCCACCGACGACAACATCAGCGGGGATTAGAGCGAAGGGACCGGGCGCATCTTCTCCCGCTGCGCGAGCACGTCGAGAGCTGCAAGTCCGGCCACCAGCGGGATGAGCCAGATGACCCGGGCCTGGTAGCGCGAGTCGCTGGACGACAGCACCGCAGTGACAAAGGCGTTGGCGAGCAGTATGGGGACGACGATCGCGACCAGTCCGAGGAGCGCGCTACGACGGTGGCGGCGGAGCCACAACAACAGTGGGACGAGAGCGAGGCCCCAGGCGTCGATGACCCAGCGCTGCAGCGTCGTGAAGAAATCTGAAGGGACGATGCTGCGCGCCTGCAGCGTCCGTGGGTAAGCGGCAGCGGAGCTGGGAATGACCTGGAGGAGCGCCTGCTGCATCCAGTCATTGTTGTCGAAGTCGTTGACGCCGAAGTCGTCGAGCTGCTGGGTGAAGTTAGCAAAGGAACGTGCAGCCTGTCGGCGGGGATATGTGCGGAGGGTGTCCAGAACCAGCGGCATCTCCTCGGCGAGCAGGCGCTTCTGCGTGGAGCGGTCGGCTCCCTGCCACACGCCGCCTGCGGCCCAAAGGAAGTCGTCGTCGTTGTCAGGAAGGCGGGACACGTCGGCACAGATGGCCCAGTCGAGCCCAGGTGTGCCCGGGGCGGAGCAGTGCTGCTGGAGGTACGTGGCACCGGGGCCGTCAGCGATGATGCGGGCCATGAGGTACGGCGGGTGGTGACCGTTGAGCGACGGATCGCCGTAGAGGTAGGCGTGAAGAGCCATCTGCGCGGCGGCGGCAAGCGCGATCAACGCGGCAAGCTGGGCAAACGCGCGTCCGCGGCCGGCGATGGGCGGCCAATGGAGCAGCAGCAGAAGCGCGAGCACAGCGCAGAGGCCCACAGCGAGCATCAGGTGCGTGGCGTGGGTGGTGGTGGCCCAGGCGGCGAGGGCCGAGAGCACCCAGAACTCGCGGCGGGACAGCGTTTCGCGGGAAAAGATGAGGAGGTAGATCGAGAGATAGAGCAGTGGCCCGTAGATGTCCGGCATCAGCAGCGAGACGTACCAACTGACGCTGGTGAACAGGCTGAGGAGCGCGGTGAGGATGAGGAACGTGGAGACACTCCGACGCGCCACCACTGAGCGGACGACGAGCCACAGCACCCAAGAGGTCAGCAGCGCATTGAGCGCGATGACGGGCCACGGGGTGAGGTTCCAGTGGAAGGGGAAGATGCTCAGCGAGTAGAGCTCGGAGCGCATGGCCTCGAAGCCGTCGAGTTGGTGGAGAAACAGGGCGCGGGCGATGGAGCGGCCGTCCTGCAGGTAGCTGACCGAGTCGGGATAGAGCAGCGGATAGCGATTGAGCAGGGCGGGCCAGGCGAGCAGAAGTGCTCCAAACAGGACGGCCAGCGAATGCCGGAGCCGCGCGCGGGCGGGCGAGACGGGCTTGCTGGGTGCTGGCGCCACCGACAATCCTTTCGGGAGCTAAAGTTCGAGGTCTGCGGAGCTTGGCCAGTGTACGCGAGCCGTCTACCGGACCGGTCGAGAAAAACTCTTACAGGGACGCAACTCGCTCGATGGCTTTAAGACTCCTAGAATGAGGCTGAGGAGGAAGTTGCCATGTCACGATGGAAGTGGATCGCGTTCTCGACTCTAGTGGTTGCGTTAATGAGCAGCCTTTCCGTAGCGCCCGCGCAGGTGTCGGTCGGCGTGAACATTGGTCCGGCACCGGTATGTCCGTATGGATACTTCGACTATCCCCCGTACGACTGCGCGCCGTATGGCTACTATGGTCCGGACTGGTTCGTTGGCGGTTTGTTCCTCGGCGCCGGGCCGTGGTTCCATGGGCCGCGCGGCTTCTACGGCCACGTGGATAACCGCTACGATCCGCACAACGGGTATCACGGCCCCATGCCGGAGCGCGGCGCGCAGCCGTTCCAGCACTTCCAGGGCAATGAGGCGCGGGACGGTCAGGGCCATGTCGGCCGCGCCGGCCACGACGCAGGCGGGGAGCATACACCCGGCTTTTCCGGCAGGGGCGCTCCCGGTGGTCACAGCGGCGGAGGACGCCACTGACAAGTAGCTCCACGCTAACTCCAGCATTCGGATTTAAGAGACGTCATGGCCTGTTCGTGCAACACTCGAATAGGCCATGACCCTGCCTGTCCGGAAGAGGAAGCTTGCCGCGCTGCTGTTGCTGACGGGGCTCGTATTCTCCGTGGCTGTCATGCTGGCCATGGCAGAACTCCACGAAGAGACCGGGGAACCGTACTTCACACGGCTGGATCAGGTTGGTATGCAGGCGATCCACGCACACGACTCGCCCGCGCTTACCAAGATGGCATTCACACTTAGTTGGATCGGATCGCCTGCAACTCTGGCCCCGGTTGTCGGCTGCACCGGCCTGCTGCTGTGGAAGCGAAGGCTGCGGCGCGATGCGGTGCTGCTGGTCGCGGCAATGGCAGGGGCCGCGGTGCTGGATACGGTGCTGAAACTGCACTTCCGCCGGGTGCGACCCGATGTGCCCTGGGCCTTTGTCACCGAACACAGCTTCTCATTCCCCAGCGGACACTCAGCGGGCGCGGTCGTGCTCTACGGTGTCGTGACGTACCTGGTGTGGAAGCATCTGCGCACGGCGTGGCAGCGCGTTGGGGGGGTTGTTGCCGCGTTGCTGATCGTCGCGGGTATCGGCGCGAGCCGCGTCTACCTCGGAGTCCACTACCCTACCGACGTCGCGGCGGGATACCTGGTCGGCCTGATGTGGCTGGTGCCGGTGATCGGCACCAACGAGTACCTGAACCGGGCAGGTGCGCGGCGAGTGGACACCCAGAGTGTGTGAGGCGAACGCTTAGTCGACGAAGTAGCCGATGTCGGTGAGCAGGCTATCGCTCAGGTCGACGCCGAGGAGTTTCGCGGTGGGCTGGTGATACATGTTCCCCTCAAACCGCTGGATGACTGAGGCGGGCAGGTCCGTCTGCTGGCGCAGCATCCGCAGCAGGGCTGCGCTGTCGGTGAAGTATTGGTAATCCCCGGGCATGCCGCATGCCGGCTTGATGGTGAGGGAGAGCGGAATTGCTCCTTTTCCGGAAGTCGAAGCGGTACAGGCTTGGGTGATAAGGTTCACTCGCATGCAGAGAGAGTGACACCGGCATTGGGGACTAGCCATGCCCCAAACGGGTACCAAAGTAATACGAAGCGGTCAGATCCACCGACCACAGATGTAGGAGAACGCCGCGTTCAGTTGCCTTTGTAGTTGCGGACGAAGGTGTCGCGCGGCAGGCCGGAGTCGCGGGCGCGCTTCTGCAGCGCCTCAGCCTGCGGCCGGGTCATGGGTCCTCCGAGAGCGATGAGGTAGGGGCTGTGGCCTCCGGGGGCGATGATCTTCGGCTGCAGCGACGGGTCTTTCTTCGCGATTGCGGCCACACGGATGGCGGCCTGGTCGGCGCGATTGAAGGTGTACGCGATGACGTACCAGCCCGCCTGCATCGCGGACACCGCGGCGTTGCCGGTAACGTGTGCCACTGCAGGAGGCGCGACGTGTACAGCGGGCGGGGTCCTGACGACGACCTGCGGAGCAGGTTGCGAGACGACCGCCTGCGCAGGTGCGGGCGGATTCTTTGAAGAGCTGCCGGAGAAGTGCACCAGCATAACGACAACAAGAGTGGCGACGACAGCGAGTCCGGCCAGGATCGTCGCTCTTCGGTTGTTGGACCGGGTGCCGGCGTCGACCCTGCGCTGGAAGTGCAGCGGGTTGTCGTGGAGCGTCCCGGTGGGCACTGGTTTTTTCGCGACGGGAGCAAAGTTCAGCTCCGGCTGAACGGGGAGGGCGGACGTTGCGGCGGGAGTTTGCACCGGTTGCGCGGGCGCGGCCGGCGGCGCGGACGGAGCGGGCTTGGGAAGTGCGCGGTCGATCTCGGCGAGGCCCCAGGTGCCTTCGATCGAGTTGGGGATGATGCGGTTGAAGGGCTCGGGCAGCTTCAGGCCGGGCTTGAGCTGCGTTTCGAGGGTGAGGACCCGCAGCAGCAGCAGGGCGAGGTCGTGCACATCGCGCTGCATCATGCGAGCGCAGTCTCCCAGCGTGGTGAATTCGCCGTCGACGACACATTCGCGGACGCAGTCGCCGCGGAGCTTTACGGTTTCGCCGACGGCGAGGACGTTGCCGGCGACGACGTGTCCATGGACCAGGTTCTTAGCATGCAGAGCTCGCAGGGCGGCGACCAGGCTGCCGGCAACCTGCGTCGCTTCGGTGGGGGTCAAAGGCCGTTCCTTGAGCAGGTCATCGAGGTTGGCGTCGGCCGGCTCCATGACGGCATAGGTGAGCGGAGTGCCTTCGAAATTGGTTTCGCCGAAGCGCTTGATGACGACGAGATTCTCCTGCTTTACCTGGGAGACGCGGCTCCAGCAGGCAAGCATCTGGCTCTCGTCATTGATGGATTCGGTGAGACGGATCAGCGCGGGCGCTTCGGCGCCGCCGGAGAGCGCAAAGAGTGCGCTGCGACCCTCAGGCCGGACCAGCGAGCCCAGGGAAAAGATGTTTGCGATGGTCTTGCCTTCGTAATCGTTCCAAAGATGCATTTCGTTCGTCCGATCCGGTCCATGAGACCTTGGGGAGTTTGGTCGGTCGGAGGCTGTCGCCAGCGCTGTTTTAAAGCGGAGCCCTCACGTCTCTCATT
>Ga0102924_1004445_pt1 | contig 14135 bp, 9 predicted proteins | sample PaiPotPPM11metaG_FD_80116 | JGI IMG/M metagenome (GOLD analysis project Ga0102924, IMG submission 80116) | Iron sulfur acid spring bacterial and archeal communities from Banff, Canada, to study Microbial Dark Matter (Phase II) - Paint Pots PPM... ... | reverse complement strand
TGCCTACCCTGCCACGCGGGCGACGGGGACGCTGCCGAGTCCCACGATTTCTCACGTTTCGAGACGCTTCAGGCCCAGCGGTCGCAAGTGGCTGACGAAATCCGCTCTTGCTCGATGCCTCCGCCGGCAAAGCCGGGCCTCACGGACAGCGAGGCGAACACGCTGCTCCGTTGGGTCGCGTGCGGCGCCGTACGCCGCTGACACGGCGACCCAGTGTCCGATAGCATTCTCGATCGGGATGCTCGCGGGCGACTTCGTTGCGCCGGATTGGAACGAGCCACTCGACGTGGCCGCGTACCTGGCATCCACGCCCCGCGCCGCCCGCATCAAGGGTATGTTCCCCGCGGCGGTGGCCGACGGGGCGCGCGCCCGGGGACTCTCCTTGCCGAGCGCTCGCGAACGCTATCTGCCGTTCGCGGATGTCCCCGTCACGGAGTTTGCGAACCTCCTCGTCGAGGCCGCCCAGTCGTTCTTTCCCGACGTCCCGCTCCGCGTCGCGCTGCGCGATCTCGGTCGGTCCGCCTTCCCCGTGCTCATCCAGACGCTGGTCGGACGCGTCGTCCTCAGCACGGCCGCCGATATGCCGACCGCTCTCCAGGCGGGCGCGAAGGCGTACCTCGTGGCCCTGCCCACGTGCCGCGTCGAGATCGCCGAGCTCTCCGACCGCCGCGCGGTCATCAGCCTGAAGAACGTCTACTACTTCCTCGATTCCCACCACGTCGGCGTCTTCGAAGGGCTCTCGAAGTCGGTCGGCGTTCGCGTGAGGACGCGCATCCGCCTGCGGAGCAAGTTCGACGGCGACTTCGAGCTTACCTGGTGACGCAGGACCAAAAGCTCACGCGCGCTCGACAGCTACCACGCCTTTGACGCGCTGGAGCGCCTTCATCACGTTCTTGAGTTGCTGCAGGTCCTGGCAGACGAACGAGAACAGGTTCACCGCCCGTCCGTCGTCGCTCGCGCGGCAGTTCGCCTCGCTGATGTTGATCCCCTGCGCCATGAACGTCTGCCCGATGTGCGCGAGAATCCCAGGCTGATTGGCCGCCACGACGCGAAGCTGCACGTTGCGGTTGATCCGCGCCTTGCTGTCCCAGGTGATCTCGACGCGGCGCTCCGGATCGGTGTCGAACGCCTTGGTGCAGCCTCGCCGGTGGATCGTGACCCCGCGACCGCGCGTGATGAAGCCGAGGATGTCGTCCCCCGGCAGAGGATTGCAGCACTTGGCGTAGCGGACGAGCACGTCGTCGATCCCGTTGATCCGGATCGCGCCCTCGTCGCGCTTGATGACCTTGCGGACGAGCCCCGCGAGGCGCCCCTCGCGCAGCGAGTCGGGCGGCTTGCTGTCGCGCCCGTGATCGTCCGGCGGGGCGACGATGCGTACGACCTCCTCGGGATCGATCTTGCCGTAGCCGATCCCGATGAGGAGCTCATCGACGTTCGTCACCTTGAGCTCCTCGTTGACCCGCCGGATCTCGGCGTCGTTCTTCAGGAGCTTGTTCCACGAGATCCCCGCCTTGCGCAGCTCGCGCTCGAGGAGCTCCTCGCCCAGACGCTTGCTCTTCTCGCGCTGGTCGGTGCGGAAGTAGTTGCGGATCTTCGCTCGCGCCCGGGTCGTGCCGACGAAGTCCAGCCAGTCCTTGCTCGGGTGCTGGTGAGGGCTCGTGAGGATCTCGACGACGTCGCCGTTGCGCAGCTTGTAGCGCAGCGGCTCCATCTTGCCGTTGATGCGCGCGCCGGTGATGTGATCGCCGAGCTGCGTGTGGATCTGGTAGGCGAAATCGACGGGCGTAGCGCCGCGCGGGAAGACGCGCACGTCGCCCTTGGGGGTGAAGACGTAGACCTCGTCCTGGAAGAGGTCGACCTTCACGCTCTCGAGGAACTCGGCGGGGTCCTTCAGCTCCTTCTGCCACTCGAGGAGCTGCCGGAGCCACGAGAATCGCTGAGCGTCTTGCTCCGCGATGCCGCCCCCGCGGTCCTTGTACTTCCAGTGGGCCGCGATGCCGCGCTCGGCCACGCGGTGCATCTCGTGGGTGCGGATCTGGAGCTCGATGCGCTCGCGGCCCGGGCCGATGACCGTCGTGTGAAGCGACTGGTACATGTTCGGCTTCGGCAGCGCGATGTAGTCCTTGAACCGCCCCGGGACCGGCGTCCACTGCGAGTGGATGACCCCGAGGGCCGCATAACAGTCGCTGACGCTCTCGACCACCACGCGGAACGCGATGAGATCGTGCACGCTCTCGAGGCCCGCCTGCTGGGCCTTCATCTTCCGGTAGATGCTGTAGAGGTGCTTCGCGCGGCCGTAGACTTCGGCGGCGAAGTCCTGAGCCGCGAGCCGGCTCGACAGCGTCTTGCACACGTCCGCGATGTACTTGTCGCGTTCGCGCTTGGAGGTCTGAAGCTGCGCAACGAGATCGGCGTACGCCTCGGGCTCCAGGTACTTGAACGAGAGATCCTCGAGCTCGCTCTTGAAGGACTGAATGCCGAGGCGGTTCGCGAGCGGCGCGTAGATCTCGAGCGTCTCCCGCGCGATGCGCTCCTGCGCCTCACGCGTCATATGCTCGAGCGTGCGCATGTTGTCGAGGCGGTCGCACAGCTTGATGAGCAGGACCCGGATGTCCCGGGCCATCGCCACGACCATCTTGCGAAAGTTCTCGGCCTGGCGATCTTCCTTCGACGTGAAGTTGATCTTGGAGAGCTTGGTGACGCCGTCGACGAGCTCCGCGACCTCCGCGCCGAACTCCTTGCTCAGGTCCGACGTCGTAGCGAGCGTGTCCTCCACCACGTCGTGCAGGAGCCCGGCGCACACGCTGGCCGCATCCAGCCGCAAATCCGCGATGATGCCGGCGACGCTGACCGGGTGCACGATGTACGGCTGGCCCGACTTTCGCTTCTGGCCGGCGTGCATCCGGTAGCTGTAGTCGTAAGCACGCTGGATCAGCTGAGGATCAGCCGCGGGCTGATACGTCTTGACGCGATCAATGAGTTGTTCGACCTGGAGCATCGGCGCGGCCGCGGCGGGTGCGCGGCCCGGCAAAAAAAAGTAACACTCCGGCCGTGATCCGGCAATTGACGCAGGCTCCTCGCGAGGAATTCACGGCAGAAACCGGCGCCCGAAGCCGGAGCGGAGGGCAGGAACCGCCCGAAGACGCCGCCGAAGCCGCCCGCGCGGGCGTCTACGTGCACTTTCCCTGGTGCCTGGCCAAGTGCCCGTACTGCGACTTCGTCAGCTACGCCAAGGCAAGCGCGGACATCGACCATCGCGCCTACGCCGACGCCGTCCTGCGGGAAATCGACACCCGCGCAGACGTCCTCTCCCGGCGCGCCGCCCCGAGCGTCTTCTTCGGCGGCGGGACGCCGAGCCTCTGGGACTCGCGGGAGCTCGGTCGCGTCCTCGCCGCCATCCGTGCGACGGCGCAACCGGCGCTGCCACCTCAGCAGGAAGTCGAAGTCACGGTCGAATGCAACCCCACGTCTCTCGACGAGGACCGCGCCCGCGCGCTCGCCTTCGCGGGGGTCAACCGCCTCTCCATCGGCGTCCAGTCGCTGAACGACGACCGATTGCGCTTTCTCGGACGGCTTCACGACGCCGAAGGCGGCGTTCTCGCCGTCCGTGGCGCCCTCCGCGCGGGCGTCCCGCGCGTCTCGGCGGACCTCATCTTCGGCCTCCCCGGTCAGACACCCGCCCAGGCCTGCGAGGAGGCGACCGCCCTGGCCGACCTCGGCCTCGAGCACCTCTCGTGTTACCAGCTGACGATCGAGCCGGGTACGCGCTTCGGCGAGCTGGCCCGACGCGGACGGCTGCCGCTGGCCGAAGACGGCGCCGTCGCCGACGCGTTCCTCGCCGTGCACGACACCCTCACCGCGCGAGGCTTCGTCCATTACGAAATCTCGAACTACGCCCACCCGGGACAGGAGGCGCGGCACAACGTCGGCTACTGGAGGGGCGACGAGTACGTGGGCCTGGGCTGCGCCGCGTACGGCTTCGTCCGGCACGGGCGCGAAGCCGGCGGTGTGCGTTACCGGAACGAGGTCCTGCCGGAGCGGTACGCCGCGGGCGCGGCGCCTTCGGAGGAGCCTCTTCCGCCCGACGCCCTGATGCGCGAGCGCATCATGCTCGGCCTGCGCACGCGCGAAGGGGTGGACCTCGACGAGGCCCAGGCATCCCTCGGCACGCCCGGCTGGACCGCCGCCCGCGAGCGCTCCGCTGCGTCGCTCGCCGAGCGCGGGCGCATCGTCCGAGAAGGACCGCGCGGATCGCGGCTTCGCATTCCCGAGGCGAGCTGGCTCTGGACCGACGACACCGCGGCGCGCCTTTTCTGAGCGGCACGTCTTCCTTGGGGTACCATCGTAAGCATGCCGACGCGGCAAGCGGTGTACGTACGGATCGCGAACGGAGACGGCGACCTCGCGCGCGTGCGCGAGCGCGTCGCCCGGGTGCACGCGGGCGCCGCGATCGACGTGAAGATCGGGCGCGACGAGGCCCGCCTCTTCGCCGGATGGCTCGTACCGAATCCCTCCGAGGCCGTCGAGCCGCAGGACCTTTCCGAGCCTTCGCGCGACTTCGGCGAGGCCGTCGCAATCGGCGTCCAGACCGTCGCCGACCTCGTCGTCTACGATCACTTCGTCTCGGGGACGCGTACCCGAGGGCTGACGTACGCCGGCGAAGCTGGATGGGTGCGCGTCGTCGGAGAAGCCGAACCCTGGGAACCCCAGGTCCTCTTCTCCCAGACGAAGCTCGAGGAGCTTCGCGCGGCCCTCGAAGAGGACCTCACGGGAGACGCCCTCGCGCGCGACGTCGACGAGCTCGAGCGCCTCTGGAAAATCGGCCGACTCGAAGAAGGAGCGACGCGCCCCCCCATCGAGCCGCTCGGGTTCACGCGAGCGCTCGAGAAGCACCTCGCGCTGCCCGCCCTTCCCCACAAGTGAGAAGGGCGGCCGCGGCCGAGGCGACGCCGGCGCGGACCGGCTCTGCCGCCAAGGGGGAGACCGGAAATTCGCGGTGCAATTTCGCGGGCCAACCGGACGTGGGCTGCGCTCGTGCCCCCGTGGAAAGCTGTGGAAAACTACTGGTCAGTTCAGGGGATGGCCTGTTGACCCGTTGTGGTGAACAGCTGAACCCCTCGCCTCCCGCGTTCAGTCGGAGGGCGGGAGGACGACGGTTTCTCGCCCGCCAGTGGCGACCGCCATCGCGACGTGTCCGGTGACGCCTCCGGGCACGGTTCCTGAAGCTGCGCGAGGCGCCGTCTCGCCCCCCGTCACCCACACTATGCCTGGTGGGTTTTTGCTGGACAGGCCCTAGATATTGGGGTTTAAAGGTTGAGCCTCGGCAATCGTTCCGTTGGCTTCCCCTTCGACGAGAGGTCGCGGGAGACCAACCAAGCAAGCTGATGGCATCACCACCGAAGAGCTCCCCGTAGCCGCCGAAAGGGTCGGGCTAGACGGTAGCCTTTCGGCTCTTATGCTGAACGGATGGGCGCCCGTACGAAGCACGAATCGTTAGCTTTGTTCAGTTGAACCGATCCGCAGGACTTCCTTGTGGATGCAGCCTCACTCTCGTGACGAGATGCGTCGCACCCTTCGCAAGGTGCCGTCTCGACTCGAGGAGTTGGGCTGCGGATGGTTTCGTTGCGGCCGCGCCCGGTGGGCGATGGCCGTCTCTTGGGGCAGACGGGTTCCGGACGGCGGCTGGGGTGCGGTGCGCCAGTTCGCGGTCTGGCTGGAGTCGTTTGTCGTGCGCATGCTGCTGGCACGCGACGACGGAGAGGGTGAGGCGGGGATATGGCAAACTCGACGGCGTTCAACGGCTCGCACGCGAACGGGAGCGCGCAAGGCTCGCAAGGCAAGATGAGGAATGCTTCCGAGAAGGCCGCGAAGAAAGCGCGCAGCCAGCCGAGCAAGCCGAGTGCGGCTCTGTCGGAACGCGGGCGAACCCTGGGAGCGAGCGCAAGCGCGCAGAGCTCTGCGCGCGGCCGTGCGGGCAAGGCGGCTCGGAGCCCGCGCGGTGTGCAGGTCGAGCGCCGCTTCACCGCCCCCGACGGCGATGCGCTGGACGCCGTCGTCTACGAGCGCCGTTCGAGCACGATCACGAACCCCGACGGGAGCATCGTCTTCAAGATGGAGGGCGCCGAGGTGCCGGCCAGCTGGAGCCAGCTCGCGACGGACATCCTCATCTCCAAGTACTTCCGTAAAGCCGGACTGCACGGCGACAAAGACCATGGCGAGACGAGCATTCGCCAGGTCGTCCACCGCCTCGCGCACACGATTCGCAGCGCGGCCGATTCGTTCGGCGGCTACTTCGCCAGCAAGGCAGACGCCGACACCTTCGAGGCCGAGCTCTCGTACCTGCTCGTCAACCAGTACGGTGCGTTCAACTCGCCGGTGTGGTTCAACCTCGGCCTCTGGCACGAGTACGGCATAAGCGGCTCCGGCGGCAACTGGGCGTGGGATGCCGAGTCCGAGAAGATCGCCGAGACTTCGACGGCCTACGAGCACCCGCAGTGCTCGGCGTGCTTCATCCAGGCAGTCAAAGACGACCTCATGTCGATCTACGACCTCGTGAAGTCCGAGGCTCGCCTCTTCAAGTACGGATCCGGAACGGGGTCGAACTTCAGCTCGATCCGCGGACGCCAGGTGAAGCTCTCCGGCGGCGGGACGTCGTCGGGCCTGATGTCCTTCCTCGAAGTGTTCGACCGCGCGGCCGGCGCGACCAAGAGCGGCGGCACGACGCGCCGCGCGGCGAAGATGGTCTGCCTCGACATGGAGCACCCGGAGATCGCCGACTTCATCAACTGGAAGGTGCGCGAGGAGAAGAAGGCGCACGCGCTCATCGCCGGCGGCTATAGCTCCGACTTCAACGGCGACGCGTACCACACGATCAGCGGGCAGAACTCGAACAACAGCGTCCGCGTGACCGACGAGTTCATGAAGGCCGCGCAGGCCGGCGCCAAGTGGCAGACGCGCTTCCGCACCACCGGCGAGATCTGCGACACCTACGAGGCCAAGGACCTCTGGCGCCAGATCGCCGAGGCCGCGTGGGGCTGCGCGGATCCCGGCGTCCAGTACGACTCGACGATCAACCGCTGGCACACGTGCCCGAACTCGGGGCGCATCAACGCGTCCAACCCGTGCTCCGAGTACATGTTCCTCGACGACACGGCCTGCAACCTCGCGAGCGTGAACCTCACCAAGTTCCTGCGCGAGGACGGGTCCTTCGACATCGAGGGCTATCGCCACGCCTGCCGCGTCTTCTTCATCGCGCAGGAGGTGCTCGTCGACCTGTCGTCGTACCCCACGTCGAGCATCGCGCAGAACAGCCACGACTACCGCCCGCTCGGCCTCGGCTACGCGAACCTCGGCAGCCTCCTCATGTCGCTCGGGGTGCCGTACGACAGCCGGCAGGGGCGCGCCATCGCGGCGGCGCTCACCGCGATCATGTGCGGGCACGCGTACAAGGCGAGCGCCGAGATGGCCGCCAGCAAGGGCTCCTTCCCCGGCTTCGCGAAGAACCGCGAGCCCATGCTCCGCGTGATGCGCATGCACCGCGACGCCGCGTACGCGATCGACCGCGACGCGTGCCGCCTGCCCGGCGAGCCGCAGGCGGTGTCGCCGGCCGGGCCGGCGCAAATCGCGTCGCCGGCTGGAACGGCGCACGCGACCGTCAGCGACCTCTATCGAGCGGCGTGCGACGACTGGGACGGCGCGGTGCAGCTCGGCGAGGCCCACGGCTACCGCAACGCGCAGGCGACCGTGCTCGCCCCTACGGGCACGATCGGCCTGCTCATGGACTGCGACACGACCGGCATCGAGCCGGACTTCGCGCTCGTGAAGTTCAAGAAGCTCGCCGGCGGCGGCTACTTCAAGATCGTCAACCAGACCGTCCCGCGCGCGCTGCGGCGCCTCGGGTACTCCGAGCGCGAGGTGCAGGAGATCGTCGCGTTCGTCTCGGGCACGAACACGCTGCTCGCGGGGCCGCACATCAACCGGCGCACGCTCAAGGAGAAGGGTTTCACGGACGTGGAGCTCGCGAAGGTGGAGGCCGCCATTCCCGGCGTCTTCGACCTCGACAGCGCGTTTGCCGCGTGGGTCATCGGCGAGGACGTGTACGAGCGCCTCGGCGCCGGCAAGGATGGGCGCTCGCAGAAGAACTTCTCGCTCCTCGAGCACCTCGGCTTCACGCCGGCGCAGATCGAGGAGGCGCAGGACGTCATCGTCGGCCGGATGACGATCGAGGGCGCGCCGCACCTCAAGAGGGAGCACTACGCCGTGTTCGACTGCGCCAACCGGTGCGGCAAGCACGGGCAGCGCTTCCTCGAGCCGATCTCGCACGTGCGGATGATGGCGGCGGTGCAGCCTTTCCTGAGCGGCGCCATCTCGAAGACGGTGAACATGCCGAACGAAGCCTCGGTCGAGGACGTGCAGGCGATCTACGAGGAGGGCTGGCGTCTCGGCCTGAAGGCGGTGGCCCTGTACCGCGACGGGTGCAAGGCGAGCCAGCCGCTGTCGTCCGGCGGCGACAAGGGCGAGAAGAAGGCGGAGAAGGAGAGGAAGAGCGACGCGCCGGGCGCCGAGCCGCTGCTCGCGCCGATGGCGGCCGCCGCGGACACGACGACGTCGCAGCTCACGCTGAACATCGCGCCGGGCACACGGCTCTATGGCCAGCGCGAGCGCCTGCCCAAGCGCCGCGCCGGTTACACGCAGGAGGCGCGCGTCGGCGGGCACAAGATATTCCTCCGGACCGGCGAGTACGTCGACGGACGCCTCGGGGAGATCTTCATCGACATGCACAAGGAGGGCGCCGCCTTCCGCAGCCTGATGAACGTCTTCGCGATGAGCGTCAGCATCGGCCTGCAGTACGGCGTCCCGCTGCAGACGTACGTCGACCAGTTCACCTTCACGCGCTTCGAGCCGCAGGGCCCGGTCGAGGGTCACCCCTACGTGAAGTTCGCGACGTCGATCATCGACTTCATCTTCCGCGCGCTCGGGGTGGAGTACCTGCACCGCTACGACCTCGCGCACATCAAGCCGGATGCGAGCTCGACGCCGCTCGATGCGGCGCAGCACCTCGGCACGCCGCCCGAGCCGCCGAGCCTGCGGCAGTTGCCGCAGGTGTCCCAGGCGACCGAATCGCGCGGCGAGAGCAAAGCCGCGGGCACCACCGACACCACCGGATTGCCGCACACGCGCGAGGCGACCGCGCGGAGCGCCGCGATGAGCGAGACGCTCGGCAACGCGCAGACGGGGTCGCCGCTCGACGCGCAGCTGGACACCATGATGGGCGACGCGCCGGTGTGCGACGTGTGCGGCCACATCACGGTCCGCAACGGCGCTTGCTACAAGTGCCTCAACTGCGGCAACTCGATGGGCTGCAGCTGAGACGGCCGCTCATCGAGCCACGTACAGCGCCTTCTGCGTCGCCACCCAGACCGTGCCGTCGTGCGCGATCGCAGGGGGCGTCGTGATCATGTCGCCTTCGCTCGTGCGCAGCGACTGCCGGACGCTCCCGTCGCGGTCGACGATCCGGAGCTCCGGCCCGGTCGCGACCGCGAGGGTGCCTTCCTGGAAGGCCGTCGCGAACACGGGGTTCTTGCCAGGTGCCGACCAGAGCACGTGGCCGTTCTCGATGGAGGCCAGACCCGCTCCGGTGACGACGACCCGCCCATCGCCGGCGTCCACCGGAGGCTCCTCGCCGCTCGCGAACGGCAGCCGCAGCGACCAGCGCTCGGTCCCGTCGAAGTTCAGACAATGCAGCGTGCCCCCGGCGTCGTCGCCGACGAGAAACATGTTCGGTGGGACGATGCTCAAGAGGCGCGTGCGATAGGGAAGCTCGCGCTGAACGAGCTCGGGTGCGCGCCTGGTCTTGGGATCCCCCTGCTGGAACGCGAGCACGTGGAGCGACCGGTCCTCGGTTACGAGCACGGTCCGGAAATCCGCGGTGATCGCAGCAAGGCCCGTCCCGCGATAGTCGTTGATTGCGACGGTCTCGACCGCGGCGCGATCGGGCGCGGTGAACCGATCCTGGTAGACCTCGACGGACCATGGGCCACCCCCCCCGGCGTGGGGGTCGTCTGGCTGGGTCTGTGTCGCGATGACTCGCCGGTCCCCCTCGTAACGGAGCGCCAGGATCGAGCCACCCATCGAGAAGCCCGTACCGGCCTTCGGGGAGGGACCATCGTGACCATCCCACTGAATCTCGTTGCCATAGACGAAGAAAGCGCCGCTACCCACCGATACGTCGAAAAGAGGGCTCTTCGTGTCCGTCAGGATGCACGACCCGTCCGCCCGACGTACGTCGAAACGCTGCCCCCAGTCCACGGCGAGGTGGTTTGCATCGGCGGGCACCAGGACGAAGCGAGGCACGACGCCTACCCCCTCCGGTGTCGAGGCGACTCCGTTCTGTCGTGGCCAGCCAACCTCCACTCGCGTCAACCCGGCAAAGCGACGTGGCGCGGCGGCCACGCTCGAGCTCCGCAGGCTCGACGCATACGCTTGCGCATAGCTGGCCGGGAGAGCAGCCGCGGGGGGGTACGTGGCGTCTGTCTGCCTCATGCGGACGACCTCGAGGTTGGGTGCGGATTTCGGCTGGCAATGACAAAGAGCAATCAGCGGCCAGGCGAGGAGCCAGCTGCTTACCCGCGGCGTCATAGAACCTGCGGGCTCCTCGTTCCTGGCTTGTCCCCCAGGAGCTCATCGACGCGGCCGGCCAGGCGGGAGAGCGCCGAGATCTGTATCGGAGACGTCGCCGGCGTGCGGCTCTTTCCGTCAGGCGTCGAAGCCCACGAGGCCCAGCCGAGGCACGCATAGACGAGTGGCCACGGAGTGGCGATGTCGGGCATGCCCAGGCGAAGATTTTTCGAAAGCGTGTCTGCTATGAGCGGATTGTCCTTCGCAGCCACCGCCGAGCTCGAGACTACGTTGAACACGAAATTCGCATGGTCCGAGCCGAACAGTCCCACACCGCCATATGCATATTCAGGATGGAACAGCACGGCGATCCGCTGGCTGCCGCGAGACGCGCTTGGCGTACGCGAGAAAGAGCTCCTTGCGTCCATCCTTGCCGAGAACGTCCGACTGCTCGAGCCGGGCTTGTTCCGCGGGACAGTCGGGGTAGTTGCCCGACTGGAACCGGTGGATGGCTTGCTTCGTGCGCTCCCCGCGAACGCCGTCCTCTTTCAGGGGGTTGCCGTCGTCGTCGGTCACGCCGAGGGCGTTGAGCATGTGCTGCGCCTCCTCGAGGTCCCACTTCTCATGCCAATTCGAGCCATCGGCGCTGCCCGAGTACAGCTCCTCCCACGCATCGGCATCGTGGACGAACAGCGCGTATAGCGCCTTGGCCCTGCGTTCGCTCAACTCCTTGTTCAGCGCCTCGGAGCCGGAGAGATCGGTATGGCCGAAGATCAATGCCTTGCGCCCGTCGTCGGCGGAGAGCGCTTCCGCGATACGCGCCAGCGGTTCGAGCGCATCCGAGCGAACGAAGCTTCGCCCGAACTCGAAGTGCGTGCCCGGGATCTCGTTGCACCGAAAGTAGGGCGTGAGAACGAGCGTCGTCGGCGTTTCCTTGGGAATCGAGAGGGGATCGAGTGCGCCCGCGAGCTCCCGCACGACCGTGTTGGGGCCGCCGGGGATCCTCGGATCGCGGGGGTTTTTCCACCGAGGCTTCAGGTGATCGCGCACGTCGGCGACGTCCGCGAGCTTCGCGCCGACCGTACCGCTGCCCTGCACACCATCGAGTCGCGCGACGCCCGCGCCGTCGGTCGAGACCGAGAGCGTGTCGCCGTCGTGCGAAAACGTGACGTCGACGCCGTTCACCCCGGCGCCGACCTCGTCGACTGCCCGCAGCGAAAACCATGTCTCGGGACGGGGTGCCCGTCGCGGAGGAAACCAGTTCACCGGCGGCGCTTTTTCGGGCTTTCGCCAGTCGACGCGCGGGCGATCGACCCGAAGAACGTCGAAGCTGACGGCCATCCTGCGAAGCAGTCCGCTCTCCACGCGGTCGCGTTCGGCCAGGTCGAGCCGCCGGAGGGGCAACTGCCCGAGGCCGAAGTCCTCGAGCAGCCGCTCTCTCGCCCCCCTGTTGTCCGGAAGGTCGTACAGGCGCTGCAGGTCGAGTGCAGAGGCGGGAACAGCGCGATCGGGGGGCGGCTCTCCCCGCCCGCACGACGTGCAGGTCGTAGAGCGGACCCCTGAACACGTAGCGCGTGCTGCGAGGCCCCTCCATCTTCGACCTTCGTTTTTTATCCCGTTCCAGGGGCTGCGACCACCGGCAAGCGGCAAGCCGCGGCCTGCGCGCAGCCAAGAACAAATCGGCCCCCCGGCTCCTTTCGAAGCCGGGGGGCCACCGACCGCGGTTGCCCGCGGCCCTGCAACGCCGCGCGCTCGGGAGCACGCGTCGTTCTGTCTGACTTCTGTTTTTCAGCCGGCGGTCTTCGGCGGGGTCGGCGAGGGCGCCGCGGCGGCGGGTGTTTGCCCCGTCGTCGTCGGCGTCGCCACCGTCCCGTGAATGGCCGCCTTCTGCTTCTTGCTCGTCGTGCCGCGGGCTTTCCGCGTCGCTCGGAGCTTCGCGACGGCGGCAGCGCGCTGCTCGGCGGTCGGCGGCGTTCGCGCCTTGTGGGGCGTGAGGCCGTAGTCCGACAGCTGCGCCGCGTTGCCGTACGTCGTGTAGAGCTGCTTGCGGTAAGCCCGGAGGACCGGACCGACCTTCGCCTGCTCTGCATCGAGCGCCGACTTCGCGTCCTTGGCTGCAACTTGCGCCGCGTCCAGGGCGGTGAGCGCGTTCTCCAGCCCCTGGAGGAGCTGGATCAGCGACGCCGCGGTGTACGTGGTGCTCGCGAGAGTGAACGTCCCGTTCGGGGTGTTCTTCTCGGTGCCGGCGATGATCGCCTGCACCTGCGCCAAGGCCTGCGCCTTGGAAGGCTTCGTGGTGGTACTAGACATGGTACTTTCTCTCCTTTCCGAGGGGTGGAGCCGTGGCTCCCTCGCTGGAGCGCCTCACGCGCGCGCCGTTCGTCGCGCCCCTCATATGGACATTCCCGCGCGGGGCGCCGATTCCGCGCGCGCGGGGCGAAAATCGACGTGGCGGGTGTCGATTTTCGTAAGCCAACGAAAGGACGGGCATTCGGCGAATCGGCTCTTCGCGCGAAAAGGACGACGATGTCTTCGCGCAAAGAGGATGACGATCCGCGATGGTTCGCCCCCTCCCAAAGCGTGGATCCTCGCGACCCCTCGTCGGGTCGCCGCTTTCCGTCGCACGGAGGGTCGTAACCTTCGCGGGGTCGCGCGCGTCCTCGTCTACCGATCGCGACGACCTTCGCGCGGTCGCGCCGATCCTCGTCTACCGAATCGCGACGACCTTCGCGCGGTCGCGCGAGTCCTCGTCTACCGATCGCGACGACCTTCGCGCGGTCGCGCCGATACTCGTCTACCGATCGCGACGACCTTCGCGCGGTCGCGCCGATCCTCGTCTACCGATCGCGACGACCTTCGCGCGGTCGCGCCGATACTTGCCTATGAGTCGCACCGGCCTTCGCTCGATCGCGCCGATCCTTGCCCCAGGATCCCGACGACCTTCGCTCGATCGCGCCGATCCTAGCCTACGGATCGCGGGGATCCTCGCCGGGTTCGCCCCGGTCCCTTTCCCGGATCGTTACGACCCTCGCTCGGTCACCCACGATCCTTCGCATCCATCGGCTCGACGTTCGTTCGGTCGCGGCTCTTCGCCGACGACTCGTCTCCGGCTTCCGCTTCGTCTGCTACTGCACCGACTGCCAGACGTTTGCGCGCTTCCTCAAGCGGCCGGAGGCGCTCGACCCTCGGCTGGTGGGTGCGCGGCCTGGCCAGGCCTTCGCCCCTCTTCGACGAACGGACGGGAGGGCCATTGCCGTGCCGCGCACGCTGACGCCGAGCGAGCGCGCAGCCCTGTGAAGGCGCTCCCGCGCAGCGGTCGGCAAGGCGAGCGTCGGGCGGACGGGTGGCGCGCCTTTCGGCTGCGCTCAGCGCTTCTCGCTCCCTCGTCGGCGGCGCGCGACCGCCGCGAGCGCTGCCAGCGCGACGGCGCTCGCCCACGGCGCCACCGGAGCTGCATCACCCACGCCGCAGCCTCCGGACGAATTGGTCGGCGCGCCCTGATCGCCGCCGCCGCCGTC
>Ga0102924_1004441_pt1 | contig 14144 bp, 10 predicted proteins | sample PaiPotPPM11metaG_FD_80116 | JGI IMG/M metagenome (GOLD analysis project Ga0102924, IMG submission 80116) | Iron sulfur acid spring bacterial and archeal communities from Banff, Canada, to study Microbial Dark Matter (Phase II) - Paint Pots PPM... ... | reverse complement strand
GTGCAGGGGGGGCGTCCCCCCGCGGACAGTACTAAACACGCGCGGCCGGGCACGGGGAGCCGCAATTACCCGTGCCCGGCCGCTCGCGGGCTTGCCGCGCCTTGTCCCGTCATGGACAGGGCGGGCTCAGCCGTCCGCGGGCCTTGCTGCCTGATCAGGGCGGCGATCACCCGATCAGGTAGTCGAATTCACCCGAGCGAAGCGCGCTGACCATCGCACGAACGGCGGCGGCCGGGTAGATGAGGGCCGTGCCCTGCGGGTCGCGCGAGTTGCGCATCGCGACGGTGGCCGCGTCAAGCCTGGCCAACTCCACGCACGCCCCCTGGGAGTTGCTGCGCTGGCTCTTGCGCCAGATCGCGCCTTCGAGCTCTGCGGCGCTGATCCCGTTCTGAATGTCCTGCATGGTTCTCGTCTCCTGACGGATCTAACTCGGTCCGCGGACTGGCGTGTCGCCGTTACGGGACCAGAGCGCTGGACCGGCCGCCCGCGCGACCGAATCCGGTTTTGGATCTGTTCGAATGCCCCCCGGACTTGCAAAACTGAGCTTATCGCATGCACGTGCATCAGCAAGGTATTTCGCACTTTCATACGCATACGCATCTGCACGGCCGTGGGACATAGGTGTCAGTGAGCCTGGGGCTGGGCTCAGTTTATTAATCGCCGCAGGTCATAGCCGCGGAGTACCGGCACCGCCGTCACCGGTTGACCGCCACTACCCTGTGACGCTCATGTCATGCATGGTTTCGTGGGCCACGGAAACGTAATATCTTGGTAAGAAGATTATACCGCTGAGTAACCACCCGTGCACGCACAGAGTTAGAAGCCGTCAGAAATGAGGAGAAGGGCGCCCGAAAATCGGACGCCCTTCAACACCGGCCACGAAAGTGTTCTCCCGTGGCGAACGATGGTCGTGGTGAAATTTACAGTCCGGCGGCCGCTCGCAGCGCAGCGGCGCGGTCGGTGCGCTCCCACGAGAAGTCGGGCTCGGTCCGGCCGAAGTGGCCGTAGGCGGCCGTCTGCGAGTAGATCGGGCGGAGCAGGTCCAGGGCAGCGATGATCGCGCGCGGCCGCAGGTCGAATACCTGGGTCACCGCGTCCTGTATCCGCTCCACGGGGACGCGCTCGGTGCCGAAGCACTCGATGAACAGGCCCACCGGCTTGGCCTTGCCGATCGCGTAGGCGACCTGCGCCTCGCAGCGGTCGGCGAGGTCGGCGGCAACCACGTTCTTGGCCACCCAGCGCATCGCGTAGGCGGCGCTGCGGTCCACCTTGGACGGGTCCTTGCCGGAGAACGCACCGCCGCCGTGCCTGGCCATGCCGCCGTACGTGTCGATGATGATCTTGCGTCCGGTGAGGCCGGCGTCGCCCATCGGGCCGCCGATCTCGAACCGGCCGGTCGGGTTGACGAGCAGCCGGTACCCCTCGGTGTCGAGCTCGAGGCCAGCGAGAACCGGGTCGACGACGTAGTCCTTGACGTCGGGCGCGAGGAGTTCGTTGAGGTTGATGTCGGGCGCGTGCTGGCTTGAGACGACGACCGTGTCGAGCCTGACCGGCCTGTCGCCCGCGTACTCGATGGTCACCTGGGTCTTGCCGTCCGGCCGCAGGTACGGTACCTGGCCAGAGCGCCGCACCACGGACAACTGCTTGGCGAGCCGGTGGGCCAGCATGATCGGCAGCGGCATCAGCTCGGGCGTGTCACGGCAGGCGTAGCCGAACATGAGACCCTGGTCGCCCGCCCCCTGGCGGTCGTAGTCGTCGGCGCCCTCGCCCTCGCGGTACTCGAACGCGTCGGACACGCCCTGGGCGATGTCCGGCGATTGCGACCCGATGGAGACCGAGACGCCGCAGGACGCGCCGTCGTAGCCCTTGGCGGAGGAGTCGTAGCCGATCTGGAGGATCTTCTCGCGGATAATCCCTGGGATGTCCACGTACGTCTTGGTGGTGACCTCACCGGCCACGTGAACTTGCCCCGTCGTGATCATGGTCTCGACCGCGACATGGCTCGCTGGGTCGTCCTTGATCATCGAGTCAAGGATGGCGTCGCTGATCTGGTCAGCCATCTTGTCCGGGTGGCCCTCCGTTACCGACTCGGAGGTAAAAAGCCGACGCGCCACGTCTTGTCTCCATCCGCAATAGTCAACCGACCCGCAGAGTCTAGCCGGAAGACGTCAACGATCGCGCAGGTCACGCGGATCAGCGGAGGCGAGCGGTAACCAGGCCGAGGATGTCGTCCGCCAGTGCGTCCTTCGACCGGCGGGAGATTCCCGTCACGGTCCCGTCGGTGTCCAGCACGAACCACTCGTTCTCGCCGGCGCCGAACCCCCGGCCGTTGCCCACCTGGTTCACCACGAGCAGGTCGGCCCCCTTGCGCGCCAGCTTGGCCTTGGCGGCGTCCAGGTCCGGGTGCGTCTCGGCGGCGAAGCCGACGATCACCTGACCGTCCGGTCCATGCTCGCGGCGGTGCTTGGCCAGGTCGGCAAGGATGTCCGGGTTCTCGGTCAGCTCGATCGGCGGCGGGAGCGAGCCGTCCTTCTTGATCTTCGCCTCGGCGCGGGCGACCGGCCGGAAGTCGGCGACCGCGGCGGTCATCACGATGGCGTCCGCGACCAGGGCCTCGGCGAGCATTACGGCGTGCATCTCCCGCGCGGAGACGACCCTGATGACCTTGATGCCGACCGGGTCCGGCAGTTCCACGTTGGCCGCGACCAGAATGACGTCGGCGCCTCGGGCCGCCGCCGCCTTCGCGAAGGCGTAGCCCTGCCTGCCCGTCGACCAGTTGCCGAGGAACCGGACGGGATCGAGTTCCTCGCGGGTACCACCCGCGGAGATCAGCACCCGCTTCCCGGCGAGGGGAAGAGAGCGGTCATCCGGAACGGGGGCGCGGCTTTCACCCGTCCCGGCTCCGCCGTGCTCCGAACCGAGGCGGCGGGGCGCGGGAGAGTCAGCCCCCGTGGTTGGAAACCCCGTGGTTGGAAACCCCGTGGTTGGAAGCCCCGTGGTTGGAAGCACTGTCGTTCGGGATAGCGAATCGAGAGGGGACGACCCGCCGACGCTGAGGGACGGTCCCTCGGAACCCCCCGCAAGGATCTCTTCCGCGAACGCGAACAGGTCAGCAGGCTCCGGCAAGCGGCCCTTGCCGCTGTCCTTGCCGGTGAGGCGGCCCACGTCCGGCTCGACGACGATCGCGCCGCGATCGCGGAGCGTGCCGACGTTGTGCTGTGTGGCCTGGTGCTCCCACATCTCGGTGTGCATCGCGGGTGCGTAGGCGACGGGACAGCGGGCCGTCAGCAGCGTGGCGGTGAGCAGGTCGTTCGACATGCCCGCCGCCGCGCGCGCCAGCAGGTCCGCGGTCGCGGGCGCGACGAAAACCAGGTCGGCGGTCTGGCCGAGCTTCACGTGCGGCACGTCGGCGACGCCGGTCCACACGTCGGTGGTCACCGGCTCGCCGGACAAGGCCTCCCACGTGGCGGCCCCGACGAAGCGGAGCGCGTCCTGCGTCGGGATGACCCGCACGCTGTGGCCGTTCTCTTTGAAAAGGCGGAGCAGCTCGCAGGCCTTGTAGGCGGCGATGCCCGCCCCCACGCCGAGAATGACGCGAGCCATGGCATTACTCCGATGCTTGGGCCCGGCGAGGGCGCGCGCCGCAGGGGCCTGGGGGTCGTCCCCCAGGAGACATTACGGCGCGATCCGCGGGGAAGGCGACCAGAGGCCGCCGACCGTGGTTCGCCGATCGGGCCGTCCTAACCCTCGGTCTGCTCGACCTTCAGCAGGCCCTCGCGCGCCTCGCGCAGCGCGATGGAAAGCGGCTTCTCCTGCACGCGGGTCTCGACGAGCGGCCCGACGTACTCGAGCAGGCCCTCGCCAAGCTGCGAGTAGTAGGCGTTGATCTGGCGCGCCCGCTTCGCGGCCAAGATCACCAGCCGATACTTGCTGTCAACGATCTCGAGCAGCTCGTCGATCGGCGGGTTGATGATGCCGTCCGCACCCTGGGTCACAGCCACGTGTTGCCGTTCCTCACTGACTAGTGCTAATTACCGTTAATCAACGTTACCATCTGCCGGCACACCTCATCGATCGATGTGTTGACCAGCGTCACGTCGAACTCACCGGCCGCGGCAAGCTCTTCCCTCGCCACCGCGAGGCGCCGGGCCACGACGTCGGGCGGCTCAGTACCGCGGCCGGTGAGCCGACGGACCAGTTCGGCCCACGACGGGGGCTTGAGGAAGACGAGCAGAGCGTCGTCCTTCAACGCCTCCCTTACCTGCCTGGCACCCGACAGGTCGATCTCAAGCAGGGTCGGCAGGCCTTGCTCGAGCCTTTTGCGCACGGGTTCCGCGGGTGTGCCGTATTTGTTGCCCGCGAACTCCGCCCACTCGAGCAGTTCTCCTGCGCCGACCATGCGGTCAAACTCGACGTTGTCCACAAAATAGTATTCCCGCCCGTTCACTTCTCCCGGCCGCGGCCTTCGAGTAGTAACGGAAACGGAAATCCAGATCTCGGGACTGCGCCGCCGAAGAGCCGCGACGACTGTGCTCTTCCCGACCCCTGAAGGCCCGGAGAGCACAGTCAGCCGCGAATTCTTCCGGTCCGCGGGTACGCTAACGCCTTCCGGCGCCGCATTACCCGCAGCGGCGGTTTCGCGCGTTTTATCGCCGGGTGCTTCGGCCATGCCCTCGCACCCGCGACGGCCGCGCCAACCGCCAGCCGTGCTCGCTTACTGCCTCAGAGGTCCGCACCGAACTCCTGCTCAAGGGCGGCGCGCTGGTTGGCGCCAAGCCCGCGGACGCGGCGGGACTCGGCGATGCCAAGCCGCTCCATGATCTGCTTCGCGCGGACCTTGCCCACGCCGGGCAGCGACTCAAGGAGAGCCGACACCTTCATCTTGCCAATGACGTCGTCGGTGGATCCGTCCTTGATGACTTCGGACAGGGTCACCGCGCCGCGCTTGAGGCGATTCTTAACGTCGGCGCGTTCCTTGCGCGCTATCGCCGCCTTCTGCAAGGCCTCGGCGCGCTGTTCGGGAGTGAGGGGAGGAAGAGCCACTCGGGGTCACCTCGGGTTTCGTCGTAAAAAAGGTTGGACGGGAGGGGAAACTAGCGAGTCAAGCACCCTTTCGGCAACGCGAACCTCCGTTTATGTCATCACAAATCCAAATATATTACTCTCTACACCCGTCATACTACTCAAAGTAGTCAATCCCAGGTCCCAGGGGGCGGGACGCTCTCGCGGAGTGATAGCCGAATCGCGCCGAACACCTCCTCGAAGGCTTGCCGCAACCTGGGTAAAATGTTCCATTTGTCGGTTTCTATGAATACGGTACCGCAGCGCGTGATGCGTGGACAGCGACACGCCGTCAACCTGTTCAACGGGCGCCGGCGGGCTCGTTTCCCCGGTCGTCGCGGCCCGTGCCGTGACCCGCGCGGAGCCCGTGCTCAGGAATCCTGCTCGGAAGGGGCCGACCCGGCCGGCTGGCACGGGTGCACGCGTCGCAGCGCTGGCCGCCTCGGGCGCCTGCCGCCTCAACGATACACGTAGCGACAGAGCCCGGACGTACCGGCGCAAAGTCCAGTTCAGCGACTCCCTCACAGGAGGGAAAGCGCCCCCGCGCGTCCACGCCGTCCGGTGGCGTGCGCCGGACTCGCCGCGCTCGGTACTACCCGCCGCGACTGTCCCGCGGCACGGTCCAAGCAACGGCGCCGCCGCCCTTGGCGGGCATGCGCTTGTACGCCATTGGCGTGGCTTATGTGTTTTATGATGATTTGCTGGCGCTTTATTCATAATTCAGGATGTTCCACGCTCATCTCGTCCTGAGAGGACATTTTACCCACCGCAGCGTCCCGATCACAGTGCAGTCGCGATGAATCGTCGCAGGTAGAGTTTGTTGCGCCGAACACACCTACGGTCAAGAGAATCACCTGATGCCAGTGTGACCCCTGCGGCTCTCGTCCGCCACCCAGATCGTGGGACTGACCCAAATGCCCAAATAAGAAATAGACGGTGGCGTGAGCGCCCGGTCGCCCGGGTTAGGTGGCCGGGTTAGGGCGCGGACAGGGCACGCCGCAGCGATCCCGCGATCGCGGCCGCGGCGGCGCCCGGGTCGGGGGCCTTGGTGATGGGCCGGCCGATCACCAGGAGGTCCGCGCCGGCCTTGAGCGCCTCCTCGGGGGTGGCGATCCTGGCCTGGTCGTCGCTCGTGGCGCCCGCGGGCCTGATGCCGGGCGTGATCAGCAGGATGTCCTCCCCCACTTCGGCGCGGACCGCCGCGACCTCCTGCGGCGAGCAGACGAGGCCGCGCGCGCCCGCCGAGACGGCAAGCGCCGCCATCCGGCGGACCGCGTCGCTGACCGAGCCGTCCACGCCAATCTCCGCGAGGTCCTTGTCACCGATCGAGGTGAGCAGCGTCACCCCGGCCACAATCGTGTCGGGCGCGGCGTCGACCGCCGCCCTGATCATGTCCGCACCGCCGGCGGCGTGGACCGTGAGGATCTCCGGGCGCAACTTAGACACGGCGCGGGCGGCGCCCGCCACGGTGTTGGGGATGTCGTGCAGCTTGAGGTCGAGGAAGACCTTGACGCCGCTGCCGCCGCGCACCGTCGCCACCACCATGGGGCCGTACCGCAGGTACAGCTCAAGGCCGATCTTGACGGTGGACACGTGCGGCGTGACGAGCGTCGCCCAGTGCGCGGCCACGTCGATGTCCGGGGCGTCAAGTGCGACGGCCACCGGTGCGAGCCGCCTGTCCGCCGCGGACGCGTCCCGCCAGCGGACCGGCCCACGGGAAGACGTCTTCCCTGCTGCTGACTGCACGTCAGTCTCCTCTCCCGATTGTTCTCTCAACTGTGCAACGGACTCACCCGGTTGGGCGGTCCCTTCCGATGGTCTACCCGATGACATGACCTCCTCGGGCGTTACCGCCGCCGCGGCGGCGGCCACCGCCCTGGTGGCGCGATCGGTCAGCGCCGCGAGGCTGGCGCGCAGCGCGGCACGCTCCTCACGGCTCCCTGCGGCCTCGAACCGGGCGCTGAGCGCCTGGTGCTCCGCCTTCAGCTCCTGATGCGCCATGGCCAGCTCCGCCAGCTCTGGCGGCATCGTGAACGTCCTGGGCGGGCGTCCGGCCGCGCCCGTCGCCGCAGTCATCAGGCCGACGATCAGCGGGCCAAGGTCACGCACCAGGCCCGCGAGCTCCGCGAGCAGGTCGGAGAGCTCCGCGAGGTCACGCAGCTCCGCGGCGGTGCTCTCTTGCCGCTCCGCGGCCGTGCTCGTTTGCGCCTCCGCGGGGGTGCTCGCCGGCCGGTCGGGGGCCGTGCTCTTCAGCCGCTCCGCGGCTGGCTCGGCGCCCCGGGACGCCTTGGCGGTCTCCGTGTCCGAGGCTTCGCCCGCGTCCCGCTCTGGCCGGTCGGCGAGCTCCGCGTCAGCCGCGTCAGCCGCGGGACGGTCCTGCGGAGGACCGGGGTCGGGGTCGCCGGTACCTGGGTCGCCGGGATTGCCTGGTGCCCGGGTCAGGAAGCGTGCGAGCGACGGTATCGCGCGCAGCGACTCGCGCCGTCGCAGCAGTGACGAGCGCCATGCCGGCGCCTCTGGGGTCTTGGGTGTCTCCAGGGGGTGCCGCATTCCCCCGGGCGATGACTGTTCCTGGTCGCCATGCCGCACCATGACAGCTCCCGCTAGTGCTTCGTTACCCCCAAGTATGACGCTCCGTGGCGTAGGCGGCCGGCTGGTGGGCCCGCCCGATGACGTCGGCCACCCGGTCGACGCCGCGCGCCGTTAGTTCCTCCTCAAGCTCGCGCTGTATCCGCGTGCAGGCCGAGGGGTCGTGGAACAGCACGGTGCCGACGGCCACCATGGACGCGCCCGCGAGCAGGAACTCCAGGGCGTCACGGCCCGTCCGCACGCCGCCGCAGCCGATGATCGGCACGTCGGGCAGCGCCTCGCGGACCATCCAGACGCAGCGCACGGCGATCGGCCTGACAGCGGGCCCGGACAGCCCGCCCGCGAGCCCGGCAAGCGCGGGCCTGAAGGTCACCGGGTCGATCGCCATCCCCGGCAGCGTGTTGATCATCGACAGCCCGTCGGCGCCCGCCGCCACACAGGCGCGCGCTACGGAAACGATGTCGGTGACCTCCGGCGACAGCTTGGCGAAGACAGGGATGTCGTAGCGGGTACTCCCCCGCACGGCGGCCACGACGGCGCCGGCGGAGGCGGCGTCGAGCGCGAACGGCCGGCCAGCGGTCGCCGCGTCGGGGCAGCCGAGGTTCACCTCGAGCGCGGTGACGCCGGCGGAGTCCGACAGCCGCGAGGCGACCTCGCCGTACTCACGTGCGGTGTGCCCCGCGACGCTCACGAATGCCCGCGCCCCACGCGAGAGCAACCAGGGCAAGTCGCGCTGCAGGAACCCGTCGAGCCCCGGACCCTGCAGGCCCACCGACGACAAGAGGCCGCTCGGCGTCTCGGCCATCCGCGGCGACGGGTTCCCCGCCCGCGGATCGAGCGTCACCGATTTGGTGATAAACGCGCCGATCCTCGCCACGTCCGTGAACTGGGCCAGCTCCCTGCCGCTGCCCGCGCACCCGGAGGCGGTCAGCACGGGGCTCGGGAGGTCCAGGTGCCCAATGCGCGTCCGCAGGTCAGCAGGCATCTGTGGGACCTCCGCCCCGCCTTCGGGCGTCGCCGGATATGACGGAAATGTCGGGCCGCGCGGGCCGGGCCGGTTCTGCGCCAATGGGCCATTGGGGCACAACGGTATTGAGCCTTTGGGCCATTCGGTCAATAGAGCCGCGCCGATGGGCCATTGGCCCAACTCCTGTGCCGAGCTGAGCCCGGGAGGTACTGAGCGCGCGCCGCAGGCGGGCGCGGGAAGCACAGCGAGTGCGGGAAGTACTTTCAGCCGGCATTCGTGCGGCCTCCCCTGACCGTGTCGACCGGGCCTGGCCGCGGCTTCCAGCCCGGGGCGCCGAGGGCGTCGAACGGTATCGTGCCCACGTCGTCCCAGCGCACGAGGTCGCCGCGGAACACCGGGCCCTCCACGCAGGCGCGGACCATGCGGGTGACGCCGTCGTTGCCGACGGCGGGCAGTACGCACCCCATGCACAGGCCCGTGCCGCAGGTCATCGCCGGCTCCGACACGAGCGCCTGGACCGGGATGCCGTACCGGCCGGCGAGCGCGCAGACGGATCGCAGCACGCCCGTGGGCGCCGAGGCATAGATCACGTCGGTGCGCGCCTGCTGCACGACGGTGGGCAGCATGTCCACCACCGAGCCGCGCGATCCCAGGGAGCCGTCCGCGGTGCTGATGACCGCCGAGCGTCCGGTCCGCCTGGCGGTGAGCGCTCCGAATACCCGGTCCGCGCTCTCCGCGCCAAGCAGGTAATCGGCGTGCGAGCCGCGTTCGGCCAGCCGCGAGGCCAGCGCGAACAGCGGAGCTGCCCCGGGCCCCACGCCAAGCAGCAGGCAAGAGGCCGGGTCGCGGGGCACCGGGAAAGGGCGGCCGAGCGGGCCCACCACGTCAAGGACGTCGCGCGACCGGCAGTCCGCCAGCCACTGCGCGCCCGGCTCCCTCGGCAGGAACACGAACTCCACCGTGCCGCCGTGGTCGGGTCGCACGTCGTGGATGGAGAACGAGCGCCGGCCGAGCATGCCCGACTGCGGCCCGCCGACCGCGATCGCGACGAACTGGCCCGGCTTGAACCTGGTGGCGATCGCCGGGGCGACCACGGTCATGGCCACGTACGCGTCGACGCGGCGCACCGTGAGTACCGTCCCGCGCACCTGAACAGGCGCCGCACCGCTCTCCCGGTCGTTCCCTGCCATTCAGCCGCCGTCCAGTCCCCTGAGCCCTGTTCCCTTATACCGAAATTTCAGGGAATGTCGTGGCGCGCAGCGCCCGACATTTCTGTCAATGTCGGGGCGCCCGCAACTAACACTCCGCGAAGCTCCGTCGTCCGCTCCGGCTTCTCGCCGTCACCTGCCGTATGAGTTAACCACGCGCCGGCCGCAACCGTTAACCACGCAGCGCGGCCGCGTGCTCCTGCAGCGAGCGGACGCCGATCTCGCCGCGGATGGTGGCCTCGATGCCCTGCACCGCGGCCGCGAGGCCGGCCACGGTGGTCACGCACGGCACGCCGCGCCTGACCGCCGCCGTCCTGATCTCGTAGCCATCGAGCCTGACCGCCGCCGAGGCCGCGGAGACGGCCCCGAATGGCGTGTTCACGATCAGGTCCACCTCACCGTCGAGGATGCGGGTGACCACGGTGGGCTCCTTCACCCCTAGTTCGTTGGCAGGACCCGCGCCGTCACTCTGTTTTCGGACGATCTTGGCACGAACGCCGTTCCTGCGCAGTACCTCCGCCGTTCCCGACGTCGCCCAGATCTCGAACCCCAGGTCGGCGAGGCGCTTGACGGGGAAGACCATCGCCCGCTTGTCCCGGTTGGCGACGGACACGAATACCCGTCCTTTGACGGGCAGCGAGCCGTAGACGGCCTCCTGCGACTTGGCGAACGCGGTGCCGAACGAGTCGTCGATGCCCATGACCTCGCCCGTCGACCGCATCTCGGGGCCGAGTACCGTGTCCACGCCCGCGCCGCTCGCGTCGCGGAAGCGGCCGAACGGGAGCACGGCCTCCTTCACCGCGACCGGGGAGTCGAGCGGCAGCGTGCCGCCGTCCCCGGTCTCGGGCAGCACCCCGGACTCGCGCAGCGACGCGACGGACGCGCCCATCATCACGAGCGCCGCCGCCTTGCCAAGGGGCACGGCGGTGGCCTTGGAGACGAACGGCACCGTCCGCGACGCCCGCGGGTTGGCCTCGAGGACGTAGAGCACGCCGGCCGCCAGGGCGTACTGCACGTTGATCAGGCCGCGCACGCCGACGCCCTTGGCGATCTTGTGCGTCGCCTCGCGGATCGCGTTGATGTCGGCCCGGCCGAGGGTGATCGGCGGCAGGGCGCACGCCGAGTCGCCCGAGTGGATGCCGGCCTCCTCGATGTGCTCCATGACGCCGCCCAGGTACAGATCCTGGCCGTCGTACAGGCCGTCCACGTCGATCTCGATGGCGTCGTCGAGGAAGCGGTCGATCAGCACCGGGTTGTCCGTCCGCGCGGCACTGCCTCCCGGGGGGACGACCCCCCCAAACCCCCCCGGCACAAAAGCGGTGAACGCGCGGGCGACGTAGTCGCGCAGCGTGGCCTCGTCGTAGACGATCTCCATGCCGCGCCCGCCGAGCACGAAGGAGGGCCTGACGAGGACCGGGTAGCCGATCTCCGCGGCCGCGGCCGCCGCCTCGCCGGCCGACAGCGCCACCTTGCCGAGCGGCGCGGTGAGCCCGGCCTCCGCGAGGACCTCGGCGAACGCGCCGCGGTCCTCCGCGGCGTGGATCGCGGCGGGCGAGGTGCCGACGATCGGGACGCCGGCGGCTTCGAGTGCGCGGGCCAGGCCAAGCGGTGTCTGCCCGCCGAGCTGCACGATCACGCCGGCGACCGGGCCCGAGCGCGTCTCGGCGTGCACCACCTCGAGCACGTCCTCCAGGGTGAGCGGCTCGAAGTAGAGCCGTGAGGAGGTGTCGTAGTCGGTTGAGACGGTCTCCGGGTTGCAGTTGACCATGACGGTCTCGTAGCCCACGGCCCGCAGCGCGGTGGAGGCGTGCACGCAGGAGTAGTCGAACTCGATGCCCTGGCCGATGCGGTTCGGGCCGCTGCCGAGGATGATCACCTTCGGGGTGTCGCCGCCGGGCACCTCGTCGCCCTCGTCGTAGGTCGAGTAGAGGTACGGCGTGCGGGCCGCGAACTCGGCGGCGCAGGTGTCAACCGCGTGGTAGACCGGGCGCACGCCGAGGGAGTGGCGCAGTGCGCGCACCTCGTCGGCCGCCAGGACGCGCAGGTCGGCGACGGCGGCATCGGAGAACCCAGCGGCTTTCGCCTCCCGGAGAAGCGGCTCGTCGAGTTCCGAGGCGGCCGCAATCGTTCTGGATAGCTCTTTGAGGTTCTCGAGCTGCTCGACGAACCACGGGTCGACGCCGGTGGCCTCGGCCACCGCGTCGGGGGTGGCGCCCGCGCGCAGCGCCTGGAGCATGGTGTTCAGGCGGCCGTCGTGCGGTGTGCGGCAGCGGTCGAGCAGTGCCCCGGCCTGGCCGTCGACCTTCCCGGTGAACCGCAGCGGCCCCGTCTGGCTCTCCAGGCTCCGCTGCGCCTTCTGCAGTGCCTCGGCGAAGGTGCGGCCGATCGCCATCGCCTCGCCGACCGACTTCATGTGGGTGGTGAGCGTGGGGTCGGCGCCAGGGAACTTCTCGAACGCGAACCTGGGGATCTTCACGACCACGTAGTCGAGGGCCGGCTCGAAGGACGCCGGGGTCTGGCCGGTGATGTCGTTGGGTATCTCGTCGAGCGTGTAGCCGATCGCGAGCCTGGTCGCGATTTTGGCGATCGGGAAGCCGGTGGCCTTGGACGCGAGGGCCGAGCTGCGGCTGACCCGCGGGTTCATCTCGATGACGACCATGCGGCCCGTCCTGGGGTTGACCGCGAACTGGATGTTGCAGCCGCCCGTGTCGACGCCGACTGCGCGGATGATCCTGATCGCGGTGTCGCGCATGTGCTGGTACTCGCGGTCGGTGAGGGTCATCGCCGGCGCGACCGTGACCGAGTCGCCGGTGTGCACGCCCATCGGGTCGACGTTCTCGATCGAGCACACGATCACGACGTTGTCGTGGCGGTCGCGCATCAGCTCGAGCTCGAACTCCTTCCAGCCGATGATCGACTCCTCGAGGAGTACCTCGGTGGTCGGACTGGCGTCCAGGCCGCTGCCGGCGATCCGCCGCAGGTCGGCCTCGTTGTACGCGATGCCGGAGCCGAGGCCACCGAGCGTGAAGGACGGCCGCACCACGACGGGGAAGCCGAGGCCGGTCTCCCCCTCGCCTTCTTCCCGGGGGGGTTTGGGGGGGTCGTCCCCCCGGGGCACAGTGCCGTTGTGCCGGGGGGGTTTGGGGGGGTCGTCCCCCCGGGGGATAGCGCCGTAGACGGCGGCGAGGCAGTCCTCGATGCTGTGGCAGATCGTCGACCTGGGGACCTCGGCGCCGAGGCCGGTCACGATCTCCTTGAAGCGCTCGCGGTCCTCGCAGGCCTCGATGGCGTTGATGTCGGCCCCGATGAGCTCGACGTCGTACTTCTTCAGGGTGCCGTTCTGGTGCAGTGCGACGGCGGCGTTCAGCGCGGTCTGGCCGCCCAGGGTGGGTAGCAGGGCGTCCGGGCGTTCCTTGGCGATCACCTTGGCGAGCACGTCGGGTGTGATCGGCTCGACGTAGGTGGCGTCGGCGAACTCCGGGTCGGTCATGATCGTGGCCGGGTTGGAGTTGACCAGGGAGACCCTGATCCCCTCCTGCTTCAGCACGCGGCAGGCCTGGGTGCCCGAGTAGTCAAACTCGCACCCCTGCCCGATCACGATCGGCCCGGACCCGATGACGAGTACGGACTTCAGGTCTTCACGGCGCGGCATGGCTTACTTCTTTCCCCCGTGCGTCAAGCCCCGGTCCATTAGTACTGCGAACTGGTCGAACAGGTCCACCGCGTCGTGCGGCCCCGGGGCGGCCTCCGGGTGGTACTGGACGGCGAAGGCGGGCCGGTCGAGCAGGCGGATGCCCTCGACCACGCCGTCGTTCAGGTTCACGTGGGTCACGGTCGCCGCACCGAACGGAGTGTCGAATGGCTCCCGGGCCCCCGGCGGCACGTGGGCCCAGTCGTCACCCGTCCTGCTTGTGTCTGCCTCGGGCGGCAAGGCGGCCGCGAAGCCGTGATTGTGGCTCGTGATGTAGACGCGGCCCGTGGCCAGGTCCATGACCGGCTGGTTCACGCCGCGGTGGCCGTAGCGGAGCTTGTAGGTGTCGAGTCCGACGGCCCTCGACAGGATCTGGCTGCCGAAGCAGATCCCGAACAGCGGCACCCCGGCCTCCAGGACGCCGCGCATCGCGGCGACCGCGTACCCCGCGGCGGCCGGGTCCCCGGGGCCGTTGGAGAAGAACACGCCGTCCGGGTCGGTGGCGAGGATATCCGCGGCGCTGGAGGTGGCGGGCAGCACCCGCACCTCCATGCCGCGGTCCGCCATGTTGCGCGGTGTGGCGTTCTTGATCCCGAGGTCGACGGCCGCGACGCGGTACCGCGTCGCG
>Ga0102924_1004440_pt1 | contig 14144 bp, 11 predicted proteins | sample PaiPotPPM11metaG_FD_80116 | JGI IMG/M metagenome (GOLD analysis project Ga0102924, IMG submission 80116) | Iron sulfur acid spring bacterial and archeal communities from Banff, Canada, to study Microbial Dark Matter (Phase II) - Paint Pots PPM... ... | reverse complement strand
TGCTGCGGTCATAGCGCGCGCGATTCCTGCTCGTCCACATCGGTGCCCCCTCGAATCAAGGTCACCACTCTTGAATCACAACTGATTCACTTGATTCAAGAACTCTCCGGACGGACACTAAGGGCCTGTACCGCGCTAACCCGTGGCTGATTAAGCGCAAGCCAAACAACGCTCGTTTGTTTTACGTCCTGGCGTTTGTGCCCACAGAAGCGCCAAATGAGTTCTTCGTGATGAGTCAGAGTACGGCCACCTCTTTAGTCGAGGACGAACTCAAAAGATTAAAGCGCCCGGACGACTATCCTGTAACCGGCATCGTCTGGGATTTGGCCGCGATGCATAAGGACAAGTGGGAAATTTTGCCGAGATAGCCCGAAAAAGATCCCTCTTGACGAATGGAACAGAAAGGGAACACTTGTCTTTTCTGAGTCGGTGGAGTGGGAGAGTGACCATGACGGACGAGAAACGAAGTGCTCGGCTGCAAAAGCTCGACGAGGACTGCCCGTATCAGGTGGTGCTACCGCGGCGACAGCTCATGGACGACACCGCGATCATGGACTTCCTTCTTTCGTACGTTGGCAAGTTCGACCTGTACGTCGAAGATCAGTGTCCCGCGTACGTGCGCTACTGCTTTGAGGAGCCGATGGACGCGGCGATCTTCCGGTCGCGTTTCGAGCCGAGAAGCGAGCCATTTCGGCTCGCGGGTTGAGCAAGCCGCCGACTCCGGCGAACGATCTCTTCCAGGAGGAGACCGACGACCCCCTGGTCGCCGACCGCCGCAATTTCTTCAAGGTCGAGCTGTGGACCAGGGACGGCCGGCACGTCGAGCGGCTGCTATTCGCCGGCAACAGCCTCGACAAGACTCGCGCGCTGTTCGCTGCCTACGGCAAGAGGCGGCCGCGGGCGCACCTGACCATCCGCCAGAGGAGCCGGGTGCTGGCTGAGCGGCTGAGATCGAAGTTGTAAGAGCGGCTCGCCGAGGCCTTCTGACGGGAGAACAAAGTCGACGTGAATAACCCAAGGGCGAAAGTCAAGCAGCCCATTTCGCTGTGGGCACAACAAAGGCATTTTCGCATGCGTGGGTCGGGTCCGAAATCCCTTCCGCGGCACCAACTAAATCAAGCACTTAGCTTATTAGGGACTGGCCGACGAATCCATCAGGGTAACAGGGGTAACGCCCCGGAGGTCGAGGCGCCGAAGGCGCTACCGAAGGGCCCGCCCGTCTCGATGATTGCCTTTACTGCCGGGCCGAGAAGATGAACCGCCCGGCCTTCTGGCAGGGAATGGTAGGGCTTCGGCTGGTAGTCCTAGACCTTCTAAGCTGAAGGTCGCAGGTTCGAATCCTGCCGGGGTCGCCAGTAAAATCAAAGTTTTATAACCATTACCGGATCAGCCAGCCGCATCAGGGTACACACCCCACAGGGTGCACGCCGCAAATAACGCACCCACAGCCATTTCTGGCCCGGCGCGAGGCCGTTTACAGGCTATGGAAGTCGCCGCTTCAAACCATTTGGTCGGGGCGACAGATTCAGGTCGGGATCTAATAACTGCTCGCGGGCACCAGGGTGACCCGCTGGACCTCGATGAACGTGCGCCATGTGTTGGAGGGTAGGAGGGCAGCGTCCAGCGCTCAGAGAACAACAGCAGCGGGTCCTCAGAAGGCTCGGCGCGGCGTAAAACTCGCGAACGTCGACCTTCATGTTGACCTGGACTGAGAGGGCGACCTTGTTCAGTGCGTTGGCGATCTTGTGAACCAAACACCGCCGGTGCCTGGTGCTCGGTAAAGCGCATCGCCAAGTCACGTTGATGACGCCGACGTCGAATAGGGGGCGATCTCGGTGTCAGCCTATCTGCGAATCTTCATGATCGCGATTCCGGCAATTACTATATCGTCGATCCTCGTCGCGGCTTGCACCTAATCGAAGGGTATTGCGTCCAAGCGATTTGAAGCTCCAATTCTGAACATCGAATTCGCTCGCCCTCAGTTCGGAATGGTCCCAAGACTCCTAGAACGCGCTGTTCCATTTCGTATGCCTCGAACGACGAGTCCCAGCGCTGGTGCATAACTATCGCCCAACGCTCCCCTAATTCTTCATGCGGCACATGTTGGTTTATTTCCGCCAACCGACATGCAAGATCCTGTGTATGTCCAATCTTCCAAACATTCCGCCGCCCGAACCTCATAACGTAAGTCCACGCTTCTTGGGCGGCAGTTTTCGCAACGATCCCTGTCCATGCATTCGGAACGGGGCCCGTGGTAGGCTGACTGACCTGCAATGCGTCGGTCATTGCCCGCGGACGCTCAAAGAAGAACGGTATCTGAGGCAGCCGGACCTCAATCTTTGGCAGTGCTAGAACGGTATTGGCATCATCTTCCTCAAGGCGGACCGCCCTCACGGTTGCCTCAAAAGTAAGCTGCTCCTTCAACACGTCAATGAGTTTAAGCTTGGGCTCGAATGCCCATGCTCTCACAATCGGCAGGGCCTTCGGCCAATTGGGCGTGCCATCTTCCCCCAATTCAAAATAGTCAAACGCCGCCGGATCAAGTACGGAACTCGCATCGATCGGTATGGGATAAAACCCTGCCATCCCTAGTAGCCGACCCCGATCTTCCTCAAGAGTCGGCTCTCCCGTCGTGCCGACGAAGATAATGACGTCGCCGGGTTGCGAAGCCTGGATAAGTGCGTCGCGATTTTCTTGAATTTCGAACGCGACGATCGGTTTGGCGATCGGATCGAACCTGAATACCCGTTTGGCAAACACCTGCATCGACAGATCCAAGGCTCAGGCCGCAGCGCTTGTGCCGAAAGTTGCGTCGAACACGTCACCGAGATCCTTCTCCGAAACGGGCGGCGCGAGAAGTGTCCGAGACAAAGTCCTCTTACGGGCCAACAACCGGTCCAGCGTGACGTCGAAGGTTCGTTCACCCCAAACCGGATGGACAGCAATAGGAATGTGTATGGTAACTGGCTTATCTTGACCTATCCGGTAGACACGATCATTGCACTGATCCTCCACCGCGGGATTCCACCAGCGACTAAGATGAATGACGTGATTGGCAGCGGTGATCGTCAACCCAATCCCCGCTGCCTTAGGTGAGAGGATCAGAATATCGAAACGATTCCGTCTCGCCTGGAACTCGTTAACTCGCTTCTGACGGCGGCTACCGGGCATGGAGCCGTTAATGACAAAAGGCATGCTGTCCAGAGCAAATAGCGTTGTCACAGCGTCGGCAAGGCGTTCCTGCATGTATCTATGTTCGACGAAGACCAGAGCCTTTTCTCCCCGTTTGTCTATGTCTCGCAATATCTCGATGGTTTTCCCCAACCGAGCCGAACGCTCGATCCACTCCTGACATCCTGTCCTCGTCGTAAGATCGTAACACCAAGGGTCATCCGGATACAGTGAGATGCTGCGAAGCTTCTGAATGACCTCCAGCATTGCACCACGTCCACGCGTTCCCACCGCGCCGGCCAACGCTTCAGTGACAATACGATTGTAGATTTCCGCCTGCGATGAAGGCATCGATGTTCGATATTGTTTCACTTCCTTCGGCGGCAGCCCTTCAAGCACATCCTCTTTCATCCGGCGAAGCATGACAGGTGGGGCGCCATCGATCTGCTTCGAAAGCCTGTCATTCAGTGTCCGATATTTCTCCTCGGTAGCGTCGTTATGGGTCTTTGAGAACGTCTTGAGATCACCCAAATAGCCAGGAAAAACACGATCCATGATTGACCACAGATCCTCAATTCGATTCTCGACGGGAGTGCCGGTCAGACCAATTACAAAATCAGCGTTCATCGCCTTGGAGGCCAGCGTGTTGAGCGTGCCCGGGTCCTTGACTTTCTGCATCTCGTCGAAGACCGCAATAGAATGTGGAATCTTTGCGAATGAGGTGTGGTTGTCAGCCAATGTTTCGTAAGTCGTAAGAAGCAAATCGTATTCTTTCAGTTTGGTCGCATCGAGTGGTTCATTGTCATCGTCGCCAACCATATTCTTAAATCGATGCAGATCCGCGCCGAAGATTTTTGCCATGTTTCCAAGCGCATTGTGTGCCAAGTGTTTCTCGGCTTCCTCGATCCAATTATCCAGAAGGGCCGTAGGGGCGACGATCAGCGTGGGGCCAGTCGCAACCGTACCAATCCGACGAGCTTGAGCTGCCTCCTGATTTTCCCGAATCCACGCGAGGAACGCGAGCGCCTGAAAGGTCTTTCCGAGACCCATGTCGTCGGCCAATAGGACCCCTGGCCACCCTCCGATCCACGCATCGACAAGCCATTGGAAGCCGTGGTCCTGATGTTGCTTGAAAGCCGTGTGCCCCATACGAGCAGGTGGCGGGACGTGTTTGATCAGCGAACGGCGTGGTTTCCGCGAAATCTCATAATCGACACCCTCGTAGTTTGTCTTGATCTGAACAACAAACCTTCCGCCGTGCAGTTCTGGCTGCTGGGGTGTATCCGGTGGTTTGGAAGGGATATCTCGCGGCTGCTTGTCGGGACCGGCATCCGCGTCGATCTGCCTGAGAATATCCCGCGCCGTTCCGATCCGAATCGGGTTTTTCCGGAAGGCAACTTCCGCTTGTCCTGACTTCTCGGCGGCATCGATCGCCCTTTTGAGGTCCTCCGCCTCAGGTTGATTCACCTCGATCTGCTTCCCGTCGACGTGAACGCGAGCTGGAAACTTTTCGGGCAGCCACTCGACGCCAATCTTGCGGAGCCACGGCAAGTCGGGCTTTTCCCATAAGCCTAGCCCGATCACGCGATCGGAATACTGTTTGGTTTCCACGAACAGCGCCGTCACAAGGGCGCTGCCACCGTCGAGTTCCAGTTCGCGCGCAATCGCCGTCCGTGGATTTGTCACGAAGGCGCGTTTTTCGAGGTCTGGTGCGGTACGAATTCGTTTAACAACATCAAGCGCGCGCCGCAGATCTGGTTCGATCAGCAGGTACGTATTACGCCGAAGGACATAAGCCGGATTGGTCGACTTCCCCGGTTGATCAAACTGCCTCAGGAAGGCTCGATGGTCTTCGCTGACAAGGAGTGCTGCGCCCGTTTCGTCGGCCAATTCCTCGAACGGATTTGCTTCTTCTATAGCTTCATCGGAGTCGCCCAATTCGAGCGTCGGAGCGTTGTCCTCCAAAGAGCGCGCTTTTGATCGACTCATAAGTACGGGCTTGAAGTCGATTCCGCCGCGTCCTTCAGCTATATCTAGGGCAAAGGATCCGGCTTGAAACACCGTTAGGCTTTTCGTGTAGTCATCTGAGTCAACCGCCTTGGGATCGACTCGGGTAAGAGCATTTTTGATTTTCCCCCAGCACTCGACCCTCCGTGGGGTGTCGGTCCCCGGTATTCGATTGAAAGCTTCGATTGACTCCACCAGATTGAACAATGGGCCGCTGAGCCGCCAAGTCCTGCCCCCCCAAGCGATTGAGATACCCGAGCGCGATGGAACCACTGATCGGTAATGCGTGTCCTTCCACTCAATTTCGATTTGACCACTAGGATCGCCGATCGTTCTGTGGAATGAGATGTCCAACATTATAGGGGCTGGTTCTGGCAGCCCAATTGCCGAGGCAAATGTGCCATGAAATTCGGCAGCGACACTGCTTGGAATTACGAGCTTCGACTCGTGCCAGGTTGCCTGTCCGTCATCTATAAGCGACAGCAGCTTGCGGACCACGGAAGAAATTGATTGTGGCATCGTCTTCCACGACGCCGGATCAAGCGTCTCGTTGGCAAGCAACATCCGACGCTTCGTCAGAAGCACCTCCACAAGATCCGGCGAACAGTGTGCTTTGAACCTATATTCCATCAACGCACCTGATACTCGCGCTGATGGACGCGAATGCCGGTCATATTGGCGATCTCATCTGCAATTTTCGTCTGCCACGTATAGCCTTTGGAATTTTGATGGTAGATCTCTGCGCGCCGAAACTTCTTTTGTTGCGATACGCCCTTTCCAATCATTACTTCGTCGGACCGGTAAAGCTTCTTGTGCATGGTCGGTGCCGTTGGATCATTGACGTCGTGCCAGATGTGGCAGCGCCCGTTGTGGCTCCACTCGGCAATGATCCCGCGCCCGATTCGGAGGAGCAAGCATGCCTGACCACTTTGAATTTGCTTTGATCCGCCGATTTCCCAGTGCGCAAATGGCGTCTCTGCTTTGAAGAGTCGCTTTGCTTTCTGGGCACCAACTTTATCAAAGATGACCCAAGCTTCGGCGATCAAATTACGCTGGTAGACCGCCTCCCAAAACGCGCGGCGATACTTCCACTGGTGTGTGAGGGCGCTGTCATCGAGCACGTCAAGAAACTGGCGCAAAGATTGATCGGTAAGCCAACGGCGGACCACCTGCGCAGAAGTCCGCATTTGGTTCCAGCGCCCAGAACGCAAACGCGGGTCGCCAAATTTAGAAACAAGGAAGCTAAGATAATTGTCACGGACCTGCTTCGACGGCATGGGATCCGAATAGGGCAACACCAATGCGTCTACCAGTATTCCGCGGTGCTGCTCAAATGCGACGCTTCCATCCTGCCTCAATCCCCAGGTTTTCACATTTTGCAAATGCTGATCGGGATTACGCGAGGGATTTTCGCGAATAGTTTTGAGCCCCAACAAGAACGCCGCTTCAATATACTTTGCATCCGTCGGAAGATTGCCGATGCCAAAACTTTCAAGAATCTGCGAGGGTGTTCTTCGAGCGATGAATGCCGCTTCGACGAGCCGTCGTGGCCCTTCCTCCTCAAACAGGTCAAGATCGGCTGCGGCTTTAGACCAAGGTCCATGAAAACGCGGCGCGACACGCTCAAGCGTACGCGCAACATCGTAGAAACCTTTCTGATCTTTAGGAAAAGTCACCAAATAGACTGAGGCAAGTCGTCTGAAGAGGCGATTTCCCCCGGCGGCTTCAACGTAGGCAAGAAATGCTTTCATAATAGACCCGTCTTCAGCGATCGGGCGACTGCCGTTCCAAATGCACCATGGAGCTTTGTTGAGATCTCGTCGCTCGGGTGTCTGTCCAGATCGATATTGTGCACAAAGTCGCCTAGCAATCTCATCAAGATCTGGAGGCGCCTGCATTTGAACGGCGGTCGCGGAATGGATGATCGATTGAGCCACCAAAGCGGTCCTTGGGCGATCCGGGAGGCCGAAGCTGCCAACCCGGTTGCGCGCCATATCTGCGAGGGCGGTCTTCATTTGCATTCTACTACACTCTCTTCACTTATCTGAGCAAGCCGAGCGATCTGCGCCTTGACCTGATCATTGAGCACCAGCAAATCATGCAAGTTGATCGTTGTTTCGGCATCCATTACGAAGCGGAGGTCAATTCTCCGGTTTACTGCCCAAGCCTCACGGTTTTCGTGTTGGTCTATCGGCCTAGTCGACGAGTAGCCAGACACAGAAACAAATTCCTCACCGCGCCGGTTACGAAATGCGGTCAAGTCCGGGTACTCAGTGAGTAGCGCGCGGTATGTCGCAATTGCGCGCTCTGTGGACAGCCCCCAATTTAGATCCGCCAATCCGGTCGAGTCCGTGTGTCCCTCAATGAAGATGGTATCGAGAGCGGCACCATGAAAACCGCTGCACGCATCAGTGTCATTTGCACGACACGCGGCATATTGAGGGACAACGTTAGCCAATACGCGCGCTATCCTGGTAACGTTTTCGCGGGCGCGGCCACTGAGATCCCATCGGTTCGGCTCAAAACGCACCGATTGTTCCGTGAGGTGCAAAACACCGTTGCGTTCATCAACGTCTACAGGAATTCCTTCATTTCGCAGCTTTTGACGGAGATCGGTTAAGAGCCTCCGCCGTTGATCGGCCGCTAGTTCGAGAGCCTCTATTTGCCCCCTCACGTCGGCTTGGATGCGATTTACGTTGGTATTGATATCTTTGCTTAACTGTGCATTCCGCTGAAGCAGCTTAGTGAGACAATTTTTAATCCGCACTGAATCTTCGTCGCCGACACGATAATTCAACGCAAATACCATGAGGAGGATTATAAAGAGGAATAACATACCAACCATCATATCGGTCATTGACACGAAATAGTTCTCGCCACCCCCACCTTGCTCAACGGCAGATTCGGCTTCAGAAAACATATGCGGTCTCGCCAACAACTATCGTCATGCCGACGCGGTCGGCGGAAATTTGGCCAAAAAGTCCTCGAACGTTTCACCCAAGTCTTCGGTATTCTGCGCGAAAGTATTTGCGATGCCCTGAAGGCTGGTGATCGCCTTGGCGCACCCGTCGTCCACTTCTCGGACAAACCTCGCGATATTTTCCTGCTGTTTGGTTGTTTCCTCAGCGAGAGACTGTACCGCCTTAGACAGGGATTCGTCGACCGCCCCAAACTGGCGCTGATAATTTTCCCAAACCGTTTCGATTTGGCGGTGGTGAGATGAAAGGCGTTCGGCAAGCTCGCGGGCGGCGACGTGGCTTGCGGAAAGACTCTGTACAGCTGTCCCGATGGATTTTGACATTGTCTCGGTAGCACGCGCGATGCGTTCTGATGCTTGAAGAAGGGGGCTGGCTGCAGAGGACACCTCTGCAGCCACCCGTCCGAATGCGGATGCTGCGGCGTTCGATTCGCCAGTCGCCTCCCGAACGGATTGTGCCTGCGCATTAAGCGCGGCCTCGGACGACTTGAGGGCCATCGAGATCCGTTCCACGTCTGCACGGAGCTCTGCGACGACGCCTGTCAATCCAGTCCGGATACCGTCCGCAGAATCAACGGCCGCCTTCGTCGCCGCCGCAGTCGCAGCCTCCGTCGCTTCTCGAGACTTTGTGGCAACAAGCTGCGTTTCACGTCCCATTTGCTCTTGGAAGTCTGCTAAAGCGCTTTGAAAAGATCCCATTTGGGTACCCACTCGGGCCAAGACCTCCCGAAGCGCTTCCTGAACAGCCGTTGCGGCCTCGCGACCGACATTGGCCATGTCTTGAGATACGTTCGCTTTCGCCGCGGCAAATTGGGACCCCGACTCGGAAATAAGTCTTCCGAAGTTGTCCGCGAGATCGATCATTCGTCGAGAAAAGTCCTCGCCTGATCCAGATAGACGACCCTGCACCGTCTGCAGCGTCTCTTTCATTTCTCCGAGGACGTGGGCGAGTTCGCGAAGTTCTTTGCCCGCCGTTCCTTGCACGCTTTCAGTGAAGCGATCGACCAATCCTTCGATGCCTATCCGATTCGCGTTGTCTAGCTTGTCAACTGTATTATCGAGTTTCGTAGCAAGCGGCGCAATCGCATTCTCGACCGCGCTCTTGAGTGCGGGTCCCGCGGCGTGCCCAAAGCGCTGGAAGAACTGAACGTCATTAATTTCTCTGAGTTGGTGGAGCTGCTCTTGCTCGATTCCATAAGCCCGGTAGGTGATGTACTGCGGAGCCAGATAAAAAACGCGGCTCTCCACTTGGCGGCATAAATTGTCAAAACCGCTCTCGACATTAATCAGGTAAAGTCTAAACAACATGGAAAGGGCAATTGACGAAAATAGGCCCGCAATAGAAGTGGAGAATTTGAATGTTGCGGCATTGAGAAGTTGTTGTAACGAAGCGGTCATCGACGCCGCATTACTGGACGTTCCGCTAGCAGCCTTCGACAGCGCAATTACGAGACCTATAAATGTTAGAAGAAGGCCAATACCGACAAAGTATCCCGGAATTGTTGGCAGCAACTTGAGACCGGTCAGTCGCTCTCGCGCAAGGCCGACGTTGAGGAGTGTTTGCGATCTGACCATTGAATATACCGGGTCGGTCTCCTTGCCGCTGCGGACACATGTCTTCGAATATTCATCCCACGCAAAGCCAATTAGGGGGTCTTCCAGAAGAAACTGTCGAATAGACTCAAAGTTCTCCTTAAACTCCTTTTTGGAATTAGTTATTGCGATGGGCCGTTGTGCCAACCACAGCGACAACCGGATGAACAACACATGCAAAACCAAGAATACTAACGCAATTCCCGTTGCTGACGAAACGATCACACAGGCTAAGGCGTACGCGAATTTCGGTTCGCTTACATTCTCGAAATACCCGTTCGCTACCTCAGAAAGGACCGCAAGAACTAGACGACCATTGGACCATTCTGAAACAATTGGAAACGTCAGTGAAACTAAATAACCTAGGACAAATACAAGCGCGCAGGCCGGCGCGCGAAAATAGGTTGACCAAAAAAATTGCGGCATTTTGCGTAAGTGCCTGGCCCACGAATGGGAGACGCGCGTTTCCAGTCCTCGCGATCTTCAATATGGCATGCCGTCTCAGCCTTAAGCAATATTCCACTATCGCAATAGCTAGCTATTAACCCGATGTTTTTGGCCTGGGCGGCGAGAGGAGACCGATACCGGGCAAAGCCATCCGGGTTAAATAGCATTGTCGCTGCCAGGCTGGGTGCCTACAGACCAGCGGTGTCGCATTCTCGCCATCGCTAGTGCAACGGCTAACCGATGCTCGGAAGCGCCCTTAAGCCGATCTCGGCAGCGCGGTTCGAGGGCTATTGGCCTGACCTTTGAAACCCTTTAACGGCCGGCGTAAGAGCTGCCCATAAATACGGAAGTTATTGAAGTCTCCGTTCCCTGCGCTGGCAATTTTGCAGCGCCGTGCCGTCGGCAGGCTCCACTAGAACTAATCAACCGCGTTCGGAAACGGAGCAACGCTCGGCACGGGAAATGCTCTGCCTGGAGCGCGCGGCAGAGGACCATTTAATGTGTGATGTCACCACATTACCGCTCGCTGCGTGTGCGCTCCTCATCGCCCGCTCGCGCTGCGACGACGTGCCGACGTCGGCTTCGGTCACCACATGAGTGGTTTTAGGCCGTCAACTGACAAATCCACATTGGCAGACAGCGCTCGCCAATTTCCGAGTCGGGGTCGGAAGCGCGTCATTCTTTGCTGTCGATGCAGCCCCCAATGCCACCTCGCGTGCGCGAGGCAGTCGAGTTCGTTAGCCACCCTTTTTTCTCGCCGGACTTTTTTCGCGGGCATCCAAATCTTCGACGGTGGCAAAGATCGAATCCACGAGCCGCGTTGCTGATGATGTAGCCCGCGCCAATGCGCGGATTTGTTCTCTGCAAGCTACATGCTCGTTCGGATGCGGATAATTCACCTGGTGATCAACTTCGCCCCATACTTCCTCCATTAACGTGCGGACTTGCACTTCACACGTCTGCGTAGTCACCGAATTCGACGACAAAACATAATGAACGCTCGTGTACATCGTGTCACTTTTTTGAACCTCGATTCCAATTCCTTGGAAATACTCGCGCGACTCATCGTCCCAAGTCCTGGCAAATGGTCCTTCTAGAACTTCAAATTTATGTTCTCGAAAAATCTCCTTCAGGACTCTGTCGATGGCTTCAACTTGTCTGGTGTGCAAATGAAGAATTCTGACTCCCACCAAATCAGTAACGCGCGTGAATAGATTATTTTTGGTTAGGCTAAATGGGGTCTTCTCACTTTTACACTTTTGTAGTTTTCGTAGAAGCTTGTCTCTCAGATGGTCGGGATCCTTAGCTCTCGATCTAATCGAGTGAATAATTCGCCTTAGTTCCGGCGATTCGTTTAGCGGAACTAGCACCTGTCCTAAGAACGTATTGACGAGGGGCCTGTGTTGAACGAAATGAGCAACCAGCTCGTCGATGAGAGACAATTCACGGCGGGTTGCTTGGGACGCCATATTGGCCTCTATGACGACCGACTAAGTATTTTGTCTGCGATTGAGCGGAAAACCGAATGTGCACTAGCGCGCTGGACTGGAGTGCCTGCGGAAACGCTCCAAAGAGGTTTCCCTTCCTGCTGGGACGCTGTAACTAGCGATGCAAAATCCTTCACTTCTGCAAGTTTGTGAACGCCAGTGCTCGCGACTAGGCCGATCGGTTTAAGATAATTCACGATATCGGTGGCAATGCCTCTATCTAATTGCCCAGCATATTTTCCGGGCGTCGATGCCACGCTTCCGCGATAAACCTTAAAATTCTGCGGGATATAACCCATGAACTTTGGTCGGCCGGGGAGCAAATAGGTTTCTTTTGGTGCAAGATCGAGAACGGTTTTCCAACTCGTCGTCCATGCAAAAAGGGTGCGCCCTAGTGTCTTTAGCGCTCGAATTGAAAAGAGATCATAGGCGGCGGGGACAATGAAATAATCGCAGTCCAACAGTATAATTCTGTTTAGGGGGCCGATGTTCGGACCTGAGTCATAGAAAACAAAATGTATTTTATACTTGGCACACGCATGGTTGACGATTTCGCTCAGCGCCATTGTGCCCACGAAGCCGCGCGTTTTGCGCTGAAAACATTCGTTCCAATACCCAGTCAGTTCTTCCTCAAAATCTGAAAGCCGGATGTCTCCGGGCAATAGCCATAGTTTAGCAAATTGTTCGATGGCTTCGATGGACTTTGGTCTGCCTGAAGCATCTATCAGCGGTTTAACGCCAGACCAAAGCGTTCCGCCTGTATCGCTGTCGGAACTGTCCAGTAAGTCATCCAACACGACATTGTCGATGAGATATGCGGTGAGATTACACTGCGGGTCTGAATCGACTAGAAGCACGCGCTTCCCTTTTTCCGCGAGAGCTGCAGCGATGTTGTAAGTAAGAGTGGTCTTACCCACTCCGCCCTTATGGTTGAAAATGGAAATCCGAACTGCGGGGTGACGACTCTGGGGGACCGTCAAGAGAGCGCTCGCTCTTTTGGCAATTTCTTCCGTGATGAAAGTCGCCGTGGGCGAGCTCTACTCATTGCAGCCTTGGCTGCTTCACGATCAGGGAGGGCCCGCACGAATTGCTCTCCAGCCGCGCTAAGTTGACGTTGTCCCTTTGTCGATGGAACTAGGTATCCCGTATTCACCGCATTAGCTGCCGCATACGCAGTGTTAGAAAATTTTGGCTGGGCAGCTTCGGTATTCAGTTTGGCTAAATCGAGAGTTTTGAAATGTGGCATGTTCCGAAAATGCTCAAGATAGTATGCTAAGCAAGCGACACGCTCGACATCAGTTCGTGGTTGCTTTTCGAGCATAAATTCTTTTGGACTTGGTTCATGTGCAGTCGAGAAGTCGGCGGTTCGGCCTGGTCTAGCAGATATCGGCGGTTCGGTTTGCCTGCTTACAACGCCAAAAAACGTCAGCACTGATTTAATTACACGCTGCTGTTCATCCTCAGGCAGTCGCCCAAGAATTGTCAGAATAGAGTTCAGGGAGCTGATGGCGTTGGGGCTCTCGTCTTCCATGCTCAAACCGTTTTCATGAGGTTGCAACCGCAGGTCACGAGGCAGGTTCTCCTAACTTGTTGGGACACCCGATAAGTAACCGGTGTATCGTCGATAACAAGCTACTATTCGCAACTAGTTTTTGGAAGTGACCTAACAGGGGTAGGGAAGCCTTGGAAATTCCTTGGCTGCCGCCCGATCAGGCTGCCCTGCTATGCTGCAGGCTTTTGCTTCTGCGCGCCGAATGGGGCCGCCGCGCTGTGTGTTGCCCGCCGCGCCGCAAGGAGTATCGGCCGCGGACTCTGCGCCGTCGTTACTGACCCCGCCACCAGCGCGTGGGCGGCCCCGGCCGCCATGCAGCTGGCAGCCAGGAGGGGTTGAGGTGCCGATACCGCCTCGCGGATGCGGCCCCCAGGCCGTCCGAGCAGAGCCGGCCTTGGGGGCCAAGCCCGCGCGCGGATAACCTCCACGCGGAGCCCGCTGTTGCCCGCCGCGCCGCCGGAAAGGAGCTTGGGCAGCCGCGGGCTCTGCGCGGTTATTGATCCCGCCACCTGCGCAGTGGGCGGGCCGGCGCGATGACTCGGCGCGCCTACTCCGCGTCGTGCTCACCGCGCGGCCTCGACGCCTTCAGTTGCCGTCAATCGCCACAATGGCGCGCCTGCCCGAGTGGGCGCGCAGCGCCGAGGTGGCCTGGCCGCCCTACCGGCCCCTTGATCCGGCTGCGTTCACGCCGGTCGTGGGCGGCGATCCGCGCCTCTGCAGCGACCGGTGGTGGGAGGTGAGGGAAGAAGAGGCGCTCGCGCGATAGCCGCGCGTCACACGCGGCGCGCATCGGCTTCAGGCGCCGGTGGTCTTCGGGGCGCGCCCCCACCAACTTTGGGCTTCAGGCCCGGCGTTAGGTGCCGCGATCTCTCTTGCTCAGTCCGCGAGCACTTACTCGGCGGCGAATCGC
>Ga0102924_1004439_pt1 | contig 14146 bp, 15 predicted proteins | sample PaiPotPPM11metaG_FD_80116 | JGI IMG/M metagenome (GOLD analysis project Ga0102924, IMG submission 80116) | Iron sulfur acid spring bacterial and archeal communities from Banff, Canada, to study Microbial Dark Matter (Phase II) - Paint Pots PPM... ... | reverse complement strand
TTGGACGACATCCCGGCGCTGGCGGTAAGCCCGGCAGACGCGGCAAGGCTCCACAGGGGTCAAGCCATTTTGTTGCGCGGACGGGACGCTGCCGTTGTCCGCGGCACGGTCCAGATTGCTTCGAGCGGTCAGCTCGTGGCCATTGCCGAGGCCTGCCGCGGCGAGATCGTCCCCAAGCGTGTGTTCAATTTGACCGGCGTGACAGGTCGCGCCGGCAGGGGAAAAGGCCGCTGACGATGTCGATTACAACCGCGCGCAAAGCGGAGCTTATCAAGACATATGCTGTCAAATCTGGTGACACGGGTTCGCCCGAAGTACAGGTTGCGCTGCTTTCCGAGCGGATCAACAATCTGACAGACCACTTCAAGAGCCATATCAAGGACAACCATTCGCGGCGCGGGCTACTTAAGCTTGTTTCGCAGCGGCGGCAGATTCTCGACTATGTGCGGCGCAAGGACGAGGGCCGCTACAAGGAGTTGATTGAACGTCTCGGCATTCGCCGTTGAGAGTTTGCGCGCGGGATTTCCCCGCGCGTTTCGTGCGGAGCGCAGCAAGCCTCCGCTTATCTGTGCGGCAGCAAGCCTGCCGATTGGAGCGACGGACCGGTTGGTTCGTCCATATCAGGAAGGTCCGAAGGCCATGGCAGGATCGCCAGACGCTGACCGGCTTCGTGCGCAGCGATGCTGCGCCAACAGCGTCTCGCCGTCTTGCTTATGGCTTTCGCGCTTTCGCGAAACCATGAGAGACAATCGCAATGTTCGATATTCATCGTGTGCAACTTGACTGGGGTGGCCGCAAACTCACGCTAGAGACCGGCAGACTCGCCCGGCAAGCCGACGGCGCGGTATTCGCTTCCTATGGCGAGACCACCGTCATCGCGACAGTTGTCGCGGCAAAACAGACAAAGGCGGGCATCGACTTCCTTCCGTTGACCTGCAACTACCAGGAAAAATATTACGCCGCAGGGCGCATACCGGGGGGTTATTTCAAGCGCGAGCGCGGTCCGACCGAAAAGGACACGCTGACATCGCGCCTGATCGACCGCCCGATCCGCCCGCTGTTCGCCGAGGGCTGGCGCTGCGATACGCAGGTGACCATCACCGTGCTATCGCACGACCAGGAGAACGATCCCGACATCGTCGCGATGGTCGCGGCCTCCGCGGCGCTCACCATTTCCGGTGCGCCGTTCATGGGCCCGATCGGCGGCGCCCGGGTCGGCTTCATCAACAACGAATACGTGCTCAATCCGACGCTCGACGAGATGAAAGAAAGCCATCTCGACCTCATCATCGCCGGCACGCAGGACGCAGTGATGATGGTGGAATCGGAAGCAAAAGAGCTGTCCGAAGACATCATGCTCGGCGCCGTCATGTTCGGCCACCGGCATTTCCAGCCGGTGATCGGGGCGATCATCAAGCTCGCCGAGAAGGCCGCGAAAGAGCCGCGCGAACTGACCGTTGCCGACAACAAGGCGCTGGAAAAGGCAATCCTCGGCCTCGCCGAAAAAGACCTGCGCGCCGCCTATGCGATCGTGCGCAAGCAGGATCGCCAGGACGCCGTCACCGTGGTCAAGCAGAAGGTGATGGACCATTTCTTCCCAGAAGGCGCCGAACCGAAGCACGACAAGCAGGCGGTTGCCGGCGTGTTCAAGGAGCTCGAAGCCAAGATCGTGCGCTGGAACATCCTCGACACCGGCAAGCGCATCGACGGCCGCGACGTGAAAACCGTTCGGCAAATCGTGGCGGAGGTCGGCGTGCTGCCGCGGACCCACGGCTCGGCGCTGTTCACCCGCGGCGAGACGCAGGCTTTGGTGGTCGCCACGCTAGGCACGTCCGAAGACGAGCAGTTCGTCGATGCGCTGCAAGGAACCTATAAGGAAACGTTCCTGCTGCACTACAACTTCCCGCATTATTCGGTTGGCGAAACCGGCCGCACCGGCGCGCCGGGCCGCCGCGAGATCGGCCACGGCAAGCTCGCCTGGCGCGCGATCCATCCGATGCTGCCCTCGAAGGACGAGTTCCCCTACACCATCCGTATCGTCTCAGAGATCACGGAGTCGAACGGCTCGTCGTCTATGGCGACGGTGTGCGGTTCTTCGCTGGCGCTGATGGATGCCGGCGTGCCGCTGAAGCGGCCGACCGCGGGCATCGCCATGGGCCTCATCCTCGAAGACAAGCGCTTCGCCGTGCTTTCCGACATCCTCGGCGACGAGGACCATCTCGGCGACATGGACTTCAAGGTGGCCGGCACCGAAGGCGGCGTCACCTCGCTGCAAATGGACATCAAGATCGCCGGCATCACCGAGGAGATCATGAAGGTGGCTTTGGCCCAAGCCAAAGACGGCCGCCTGCATATCCTGGGCGAAATGGCGAAGGCGCTGACCAGCGCACGCGCCGAACTCGGCGAATACGCCCCCCGCATCGAGACCTTCAAGATCCCCACCGACAAGATCCGCGAAGTGATTGGCACCGGCGGCAAAGTGATCCGCGAGATCGTCGAGAAAACCGGCGCCAAGATCAACGTCGAGGACGACGGCACCGTGAAGGTCGCCTCGGCCGACGGCGAGTCGATCAAGGCGGCGGTCAATTGGATCAAGTCGATCGCGTCCGAGCCCGAGGTCGGGCACATCTATGACGGCACCGTGGTCAAGGTCATGGACTTCGGCGCCTTCGTGAATTTCTTCGGCGCCAAGGACGGCCTCGTCCATATCAGCCAGCTGGCGCAGCGCCGCGTGCAGAAAACCTCCGACGTCGTCAAGGAAGGCGACAAGGTAAAGGTCAAGCTGCTCGGCTTCGACGAGCGCGGCAAGACCCGGCTGTCGATGAAGGTCGTCGATCAGGCAACCGGCGAGGATCTCGAAGCCAAGCAAAAGGCCGAGGGCGAGCAACCGCGCGAGGCCGCCGGCGGCGCGGCCGAATAGCGCCGGCTCGCTCTCGCATCATAACAAAATGCCAAAGGCGGCCGCGAAGCCGCCTTTGTTCTTGGCAACGACTTATACCAGCGGCGTTAGGCGCTGACTCATCTCCCTGTCATCCTCCGCGAAGGCGGATGATCCAGTACTCAAACAGGATCGGTTTGAGCAAAGCCGCGTATGTGGTGGTTACTGGATGCTCCGCCTTCGCGGAGCATGACAGGTCAAGAATTATCGCTGTTGGTATTACTCGGCGATTGCGGCGGCCTCGGCGGCGCTCGCTGTCCCGGTGTTCGGCCGGCGCATCAACAGCAGCAGCAGAATCGCCGGCACGCTCACCAGCAGCATGAGCTTGAAATCGTCCATATAGGCGATGATCTGGGCTTGCCGGGTGATCTCGTCATTGAGCGCGCTCAAGCCCCTGTGCGTGGCGCTGTTCCAGAACAGATATGCACTGCCGTGTTGCAGCACGCGATTGAACGGCGTGATGTGCTCGGCGAGCGCGGCGTGCACCGCTTGCGTGTTCTCCACCAAGAGGAATGACGTCACAGAAATGCCGATCGAACTGCCGACATTGCGGACCAGGCTGAATAGCGCGGTGCCGTCGGTGCGCAGATCGGCCGGCAGCGTCGCAAAGGCAATGACCTGAAGCGGTGTGAAGATAAGGCCGAGGCCGGCGCCCTGGATCAAGGTCGTTGTGGCGAGCGACCAGGCATCGATGTCCGGCGTCCAGTTCACCATCTGCCGGCCGGATTCCATCAGCATGACAAAGCCGACGAACATGATGAGCCGCGGATCGATGCGGTTGGCGATGCGGCCCGCGATCATCATGCTCAGCATGGTGCCAAGGCCACGCGGCGCCATCAGCATGCCGGCTTGCGACACCGAATAACCGCCGAGATTCTGCAGATAGGGCGCCAGCAGCGCCGAGCTTGCGAACAGCACCAGGCCAACGGCGAACATGACCAACAGGCCGGCGGTGAAGTTCAGATCGCGGAAAATGCGCGGCGGTATGAACGGCCGCGGGGCCAGCCTCAGATGGACCAGAAAGAGATAGAGGCCGAGCAGCGCAAGCGCGGTCTCGATGACGATTTCGTTGGAGCCGAACCAGTTTTTCAGCTCGCCGCGATCGAGCACGAGTTGCAGCGACCCGAGACCGAGGCTGAGCGCGCCAAACCCGAACCAGTCGAATTTCATGTCCGCATTGCGGCGGGTGTCATGGAGGAACAGCACCAGTCCGGCAATGCCAAGCAGCCCGAACGGCAGGTTGATGAAAAACACCCAGCGCCAGTCATAGACATCGGTGAGATAGCCGCCCAGCGTCGGGCCGAGGATGGGGCCGACCATCACGCCGACGCCCCACAGCGCCATGGCGGAGCCGCGTTGCTCGAGCGGATACAGATCGAGCAGGGTCGCCTGCGACAACGGCACCAGGCCGGCGCCGAATGCGCCTTGCAGCAAGCGGAACAGCACCATCTGGTCCAGCGTCTGGGCCAGACCGCACAACATCGACGTGACGGTGAAGCCGGCCAGACAGGCGACAAACAGATTCTTGCGGCCGAACCGCGCCGACAGCCAGCCGATCGGCGCCGTCATGATCGCGGCGGCGACAATGTAGGACGTCAGCACCCAGGTGATCTGATCGGGCGCGGCGTCGAGCGTGCCCTGCATATAGGGCAGCGCCACATTGGCAATGGTGCCGTCGAGCGACTGCATCAAGGTCGCAACCACGGTGCAAATCGTGACGATGCCGCGATACTGCGTGGCCGGCTCGACGGTGCTTGCGCTTGCTGCCATGGCTTTATGGCCCCGTCAGAAGGTCAGAACAGTTCCGAGAACGTGCGGTGATGGCCGGTATCGATGTCGACCGTCACGCTCATGCCGGCGCGTAGCGGCAGCTTGTCGGACTTCGGGTCGACATGGATGCGCACCGGAATGCGCTGCACCACCTTGACCCAGTTGCCGCTCGAATTCTGCGCCGGAAGGATCGAGAATTCGGAGCCGGTTGCCGGAGCGATGCTGGCCACGGTGCCGGTCCACTTGTGGCCTGGATAGGTGTCGACCGTGATCTTGACGCGGTCGCCGGCCGTCACGTGCGTGAGGTCGGTTTCCTTCATATTGGCATCGATCCAAAGGTCGCTGGTGCCGACCAGCGCGACGGCGCCGGTATTGGTCAGCGCCGCTGTCTGCGCCACCAAATAGGTGCCGGGCTGGAGCGCCGCCACTTGCGTCACCACGCCGTCGAACGGCGCGCGCACCACGGTGTGATCGAGCTGGCGCTGCGCTTCGTCAACCTGCGCTTTCGCTTGCAGATATTGCGGGTGTTGCGTGACCTCTAAATCCGGACTGCCGCCGAGCCTGGCGAGCTGGACTTGCGCCAGCTTGCGCAGTGATTCGAGGCGATTCTTGTCGGACTCGAGATTAAGGCGCGCCTGATCGTAGTCCGCCTTGGACACAGTATTGTTGTGCAGCAGCGCCGAATTCCGATCGAAGATTGTCTGATCGAGATCGACCTTCGACTGTTGCGCCGCAACGTCGTCGAGCATGCGCTTATAGTCCTGCTTCATCGCTTCGAGCGACAGCCCGGTCTGCGCCATGTTGGCCTTGGCGTTGTCGAGTGCGATCTGGAATTGCCGCGGATCGACCCGGAACAGCAGGTCGCCCTTGTTGACAGTTTGGCCCTCGTGCACATCCACCTCGCTGACGATGCCCGATATGTCGGTCGAGACCATCAGTTTGGCGGCGTGAACGTAGGCGTCGTCGGTCGAAACGTAACGGCCGCCGGAGAAGAAGAAGAACAGGCCGCCGACCACGGCGATGAACGGCACGACGACAAGCAGAATGAAGCGCTTGCGCCGGCGCCATGCGTCGATGGCGCGGGCCAGCGGCGTTGCGCGCGTCGTGGCCGGCTGCACGCTCGGCGCGAATTTGAGAACGGGTTCAGCCATAGCGCCGCTCTCCCGACGCTGCCGGGGGCGTTCTTTGCTGGATCGCCTTCCGCAGGTTTTCTTTGACAATCGCAAGCTGCGCGACCATGCGTTCGACGCTTTCCCGATCGACGCCAGCGAGCGCCGTCGTCATCAGGGTCTCGCCGAGATCGCCGAGCTGTTCGAGCAGCGGCCGCGCCGCCGGCGTCAGGAACAGCCGCTTGGCGCGGCGGTCATTGGGATCGGCGCGGCGTTCGATCATGCCGCTGTCGCAGAGCCGGTCGAGCAACCGCGTCAGCGTGATGGGCTGCAGGTCGAGCATTTCCGCAAGCTCTGACTGCTTCAGCCCCTCGAACCGGTCGAGCCGCGCCAGCACCGCCCATTGGGCTCTGGTGGCGCCGAGCTGACGGGCCTTGTGGTCAGCAAAGGTCCGCAGCATCCGCGCTACATCATTGATTATGAAAGCGAATTCTCGATTGAGCGACCGTGACAGCATGGCTGACCTAATCTGTGTATGCTTATGAAGCGTAAGCATACTATAAGTGAGCTTATGATATTGTCTAGGCCTTTTTGACGCGTCGGCCGCGCCGCTCAGGCCAGCCCAAGATCGGCAAAAGCGCCGCTATGGTAGTCGGCCGCGCTTGGCGCAAAGCAGCAGAACACTACGCGGTCGATGCCCCGCGGCGCTGCCGCGAGCTCGGCCGCGACCGTGCCGACGGCAATGCGGGCGGCGCGGTCGGGCGGGAAGCGAAAGACGCCGGTCGAGATCGCGGGAAAGGCAATCGAGGCGAGGCGATGTGCCGCGGCGAGGTCCAGCGCGGTGCGATAGCACGACGCCAGCAGTTCCTCTTCGCCCTGCCCGCCGCCGTTCCATACCGGTCCGACGGCATGAATGACGTGCTTCGCCAATAGCCGGTGACCGCGCGTGATCTTGGCGCCGCCGGTTTCGCAGCCGCCGAGCATTTTGCACTCTTCGTACAGGTCCGGGCCCGCGGCGCGATGAATCGCGCCGTCGACACCGCCGCCGCCGAGCAAACTCTGGTTTGCGGCGTTGACGATCGCATCGACGGTGAGCGTCGTGATATCGGCAACGCAGATTTCGAGCCGCGCGGGACCGACTTCGGCGATCAGCAATGATGGGACGTCCGACATCAAATGGAGTTTATCACGCCCACTCGGCCTGCGCCTCCTCCCTCAAATCCACCGTGCTTTTGACGCCGATATCGTCGAAATGCTCGTCCAGGAAGCGCCGCGCCGCGCGCTTGCCGCTGACATGCAGCATCTCGAAGAAATCGTAGTCGGTCGACAGCTTGCTGAACGCATCGAAATGGGTGCCGAAGCGGTCCAGCACTATACGGTGGATGTTGATGCGCCGATATTGGCCGGGCCCGGTGCCGCGCGGCAGCTTGCCCTGGTCGATCAGGCGGGCGACGAATTCGATGGCGCGGTATTCGCCGATCAGCGACGAGTTGAAGGTGATTTCGTTGATGCGATTCATGATCTCGCTCGACGAGGTCGGCGTCTCCTGCCGCACCAGCGGATTGATCTGGACCACCAGCACGTCCTCGGTGGTGGTGCTGCCGAAAAACGGAAAGATCACCGGATTGCCGAGATAGCCGCCGTCCCAATAGGGCACGCCGTCGATCTCCACCGCGCGGAATAAAAGCGGCAGGCAGGCCGACGCCATCACCGCATCGGCGGTGATTTTCTCACGCGGAAAAATGCGCACGCGGCCGGTCTGCACATTGGTCGCCGAAATGAAGAGCTGCAGGCCGGAGGCGGCGCGCAGCGCCTCGAAATCGACGTAGCGCTCGATCAGATCCTTCAGCGGATTGATGTTGAGCGGATTGACGTCATAGGGCGAAAAGTAGCGCGACAGCGCGTCGAACCAGGCCTGCACCGGGGTGCCTTCGAGCGGCGTGAACGACAACAGCCGTTGCACCACTTCGCGCTGCAACGCCGGCAGGTTGCCGGTGCTGCTCGCCGCCCGCCAGAAATCGGCGAGCCGCTGCTGTGCTTCCTCGCGCCCGCCGCGGATCAAGCCGTCGGCGAGCATCACCGCATTCACCGCACCGGCCGAGGTGCCGGAAATGCCTTCGATCGAAAGCCGCTCGTCCGACAAAAGTTGGTCGAGCACGCCCCAAGTGAACGCACCATGCGCGCCGCCGCCCTGCAATGCGAGATTGATGCGCTTGGTCACCTGCGGCGCGTTCTTGTCTGGGGCACGGCCCGGCATCAGCGACGCGAGAATTTTTTTCATGCCGCGCTTAGGCCGCGGTCCAGCCGCCGTCGATCGAAAGATTGGCGCCGGTGATCGCCTTCGCGGCGTCCGAGCAAAGATAGACGGCGAGGCTCGCAACCTCATCGACGGTGACGAATTCCTTGGTCGGCTGCGCCGCCAAAATCACGTCGCGCTTGACCTCTTCCTCGGTTATGCCGCGGGCTTTGGCGGTGTCGGGAATTTGCTTCTCGACCAGCGGCGTCCACACATAGCCGGGACTGATGCAATTCACGGTAATGCCGGACGTCGCGGTTTCAAGCGCGACCGTCTTGGTGAGACCCGCAAGTCCGTGCTTGGCGGTGACGTAAGCGGCCTTGAACGGTGAGGCGACAAGCGAGTGGGCGGACGCGGTCGAGATGATGCGGCCCCATTTGCGCGATTTCATTCCGGGTATTGCGGCGCGGATGGCGTGGAACGCCGCTGACAGGTTGATGGCGATGATCTGGTCCCATTTCTCGATCGGAAAATCCTCGATCGGCGAGACGAACTGGATGCCGGCATTGTTCACCAGCACGTCGAGCGAGCCGAATGTCTTCTCGCTCGACTTCACCATGTCGGCGATTTCGGCGGGCTTGCTCATGTCGGCGGCCGAATAGACCGCCTTGACGCCAAACTCCTTCTCGATGCCGCTGCGCTGCTTCTCGATCGCCGCCTGGTCGCCGAAACCGTTGATGGTGACGTTGGCGCCCTGCGCGGCAATCGCGCGTGCGATGGCGAGCCCGATGCCAGACGTCGAGCCGGTCACCAGCGCGGACTTTCCCTTCAGCATGAAAATCCCCAATTCAATGAGGCACCTTGGTAGAGTGGCGCCAGTCCTGGGAATGTGGGGTGCTTATTGTTGCAGTGCAACATAAAAATATGGCCGACCGTCACGTTTTCGCGATCTTGCCCCAACTCGCTACAATAGGTTCGGCCCTGACGATGACCGAGACATGACGCCCATGCCGCGCGCAATCTTCCCAGCGCCCGATCATGATCACGACCGCTGCGCCAGCGCGGCGATAGCGCATGCCGAAACGCAGTGTGCGGCGCGCGAGCAGCGGCTGACGCCGATCCGCCGCCAGGTGCTGGAAGCGCTGCTGGCGAGCCACAAGCCGCTCGGCGCCTACGAGATCATCGAACGGATGACCCGCGACACGCGGCCGGCGCCGATCACGGTCTACCGCGCGCTTGATTTTTTGCGCGACAACGGTCTCGTCCACCGCATCGCCAGCCGCAATGCTTTCGTCGCCTGCGTACGCAATCATGTTGGCGACGACCTCGTCGTGTTCCTGATCTGCGAGCGCTGCGGCGCTGTCGGCGAAGCGCCGGGAGGCTCCGCCGCCGACGCGCTCAAGGCCTCATCGCGCACCGCCGGCTTTTCGCCGAAAAGCCCGCTGATCGAGATAGCCGGCATCTGCTCGCACTGCCGCGAACGATGACGCGGTGGAATTGAACTGAACGCTGTGTCGCAGTCCCCATCGTCCCGTCCGCTTGACGCGTTCGCAATCCTAGTGACCGTCGGGCTCTGCCTGAGCTGGGGCTTCAGCAACGTCTCGATCAAGCTCGCGATCCACGACATCCCGCCGCTGATCCAATCGTCGGCGCGATCGGCGATTGCCGCCGTCCTGGTTTTCGCCTGGACGCAAATTCGCGGCATGTCGATGTTCAAGCGTGACGGCACGATGAGCGCGGGGATTTGGGCGGGACTATTATTCGCGCTCGAGTTCGTGCTGATCTATCGCGGCCTGGTGTGGACGACAGCGACGCGGGGCGTGTTGTTTCTGTATCTCGCGCCGTTTTTTGTCGTCATCGGATCGCGCTGGCTGGTTCCCGGCGATCGTTTCAATCTTTCACAGTGGCTCGGCCTGCTGCTGTCGTTCGCCGGCATCGTCATCGCTTTTGGCCTGCCGACGCCGGCGACCGATCCGCACCAGATGCTCGGCGATGTCATGCTGATCGGCGGCGGGGCGGCCTGGGCGGCTACGACGCTGATCATCAAGGCGACGGCGCTCAACCGCATCAGCGCGGAAAAAACCTTGCTCTATCAACTGGTGGTTTCCGCGCCACTGCTTGCTCTTGGTGCGTTCGTGTTCGGCGAGCATATCGACGCCACGCCTTCGGCTGTTGCACTTGGCGCGTTCGCCTACCAGACCGTTTGGGTGGTCAGTTTCACCTTCGCGGTCTGGTTTGCACTGATCGTGCGCTATTCGGCGGCGAGACTGTCGGTGTTTACGTTCCTGGCGCCGCTGTTTGGCGTCGCCGCCGGCCATCTGGTCTTGAACGAGCCGCTGACGCCGGCTTTCGCACTGGCGGTCGTCTTGGTCGCGGGCGGCATCCTCCTCGTCAATCGGCCCCGGTGACGCTATATCCTGGGTATCGCAGCCCACCCCATTGCTCGGGTCGGCCGCACGGTGTTACCTAAGGTACTGACCCCATGATGGAATTTTCCGGCCCCGCCGAAAGGCATCGAACCGTCGCCGTCAAGGTCGGCAACGTCACCGTCGGCGGCGGCGCGCCCATCGTGGTGCAGTCGATGACCAATACCGACACCGCCGACGCCGAGGGGACGGCAAAGCAGGTGGCGGCGCTGGCGCGCGCCGGTTCCGAAATCGTCCGCATCACCGTCGACCGCGACGAGGCCGCGGCCGCCGTGCCGCACATCAAGGAGCGGCTTTTGCAGATGAACGTCGACGTGCCGATCGTCGGCGACTTCCACTACATCGGCCATAAGCTGCTCGCCGATCATCCGGCCTGCGCCGAGGCGCTCGACAAATACCGCATCAATCCCGGCAATGTCGGCTTCAAGGAAAAGAAAGACCGGCAGTTCGGCGCCATCGTCGAGACCGCGATCAAGCACAACAAGCCGGTGCGCATCGGCGCCAATTGGGGCTCGCTCGACCAGGAGCTGCTGACGCACCTCATGGACCAGAACGCCAAGTCGAACCAGCCGGTCGATGCGCGCGACGTGACCCGTGAGGCCATGGTGCAGTCGGCGCTATTGTCGGCGCAGCGCGCCGAGGAGATCGGCTTGGCGAAGGACCGCATCATCCTCTCCGCCAAGGTTTCCGCGGTGCAGGACCTGATCGGCGTCTATGCCGAACTGGCGCGGCGCTCCGATTACGCGCTGCATCTCGGGCTGACCGAAGCCGGCATGGGTTCGAAGGGCATCGTCGCGTCATCCGCCGCGATGGGCGTGCTGCTGCAACAGGGCATCGGCGACACCATCCGCATTTCGCTGACGCCGGAGCCGAACGGCGATCGCACGCTGGAAGTCAAAGTTGCCCAGGAATTGTTGCAGACCGTCGGGCTTCGCACCTTCGTGCCGCTGGTCGCCGCCTGCCCCGGTTGCGGGCGCACCACGAGCACCACGTTCCAGGAACTCGCCGCCAGCATCCAGAATTTCATCCGCGACTCGATGCCGGAATGGAAAACGCGCTATCCGGGCGTCGAGGGCCTCAACGTCGCGGTTATGGGCTGCATCGTCAACGGCCCGGGCGAATCCAAGCACGCCGATATCGGCATCTCGCTGCCCGGCACCGGCGAGCATCCGACCGCGCCGGTCTTCATCGACGGCAAGAAAGCCGCGACATTGCGCGGCCCCACGGTTTCCGCTGATTTCCAGAAGCTCGTTATCGATTATATCGAGCGGCGGTTCGGCACCGGCGGCGCGGGACGCACGGCAGCGGAGTAGATTTTTTCCGTCCCGTCTTTATCGCGCTTGTAGTCGCGCTTGAAGCGGTTGGTGTACCTAATCGTCCTCATTCAGGCTCGCCAATAGCTTATCGAGAGAGCCAGCAGTGACGATCTTACCGCGCCGCGCCGCCTTCATCGCTTTGATGGTTTCGGCATTGGGAGCGAACGGCTGGAATGGCAGCGCCTTCTCCTTGGCGATCCGCACCATCATAAGGCGGAATGCGTCGGAGACCGTCAGACCCATAGCTCCAAGCACGGCCGCGGCTTGCTTCTTGATGCGCCCGTTGATGCGGGCGCGGACCACTGCATTTTGCGCCATGGTGGGATCCTTCCTCTGGGCTACAATGTAGCCCAGTACCTTGCGATTTCAAGAGGCTGATCTCCCGCCCGCAGCGAGCGCCTTCAGTCGAGCAGAAGCAGGGTCCGCATTGACCAATCCCCCGCTCCCGCTACGCTTGCGGCGTAAGACTTGGAGATTGCGCATGGATGCGCCTGCGAAAGCTGCCGAGACCGCCCCGCGCAGGCTCAACGGCGCCGGCATCATTGCCGCGATCAAGGCGAGCGGGATTGAATACATTCTGTCCGTGCCCGACATCGTCACCAGCGCCGGACTGTTGGCGCCGATCGCCCATGACAAGGATCTTCGCCTGATCCGCGTCTGCAAGGAAGACGAGTGCATCGGCATCGCCGCCGGGCTCGCCTATTGCGACAAGCGCGCGCTGATCCTGATCCAGCACACCGGCTTTCTCGATTCGATCAACGCTATCCGCGGCGTCGCGGTCGAGTACAAGCAGCCGATCTGCATGATGATCGGACTGTTGCAGCACGCGCCGGACGTGGCGCCGCGGCAATCGCCGCGTTACGGCGTGCGCATCGTCGAGCCGATCCTCGATGACATGGGCATTGCGCATCATCTGGTCAGCGTCGATGGCGACGTAGCGCAGATCAAGCCGGCGATCGACAAGGCTTATGCCGAGTCGCATCCCGTTGCATTCCTGATCGGGCGGAGCCCGTCATGATGAAACGCGACGAATGTTTTCGCATCCTGGCGCGGCACATCACCGACGAAGCAGTGGTCGCGACTTACAGTTCCGCGGTTGATTGGGTCAACGTCAGTCCGCGCCCGCTCAATTATCTGTCGATCGGCGCCATGGGGCTGGATTCGTCGCACGGCCTTGGGCTTGCGCTCGGCCGGCCGGACAAGCGGGTCGTCGTCTTGCAAGGCGACGGCTCGTTGTTGATGAACCTCGGCAGCCTAGTGACGATTGCCGCGGTGGCGCCGAAGAATCTTGTCCACTTCGTCGCCCACAATGAAACCTACGAGGCGAACGGCGGCCATCCTATTCCGAACAAGAAAGTCGACTTCGCCGCCATGGCGCGCTCAGCCGGCTATGCCGCCACTTATGATTTTTCCGATCTGCGCATGTTCGAGCAACAAGTCGCGCACGTGCTCGAACAGGACGGCCCGGTGTTCGCCACGCTCCACGTCGAGCCGTCGAAACCGCTCACATACGATTATGCGAGCCTGTACGATCCGAAGAAGCGCAAGGCGTTCAAGGAAGCGTGGAACAGCTAGGCCTTGCCGCCCAGGCGGCGCGCCAGATCGTCGAGCTGATCGAGATTGCGATAGCGGATGCTGACGACGCCGCCCTCGCCGCGATGATCGATACTGACCACCAGGCCGAGCGTATTGGATAGCTGCTTTTCGAGCGCAACGGTATCGGTGCTTTTATTGCTCGGCTTGCGCACCGCGCGCCCGGGTCCCCTTGCGCCTTTGTTGACTGCCTCACGCGCCAGCGCTTCGACTTGGCGCACGTTGAGACCGCGGGCGACGATTTCTTCCGCAAGCTGTTCGGCGTTGGACGCCCCGACCAGCATGCGGGCGTGACCGGCACTCAGGATGCCGTTGAGAATATGGGCCTTTACCATGTCGGGAAGGTTGAGGAGCCGCAGCGTATTGGCGACATGGCTGCGGCTTTTGCCGACGAGCTTGGCGATGTCTTCCTGGCTTTGGCCGAATTCGGTGATGAGCGCGCGATAGCCGCCTGCTTCTTCGAGCGGATTGAGATCGGTGCGCTGCACGTTCTCGATGATCGCGAGTTGCAGCGCCTCGGTGTCGGTCGCTTCGATGATGACGACCGGAACCTCGTGCAGCAAGGCGCGCTGCGCCGCGCGCCAGCGCCGCTCGCCAGCGATGATTTCAAACGCGTCGTCGATGCCGCGTATCGGCCGCACCACGATCGGCTGGATGATGCCACGCTCGCGCAGCGATGCGGCGAGCTCGTCGATATCGGCATTGGAAAATATGCGCCGCGGATTACGCGGATTCGGCCGCAGCGAACTGGTTGGCAC
>Ga0102924_1004437_pt1 | contig 14147 bp, 12 predicted proteins | sample PaiPotPPM11metaG_FD_80116 | JGI IMG/M metagenome (GOLD analysis project Ga0102924, IMG submission 80116) | Iron sulfur acid spring bacterial and archeal communities from Banff, Canada, to study Microbial Dark Matter (Phase II) - Paint Pots PPM... ... | reverse complement strand
GGGTTGGCGTTCGTGGGGAGGGGCCGGCGTTGGTGCCGGGGCGGCTCTCCAATCGGTGGCATTTGTCGTGAATGGACCTGGCAACTACCCGAATCACGTCTAATGGGTTCAGCTCTGTCCGGTTCGCGCAGTTATTAGACGGGATTGGGGTCGGAATCTCCGCGCTGAGGCCGCCCCGGGGTCAGTCGGCGCCGGGGGTGACGTGCTCGGCTAACGCCACCGCATGGCCGATGCTGCCCGCGGCACCCAGGTCGAGTGAGGCGGTCGGTCCGCGACACTCGGCTGAGCCGACGAGGAATTCGAGCAGGTCCGCCGGTCCCGTCTCGCCCTTGACGATGCCCGTCAGTCCGGGCATGGAGTTGTCGAGGATCACCGCGTTCGGGCTCGCCTGTTCGAGCAGGTCGAGGGCGGATGTCCCGTCACCTGCCACGCTGGTGGCGTTTGCGTCCATCTCCGTGGCAGCGTCGACTCCGGCCACGGCGACCGTCACGGTCGCTGAAGCCACTCGCGGGAGCGCGGCACAACGAATGTCGTTGTCATGGTGAACATTGTCTTCGTCGATCCGCCGCCGTCCATGGGCTGGATGACCCCTTTCCTCGGACGCCCCTGAAGCGGCGGCGGCTTCCGGTTACGCCTTGGGCATCCAAGCCCCGCCGACCCCTCTCGTCGCCGGCTGCTCGACCTGCTCGTCCGCATTGCTACCGGATCCTCGGCCCGGCCCAGGATGCCGAAGACCGCAGACGGATTGGCCGCCACCTGACGTCCACCTCCCCGAGCCCTCCAGGGCCGTGCGATGACCCGTTTCGACAACAGCGTCCTGCCCCACTTCGGCCTTCCGAGGACCTGGCCCGGCTGAGCTGTTCCACACGTAGGCCGCTCGCGGACAGAGGTGCCACCACCTCCATTCCGATGACCACGACGGCAAGGGCGACGCCTCGTGGCGGAGCCGGCCTGCTACCCCGGCCGAGGCTTGGCCTACTCTGCGCCCGTGGCGACCCGCCCGTATTCCCCCGGCCCGTTCCTCACAACCTTGAGCGGCCAGGACCTCGAGGCGCTCACGGCGGCTGCCCGTCCGCAGTCTTTTCGACGCGGCGCATATCTCCTACGGGAAGGTGAACGTCCGGGGTTGGTGCTGTTCGTCCTCGCCGGCATGATCAAGCTGACGAAGGACGCGGCGAGCGGTCGCGAGGTCGTCCTCGAGATGAGGGTCCCCGGGGACGTGGTCGGCGAGCTCGGTGCCATCGATCTCCGTCCACGGTCGGCGAACGCGGTCGCGATCTCCGAGGTGCAGGTCCTCGTCATCGCCAGCGAGCCGTTCCGGCGCATCGTCGCCGAGCGCGTCGGTGTTGCGAACGCGGTGCTGATGACCGTCGTCCATCGGTTGCGCCGGGCCGCGGACCGCCAGTTGGAGCTAGGCACGAGCGACCCTCTCGGGCGGGTGTGCGCGAGGCTCGTCGAGTTGGCGGCCGCCCATGGCGTCGATGGGGCCAGCGGCACTCGGATCGACGTTGGCATCACACAGCATGACCTCGCAGATTGGTGTGGGATCTCGCGTGACGGCGTCATCCGGGCCCTGCGCGACCTCCGGGCCCGCGGGCTCATCGAGACCGGGCGCCGATCGATCGTGCTGCGTGACGTCACCGCGCTGTGCCAGCAGGGGATACCGGCTGACTGACCGAGGAGTACGCTCGACAGGTCGAAGGGTGGGAGACCAATGCCCCTGTACATCATCGAACGGAACTTTGCCGAGCAGATCGAGATCACTGCCGACGAAACGACCCAGATCCGGGCGATCAACGCGGATGCCGGCGTGTCGTGGATCTACTCCTTCCTGAGCGCGGACAAGAAGAAGACGTATTGCCTCTACGAGGCGCAGAACGCCGAGGCGATCCAGGAGGCGGCCCGCCGGGCCGGCGTCCCGGCAGACGTCATCGTCGAGGTGTCCCAGCTCGATCCGGACAAGATCGTTTCAGGGTGACCGCGCCAGGAGCGTGAGCTCTTGACCACCGACCTCGTCGCCATCCTCGTGACGGACATGGTCGGCTCGACCGCGGTCCGTGCATCGCTCGGTGAGGAGCAGGCCGACCGCCTCCAGCATGCGCACGACGCGCTCCTCCGCGACGCCGTCGCCGCCACCCGTGGAGATCTCGTCAAGGGTACGGGTGACGGGATCATGGCGACGTACCGCTCCGCGTCGGATGCGCTGCTGGCCGCGGTGAGCATCCAACGCCGGTTCGAGTCCTATTCGCGCAGCAGCGCTGCGGTCGCTCCCATCGTGGCGCGCATCGGCATCGCCGCCGGCGATGTTGCCTACCAGGACGGTGACATCTTCGGCAGCGCAGTCGTGGAGGCGACACGCCTGTGTGCCGCCGCGGGGAACGGCCGGATCTTCTGTTCTGACCTCGTCCGAGCCCTAGCCCGCGGTCGTGGGTCGGTGAAGTTCGACGCGGTCGGGGACCTCGAGCTCAAGGGCCTTCCGGATCCGGTCGCGACCTGTGAGGTCCGCTGGGATCCCGTGGGGGACGAAGAAGTAGCCGGACTCGAGCTGCCCGAGGAGCTGTCGCCCAAGGGCTGGATGCGGTTCGTCGGGCGGCACCAGGAGGTCCACGACACCGTTGGCCGTGTCCTCACCTGTGACCGGGCCGAGGCGCTCTGGGTGCTCGGCGAACCGGGTGCCGGCAAGAGCCGCTTCGCCGCCGAAGTCGCGCAGGCAACCCTGGCGGCGGGGGCGATGGTGCTCTTCGGCCGCTGCGACCAGCAGGTCCGCGACCCCTACCAGCCGATCATCCAGGCGTTGCGCTGGTTCGTGGGCCAGATCGACGGGGACGCCCTCGGCGGCAGGCTCGGCACGGACCCGGCGCCCCTGGTTCGGCTGGTGCCCGAGATCGGCACTCGCCTCCCTTCGCTCCTGGAAGAGGTCGGCCGAGTCACGGAGGTCGAGCAGCTGCGGCTGTTCGATTCCGTGCGGTCCTGGCTCACCAATGCTGCACCGGGCCGTCCATTGCTATTGGTCGTCGACGACGTCCACTGGGCAGACCGACCGACCCTGGCTCTCCTCGCGCACGTGTTGAGGAGCACGACGACCGCCTCGCTGTTCGTCCTGGCCACGGCACGTGACACGACTCCCGATTCGAGCCAACCGCTTGCCGAGCTCGTAGATGAGCTGGCGCGCACCGGGCGGAGTCGAACCGCCTCGCTCGGCGGACTCACCGCCGAACAGGTCTCGGCGCTGATGTGGGATCTCGAGCTCGACACCGCCGAGCCCGCCCTCCTGGCCGATCGAATCGCGGTGGAGACCGCCGGCAACCCGCTGTTCGTGACCGCCGTACTCGCCGGAATGTCGGCCGGAGATGTGGGAGGCGAAACGGCGCTTCCTTCCGACGTGCAGGCCGCCGTTCGTCACCGGGTCCGGCGGCTGGAGGACAGCGCCCAGGACCTTCTCGCGGTCGCCGCCTTGGTCGGCCATGCCTTCTCGTTGACGGTGGTGGCGGAAGCAACAGGCCGTGCAGAAGAGGACTGCTTGTCGATCGTCGAGGCCGCGGTGGGATCCGGTTTGATCGACGAGGTGGGTGTGGACCAGTTCCGCTTCACCCACGCCGTCGTCCGGGAGGTGCTCGCCGGGGAGCTTTCGATCTCCCGACGGGCACGCGTGCACCGCTCGATCGCCGAGGCGATCGAGCGGACGCCTGGTTTCGACGCGGCCGAAAACCTCAGGGCGCTGGCGATGCACTGGGCTGCCACCGGAGCGGCCGTCGACGCCGGTCGGGCCTTGGAATACGTCCGTCGGTCCGCGGCGCGGGCGATCGACCAGCTGGCGTTCGACGCGGCCGCCGACGACCTGGCCTTTGCGATCGATCTGGCTGCCCGTACGGATCCACCGCTGGCAGGGCTCCGGCACGAGCTTCTCGTGGCCCGCGGCAAGGCACTGATGATGGCGGGGCGTCACCAGCTGGCCTTGGACGCGTTCTTCGCAGCCGCAGAGCTCGCCCGCGACCGGAGGGACTGGATGTCTTTCGCGCGGGCCGCCGTCGACTATGAGGAGGCCAGCTGGAGGCCGGGATTGCCCGGCGACGTTGCCTTGGGCCTGCTTGAAGAGGCAGCAGCACACGACCTGGGTCCCACCCTTGGCGTCCGTGTCCGGGCCTCATTGGCGAGGGCGATGCAGTTCTGCGGGCGGCCGGGCGTGGCCCAACAGATGGCAGAGGAGGTCTTGCTCGCCGCTCGTGCGACAGGTGATCCCCGACTCATCTTCCACGCCCTGGATGCCTGCATCTCGTCGCTTCCTTTCGACCGCCCGTTCGACCACGCTTCGCTCACCGCGCTCGCGGAGGAGGCGCTCGACCTGGCGGACCGGCTCGAGGAGCTCAGCACAGGCGTGCTCGCCGCCGTCGCCAGCGGCGTTGAAGCCAGCCTGGCCGCCGGCGACCAGGACAGCGCAGACCGCTGGCTCGAGGCTACCGAAGGGGTGGCCGACCGCACCGGTTCGCGCTTCGACCGGTACGTCATGATGAGCATGAGGCAGATGAGGTCCTTTTGTGCCGCTGATCTCGAAACGGCCGAGGCGCAAGCCCACGAGCTGCTCGAGTTCGGACGGCGCCTGGGCGAGGATGTCTCCGGCACCCACGGGGTCCAGATGTTCCTGATCCGCCGGGAGCAGGGCCGCCTGGGCGAGCTGGACGGGACAATCCGAACCCTCCTGCGCCTGAACCCCACCGACGCCATGTGGCGACCGGGCCTCGTCGCCCTCCTGGTCGAGATCGGGATGGCGGACGAGGCGCTCGAGCTGCTGGAGCAGTACTGCGCGTCGAGCTTTGACCACCTGCCACGCGACGGCATGTACGCGGGGGCGCTCTGTCTCCTGGCCGAAGCTTCGGCGCGCCTCGACAGCCGGGACGCCGGAGCTCTGCTCGACAGGTTGCTGGCGATCTGGGCGGGCACGGTGATGTCGCTTGGGATCACCGTGGGCATCCTCGGTCCCGCCGACCGATACCGAGGGCTGCTCGCCCGCATGTCGGGAAGGCTCGACGAGGCAGACAAGCACTTCACCGATGCGTCACGCCTCAACCAAACGCTCCGCTCACCGGTCTGGACCGCGCACACTCTTGCCGACCACGCCGATCTGTACCGGACAACCGGCAACCCGAACGCTCGAGTCCTGGCCGAACGAGCCCTCGAGGTGGCCGCCCGCCATGGACTCCTCGCCGTAACCCGCCAACTCGCGTGGGCTGACGCCTAACGCTCAGTGACGCACCTGCGGCAGACGGCCGTGGTCGAGGTCCGTACGGTCAGACCCAGGAGTCGCAAACCCGAACACCAACGATCGGACCGGACATGGCGATTGAGATCAGGACCTTGGATGGCGGGACTTTCGCCGTGGACTCGGCCGAGGGCGAGGCGGAACTACGGATGACCTTCCGAGGGCGGGTCCTGGCGCCAGTCGACGCCGGGTATGACGAAGCGCGCCTCGTGTTCAACGGCATGTTCGACAAGCGACCGGGGCTGATCATCCAGTGCTCCGGGGTCGCCGACGTCGTCGACGCCGTCACCTTGGCCAACACCCATCAGCTGGTCACCGCCGTCCGAGGCGGCGGTCACAGCATCGCCGGCTTCTCGACGTGTGACGGGGGTCTCGTCATCGATCTGTCGACGATGCGGGGCGTGTGGGTCGACGAGGAACGACGCATCGTGCGCGTCGAAGGCGGCGCGACATGGGGCGACGTCGATCGGGAGACGCAGCGGGTCGGCCTTGTCGTCCCGGGTGGGGTCATCTCGACAACGGGAGTCTCGGGTCTCACGCTTGGCGGCGGTCTCGGATGGGTGCATCGCAAGTTCGGGCTGTCGTGTGACAGCCTGCGCGCCGTCGACCTGGTGCTTGCCGACGGCCGTCTCGTCCGCGCCAGTGAATCGGAAAACGCGGAGCTGCTGTGGGGGCTCCGGGGGGGCGGCGGGAACTTCGGCGTCGTCACCGCCATGGAGTTCGACGCCCACCCGATGGGGCCGATCGTGATGGATGCGACGGTGGTTTACCCGATCGATACGGCCAACACTGTGGTGCGAGCGTGGAGAGACTGGGCTCTGACCGTGCCCGATGAGGTCACCACCCGGGCGCTGATCTGGACCTTCCCGGCCGCGGAGGGGCTGCCGCCAGCGATTCACGACCAAGAGGTCGTCATCATCGCCTCCGTCTATGCGGGCGATGCCGACGAAGGCGAGCGGGTCCTCGGGCCGACCCGCGAGCTCGGCACCCCCCTCGCGGACCTGAGCATGCAGGCACCGTTCCGCTTCGTCCAAGCCGGTTTCGACCCGTTCTTCGCCAAGGGCGTGCTTTCGAGCTACTGGAAGTCGCTGTACATGGCGGCGCTGACCGACGAAGCGATCGACTTCGTCGTCAAGGTCGGCACCGAGCGGCTGTCGCCGCTCACCCTCATCCACATCCCGATGATGGGCGGCGCGGTCAGCTCTGTCGGGGCGGCGGACACCGCGTTCGGGGAGCGGAGCGCGCCGTTCATGCTGAGCATCGACGGCAACTGGACCGACCGGAGCGACGATGCTCGCCAGATCGCATGGGTGCGCGAGGTCATCGCCGGCGCCGAGCGGTTCGGGACGGGCCAGACGTACCTCAACTTCTCCGGCGCGGACGATGGCGGCCCGGAAAGCGGTGCACTGGCGGCCGCCTTCGGCGCAAACCTGAAGCGACTCCAGGTCCTGAAAGAGAAGTACGACCCGACGAACCTGTTCCGCCTGAACAACAACATCACGCCGGGCTGAGCCCGTCGCACCGCCCTCCGGAGAAGGCGGTGCGATATGACCCCAGGCCGTGGTCGCGCGGTATCTCGGATCCAGCAGTAGGGCGGACCAAGGATCGACACCGATCCGCACTCACCGCTTCGAAGAGGTCTTGGCGAGGAGTCGATTCGGCGCGCACTGCACCGTGTTCGCCCCAGGGCTACGGCCGCCGACGCTTCAGGCCCGTCGGCGGCCGAGCGTCCAGCGGCGGCGGGGTCGGCCACCGGCAGGCGGCGTCGGCTCGTCGGCGACGTCGATCGGACCCGACCCGCCTCCCGAAGCCTCGATCGGATCCGACCCTCCTCCCGAAGTCTCGATCGGACCCGACCCGCCTTCCAAAGCCTCGACCGGAGGCGACATGCTCTGCCGAGCCTCGTCGGCACCCGGCGCCGCTCGCAGCGCCTGGGCTAGGCGGGCGACGTCGTCGTCGGACAGGAACCCACCGTCGGGGCGGGCCCGCAGCGTGACGCGGCGACGCAGACGTTGGAGCTCCTCGCGGATGCCGGCGAGCTCCGTCGTGGCCGAGCCTTGGCGCAGCTCTGCCAGCTGCCCGGTCACATCTTCGAGGCGCTCGCGGACAGCGGCGAGCTCGCCGGGAAGTTCGGTGACCTCCTGGTGTAGCGCGCCGATCTGCACCGGCAGCCGGGTGACCTCCTGGCGCAGCGCGTCGAACTGTCGTGGAAGCAGAGTCACCTCATCCCGATACGCACCAAGGTCTGCGATCTCATCTCGAATCTTGGCCAGCTCGCCTGGTAGGTCACTCAATGCGTCAAGCCGGGCAGGCACGCCGTCCAAGGCCTCGAACCGCGCACGGACCTCGGCCCGTGCCTTGGACAACTCGGTCGGCACCTCGCGCAACGGGTCCAGCGCAGCCCGCAGCCCCGACAGCTGGGTCGGCACCTCGCGGAACGGGTCCAGCGCAGCCTGCACCTCCGACAGCTGAGCCGGCACTTCACCCAACGCGTCGAGCTTGGCCGTGATTCTCCCGAGGTGGTCTTCGCGCGGTACCGCTTCCAGCACCTCCCGGATATCGGAACGGAACGCGTCCCGATCGGCCGCCGCCTCGTGATAACGCTCGTCGAGCTCGGACTTGAACAGCTCGAGCAACCCGGCCACCTCGGCGCTGACCGAGTCCTTCACGGACTCCTTCACCGTGCCCTTGACCTCCGTGACCAGCGGGCCGGGGGCCAGGGTCGCGATGCGCTCGTCGAGGGCGTGGAGTCCGTCGAGGAAGTCGGAGCGGGCGAGAGGCGGCTCGGCCGGGGCCTGCGCGAGGGACTCGACGCGCGCCGCGATCGCGTCGAGACGGGCAGCGAGCTCGCCGATCTCGCGGCCGACCTCTCCGGTGCCCGTGGTCACCGCGCTTCGCGTCGCGCTGGTGACATCTGCCAGCGCGACGTGGAAGTTGGGGAGGCGGGACTCGAGACGGTCGAGCGCGGCCTCGAGCCCTTCCCGGGTGACGGCGGGCTCGAGGCGTCCCGAGGCGCCGAGGCGGTCGAGCACCGCCTCGGCGATGGCCTCGGTGAGCTCGGTGTTCTTGGCCAGCGCCAGGCGCAGGGAGCTCAGGTCGACTTTGACCGTGACGTCGGCGAGGGCGTCACGGATTGTTGCGGCGACGAGCTCAGAGCTCAAGAGGGCGTCGCTGTCGGAGATGCTGATCACGGCGGGTGAGGAGCGTCGCTATGAGGCCCGGCTGATGATGCGGCGCCGGCGCAACCAGAACCCACCGGCTGCGACCGCCACCACTCCTCCGGCGATCGGCAAGCCCTTGACCGGGATGGCCGGTGTCGCCGCGGTGGACGCGTTGGGCCCACACGTGACCCGTCCGATCACGATGTCCAGACCGGTCGACGGGCTGGTGACCTCCAGCGCGGTGACGGTGATCGTGCCATTTGAGATCGTCTGCTGGTTGAGGAGGAGGTTGAACAGCGGGTTGGCCGGGGCCGGTGGGAATGCGAAGTTGGCCGGGGCCGAGACGTTGCCGGGCTGACCGCTGCCTCCGAGGTTGAGGTTCAGGATCGACGAGGAGCCGGTCGGCGCTCCGTTCGACGAGGCCGAGCAGCTGGAGTACGCGGCGTCGGCGAGGATCTGGCCGTTGCCGATGTTGATGCCGTGGGTCGCGTTCGCCGATCCGGTGCATTGCTGCGCCGCTCCGATCTGGACGATGCCGGCCGGGCCGACGACACCGGCGCACGCGGACGAGGTGCCGTTGGGGTTGGCCACGGCGGCCTGGGAAAGGCCTGACACCTGGAGCTGTGCCTGTTGATTCAGCACGTTGATCCCCGAGCTGCTGACGACCGTCGGAGGCGGCGTACCGTCGTTGCTGGCCGTGGCCGGACCGGTCGTGACAAGGGTCGTCGAGTTGGGCGCCGGGCCGATGGACGCCGACAGCGCGAGCGCGCTCGCCTGCGACGTGTCGGCAAAAGCCGGGGCCGCCGTGGCGAAGATGGCCATGCCGAGCAGGCCGAGGGTTGCGGCCGTCTGGACGAGCCGCTTACGCGGCTGTGGTGTATGCATCGGTGCTCCTTAGGTGGCGCCGCCACGCGGCGGACTGCGGTTGGGCCAGATCGAGAAAACCGACGGCGGCGAGCCCGGTGCCGAGGTCGGTAGTGGAAGAGAGCGAGGTGGTGGCAGCCAGCGAGAGGCGCCCGGGCAGGACGAGCCGTAGGGCTGGGTGGGTGAGGGCGGTGACCTGACGAGCGGCGCGGGCCGTCTTCTTCCAGTCGTGGCGGGCCTGGGCCACCCGGATGAAGGCCCACCACGTGGCGAGGTGGTGGACGTAGGAGTAGGGCCAGTTGGCCAACCCGATCAGCCACGCGGTACGGCGGGAGATCCCTCGATCGACGCTGCGGCGGTACAGCGGTCCCCACACGGTGAGGGGGCCGAGGCCGAAGAGCACGAACAGCGGGATCAGGCCCCACGCTCCGGTGCCGAGCCAGCCGGAGACGCCGCCGGGTGCAGTCAGGGCGTACCAGGCCAACACGATGCCGGTGGTCGCATACAGCGCGCCCCCGGCCAGCTGGATCCAAGGAAGGAACAAGAAGTAGGAGATCTCGAGTGCGGCGCCGACCTCGATGTCGGCGCAGGCCAGGATGGGCATGAGGTAGCGCAGGCATTGCATGGACCCCTGCGCCCAGCGGCTGCGCTGGCGCACCAGCGCGCGCAACGAGGTGAGGCCCTCCTGGCGGACCCACGTGTCGTCGCAGTAGGCGGTGGCCGACCCGGTGAGCAGCACGTGGAGTCCGAGCTCGAAGTCCTCGAGCAGGGACCCGTGCCACGGGGACCCGTACTCCTGCGCGATGCGGTCGAGGGCCGACATCCGGGTGAACTGGCCGTTGCCGCCCATCCCGACGCTGCCGAGGTGGCGGCGCAGGAGCTGCATCGCCGCGATCACGCCGGAGAACTCGACGTCTTGGAGCCGCACCAGGAACAGCCGGAGGCGAGGCGCGCTCTGGGCGCCGGCAAGGCGGTCGGTGGCGACGCGCACCCGGATCTGGACCGCCCCGACGTTCGGGCGGCCGAAGAACTCGGGTCCGGCGATGACGGTCGGGCAGTTGGCATCGAGCTCACCGTCGGCGTCGAGGACCCCCACGACGATCCGGGTCCGGTCGACCTCGTCGGGGAGCCACGCGCTGAGCGCCTCCCAGGCCGCGTTGAGCGCGGCGCCCTTGCCCTGCCGGGCGTCGGGGAACGTTCGGGCCACCACGTGCACCGTCGGGTACTCGTCGGCGAGGTCGTCGAGGATGGCGAGCGTGGCGTCCTCGGACGCGTCGTCGATGCACCACACCTCGGCGGTGGGGAACGTGGCCGTGAGACGCCGCACGGTGGCGTCGATGACGAGGGCCTCGTCGAGGCACGGGATGAAGAAGTGCCACTGGAAGTCCTCGGCATCGCCGCTCTCGGCGGGACGGTGCCACACGTAGGGCACGACCAGTATCACGACATAGGCGATGAACGAGCCGCACAGCAGGAACGTCGCTGCGTTCAGGAACGCCAACCCCAAGGTGTGGGATTCGTTCATGCCCGCCAACGATCAGGGACGCCGATGCCGGCCATGAACGCGAACACCACGAGTCCGAACACGAGCCCGACCGTGCTGACCACCGTCCCGAGGAAGACGTGGCTGCGCTCGTAGCCGAGCTGGAACCCCCACGATTCGATCGCCGCCGCGATCACCACCAGACGCACCTGATTGACGATGAAGAGGATGGCGGCCACGGTGCCGAGGGCGATTGCCGCTCGGCTGAGCGGAAGACGAGGGGCCATCGCGACCGCGCCGGCGAAGAGGAAGCAGAAGGGGGCGACGAGGAAGGCGGCGGTGCAACCGGGGCTGAGCGAGTAGCCGGCGAAGCGCCGGCCGAGCGGGAACACGACCGCCGTCCCGAACGGATGGGCGGCGAGCAGACCGCTGCCCCGGACCAGCCAGGCCGAGAGGTGGGCCTCCTGCTCCCGGATCTGGTGCTGGAGCGCGAGCAGTGCCGCACCCGACACTGCCAGTCCGCCGGCGGCCGCGAGCCGGACCCGGCGATGCGCTTCGGCCCGTGCCGCCATTGGGGGACGGCTTCCTACTGCGCGCGCCGCTGGAGCGACATGCGCAGGAGCAGGAGACCCACGATTACGAGGAGGACGCCGATGAAGGCGGCCGTCGCCACCGCGACGCCGGTGAACGCCAGGCTCTGGGCCTGCTGGCCGCCGAGGACACCACCTGCCGCGCCTCCGCCTACCGCGCCTCCGGCGACGCTGCCGAGAAGCGCTCCACCGCCCGTTCGTGTGTACATGGGACAATCCCTCCACAAGCGGTCTAAATCGACCGCTCTTGCCACGGAGAGTAAGGAAATTCCCGAACGACGCAAGAGGGATATCTCCCTTTTGGGGGAGAAATCCTCCGCTATTCGGACATATATGAAGTTACGGATGGAACGTCATGCCATTTCGAGGACGGGCCGCAATCGGACCACCACGGAGCGTGGTGAATACACTAAATGCGAAATCAGATGACATTCGGTCCGTGCGGCCCGCCATCACGGCGTTTATGGCAGCGACACCCCGCCGACCGGCACCTTGGCCAAGGGGTCACCGGCCCCGTCCAGCGCGCTGAACGGCGCGCAGGTGGGCGGTGGGGAGGCGGCGAATCCGACCTTGGCCGAGAGCGCGATGTCGGCGCACATGACGTGGTCGCCGATAGTCGGTGAGACGTTGAAGATGATGTTGTCGTTCACTGGCACCTCGGCCGCGATCACCGGGACGTAGCGGGCCGGGCTGATGAGGTAGCCGGTCTGGTCGTAGGCCAGGCCGAGCTGGACGACCTCACGGGGCCCGCGGACCGCGTCGCGCACGCCGGCGCCGATGGCAGGGAAGCCCTCGCCCGGGGTGTCTGCGAACAGCACGTCGCCGACCCGGACCACCGACGCGATCGTGTCGATGGTGGTGCCGACCACCCACGGGTTCTCGTGCGACCGGAGGAGCCTGGCCCCGATGTGCTGTCCGGCGGTGAACAGGCCGAGCACGGTGGGGCCGGTGATCGGCTCCCGCAGGGACGAGTCGGCCGCTGCGACCGGCCCGCGGACCGGCGCCGCGGTGCGCAAGGCGTCGGCGACGTGGGCCATGTAGTTGGCCACGATCGCGGCCTTGCGGTCGCTGATGTGGTTGCCCGGGTTGCCGGGCTTGGTGAACGAGCACTGCGGCCGGCACGGCTGGGTGCCGCCGACCGCACCCTCCATGGCGATGCCATTGCCGCCGTAGGTCGCGGCCATCGCCTCGGAGACGAACTGGGGCCAGTCGCCGTTGACCCCGTTCCCGCCGCCGGCGGTGGCATGGGCGGCGAAGGCCATCAACGTCGCGACGACCGCGCCCGACGGGGCGGTGGCCTGGACCACCCGCACCATCCCGTCCTTGCCCGGGACGGGGCACACGTCGGGCCCGGTGTAGGACGGGGTGGGGGACTGGTTGAGCGCCTCGGAGCACGCCTGGTTGTAGATGAGGTCCGACGCGTCGCTGTGCCCGGCTTTGACGTCGGCGAACTGGCGGGCCTGGTAGGCCGCCTCGATGGCGGCGACGGTCTGGTCCTTGATGGACGTTAGATAGGCCGGGCTGACGCCGCCCCACGCCCCGATGGTGTCGGGCCCGCTGTGGGTGTGGTCGGCGGCGATCACGATGTGGTTGGCGGGCAGCCCGGGGATGTCCTTGGCCACCGCCTTGGCCATGTCGACCAGCCCGTAGGCACCGTCCTCGTAGGCGGCGAACATGCCCTGGGTCTCGATGTTGGCGATGGCCACGGCGTGGGTGCCGTCGTCGAACACAATGGCCCGGGCCCCGATGTGCTCGCCCTGGGGCCCGGCGCGGCCGCCCCGGCCGACGACCACCTGGGGCAAGACGCTGCCGTCGCCCAGGCCGTAGCCGCCGAGGTTGACCACGCCTGTCGGGGTGATGTCACGCCACGCGGCACCGACCAGGTAGGCGGGAAGGGTGACGGAGACGGGTGCGGCGGCAGCCGTACCGTCGTGGGGGGTGACGGTGTCAACCACGTAGGTGTGGCGGCTGCCGGGCCGGACCGCGGCGTCGGTGTAGCGGGTGGCCGAAAGCGGGAGCGAGGCCACGAGCGCGCCGTCACGGGAGACGGCGATGGCCGAGCCGCGCGTGTCGCGAGGGGCGACGGCGGGCGGCGTCCAGGTCACGTTTACCGTCTGGGCCGCGACGGTGGCGGAGACCGAGCCGGGTGCCGTCGGCGCGGCCGGGCTGGCGTGGGCGGCGGTTACGACCGAGGCCAGGAGCCCGCCTGTGAGCAGGACCACGAGTAGTCGTCGCACTGGAACAGGTTCGGCGTGGCAGGGCCGCAGTCCTGCCAGAACGGTTCAGGTCCCGGGCGATGAAGAGCGTTGTGTCGCCGATCCCACGGCTCACTGCAGCGAAATATCGTCGGTGGTGGCCGGCGAGAGATGGGCCAGCTCATCGGCAAGCGCTGGGTCCGCCTGGTGGGGCAGCACCCGGCCGATGAACTCTTCGCGCGCCAGCCACTCGGGACGCCTCCCGACGGGTTGCAGCACAGCGACCGGCCGACCGTCAATGGTGATCGTGATGGTCTCGCCCGCTTCGACCCGATCGAGCAGGCCCCTCGTGTTGTTGCGGAGTTCGCGGACGGTCGCCTCGGACATGCGACGAGGGTGCCACGTGTGCGATGTCGGCGCTGGCCGGATGGTGACACGGCTCGCGCTAGTGGTGGAAGGCGGTGGACTCGGCTGCCGACGTTCCGTGCCCCTGGGTCAGGTCGGCGACCACGGCCCGGAGGTGGCCGAGGAACAGCTCGGCCAGGTCGGGGGTGAAGCCGTTGCGCACCACGATCCGCAGGACGGCCAGGTCTTCTC
>Ga0102924_1004434_pt1 | contig 14149 bp, 15 predicted proteins | sample PaiPotPPM11metaG_FD_80116 | JGI IMG/M metagenome (GOLD analysis project Ga0102924, IMG submission 80116) | Iron sulfur acid spring bacterial and archeal communities from Banff, Canada, to study Microbial Dark Matter (Phase II) - Paint Pots PPM... ... | reverse complement strand
GGGTCGGCCAGGGCGGCGGTGAGCTGGTCCAGCGCGGCCAGGGTGTGGGCGCTCACCACGGCGTCGCAGTGCGGCCAGGCGGCGGCCATCCCGCCGGCCAGGGGCTGGTAGCTGGCGCTCTTCGTGCGCGGGTTCACCCAGACGATGCGGAACGCCACCAGCGAGAGGCGTTCCATCTCGCGGCGCAGGATCTCGGGGTCGCCGGTGTCCCAGCCGTCGGAGATGATCACGATGATCGCGCCGCGGGCCATGCCGCGGCGCCCGTAGACGTCGTTGAACTCCTTGATCGAGGCGCCGATCCGGGTCCCGCCCAGCCAGTCGGGCGCGGTCTCGCCCGCGCGCTGCAGGGCCGGGCCCGGTTGCCTGCGGGCGAGTGCGGGGGTCAGCCGGGTGAGCCGGGTGGCGAAGCTGAACACCTCGGCCCGCGCGCCCCCGGCGGCGCAGTACAGGAGCTGGATCATGGCCCGGGCGTACGGCTCCATCGACCCGGAGATGTCGCACAGCACGACCAGGCGGCGCGGCCGGCGGGTCGGGGCCCGGGAGATGAGCCGGAACGCGTGGCCGCCGGTGCGCCGGGCCTGCCGCAGGGTCGAGCGCACGTCGGTGCGCGGGCCGCCGGGCCGGCGGCGCTCGCGCCGCGAGCGCCGGGGCGGGACGGCCAGCGTGATGCGCCGCATCAGCCCGGCCAGCAGCGCCAGCTCGACGTCGGACAGCTCGGCGAAGTCCTGGCCGGCCAGGCGTTCGACGGTGCTGCCCAGGTAGCGGTGCTCGACTTCGCGCTCCGGCTCGGCTCCGCTGTCGCCGTCGGCGTGGCCCGCTTCCGGCACCCCGCCCGGCGGGGCCCCGTCGCCGAGGTGAGCCCGGGCGGCCTCGGCCGCCTGGGCGAGCAGGTCTTCCGGGGTGGACGGGAGGCCCGCGGACGGGTTCGGGTCGCCGCGGCCGTCCTGGAGGCCGCCCAGGCCGCCGAATACCTGGTTGAAGACGGCGCGCAGGATCTCGATCTCATCCCGGCCGGAGGCCAGCGTGGCCAGCGCGCACAGGTAGAGGGCATCGGGGGTCTGCGGCCGGGCCAGCGTGACCGCGCTCGCGAACCGCTCGCAGCGGCCGGGCCCGACCGGCAGCCCGGCCCGCCGCAGCGCGGCACCGAACCGCGCGACCACCTCGGCCAGGTCACCGCCGGGCGGGTCAGCCATCGCGGGCGACCAGCGCGCCGAATCCGCTCTGCCGCGCGGACCGCAGGTCCTCGGCGTACTTGAGCACGGCGCCGGCGGTCTGCTCCGCGGCGCTCTCGTCGAGCTTGTCCGCGCCGAGCATCTGCAGCGCCGCGGTCCAGCTGATGGCCTCGGCCACCCCGGGCGGCTTGGCCAGGTCGAGATCGCGCAGCCGGGCGACGCCGGCGGCGACCTGCCCGGCCAGCGGGGCCGCCGCGGCGGGCACCCGGCGGCGGATGATCGCGGCGACCCGGTCGATGTCCGGGTAGTCGATCCAGTGGTACAGGCAGCGCCGTTTCAGGGCGTCGTGCAGGTCCCGGGTGCGGTTCGAGGTCAGCACTACCACCGGCGGGAACGCCGCGCGGAGCGTGCCGAGCTCGGGGATGGTCACCGCGGACTCGGCCAGCAGCTCGAACAGGAACGCCTCGAACTCGTCGTCGCCCCGGTCCACCTCGTCGATCAGCAGCACGGCGGGCAGCGGCCCCGGGTGCTGGATCGCGGCCAGCAGCGGCCGGGCCAGCAGGTACTCCGGCCCGAACAGGTCCGCCTCGCGCGGCCGCTCGCCCCGGGCCTCGGCCAGCCGGATGGCCAGGAGCTGGCGCGGGTAGTTCCACTCGTAGAGCGCTTCGGCGGAGGTCAGGCCCTCGTAGCACTGCAGCCGGATCAGCGGCGTGGCGATGGCTCCGGCCAGCGCCTTGGCCGCCTCGGTCTTGCCCACGCCGGGCTCGCCCTCCAGCAGCAGGGGCTGCCCCATCCGGGCCGCGAGGAACAGGGCCGTGCCGAGCGGCGGATCGGCCAGGTAGTCCTCGGCGTCGAGGGCGCCCAGTAGCGAGGCAACGTCCGGTAGCTGCTCAACCAGGCCAGTCATGCGGGGCACCACATCCTTCCATCATGCGGCAGGCGAAAGACTGTGCTGGCCTCGGGGGGACGACCCCCCCAGACCCCGCCGCCGCGCACCGTATGATCATGACGCGATCCCCTCACAGGACCGCCAGGTCGGCGCGCACCGGGCGGCCTTGGATCGCGCACCAGACGGTCGACGGGGTGAGCGGCATGTCGGCGTGCCGCACGCCGAACGGCCGGAGCGCGTCGAGCACCGAGTTGACCACGGCGGGCGGCGAGCCGACCGTGGCCGCCTCGCCGATCCCCTTGGCCCCGATCGGGTGGTGCGGCGACGGCGTGACGGTCGCGCCGAGCTCCCAGGAGGGGCATTCCACCGAGGTCGGCAGCAGGTAGTCCATGAACGAGCCGCCCAGGCAGTTGCCGGCCGTATCGAACGCGATGACCTGCATCAGCGCCATGCCGACACCGTCCGCGAGCCCGCCGTGCACCTGGCCCTCCACGATCATCGGGTTGATCTGCACCCCGCAGTCGTCGACCGCGATGAACCGGCGGACCTGGACCTGGCCGGTGCCGGGATCCACGTCGGTGACGCAGATGTAGGCCCCGAACGGGTAGGTGAGGTTCGGCGGGTTGTAGACCGTCTCGGCGTCCAGGTGCCCGTCGACCCCGTCGGGCAGGTCCAGCGCGGAGTGCGCGGCCATCGCGATCTCGGCGATGGTCCGGGACTGGTCGGGGTCGCCGCGCACCCGCCAGGACCCGCCGGCCCACTCCAGGTCGTCCGGGGACGCCTCCAGCATCGCCGCGGCGACGATCCGGGCGCGCTCACGGACCTTGCGCGCGACCACGGCCGCGGCGGCGCCGGAGACCGGCGTGGACCGGGACCCGTAGGTGCCGAGCCCGAACGGGGTGCGGTCGGTGTCGCCATGCACCACTTCGATGTCGTCCGGCGACATGCCCAGCTCCTGGGCGACGATCTGGGCGAACGTGGTCTCGTGGCCCTGCCCCTGGGTCTGGCAGGAGATCGCGAGCACGGCCTTGCCCGTCGGGAACACCCGCAGGTCAGCGCCGTCGGCCATGCCGAGGCCGAGGATGTCCATGTGCTTGCGCGGGCCGGCGCCCACGCCCTCGGTGAAGAAGCTGAGCCCGATGCCCATGTACTCGCCGCGCTCGCGCTTCTCGGCCTGCTCGCGGCGCAGGTCGGCGTACCCGGCGATGTCCAGGGCGACCTGCAGCGCCCGCGGGTAGTCGCCGGAGTCGTACTCCCAGCCGGTCGGGCAGGTGTAGGGGAACTGCTCGGGGCGCAGCAGGTTCTTCATCCGCAGCTCGGCCGGGTCCAGGTCCAGCTCGCAGGCCAGCAGGTCGACCAGGCGCTCGACCAGGTAGACCGCCTCGGTGATGCGGAACGAGCACGCGTAGGCCACGCCGCCCGGGGCCTTGTTCGTGTAGACGCCGGTGACCTCGCAGTACGCGGCCTGCAGGTCGTACGAACCGGTGAAGATGTGGAAGAACCCGGCCGGGAACTTCGTCGGCTGGGCCGAGCCGTTGAACGCGCCGTGGTCGGCCAGGACCCGGGCCCGCACGCCGAGAATGCGGCCGTCCGCGGTCGCGGCGATCTCGCCGTGCATGTGGTAATCGCGGGCGAACGTCGTGGACATCAGGTTCTCGGACCGGTCTTCGACCCACTTGACCGGCTGGCCGGTGACCATCGAGCCCACGATCGCGCACAGGTATCCCGGGTAGACGGGGACCTTGTTGCCGAACCCGCCGCCGATGTCCGGCGAGATGATCCGGATCTTGTGCTCGGGCAGGCCCGCGACCAGCGCGTACATAGTGCGGTGTGCGTGCGGGGCCTGGGTCGTGGACCAGACGGTCAGCTTGCCGCTCAGCGTGTCCATGTCGGCCACGGCGCCGCAGGTCTCCAGCGGGGCGGGATGGGACCGCGGGTAGAGCATGTCCTGCGCCACGACCACGTCCGCCGCGGCGAACACCGCGTCGGTCGCGGCCTGGTCGCCGGCCGACCAGTCGAAGATGTGGTTGTCCTGCTGGCCCGCCCGGTCGTCGCGGATCAGCGGGGCGCCGGGATCCAGGGCCTGGCGGGCGTCGATGACCACGGGCAGCGGCTCGTACTCGACGTGGATCAGCTCGAGCGCGTCGCGCGCGGAGTAACGGTCTTCGGCCACGACGAACGCCACCTCCTGGCCCTGGAACCGGACCTTGTCGGTGGCCAGCACGGCCTGCACGTCGCGGGACAGCGTCGGCATCCAGGCCAGCTTGAAGTCCTCGAGCGTCTGGCCGGTGAGCACGGCCCGGACCTTGGGGTGGGCCTGCGCCGCCTCGGTGTCGACCGAGACGATCCGGGCGTGCGCGAGCGGGCTGCGCAAGATCGCGCCGTGCAGCATCCCGGGCAGCCGGATGTCGTCCACGAACTGGCCCTTGCCCCGGATGAACCGCGCGTCCTCCTTGCGCTTGACCGGCCCGTAGGCGCTGTTCTCGCCGCTCACGCGCCCGCGTCCTCGGCGTGCTTGGCCCAGAGGACCGAGCGGACGATGTTCTCGTAGCCGGTGCACCGGCAGACCTGGCCCGACAGCGCCTCCCGGATCTGCTCGGGCGACGGGTCCGGGTGATGGTCGAGCAGCCAGCGGGCGGTCAGCATCATCCCCGGCGTGCAGAACCCGCACTGCAGCCCGTGGCACTCGACGAAGCCCTGCTGGACCGGGTCGAGCACGCCGCCGCGGGCCAGGCCCTCCACCGTGCGCACCCGGCGCCCGTCCGCCATGGCCGCCAGCACCGTGCAGGATTTCACCGGGGTCTCGTCCAGCCAGACCACGCAGGCGCCGCAGTTCGAGGTGTCGCAGCCCCAGTGCGACCCGGTCAGGCCCAGATGGTCACGCAGGAAGTGGATCAGCAGCAGCCGTGGCTCAACCTCCCGCGCGTAGTCCGCTCCGTTGACGTTCATGGTGATTTGCATGTCAGACGTCCCGGCCGGTGGCCCGGCTGAGCGCCCGGCGCAGCGCGCGCACCGTGAGCTCGCACGCGAGATGCCGCTTGTACTCTTCCGGCCCGCGCTGATCCGAGGTCGGACGGCAGTGCTCGGCCGCGATGTGGCCGGCCCGGGCGAACGTCTCCTCGGTGGGCGGCGCCCCGCGGAGCATCTCCTCGGCCTCGGCCGCGGCGAAATGCCGGGCGCCCACGGCGCTGAGACCGATCCCGGCGTCGGCGATCGAGTCGCCCGCGAGCCAGAGGGCCACCCCGGCCGCGCCGACCGGCCAGTCGCCGACCCGCCGGCCGACCTTCACGTAGGCGCTGCCGCCGCCGGACCGGATCGGGATCCTGATCTCGGTCAGCACCTCGGCGGGGGCGACCACGGTCTCGTAGGGCCCGGTGAAGAACTCCCGGGCCGCAACCAGCCGTTTACCGGTTGGACCCTGGATGACCATGGTCGCCTTCAGCGCCGCGAACGCCGCGGACAGGTCCTCGGAGGGGTCGGCCTGGCAGAGCGAACCGCCCACCGTGCCCCAGTTGCGCACGATGGGGTCGGCGATCACCTGCTCGGCGTCGTGCAGGATCGCGAAGTGCCCGCCGGCCAGCGCCGAGTCCAGCAGCTGCGCGTGCCGGGTGAGCGCACCGATCCGCAGCTCGCCCCCGACCACGTCGATGTGGCAGAGCTCGGTGAGCGCGTTGATGTCGACGAGCGTCTCGGGCTGCGCGAGCCGCAGCTTCATCATCGGGATCAAGCTGTGGCCGCCGGCCAGGATCCGGGACTCGGGGCCGAACCGGGCCAGGAGCGCGATCGCGTGCTCCACGCTCGTGGCCTTCTCGTACTCGACGTACGCCGGAACCTGCATGCGACCCTCCCTCGCGCCCCGAGTCTACGGTCACGGCACGGACGGACGGCCCGGCCCGCGCCCGGGGTGATACTGAGGAGGTCATGACCCTGACTCAGCTCAACGCGTTCGTGCTGGTGGCCCGGCTCGGCTCGGTGACGGCCGCCGCGAACGCGCTCGGCGTCAGCGAGCCCGCGGTGTCGCAGGCGCTGGCCGCCCTCCGCCAGCACCTGGGCGACCAGCTGGTCAGCCGCGGGCCGAACGGCATGACGCTGACCACCGGCGGTTCGCGTCTGCTGGCCACGGCGTCGCAGATCGTCGTGCTCGGCGCGGAGGCGCACGCCGCGGTTCGGGCCGCGCAGGGGGCGCCGGAGCAGATGCGGGTGGTTGCGACGTCCACGATCGCCGAGTTCGTGGTGAGCCCGCTGATGGACGCGTTCACCCGCCGGTTCCCCGGGTCGGTCGAGGTGTCAGCCGGGGTCGCGGCGACCGGCGAGATGGCCGTGCTGGTCGCGAACCGCCTGGCCGATGTGGCCATCGGCCCGGGGCTGCCCGCCGACGCGGCCCTGCCCGTGGTGAGCGAGCCGATCTTCCGCTACCGCCTGGTCGTGGTGGCCGCCGGGCAGGCCCGGCTGAAGGGCAACGCCAGCCAGTGGCGGTGGCTCGTGGACCCCTCGGGCACCGACCCGGGCAGCGACATCGGCCGGCTGCTGGCCGCGCTGCACGTGCCGGAGAGCCGGATCGGGGTGTTCCCCAACCAGACCGCGGCCTGGGCGGCGGCCGCCGACGGGGCCGGGGTCGCGCCCGCGGTCGAGCACCTGGTCGGCCAGCAGCTGCGCCGGGGCGAGCTGTCCCTGGTCGAGGTGCCCGTCCCGCCGGTCGACAGCTGCTGGCACGCGACGCTGCTGGAACGCCAGCACCGGAGCACGGCGGCCAGCGCGCTGCGGCGCTTCCTGACCACGCCGGAGGCCATGCACCTGATGCGCGCCCCGGCGACGGGGGTGCCCCCGTCGCGGTTCCGCCCCCCGGTCTACGTCACGATCTGGAGCTGACCTGGGCCATCCCGCCCCCGATCGGCCGATGTAAGCAAGAGCTTATTCGCGCCTTGCGGCTCGGCGCGGCCCGGCGGACCATGAAGCCTCAGCCGAAGTGACGCGACATATGCGTCCGGTCGGTGAGGCAGGAGCGTGCCATCATGCGGATCGAAAGCGACGGGCACAGCCGGGGCAACCCCCGGCTCTACGAGCTGGTCGAGAACGCCCCGAAGACGGGGAAGAGCCCGACCGTCTGGGCCTGGCCCGAGCTGATCGACTACCTGAAGATCGCCGGCCAGCCGGTCGCGGGGCCGTGGCCGCCGCACCAGCAGCCGCGGCCGGACCCGGAGGAGGACTCGCTGCCGGTGGCCGTGCCCGACCCGGAGCCTCCGCAGCAGCGGCCCCGTCCCGGACCCGACGCGGGCTGACCGGCGGGAGACAGGAGGATCGCATGTACCCGTCTCGGTTCCGCTACGAGGCACCCCGCTCGCTGGACGAGGCCATCGGGCTGCTGCACGACGGCGGGGACGACGCGAAGGTGCTGGCCGGCGGGCAGAGCCTGGTCCCGCTGATGAAGCTGCGCTTCGCTGCGCCGGAACTGGTCGTCGACATCAACAACCTGCCCGGCCTCGACTACCACCGGGCCGACCCCGACGGCACGCTGCGCGTCGGCGCGCTGTGCCGGCACGCCGACCTTGAGCGGTCCGACCTGCTGCAGACCACGCAGCCCACCATGGCCGCGGCCGCGCCGCTGATCGCCGACCCGATCGTGCGGAACCGGGGCACGCTCGTCGGGTCGCTGTGCCACGCCGACCCGCAGGGCGACTGGGCCTCGGTGGTCCTGGCCCTGGGCGGCTCGGTCGTGGCCCGCGGACCCGGCGGCCGCCGCGCGATCCCGATGGCGGACTTCGTCTCCGGGCCGTTCCAGAACGCGCTCGCCCCCGACGAGATCGCGGTCGAGGCGGTGATCCCCCCGGCCCGGGGGGCCCGCTCGGGCGGCTACCTCAAGCTGGAGCGGCGGGTCGGCGACTTCGCCACGGTCGGGGTGGCAGTGGCGGTGGAGACCACCGGCGAGACCGTGTCCCGGGCCGGGATCGCGCTGACCGGGGTGGGCGGGTCCACCATCGCCGCCACCGAGGCGGCCGGCGCGCTGACCGGCGGCCCGCTGACCGCCGACCGCATCGAGCACGCCGCCGACCTGTCCGCGGCGGCGGCCCGGCCGCGGACCGACCACCGGGGCAGCGCGGAGTACAAGCGGCACATCGTGCGGACGTTCGTCGTGCGGATCTTGAGCCGGACGGACGCGGCCGCGGAAAGGGCGGCGTGACATGACGATCCTGGTGAACGACGACGCGGCCGAGGGCGAGGTACCGGTCCGCCGGATCAGGTTCACGGTCAACGGCCAGCGCAAGGTGGCCGAGATCGAGCCCCGGCTGCTGCTCTCCCACCTGATCCGCCGCGGGCTCGGGCTGACCGGCACGCACATGGGCTGCGACACGACGAACTGCGGCGCATGCACCGTGCTGGTCGACGGGAAGGCCGTGAAGTCCTGCACGATGCTGGCCGTCCAGGCCGACGGGCACGACATCCAGACGGTCGAGGGCCTGGCCACGGCCAGCGAATTGCACCCGCTCCAGGAGGGGTTCAAAGACGAGCACGGCCTGCAGTGCGGGTTCTGCACGCCGGGCATGATGATGGCGGCCAAGGCCTTGCTGGACGCCAACCCCGACCCGACCGAGGAAGACGTGCGCTGGGCCCTGTCCGGCAACCTCTGCCGCTGCACCGGCTACCAGAACATCGTCAAGTCCGTGCTGTGGGCGGCCGAGAAGCTGCGGGAGGCGTGATGACGTCGCAGGCGCTGGACGAGATCAAGATCGGCGGGCTGGGCGCGAGCCGCAAGCGCGTCGAGGACAACCGCTTCATCCGGGGCAAGGGCAGCTACACCGACGACATCACGCTGCCCGGCATGCTGCACATGGAGATCCTGCGCAGCCCGCTGGCGCACGCGCGGATCAAGTCGATCGACGCCAGCAAGGCGTGGGACATACCCGGCGTCCACCTGGTGCTCACCGGCGAGATGATGGCCACCCGCAACCTGGCCTGGATGCCGACCCTGTCCTACGACACCCAGGCCGTGCTGGCCACCGACAAGGTCCGGTTCCAGGGCCAGGAAGTCGCCTGCGTGATCGCCGATGACCCGTACATCGCCAAGGACGCGTGCGAGGCCATCGACGTCGAGTACGAGCCGCTGCCGGTGATCGTCAACCCGGAGCAGGCCGTGGCCGAGGGCGCCCCGGTCATCCGGGACGACAAGGAGGGCCAGGCCGGCAACGTCATCTACGACTGGGAGGTCGGCGACGCCGACGGCACCGAGCGCGCGTTCGCGGCCGCGGACACGATCTCGCGGCTGCAGCTGCACTACCCGCGCTCGCACCCGAGCCCGATCGAGTGCTGCGGGTCGATCGCCGACTTCAACCGGGCCACCTCGAAGCTGACCGTGTACATGACCACCCAGGCCCCGCACATCATCCGGGCCGCGGTCGCGCTGGTCGCCGAGCTACCCGAGCACATGATCCGGATCATCTCCCCGGACATCGGCGGCGGGTTCGGTAACAAGGTCCCGGTCTACCCCGGCTACGTCTGCTCGATCCTGGCTTCGATCCTGCTGGAACGCCCGGTGAAGTGGATCGAGGACAAGTCCGGCAACCTGATCTCCACCGGGTTCGCCCGCGACATCTACCTCGACGGCGAGATGGCGCTGCGCCAGGACGGCAAGATCCTGGCCGTCCGGATGCACGCCGACGCCGACCACGGGGCGTTCTTCTCCGACGCCCAGCCGAGCAAGTTCAAGATCGGGCTGCTGCACTCGACGTTCGCCTGCTACGACATCCCGGTCGCGCACCTCACCGCGCGCGGCACCTACAGCAACAAGGCCCCGGGCGGGGTCGCGTACCGCTGCTCGTTCCGGGTCACCGAGGCGATGTTCTTCCAGGAGCGCATGATCCAGGCCGCCGCCACCGACCTCGGCATGGACCAGGCCGAGTTCCGGCGGATGAACTTCGTGCGCGACGACCAGTTCCCGCACCGGACGCCGTTCGGCTTCCTGCTCGACTCCGGCCAGTACGGCAAGTGCCTGGAGGTCGGCCTCAAGGCCGTCGGCTACGAGGACTTCCGCCGTCAGCAGGCCGAGGCCCGGGCCCGGGGGCGGCTGCTCGGTCTCGGCATCTCCACGATGACCGAGCCGCTGGGCGCCGGGAACAGCCGCGAGTACGACATCCTCGGCATCAAGATGTTCGACTCGGCCGAGCTCAAGGTGCACATGACCGGCAAGGCCATCGTCCGGACCGGCGCCCGCGGCCAGGGCCAGGGCCACGAGACGACGTGGGCCCAGATCGTCAGCCACGAGCTCGGCATCCCGGCCGAGGACGTGGTCGTCGAGGAGGGCGACACCGACACCGCGCCGTTCGGGATGGGCACCTACGCCTCCCGCAGCACGCCGGTGGCCGGGGCGGCCGTGGCCATGGTGGCCCGCAAGATCCGGGCCAAGGCGCGCCGGCTCGCCGCGCACCTGCTGGAGGTGTCCGAAGAGGACATCGAGTGGGAGCTGGGCCGGTTCTACGTGCGGAGCGCGCCGGACCGCGGGGTCACGATCCAGGAGTGCGCGATGGCCGCGTACAGCAACATGCCGGACGGCATGGAGCCGGGCCTGGAGAACACCGCCTACTACGACCCGCCCAACCTGACCTGGCCGTTCGCCGTCTACATCGTGACCGTGGAGGTCGACCCCGAGACCGGGGTGTGGGACGTGCTGAACACGGTGGCGGTCGACGACTGCGGCGTCCGGATCAACCCCATGATCGTCGAGGGCCAGATCATGGGCGGGCTGACCGAGGCCTACGCCATGGCCAACATGCAGTTCATCACGTTCGACGCCGAGGGCAACTGCGTCGGCTCGAACTACATGGACTACCTGCTGCCGACCGCCTGGGAAACCCCGGGCTTCGAGCTGCACAGCGAGGTCGTCACCCCGTGCCCGCACCACCCGATCGGCGCCAAGGGCATCGGCGAGTGCGCGGCCGTGGGCGGCCCGGCCGCGTTCGTGAACGCGGTGATCGACGCGATCTCGGGCACCGGGGTCCGCAACATCGACATGCCGCTGCTGCCGGACCGGGTCTGGGAGGCGATCAAGTTCCGCCGCGACGTCTCCGGCGCGCCTCCGGTACGGACGGACGACTGATCCATGAACGAGCCGACGGCGCCCCGGAGGCGATCGGTTGACCCAGCGGGGTGGGGCGTGCTGGAGCAGGCCGGCGAGCTGACCCGGCGCGGGCAGGCGTTCGCGCTGGCCACCGTGGTCTGGCGGCAGGGGCCTTCCTCGGGCCAGCAGGGTTCCCGGGCGATCATCACCGCGGCCGGTGAGCTGCACGGCTGGATCGGCGGGGCCTGCGCCGAGCCCGCCGTGATCCGCGAGGCGCGTCAGGTAATCACCGAGGGCACGCCGCGGTTGCTGCTGCTGGGCAGCAGCGAGCAGTTTGGCCGCCCCGGGCCGCTGGGCGCGGACGTGCCCGAGGGCGTGTCGGTGGTGCCGATCTCCTGTCAGAGCGAGGGCGCGCTCGAGGTCTACATCGAGCCGGTGCTGCCCACCCCGCACCTGGTCGTCGTGGGCCGCTCCCCGATGGCGCACACGCTGGCCGACCTGGCCCGCGCCCTGGGCTGGAGTACCGCGCTGATCGACGCCCCGGACTTCTCCGCGGCCGACGCGGACGAGCGCTCGATGGTCGTGGTGGCCACCCAGGGTCACGGCGACGAGGAGGCGGTGGCCGAGGCGGTCACCGCCCGCCCCGCCTACCTGGGCATGGTCGGGTCGCGGCGCCGGGGCGCGGCGGTGCTCGGCTACCTGGCCGACCGCGGCCTGCCCCGCGACCAGCTGGACCGGGTCCGGGTTCCCGTGGGCCTGGACCTGGGCAAGACCACGCATCAGGAGATCGCCGTGGCCATCCTGGCCGAGCTGGTCCAGTTGCGTGCCTCGGGCGCCCTGGGGGGAGGGGCCCAGGCCGGGCCGGCCGCCGCCAGGGCGACGGAGGCGGCCGACCCGGTCTGCGGGATGACCGTGACCGCCGGCCCGGTCGGGCGGCCGCTGCGCCGCGACGGCGTCACCTACTACTTCTGCAGCACCGGCTGCCGTTCGGCGTTCGAGAACGATCCCCAGGCGTACCTGAAGAGGGAGACCCGATGCTGATCACGAACGACTTCGAGGTCGCCGAGCCGGTCGAGAAGGTCTGGCGGTTCTTCGACAACATCCCGCAGGTGGCCGCCTGCCTGCCCGGCGCCGAGTTGACCGATGAGCTCGGCGAGGACAAGTACCAGGGCCGGGTGGCGGTCCGGATGGGCCCGGTGCGGCTCCGGTTCGCGGGCACGGCCGAGATCACCGAGCGGGACGAGACAGACAAGCGCGTGGTCGTGCACGCGGCCGGCGCCGAGGAGAAGGGCCGGGGCCAGGCCAGCATGGTCGTGACCGCGACGCTGACCCGCGTCCCGCGCGGCACCAAGGTGGCCGTGGCGCAGGACCTGCAGCTCTCCGGGGCCGCCGCGCAGTACGGCCGGGGCATGATCTCCGACGTCACCGCGGTGCTCATGCGCGACTTCTCGGCGAACATGCGGGACCGGATCGAGCGGATCGAGCGCGGCGAGTCGCCGGAGCAGATCGCGGCCGCCGCGGCCACGCCCGCCAGCGGTCTGGCCATCGGCCTGCGGGCCGCGGTCATGGCGCTGACCCGGGTCTTCCGCCGCTTCTTCCTGCCCTACCAGCCCGCGAGCTGACCACGAGCCAGCTAAACGATGTGCCAGCTAAACGATGTGGAGGTACAGCGATGGTCTTGTGGTGGATCGGCAACATCGTCCTGCTGGTGGTGGTGCTGCCCGTCGTCATCTTCCTGCTCAACCGCGTGCTCGCCGCGCTGGAGCGGGTCCGGGGCGCGACCGACCGGATCCTGGCCGGCGGGGTCGAGCTGGTGGGTGAGCTGAAGGGCGTGCCCGAGGCGCTGGCCACCACCGACGCCACCGTCAAGGAAGTCTCCGTCGGCGCGGTCCGCTACGCGGGCTCGGTCGCCAAGCTGCTGGGTTGAACGCACGGGGTTAGAAGGGAGAACCGGATATGCCAGCCGCCGCCTGGTTCACACTGATCGTCGCCGCGGTGATCGTCGCGGTCACCGCGGTCGGCCTGCTGCGGGTCATCTTCCACCTGCGGGCCATCCGCGCCTCGCTCGTCGCGACCACCGGCGGAGTGCAGGCCGTAGCGGACCTGACCAGCACCGTGCCCGACCGGCTGACCTCGGTGAACGCGAGCCTGAAGCCGGTCAGGGACTTCTGCGAGACAGTCTAGGGAGCGGATCATGGAACCACACGTTCTCGCCGCGGGCGCCAGCAACACGGGCTGGATCGTCGGCTGGGTGATCGGCATCGTGGTCGTCCTGGCCGTGGTGGCCCTGGTCGTGCCCATCCTGCTGCTGGCCCGCTCGATCGGCAACGAGGCGCCGAAGATCAACGATGCGCTGACCAAGGCGGTGCGCAACACCGCGCCGCTCGCGGCCCTGCGCACCACGATCGAGCACGCCACGATCATCATCGGCGGGCTGCAGCGCGGCCGCGCCCGGCTGGGAGGTTAAGCCATGCACACGCTGGCCATGTCCTCGAGCGAGCACACCCGGTGGCTGGTCGCCGACATCGTCGGCCTGATCGTGGTGGTCGCCGTGGCCGTCCTGCTCACCCTGCTCGTCCTGCTGGTGAAGATCATCGACCGCCGTGTCGCGGATGTCCGGGACACGCTGAACGCCGCGGCCGCCAACACCAAGGACGCCGAGCTGATCCCGCAGGTGGCCGGCGGCGTCGAGGCCGTGCTGGCCGAGGGCCTGCAGCACCACCTGTTCCTCGGCCGCGTGCTCGGGAAGGTCAAGTCATGACGGGCCTGGTCGTCTTCACGGTCATCGACATCGTGCTGCTGATCGCCGGGCTGGCGTTCTACCTGTACTGGGTGGGCACGCTGCTGACCCGCATCGCGGGCAACCTGGAGGAGTGCGCGGAGATCGTCGCCACGATCGCGGGCCACGCCCGGGTGATCGGGCCCGGCGTCGGGCACATCAACGAGACCGGCGGGGTGGTGGCCGGCGCGCTGCCGCTGCTGTACGGGATGGCCGAGGATATCGTGACCGACGTCACCCCGCGCCCCGAGCCGCCGGCC